>Ga0207713_1000140_pt1 | contig 108600 bp, 110 predicted proteins | sample KBSS64metaG_FD_184404 | JGI IMG/M metagenome (GOLD analysis project Ga0207713, IMG submission 184404) | Switchgrass rhizosphere microbial communities from Kellogg Biological Station, Michigan, USA - KBS S6-4 metaG (SPAdes) (version 2) | ecosystem: Host-associated > Plants > Roots > Rhizosphere...
CGTCTCTGCCAAACATCATGAAAGCCAAGAAGAAGCCTCTCGAAGTGCTGACTCCGGACGCTTTGGGCGTTTCCACCGCCTCCACCAACAAGACCCTGAAAGTCGAAGCGCCGGCTGCACGCAGCGCGGGTATCAAGGTCAAGTCGGTGGCTGAACTGGTCGAGAAACTGAAAAACGAAGCGAAGGTAATCTAAATGACTATCTTGGTTATTGCTGAACACGACAACAAGGTTGTGGCTCCTGCCACCCTGAACACCGTTGCTGCTGCCGCCAAAATCGGTGGCGACATTCACGTTCTGGTCGCTGGCCAGAATGTGGGTGCTGTTGCTGAAGCCGCTGCGAAAATCGCTGGTGTGGTCAAAGTGCTGGTGGCCGACAACGCCGCTTACGCTCATCAACTGCCGGAAAACGTTGCTCCGCTGGTTGCAGAGTTGGGTAAGGCTTACAGCCACATCCTGGCTGCCGCTACTTCGAACGGCAAAAACATCCTGCCGCGCGTTGCCGCGTCCCTGGACGTTGACCAGATCTCCGAGATCATCTCGGTCGAAAGCGCTGATACCTTCAAGCGCCCGATCTACGCCGGTAACGCCATTGCTACCGTACAGTCCAACGCTGCGGTGAAAGTCATCACCGTGCGTGCTACCGGTTTCGACCCGGTTGCTGCTGAAGGTGGTTCGGCTGCTGTTGAAGCCGTTGCTGCTGCTCACGATGCTGCGATCTCCAGCTTCGTTGGCGAAGAACTGGCCAAGTCCGATCGTCCGGAACTGACCGCTGCCAAGATCGTCGTTTCCGGCGGTCGCGGCATGCAGAACGGCGACAACTACAAACACCTGTACGCCCTGGCCGACAAGCTGGGCGCTGCCGTCGGTGCTTCCCGCGCCGCGGTCGACGCAGGTTTCGTACCCAACGACATGCAGGTCGGTCAGACCGGCAAGATCGTTGCTCCACAGCTGTACATCGCGGTCGGTATCTCCGGCGCGATCCAGCACCTGGCCGGCATGAAAGACTCCAAAGTGATCGTTGCGATCAACAAGGACGAAGAAGCGCCGATCTTCCAGGTCGCCGATTACGGCCTGGTGGCGGACTTGTTTGACGCGATACCTGAAATGGCCGCCCTAGCCTGATCAACGGCCTGCGGGTGCGATGACGATGCACAGTTCGATTTTTCAGCGTGGATTGGCCGTCTCCAGGAACGCCGGGACAGGAACAATTTCACCCTGGTGAAACAGGTTGCCGCGACATTGAGCAAAATGCCGCCGCAGCCGGCGAACCGCTCTCCCCTTGCGGCTTGTATGTGGGCCGGTAGCCGGATCAAGTGCTACCAGCCTTTGAAGGTGGAGGCGGATGTTGCCTGTGTATGGATCATTCTCACGCCGAGGAGAAGCACGGTCACACCGGGTCGTAGCTGTTTTTAATGGTACGCCATGAGTATTCCAGGACTACCAGCGTGCCCGCGGACGTTTGATCGAAAGCGGCAAGGCAAAGGTCTGGGCTGGCAATCAGGATCGCTCTGTCTGGATCGCCACTAACCGTAGGTGAGTCGCCAGAACCAGCGAGCGCATTCGCCGAGCAAAAGATGGCGAGTCCGGAGTGACTCGCCTTCCCTTAATGAAGAGCTTTTGATGCGTGCCCTTGGTCAGCCTGGACGTCATCGACCGCTGCCAAAAACCATGTGTTGGCCGGCTTTCGGATGAAGCGCCATTACCTGCATCACGTATTATTAAAGATCAGATCACTCCTCGTGCTTTGAATGCGGAGATCTGTTCATCTGAATATCCTAGCTCCCGCAAAACGCTGACACTGTGCTCGCCCAAACCTGGTGACGGCTTCTCTTCAACCATTTCGGTGTAAGGCATATGGACTGGGTGCTTCACATAGCAATTTCCCGATTGGGCCGGCACCTCGACAATCATTCCGCGATGTTGCACTTGCGGGTCGGCGATTGCCTCGGCCACCGTGTTGATCGGACTGCAGGGCACATCGGCCGCCTGAAGTGTCGCCATCCAGAACTCACGGCCGTTCTCTTGCAATCTGGCAATCATCAAGGGCTCCAGATGAGCGTGGTTCTGCGCGCGCAGCGGACCGTCACGCAGCAGCGGATCATCGATCCACTCAGGTCGCTGCATAGCGATGCACATCCGCTGCCACTGCTCTTCGGTATCAACACAGATGGCGATCTGTTCGTCGGCGGTGGCAAAGGACTGGAACGGCGCGATCAGCGCGTGGCGACTGCCCAGGCGGCGCGGTAGATCACCCACCTGCAGGAAACGCGCTACAGCGTTCTCCATCATTGCCAGTTGACAATCGAGCATCGAAATATCGATAAACGCCCCCTTTGCGCCCTCCTGCTCCCTGCCCACCAGCGCTGCCAGCACCCCGACGGTGGTGAATAAGCCAGATCCGATATCGCCCAGCGAAATGCCCACGCGTGCAGGTGGTCCGAACTCTTCGCCGGTAATGCTCATCATGCCGGACATCGCCTGTGCGACCACGTCAAAAGATGGCAAATGCTTATAAGGGCCATCCTGCCCAAAACCTGAAATTGCGGCGTAAACCAGTTGCGGGTTCAACTCACTCACGGCCTCATAACCAAAGCCCAATCGCTCCATCGCCCCCGCCCGATTGTTTTCAATGAACACGTCGGCCGTTGTCAGCAACTGGCGCAGAACAGCTTTGCCCTCTTCCTCTTTCAAGTTCAGCGCAACGCTGCGTTTGTTCCGGTTGACGCTATTGAAGTAGATACTTTCCTCGTCTTTGAACGGCGCAACGCCGCGGGTGTAATCCCCTCCTTGCGGCCGTTCAATCTTGATGACGTCAGCCCCGAGCATCGCGAGTAGCCAGGTTGAATAAGGTCCTGCCAACATATGCGTGGCATCAATGACACGTATACCACTTAGAGGCCCTTTGTTGGGTATTTCAGATTTAATCGACATGACTTCACCCTGCCCGGCAACTGAGGTTGCCAGCGAACAATTAATATTTAAATGCAAGAAAGCGTCTGTTCATCCAGGCGCCAGTGCTTCATGACACCGTAAAGTTGTTCTAAAGCCCTTTCCACGATGGAGGACGTTTTTGCTGAAACGCTGCAACGCCTTCATGAAAATCAGCCGAGTGATAGCAACGCAGCAACACATCCTCGTCCTCGACACTGGCCACTTGCGCGTCTCGGAGTCGCCGCAATGTTGTCTTGGTAGCCCATAGTGTCAATGGCGCAAGCTGCACCAAGTGTTCTGCCACCCGCGCGGCGGCAGCCTCTAGCGCGTCGTCGTCCACCAGCTCCCGGAACGCCCCGCTTGCCATCAAGGCCGGGGCATCCAGCAAGCGTGCGCTGAACACCATTTCCTTGGTCATTGCGGTGCCGAACAGATCGACCAGGCGCTGGTAGTTCAGGGCACTGAGGCAGTTGCCAACGGTTCGTGCAATAGGGAATCCAAACCTCGCTGAACGACTGATGAGGCGCACGTCACAAGCCGCTGCGATAAGCGCGCCCCCTCCCACGCACGGCCCCGCAATGGCGGCAACGGTGGGAAATGTCAGCGCTTCGAGCGACTGGATGAGCGTTTCACTGTGACCTTCGAGTTCAAGAAACTCGGCTGTCGTTTTCGCATCTTCCAGCGCGCCGAAATCTGCCCCCGCCATGAACGAGGGCCGCGCTCCCGTAGCGCCGGTCAACACCAGTGCCTTGACCGAGGAATCGCGTGCAAGCGCCTGGAAGATTTCCGTCAACGTCTCCTCCATTGCCGGCGACATCGCGTTCAAAGCGTGAGGTCGATTGAAGATGACCCATTCAACGCTCCCTCGTCGTAACCGAACAATCTCGGCGCTCTCTTCGATTTTCATGGTTGAACCCTGTATGGACATTGATTGAGTGCTTACAGCTCGACGACCGCCGTCATGCTGGTTTTAACCGTTAACCCGCTCCCCGGATTGCAGCAGGTGGCAATCCTGTTCCGGCAAATGCAGCAGCACGACCTGCCCCACCCGATAGTCGACCGTGGGGGGTGTAAAGGCGCGTACCGAAAGGCCAACGCCGATGTCTACCAATACGTCGCAATACTCTCCGAGGTACGCAGTGCGCAGCACCGTACCGGGTAGCACATTGGTAACGCCTGGATTTGGCCCGACAACCCGTACTTTGGATGGACGGATACAGAGGGTGATCTCTGCACCAGGAACGGCACCACTGCGGTCCAACCCCACCAGAGATTGTTCCCCAAAGCGCAATGTGCCCGGCCCCGCCAACACGCCCTTGATCACGTTGTTGCTACCGATAAACGCCGCGACAAACGCGTTGGCAGGCAGCTCAAAAATTTCTCTCGGCGAACCTAGTTGTTGCACGCTGCCTCCATTCATGACTGCTACCTGGTTGGCCGTCACCAATGCCTCGCCCTGATCGTGAGTAACGTAGACCGTCGTCAGTCCAAGCAAGTCATGCACTCGACGGATTTCGAAGCGCATTTCTTCCCGAAGGTGCGCATCAAGGTTCGACAGCGGTTCGTCGAGCAATAGAATGCTCGGCTCGACAATTAGCGCCCGCGCCAGCGCCACCCGTTGCTGTTGCCCACCCGACAACTCGGAGGGATAGCGGTCAGCCAAGTGGTCGAGATGGACCGTCTTCAGGGTTTTAGTGAGCTTTTCTTGCAGTGCAGCACGCGGCACCTTACGAATCTGCAAGCCAAACGCCACGTTCTCGGCCACGGTTTTGTGCGGCCACACCGCGTAGTTTTGAAAGACGAGCGATATATCCCGGTGCTCTGGAGGAACCACGCCCTGCGGGTTGGAAATGACCCGGTCATTGACGCGGATTTCACCTGCGGTCGGTGTTTCGAAACCGGCCAGCAACTGGAGTGTGGTTGACTTGCCACAGCCGGAAGGGCCAAGCAACGCCAGCAACGTTCCATCCTCCACGGTCAGGTCAATACCTTTCAGCGCCTGGAACTGGCCGAAGCTTTTTTGCAAATCACGGATCTGGATCTGGCTCATTGGGCGACTCCGGGTTCGACACTGGCACGTTTATGTTTCGCCAGCTTCACGCTGAGCATTTGAGCGATCGCCACCACCACCATGGTGACAACCAATAGCAAGACACTAGCGGCAGCCACCGCCTCGTAATTGCCGCCATCCTTGTAGTTGTAAATCAGCGTCGTCATGACGTTAGTGCTGGGTGTTATCAGGAACACCGCGACCGAGAGCTCCCGCATCACGGGGATAAACACCAACAGCCATCCGGAAATCAGCCCGGATCTCATCAGCGGAGCCGTGATACTGGTGAAGGTTTTTGACTCACTGGCGCCCAGGATCCGTGCGACCCGCTCCAGGTCCGGGCTGATGCCCTTGAGCATTGCCCCGCCATGCGAATAAGCGATGGGCAGGAACGTCGCGACGAACGCCGCAATGATGATCGCCGAGGTCCCGTAAAGGCTCAGGGGTGGCTGGGTATAGGCGGCGAAGAAACCCACCGACAACACAATCCCGGGGATGATGATCGGCAGATTGGTCAACGCTGCGATAATGGTCGTGCCCGCGACCAGGCGGCGTTCGACGATATAGGCAATGAGGGTTCCGAGCAGGACGCAAAGACTGGCACCGATGGCGGCGTAGGCCAATGAGTTGATAATCGCCGCCTGAGTTTCTGCGTTCTCCAGAATTGCCCATCGATACCAGTGAAATGTCAGGTTGCTCAGCGATGGCCCCTGCCCCCAGGCTTTGGAGAGAGAAACGACGATCAAGGCGAAGTAAGGCAGGATCACCGCCGTCACGGGGACAATCAGCGCGAACAACAACCCGGCCCAGCGCCAGCCTTTTAGATTGATGCTGCGCCCCGCCCGGCTCTTGCCACCGATCATCACAAAACGTCTGCGGCCAAGCATTTTTTTGCGTACCCAGAACAACCCACCAGTGAGCAACAGAAGCGGCATGCAATACGCCGCCGCCATGTATAGCTCGGGCGGGAACAACTGATAGAACTCGGCCAGTTTAGTGGTGACGACCGATGTCCCTGAAGGTGTGAGCAGAAATGCTGGAACACCGAACAGGGTCATCCCCTGAATGAAGGACAGAATGAAACCGACGATAACCGAAGGCATCACCATCGGAATGGTCACGCTGAACATTGTGCGCAGAACGCTGGCGCCGAGGGTCGTCGCCGCGTCTTCCAGTTCGACCGCCATTTCATCGAGCGCACTGGCGACGATGGTGAAGGTATACGGGACGGTATAGATGGCGCAGACAAAGATTGCGCCGCTCATGGAGTAGATGTTGAACAGGGGCAAATCGCCGCCCGAAATTTGTCGATAGAGCGTATTCAGCCAGCCGGCGTTAGGTGCCGCGAGCAAAATCCACCCCAGTGCACCGATGAACGAGGGGGTCACGAACGCCCCCAGCGTGAGCATCCTGATGAGCCCCCGGCCGGGCATGTTGGTACGCGACACCAGCCAGGCCAGCGGAACACCTAGCAGCGTTGAGATCGCGGCGGTTGAAAACGCCAAAATAATCGAATTGATTATCGGCTGGATCATGCCTTTGGCAGTCACCAGGCGCACGTAATTGTTCAGCGTCCACTGCTGCGTGGCGTCATCGTGCACGCTGTTGAACAGAATCCAGCCGACCGGTTGCGCAACCAATAAGAACAGCGCCGCCAGAACCACGGTCACCACTGTCCAGCGCACCCAGGGTCGGTGTCGTCGAATCTCGGCGCCAACGGTCGCCGAGGAAGTGCCTATCGCAAAAACGCCCATAAAAGGGTCACTCCTGAATCTACCGTCGCCAGGCTGCTCGGCCTGGCGGGTATTGGTTCAACCAATGATGTCTTTCCACTTGGCGATACCTTCAGCGACTTCGGCCGCCAGGTCTTCAGGTGGGTTGCGGTACCAGGTTAACTGGGACAGGCTCCGGCCCTCGGCCCATGGAACGTCAGTGCGCAATGTCGGCCAGAAGTTTGCCGCCAGGATTTGCGAGACTTCAGGGTCATACAAAAAGTCGGAGAACAGCTTCGCCGCATTCGGGTGTGGGGCTTTCAGTGGAATGGCACTCAAGCCCAGATTGAGGATAGTGCCGTCGGTCGGGGTAACTACGTTTATCGGGTTGCCAGCCGCCTTCTGTGTCAGCGAATAACTGAATGGCGCACCCAGACCCACAAGGCGCTCGCCTGACAGAATATCGGTGACAGTATCCACGTTCGACTGGCCGACCTTGGGGTTCAACTTCGCCAGTTCTTGGAGGTAATGGTCGCCGTACTTTTTACGGATCGCTACCACCCAGGAAGCGACATCCCCCGAGAAGGACGGGCTGCCGACCGTCAGTTTGTTAGCCCATTGAGCGTCCAGTGCAGCCTCCCAAGAGGTGGGCGCTGATGTGACTTTATCCGACTGGAAATTCAGGCTGGTCAGGCTGATGGCGCCGACCTGGAAGGTATCGTCCTTGTCCAGCCCCTGGAATTCCTGCGGCAGAAATTCCGTACCTGCCGGTTTGTAGGGCATCAACGCGCCGATCTTTTTCAACTCCAGGTAGTGAAGAATGTTGGTACTGCCCAGCGAGTCGCAGTTGGGCGCATTGTTCTGCAGCTCGAGACGCAACCGGGTGTAGATTGTCTGCGATGCCTGGCGCAGCAAGTTGACCTTGATCCCCGGGTAGCGCCGGGTGAACGCGTCGCGGATGGCCTCGATGGTCCGTTGTTCGTAGGAGCCCCAGTAAAGGTTGAGTGCACCTTCTTTCTGCGCAGCCGCGTGCAGCGATTCGTTGGCAGCAAACGAAGGACGAATCAATCCTGCTGCTAAACCTGCACCTGCGATACCGCTCGCTTGCAAAAATCTGCGCCGTGTAAATTCGACCATATCGATGCCCCCTCGCCTGTTGCTGTGTGATTATTGTGAGTGGATAGCATTGTTTCCGTGGTTCAGTAATCGCCGGTCGTTGCGCCGCCGTCGACAATGAGAACTTGCCCGTTCATGTAACTCGCATCGTCGGAGGCGAGGAACGCCACCACGGAGGCGATTTCTGCAGGTTGTGCAGGTCGGCCCAGTGGCATTTTTGCGATCCAGCGCGCCCTGATCTCCTCTGGCACACTCGCCAGAATAGGTGTGTCGACGATCCCGGGTGCTACGGCGTTGACCAATACACCGTGGCGCGCGGCCTCCAGAGCGACGGTGTGAGTCAAACCCACCACGCCCGCCTTGGCCGATGAATAATTCGACTGACCGTAGGTTCCGAGGATCGCTGTGGAAGCGATATTGATGATCCTGCCCCAACCGCGCCCGACCATGGCTGCCAATCCGAATTGACACCCCATCCAAGAGCCACGCAGGTTGACGTCGATCACCGCGTCCCAGTCTTCATCGGTCATTTTCATCAACGTTCTATCACGCACGATGCCTGCCACGTTCACCAGAATGTCGACGGCTTTGAAGGCCGGCGGCAGATCAGCCATGACCGCAGTCCAACTGTCACGGCTCGAAACGTCGAGATTGACTGCTATCGCCTGATAGCCCTGAATGACCAGGGAGTGAGCCCGCTCGGCGGCTCCGGGGCCGAGGTCGGCAATGATGACCGCAGCACCCTCTTGCGCCAGGCGCTGACAAATGACCGAGCCAATGCCGCCAGCCCCCCCGGTGATCAACGCAACATGCCCTTCCAGACGTGTGTTCATGATTCGCTCCCGGTGCGGCAGGTAACCGCAAATACGTCTTCGCCTTCCTGCACCACTTCACCGCTCTGGTTGAGCAGACGCAGCTTGACTCTGGCAATGCCCCGCGAGGGGTTTGAAGTGCTTTTGCGCAAGTCCTCGATTTCAGCCACGTAATGCAGCGTGTCACCCGCGAAAACCGGTGCGACGAATCGGCGACGGGTCTCAAGGAAGGCAATGATTGCCCAGTCATCAATACTCGAACGCAGCCCGGTACTCATGGAGTGAGCCAACATGCCATGGGCGATCCGCCGCCCGAAGGTGCCTTGACGCGCAGACTCCTCATCCATATGAAGCGGGTTGAAATCCCCGGTCAATCCGGCAAACAGGACGATGTGTGTTTCTGTCAGCGTGATGCGCGACGACACCAACGACTGTGTGGCTAGCAAGTCGTCGAAGTAGAGGGTGGAACTCATGGGTTGCTCCTTGGGCGGAAAACCGGCAACGAGGTGGATGAATCCGTTTCAATGAACGCAACCGACACGTCCATGCCGATCGTGATCTCGTCGACGGCTATGCCGTGAAGTTGCGACAGCATCAGCGGGCCTTCTGCAAGCTCGACGACGGCGCACACGTAAGGTGCCTCCAGGCGTGAATGCCCACGATGGATAACCGAATAGGTAAACAGCGTGCCGTGCCCGCTGACTTGCACCCATTCGGGCTTTATCGACAGGTCGTCCAGGCAGTGGTCCCGTGGGTACCACTGGCATGCGCCTGACACAGGGTTGCGTTGAACGAGCAACCGCCCCTCCCGAAGAGCGGCCCACCAGGGTGCCGACATGGCATCGGTGACGACAGGACTGAAAGTGGTCATATCGCTGGCTCCTCAGAGGGTCAGAATGATAGTGGCAGCGGCACAAAACGTTCCGCCCAACCCATGAACCAACGCGACTTCCGCGTCTTTCACCTGTACCCCAGGCCCTTCACCGCGCAACTGCCGGACGCCTTCAATCAAAGCCAGCAGACCGCGTTTGCCCGGATGGTTCGACGCAAGCCCGCCACCGTCGGTGTTGCTGGGCAGAGAACCGCCGACGCTCAAATGGCCGTCCGCCACGAACCGCCCACTTTCGCCACGAGGGCAGAATCCAAGGTCCTCAAGCGCCAGCATCGGCGTGATAGTAAAGGCATCGTAGAGTTGCGCCACGTCGACATCGGCAGGCGTCAACCCGGCCATTTCAAATGCGCGGGGACCGGTGCGAGCGGCAGGCGTGATGAGTTCGCGGGACATCTGGCTGATTTGCGTGCGCTGTGTGGCCATGCCAAAACCGCTGACAAAGACCGGGCGGGTTCGGCAATCAAAGGCTCGTTCCCGACTGGTCATCACGATGGCTCCGCCGCCGTCCGTGACGACGCAGCAGTCGAGCCGGTGCAAAGGTGAAGCGATCATCGAAGAGTTCAGCACGTCTTCAACGGTGATCGATTTGCGGCCAAGAAAGGCATGCGGATTTTCAGCTGCATGTTGCCGAAATGTTACGGCCACCTGCGCTAACTGCTCGGCCGTAGTGCCATAGAGGTGCATATGCCGCTGGGCATACATGGCATACGTTGAGATGAGCGTCGGCGCGAATGGCAATTCAAACTGTCCCGGGCCGGCAGGGAGGACGAAAGGATCGAATGAAGGGGTCTTCAATGGCCACCAACGCGGTGACGCGGCGTAGCTGATCACCACGACATCGGCCAGCCCGGCAGCAATCGCCACTGCCGCGTGGGCGGCATGAACGAGATAGGAACAACCGCCAACGTCGGTGCTGTCGAACCAGCGCGGTTCTATGCCCAGGTACTCGGCCATTTCGGTCACGCTGTTGACACCGCCCCCCTCGGCCCAGTCGCCCGACGCCACACATAAACCATCGACGTCCCCAAGGGTCAGCCCGGCTTGCACCAGCGCTGCCTGGATACACTCCACCTGGATCGCGAAAGGATGAACATTCGGCGCATCCCTGCGGGGTGATTCATAGGCGCCGACAATGGCGGCGCGTCCGGAAAGGTTCAAGGCATACTCCTGAAAAGATCGAAAGCCATGACCCACAAATTCCGTCATGGAGGGCCGTGCGAACAAGCAGTTAGAAAACGCCTGACTGGTGCATTAAATGCACCGATGCATTGGCATGAGACTTGCGATTATCGTTAACACCCGAGGGCTGGAATACCTATGAATCGACGACTACCGCCCCTACTCGCCGTACGCGCCTTCGAAGGATTCAGTCGTTGTGGAAGCGTGCGGCAGTGCGCAGAAGAACTCTCGGTTTCACATACCGTGATCTCCAGGCATATACAGAATCTGGAAGCCGCCGTCGGCACGAAACTGGTCAAGAAGTCAGGTCGCGGACTTGAGATGACGCGTGAAGGTCAGCGCTACGCGGCACAGCTTCGGCGGGCACTGGATATCATCGCGGACGCGAGCAGCGACCTGCGTCAGGGCGAAGACGCGCTGCACGTCTGCTGCATGGCGGGCCTCGCTTCCAGGCGTTTGCTGGGAAGACTGGGCGAGCTTGAAGAGGCACTCAGCGGTCGTGAGCTGACACTCGAGCCGACCAGTACACGCCCCGACTTCAGTCGCAATGAAGCGGATGCCGAGATTGTCTATCTGGAGGAGCTGAATCTCGGCGAGGAACTGTGCGCAGAGCTTTTCGCCCGCCCCTTGATCCGGGCAGTGGCCAGCCCCGCGTTTTGCAATCGTTTTGCCGAGGTGACCTGCGCCGAAGACTTGCTGGAGTTACCGTTGATCCATGAGCGTAATACGCAGCGCTGGTCGCAATGGTTCAGCATCGCCGGTGTTACAGATATTCCCAGGTTGCGCGGACCACGGCTGTGGCACGGTCACCTCACCCTCGAAGCGGCCTGCATGGGTCAGGGTGTGGCACTCGTCAGCGAGCTGCTGGCCGATGAAAAAATCGCTGCTGGCGAACTGATCGATGTATTGCCGATGACGATTCGTCTAGGCGGGTATTACTTCATCGCTCCCACTCGAAAATGGAATGATCAAGCCATTGTCCGGCTGCGACAGTGGTTGCACTCAGTATTCCCCGGCGAACTGGAAAAAGGCGACATTAACGCACCAGTCAGGATGACCGGTTCCGGTTCTGCACCGTAATAGTACATTTCACATACAAGGAGCCAGCTAATGAACATTCCGCAACCGAACGCAAAGCCCTGCGAGAAGGCAGTCGTCAGAGATGAATGGATCGACCTCTACGGCCATATGAACATGGCGTATTACGTCAAGCTCCTTGATGACTTGGGCCATCGCATTCTGGAGCAGTTCGGGCTGGGCGAGGGATACACACGGGAGCGCAATTGCGGGCTATTTACCGTTGAGGCCAATCTGAAATACCTCAGGGAGGTCAGCGCGGGCGATCCACTGCGTGTGGAGCTCACGCCCCTGAGATTTGACGAGAAACGCCTGGTGACTCAGGTCGAGCTCTTCCATGACGAGCAAAACTATCTCAGCGCGACCATGCAGCAAACGGCGGTGCATGTGAATCTCGACACCCGTAAAGTGTGCCCGTTTGGCGACGAAGCCAAGGATCGTTTGCGAAAAATGATGGGGGCTTACGCGTCAGGAGACTGGAGCACGCTCAAACCGGCATCTTGCGCTCAGCTACCGTCCACTTGACGCGCCAGCGCACCAGTCAAGGACCGAACGACGAGGAAATACTCGGTGCGGATTGAGCAGGGTTCAGCCACCCGCCGTGAACAGCGCGAACAACTGGCTGCGAAAGTTGATCCCTAGTCTTTCGAACGCCCGGTTGCGGAAGGTCTTCACAGTGCTTTCCTTGATTCCAAGGTCGGCGGCGACGCCGGCATGGGTCATTCCCCGAAGCAGGCGGCTGCAGATTTTCAGCTCTTGCGCGGTGAGGTCAGGGCAATGCAGGAGCAGTTGCTGATCATGATCCTTGACGCGGTTCAAACCGATCAGAGCCATGTGACCGCGCAGTAATTGCAGTAACGCAGGGCTGAGGGCTTCGCACATCTGCAATTCGCGTTCGCTGAAAAAACCCTGGTCGCGGTGACGGTAGAGGTTGAACAGCACCGGGCGCTCCTGCTCGTCCAAGTACAGGCTCGATAGCCGCTCGATCATGCCGTGGCGCAGATAGATCGCTTCCCGATACGGCAAGAAACGGATGTCCTGTGCCAGCAGATGGCCGATTTGCCCTGGCGCTGCCCGCAACGGCTCGAACAGCGGGTCGTGGCGATAGTAGCGCTCGATATAGGCCTGGCCGCAGCGCAATACCAGACCGGTGTCTTGGTGGCGGGTGCCGACAGCCAGCAACTGCGGTCGTTTGCCGGCCATGCGCACGACGGAAAAATGCTGACAATCAACCCACTGACCAAGGTACGCCAGAAGCGCGCCAGGAAAGCCCTCGGTGCCCAGAGTGCAGACCAGCTCGCTGAAATGACGAACATCCTGGGGCAAGACAGAAACTGGCGGGGCGCTGAGACGAATCATGGCGGCGTCGGATCAATATTGTTGTATTCGGATAGGCAATCGAAACACGCCCACATGATTAACTTGTTAACGATGAGTGTGCTAGCAATGATCCGACTTGTCCACCTCCCGGTTGACACCACTCCATGCCGCCGCTCGTAAGCTGGCGCGACAACAACAAATGCATGGGCTGCCCCCTCGCCGGCAGCCTTTCTTTGCCCTGCTACAGATCCCTGGAGGAGCCTCCTTTTGTCAATCCCGACCGGCAACCTGATTACCCAAGCCCGCAAGGCCAGCGAACCGATGGCCAATCGCGATACTCCGTTCATCTACAATGAGTGGTACGTCGCCGCCTTCGACCATGAAGTGGGCCGCCACTTATTGGCGCGTCGATTGCTGGACCGTCGAGTGGTGATGTACCGGACCCAAGACGGTGAACCGGTTGCCTTGGAAGACCGCTGCGCCCATCGCTCGTTCCCCTTGTCGCGTGGACATCTGGAGGACGACAGCGTCGTCTGTGGCTACCACGGTTTCCGCTACGACCAGTCCGGCGACCTGACACAGGTACCCTCGCAAAAGAACTGCCCGCGAGGTATCGGCATTCGCCGCTATCCACTGGTACGCCAGGGCCCCCTATTGTGGATCTGGCTGGGCGATGAGTCCCTTGCCGATACCGGGCTGATCCCGCGCCAGGACTGGATAGACGACCCGGCCTGGGCCTGCACCTCCGGTTACTTCCATCATCCTGGCAACTACGTCAGCCTGCATGAGAACCTCATGGACCTTACCCACCTGAGTTTTCTCCATGCCAACACCATCGGGACTCCGGACTATGCCTGCGCGCCCTATAAGCTCGATTTCAAGGAAGGCCACTACACGCTGATCCGCGAAGTGGTACCGACCACCCTGTCGCCGGTCTGGGGCAGGACAACCGGCCTCGAGGGCTGCACGACGGCAGCACGCATCGCCACCTCAGAGTTTCTATCTCCGGCCTTGCACCGGGTCAGCGTGACCTTCTATGACAGCGCCCAACCAGTCGAGGGCCGGGAGCAGTTCCACATCCGTACCGCGCACATACTGACCCCGGAAACCCTCAACAGCTTGCATTACTTCATCGTCCACGGCCGTGACTTCGCCCGGCATGACCAAGCCCTCGGGGAATTCATGCATGAGCAACTGTTCGCCGCATTCAACGAGGATGTGCAGGGTCTCGGAGCTTTGGAGACTGCGCTCGACGATCGCGATGAGCAACATTATGAGATATCTGTGGCCAGTGACGCCCCTGCCGTGGTCACCCGCATCTACTTGAAGAAACGTGCCGACGCCGAACGGCAACCGCGCAACGGCCAGGTCGGTTGAAGCGCCGGCCGCCCACTCTTCATAACAACAAAAATAATCTAAACGCTGAGCATGCCAGAGCTCGGATGGAGCCTCACTCCGTCGGCGACTGACATTGGTGGCTCGCACCGAGCGATAGTGAGCACGCTCATCAACTCCGGTCGGTCAGGGCTTGATGTTCTTCAGCTTATTGAGCAGTTCCAGCAACTGCTCAAGCGGTTCCTCGCCAAACTGTTCCTGAATCTTCAAGTAATTGCTTTCCATCCCGGCACTCATGTCGACGAAACATTGCTGCCCCTGCTCGGTGAGAGCGACGAACACTCGTCGCTGATCTTCGGAAGACTTCCTGCGCCGGACGATACCGTCGCGCTCGAGCCGGGACAGAACCCCAGTCATGCTTGGCTTGAGGATACACGCCAGGTGAGCCAGTTGATGGCTTTCCAGTTCGCCCTGCTGGCGCAGGATGCGAATCACCCGCCATTGCTGTTCGGTCAATTCATATTCGTTAAGCAGCGGTCGGAAAAATGCCATGGCCGCTTCACGGGCCTGCAACAAGGTGAGCGTAAGGGACGGTCTGGGAGTCGGCATGTTTCACGCACAAAAAGAGGATGAAGGAACAAAGCTTAAAGTCGGCACAGGGCGCACGCAACTATCCAGGACAAAGCCAGTTTGCCCTTGCGCTGCCTCATCCATGAAAAGTGCAATCGGTTCCTTGTAAAAGCCATTTTTCAAGGCGCCGGCTGCGACCATGATTGCTCGACAGACACTGGAAGCCAATCGAAAAACGCACATGACTACCTCAGCGCAAACCCGACTGCCGCAGGCGATATTCCCCTGGGGTTGCCTGCGCATAACGCTGGAAGAAACGACTGAAATAAGCCGGGTCCTTGAAGCCCAACTGGTAGCAGATTTCATTGGCCGAACTGCCGGTGAACAGCAGCAGGCGCTTGGCTTCCTGCATCATTCGTTCGAGGACCAGCCGTTTCGACGGCAGGTCGGCGATCCGTCGACAGACGTCATTCAGCCGCGCCTCGGTGACACCAATACCGTCGGCATAGCGCGACAGAGGCCAGTGCTGCAGGTAATGGTCTTCGATCAACTCGTTGAATCGGTGGAAGATCCGCAAATCTTCATGGCGTGCCGGGCGGGCTTCCAGGGAGTTGGCACAAAGCCTGAGCAGGCTGATCATGATCAATCGCGTCAGGCTGTCCAAAGCCGAACCCCGCCCCGCCTCGTTGGCGTTTATCTCGCAGCACAGTTCCTCAAACAGAAACTCCAGCCTCCTGACCTCGGGATCGAATTGCGGCGCCAGTCGTGCCAGCGCGACGCAGGCCGCCGGCAACTGCACGCCCGGCGCAAGACTCGGGTCGGCATCGATCAACTGCCAGACCAGTTGCTGGCGCACCGTCAGTACATGCCCGTCGGCGTCTGCTTCGGTGACAAAGGAATGGGCCACCGTCGGCGGCGTGAGAAAAAACATCGGTCCCGACTCGAGGTATTGCTGGTCATCCAGATAAACCCGCACCGCACCGCTCTTCACGTAATGCACCTGAAAGAACCGATCGTGTCGATGCACCGGCATGTTGCGGCCGAAGAATTCCGCCAAATTGCCGAGTTTGTCGTAGTGCACTTCGGCATCGCTGTAGCGCTGGTCGTAGACCTGACCGATGTTGATATTGGGGATCGGCTGACGATCGATCATCGCTGGATTCTCTTTCTTATCGGGGTGTTGGCCGTGCAAGGGTTTTCATCCTGCGCCGGTTTGCGGCGGCTAACCACTGTCGGAAGATTTTGCCACGCTTGACGATAGTTAACATATTAATTATAACGTTAACAGGTTAACGAATATTTTGCGGGGCAGTCACTGCCCCGCCACTGCCAGGAGAAAAGCATGAGCCGTGCCTTGCATGATGTTGCGAACGGCACCCTGTTCGGCGTTGCGCTGAACTACCAGGGGTTGCTGAACCAACGCATCGCCGAATTCGAGCAAGCGCCTTATCAGAAACCACCGGTCAAACCGGTGCTGTTCATCAAGACACCCAATACCCGCAATGACCATGACGGCGTGGTGCTTCATCCGTACGGTGTTCGTCTGCAACCGGGTCCGGCACTGGGTGTAGTGATCGGTAAAAGCGCCAGCCGTGTCAGCGTTGAACATGCGCTGGAGCATGTGGCCGGTTACACCATCGTTAATGAGTTCAGCCTGCCCGAAGACAGCTACTACCGTCCGGCGGTCAAGGCCAAGTGCCGTGACGGCTTCTGCTCACTGGGCCCGGAACTGGTTGCCCGTGACCAGGTCGCCAACCCGCATCAATTGAGCCTGAAGCTGTTCGTCAATGGTGAGCTGCGCCAGGAAAATTCTACGGCCAACTTTGTCCGCAACATTTCCCAACTGATCGCCGAGATCAGCGAGTTTATGACCTTGCACGAAGGCGATGTGCTGATCACTGGCACCCCTGAAGGCCGTGTCGATGTCCAGCCCGGCGATACCGTCGAAGTTGAAATCAGCGGCCTGGGCCGCCTCGTCAACCACATCGTGGCCGAGTAACAGGAGCTTCCATGAAACACGCTCGTATTCGCTATGAAGGCGAAATCCACCTCGCCCAGGTTGAAGACTACAACGCCTTGCGCCTGGCCGATGGCCGCCTGCTGGCCGAGAGTCAGGTTGAGTGGTTGCCACCGGCTACCGGCAGCATGTTCGCCCTGGGCCTGAACTATGCCGACCACGCCGCCGAACTGGCCTTTAAACCACCGACCGAGCCCCTGGTATTCATCAAATCCCCCGGCACTTACATCGGCCATAACCAGGTCACTTGGCGTCCGGACAATGTCGCCTACATGCACTACGAGTGTGAACTGGTGGCCGTCATCGGCAAGCGCGCACGCAACGTCAAGCGTGAAGATGCCCTTGAGTACCTGGCCGGCTATACGGTGTGCAACGACTACGCGATTCGTGACTACCTGGAAAACTACTACCGACCCAACCTGCGGGTGAAAAACCGCGATGCCACGACGCCCGTCGGCCCGTGGATCGTCGACGTCGCCGACGTGCCGGACCCCAGCAATCTGAAACTGCGTACCTGGATCAACGGTGAACTGCGGCAGGAAGGCAGCACCAAGGACATGATTTTCGACATCTCTTACCTGATCGAATATCTATCCAGCTTCATGACCCTGCAGCCCGGCGACATGATCGCCACCGGCACACCGGAAGGCTTGGCCGATGTCGTGCCCGGCGATGAAGTGATCGTGGAAGTCGAGGGCGTCGGGCGCCTGGTCAATCGAATTGTCAGTGAAGCGGAATTTTTCTCCGCCCATAAAGAGGCTTGAGCAACATGATCAAACACTGGATCAACGGCCGTGAGGTCGAAAGCAAAGACGTTTTCGTCAATTACAACCCGGCCACAGGCGAAGCGATCGGCGAAGTCGCAAGCGGCGGTGCTGAAGAAGTCGCTCAGGCCGTGGCTGCGGCCAAGGAAGCCTTCCCCAAGTGGGCCAAAACGCCGGCAAAAGAGCGTGCCCGACTGATGCGCAAGCTCGGTGAGCTTATCGCGCAGAATGTTCCGCACCTGGCCGAGTTGGAAACCCTGGACACCGGCCTGCCGATCCATCAGACCAAGAACGTGTTGATTCCACGTGCCTCGGACAACTTCGACTTTTTCGCCGAAGTCTGCACCCGCATGGACGGTCATAGCTATCCGGTCGACGACCAGATGCTCAACTACACCATGTATCAACCGGTGGGCGTGTGTGGCCTGGTGTCGCCGTGGAACGTGCCTTTCATGACAGCGACCTGGAAGACTGCCCCCTGCCTCGCACTTGGCAATACTGCAGTGCTGAAGATGTCTGAGCTGTCACCGCTGACCGCCAATGAATTGGGCCGCCTGGCTGTTGAAGCCGGCATTCCAAATGGTGTGCTGAACGTGATTCAGGGATACGGTGCGACGGCTGGCGACGCGTTGGTACGGCACCCGGATGTGCGGGCGATTTCGTTCACCGGCGGCACGGCAACTGGCAAGAAAATCATGCAGACCGCAGGATTGAAAAAGTACTCGATGGAGCTGGGGGGCAAGTCGCCCGTACTGATTTTTGAAGATGCGGACCTTGAGCGAGCCCTCGATGCCGCGCTGTTCACCATCTTCTCGTTAAACGGTGAGCGCTGCACCGCTGGCAGCCGGATCTTCATCCAGGAAAGCGTTTACCCGGCCTTCGTCGCCGAGTTCGCCGCTCGTGCCAAACGCCTGATCGTCGGCGATCCGCAAGACCCGAAAACCCAGGTCGGCTCGATGATCACACAGGCCCACTACGACAAGGTCACCGGCTACATCAAGATCGGTATTGAAGAAGGCGCCACCCTCCTCGCTGGCGGTCTTGACCGTCCGGCGAACTTGCCTGCACACCTGAGTAAAGGCCAGTTTATCCAACCGACGGTGTTCGCCGATGTGAATAACAAGATGCGCATCGCCCAGGAAGAAATCTTTGGTCCGGTGGTGTGCCTGATTCCGTTCAAGGACGAAGCCGAAGCCCTGCAACTGGCCAACGATACCGAGTACGGCCTGGCGTCCTACATCTGGACTCAGGACATCGGCAAGGCCCATCGCCTGGCCCGTGGCATCGAAGCCGGCATGGTGTTCATCAACAGTCAGAACGTGCGTGATTTGCGTCAGCCATTCGGCGGTGTGAAAGGTTCCGGCACTGGACGTGAAGGAGGCCAATACAGCTTCGAAGTGTTCGCCGAGATCAAGAACGTCTGCATTTCCATGGGCAGTCACCACATCCCGCGCTGGGGACTATGAGCAGCCGATAGCCGCCGCTGAAGGCTGCGGTGGGGCGCGCATCGCGCTCGTCGTAGTCTTCGCTGTCCATTGAATTGAACCAACAAGAATAACTTCAGGAGAATCATCATGGGCGAAGTCGTTCTGGCAGCAAAAGTCTGCCACGTGCCGTCGATGTACTTGTCCGAATTGCCGGGCAAACACCACGGCTGTCGTACTGCCGCTATCGAAGGGCATAAGGAAATAGGCCGCCGTGCGCGCGAATTGGGTGCCGACACCGCCGTCGTGTTCGACGTGCACTGGCTGGTTAACAGCGGCTATCACGTGAACAACGGTGAGCACTTCAGTGGTGTTTACACAAGCAATGAACTTCCGCATTTCATTAAGGACATGGTTTACCACTACCCGGGCTGTCCGGAACTCGGCGAACTTATCGCTGAGGAAGCCAACGCTGCCGGCGTGCGAACTCTGTCCCACAACATCCCGAGTCTGGAATTGGAATACGGCACCCTGGTGCCGATGCGCTACATGCACATGGATGTACCTGCCGCCGAAAAACTCAAGGTGATTTCCATCGCGGCCTGGTGTGCCTGGCATCGTCTGGAAGACAGCTTCGCATTCGGCGCCGCCGTGCGCCGCGCAATCGAGAAGAGCGACCACAAAGTCCTGGTGCTGGCCTCCGGTTCTCTGTCGCATCGCTTCTCAGACGATCGTGAAGCGGAAGCCAATATCCACAATTGGACTCGCGAGTTCGACAAACAGGTCGACATGCACGTGGTCAAGCTGTGGCGCGAAGGCCGTTTCAAAGAGTTTTGCGCGATGCTTCCTGACTACGCTGAGCACTGCTTCGGCGAAGGCAAGATGCACGACACTGCAATGCTTTTAGGTCTACTGGGCGGCCCGGACTACAACAAGCCGGTCGAAGTGCTCACAGAACCTTTTGGCAGCTCCGGTACCGGCCAGATCAACGCCATTTTCCCGCTCTGAATTTCGCTTAAGCGGCCGGGAAGCGCCCGCCGCTCGACACAGCCAACTACCAGGAGGGCACGATGCCGCATTTTATTGCTGAATACACTGACAACATCGAGCAACAAGCCGACTTGCCGGGCCTGTTTGAAAAAGTTCACGCCACACTTGGCGCCAGCGATGTATTTCCGCTGGGGGGTATCCGTAGCCGCGGAGTTCGACTGGACACGTGGCGCATGGCCGACGGCAAACACGATTACGCCTTCGTCCACATGACGCTGAAGGTAGGACACGGCCGCGACTTGGCAACGCGTCAACAGGTCGCGGAAAAACTGTTCGGAGTCATTGCCGCCCACTTTGCAACGCTACAGGCAGAACGTCTGCTGGCCCTGTCGTTTGAAATGATCGAGTTGCACCCCGAGCTGAATTTCAAGCTCAACAACGTCCATGCCTTTCTCAAGCAACAGGCGAACTAAGAAGCTCCTCACCCCATTGGCCTCTCTCACAAAAAAGTACAACATCATGAGCATAGCCACTTCCGTTACACAGCCTTTGAGCGACGCCGCAACGTCGACCCACCGCACGGTGACCTGGCGGCTGATGCCACTGCTGCTGGTGTGTTACCTGTTCGCTCATCTTGACCGGATAAATATTGGTTTTGCCAAGATGCAGATGGGCACCGACCTGCACTTCAGCGACACCGTCTACGGATTTGGTGCAGGCCTGTTCTTTGTGGCGTACGCGATGTTCGGTGTACCCAGCAACATAGCCTTGGATCGCATTGGGCCACGGCGCTGGATCGCTTTGTTGATGGTCGTCTGGGGGACCTTGTCCACCAGCATGCTGTTGATCGAAAACGCTGAGGGTTTCTACGCGTTGCGCTTCTTGCTCGGCGTCGCCGAGGCTGGATTTTTCCCAGGTATTTTGGTGTACCTCAACCGCTGGTATCCGGCCGGTAGGCGCGCACAGGTAACCGCGTTGTTCGCCATTGCCGTGCCGCTGGCCGGGGTCGTCGGTGGCCCTCTATCGGGCGGTATCCTGCAAGGCTTTCATGATGTTGGGGGCCTACGTGGTTGGCAGTGGATGTTCCTGATTGAAGGCGCACCAGTCGTACTTCTCGGCTTGCTGGTGCTCAAGGTGCTGCCCGACAACTTCGAGTCAGTGAGCTGGCTGAGCAACGAGCAGAAAGACCAACTGCGCAATCAACTGGCTGGCGAAGAGCAACGCAAATCCATCATCTCGTTCAGCGGTATCCTCCGTGATCCGCAGGTCTGGTTGCTGGTGGGGATCTACTGCGCGGTCATGTTGGCGGTCAACACGCTCGCTTTCTGGATGCCTACCCTGATTCATAGCTCTGGGATAGGCAGCGATGGCCAGGTCGGCCTGCTCAGTGCCCTGCCCTACCTGGCAGGCTGCGGTTTTATGATCGCCTGCGGGCGCTCATCAGATCGGCGCCGCGAACGCCGGTGGCACTTGAGTGTGCCATTGCTCATGTCTGCCCTCGGTATCGCTGTAGCCGGCCTGATGCCTGGCGATCCCTTCATGGTAATCGGAGGTTTGGTGATTGCGGGTATGGGCGCGAGCGCCGCACTGCCGATGTTTTGGCAGCTACCACCGGCATTCCTATCAAACAGTACCCAGGCGGCGGGCATCGCCTTGATCAGTTCCCTGGGAAGTATTGCCTCGTTTCTGACACCCAATCTGATTGGCTGGATGCGAGACACCACCCACAGCGCCAGTCTTGCCCTCTACGTTCTCGCGGCCCTAATCGTCGCGGGCGCCTTTCTGGTGCTGCGCACGCCCGCCGCTATCGTCAATCCTCATTAAGAGATCTACGTCATGCTCGATCAAGAATTCATCCAGCAAGCCGCTGCTCAACTGGACAACGCCGAGCGCTCTCGTGAGCAAGTTGGACAGTTTTCCCTCGCGCATCCACAGATCACCATCGAAGATGCCTATGCCATTCAGCGAGCCTGGGTGGCGCAGAAAATAAAGAACGGACGCAAGCTGGTGGGGCACAAGATTGGCCTGACCTCTCGGGCCATGCAGGTTTCATCAAATATTTCAGAACCAGATTACGGCGCGTTGCTTGACGATATGCTGTTCGACGAAGGCACCGATATCCCCTTTAACCGTTTTATCGTGCCGCGCGTTGAAGTGGAGCTGGCATTCATCCTCGGCAAGCCGCTCAAAGGCCCGAACGTGACGATTTTCGATGTTCTGGATGCTACTGAATGGGTGATCCCTGCCCTGGAGATCATTGACGCGCGTATCCAGCAGATCGATCCCGAGACCAAAGCCACGCGCAAAGTCTTCGACACCATTTCCGACAATGCGGCGAACGCCGGGGTGGTCATGGGTGGCCGTGCTGTGCGCCCTCATGAAGTCGACCTGCGTAAGGTGCCAGCTGTTTTGTACCGCAATGGCGTGATCGAGGAATCAGGGGTGTCTGCTGCCGTTCTCAATCATCCTGCGAAGGGTGTCGCCTGGCTGGCCAACAAACTCGCACCTTACGACGTCACATTGCAACCGGGACAGATTATTCTGGGCGGGTCGTTTACCCGTCCAGTGGCTGCCAACCCAGGCGATACCTTCCATGTCGATTACGACATGCTCGGCTCCATTTCCTGCCGCTTTGTCTGATTTTTGGAGGACCGTTTCATGGACATGCCCATCAACACATTCAAACAGCGCCTGAAAAGTGGCAAGGCGCAGATCGGCCTTTGGCTCGGTCTCGCCACCCCCTACTGCGCGGAGCTGGCAGCCAATGCCGACTTTGATTGGCTATTGATCGACGGCGAGCATGCACCCAATGACGTACGCAGCATGCTTGGCCAACTGCAGGCGATAGCGCCCTATGCCAGTCATCCGGTGATCCGCCCTGTCGCCGGCGACACAACGTTGATCAAACAGATTCTGGACATCGGAACCCAGACGTTGCTGGTGCCAATGGTCGAAAGCGCCGAGCAGGCGCGAGAACTGGTGCGTGCCGTGCGCTATCCGCCCAGTGGCGTGCGAGGTGTAGGCAGCGCACTGGCACGGGCGTCGCGCTGGAATACCGTGCCCGGGTACTTGGACAAGGCCGACGAGCAAATATGCCTGTTGGTGCAGATTGAAAGCCTCAAAGGCCTGGCCAATCTGGATGGCATCGTCACCGTCGAGGGCGTTGACGGGGTGTTTATCGGCCCCGCCGACCTCAGCGCTGCCATGGGCCATCGCGGTAATCCGGGGCATCCCGAAGTTCAGGCAGTCATTGAAGACACGATCATTCGAATCCGCGATGCGGGCAAGGCGCCAGGCATTCTCAGCGCTGACGAAAAACTGGCTAGGCGCTACATCGAGCTCGGCGCGGCATTCGTAGCGGTGGGTGTTGACACCACAGTACTGATGCAAGGCCTGCAAGCACTGACAAGCAAGTTCAAAAATACCCCGGCCACCATCAGTACCGGCGGCGCTTACTGATTTCAGGTCAATTGCAAATACTCACTGCTGGCGGTCGGTTTTGCCAGCAGTGATCACCCAGAGATCAACGCTTCAGTGACTTCAAATCGTTGAGCAGCACCAACAACGTCTGCAATTTTTCCGCGCCGAAGCGCTCCTGCAAGCGCTCATAGTTCTCTTCCATGCGCCCCCTCATACTTTCAAAACAGCTATCTCCGGCAACCGTCAGTTTCACCAGCACTCGACGCTGGTCGTGTTCTGAGCGCCGTCGTTCGACTAGCTCTGCGGTTTCCATCCGCGCCAGTACGCCTGTCATACTGGGCTTGAGAATACACGCCAAGTCCGCCAAGCGATTGATTTCCAATTCGCCCTGCTGACTGAGAATCCGCACCACCCGCCATTGTTGTTCAGTGAGACCTATATCCTTCAGGGAGGGCCGGAAAAAACTCATGGCGACTTCACGGGCCTAGAGCAAGTTGAGTGTCAGAGACTGTCGGTGCTTGGGCATTTAAGAACGGCTCGAAATTAGTTAGCATGTTAATAATATTATCACGCTGAAATAGCCATAAAGCTTCTTACTTCCATAAAAAAACGGCGCTTTGGGCGCCGTCTATTTTGATCGCTAACTAAATCAGATCAGAGCCTGATTACCGTTTTCAGCACGGTCTTGAATGTTTCCAATTGGTCGTCGCTGAATTGACTGAAGACTTTTTCCTGCTGTTCACGGGCTATTGACCACAATCCTTCTGTTTCATCGATACCTTTAACCGTCAGACGCAAATGCCCATCTTCTTCACAGACCAGGCCTTTCCGAGTGAGGTTGGAAACGGCCTCTTCTATTTCCCGCACTGGCATCGCCACCTCGCGCTGCAGATCGGTAAGGCTTAGACCCGCATCATTTTCTAACACCATCAGCATACGTGCCTCACTGGTTCGCAAACCTGTCGACAATTGCCGCGGCTGATAGCTTGCCTGATAAGCGCGCAGAGCTTGGGTCATAAGGTAGTAAAGATTATGGCTCAGTCGTCCTTGGAAGTGACTGCTCGGCGGCTGACCTTCACCACTCTTGGTCATACGAGTGTGCGGCAGCACCATGGAGTAAGCACCTTGGTGATACAGCAGTGGTGAACGACCAAAATCATCGAAAGCCACAACCTTGCCAATCATGATCCAGTGATCACCACCGTCCACCTGCTGGTATTTTTCGCAATGAAAACGTGCCGAGCAGTCAGAGAGCACCGGCGCTCCGCCCTCGCCTGCTTCAAAGTCGACCTCTGCAAAACGGTCATCCTTCGGACGAGCGAAATTGTTCGAAAGATCAATCTGATCGGCAGCAAGCACGTTCACCGCAAAGTGTGTAGCTTCTTCAAACACGCCGTGACTTGAAGAGCGCTTGTCGATGCTCCAGAGGATTAATGGCGGATCCAGCGACACCGAGTTGAAGCTGTTGGCCGTCACCCCCACCTTGCGGCCGTTCTGGTCGGCGGCTGTTACCACTGTTACACCGGTGGCGAAGTTACCTAATGCGCGGCGAAATGCACGCGCATCGAAGGCAGAAGAAACGGCAATCTCATTAATATCGGACATGCAAGACTCCCGAGCACGCCCAGGAGCGTGCCCTGATTGTTTTTATAACGGGCTTGTGGTGTCGCAGCTACTCGCCTCAGGCCATCGACGGGTCGGGCTCAAGGCCCATCAGTTCGCGACCAAGAATCTGTGCACAGACATCGTAATCGGTGTATGCGTGCGCACCAGTAAGATGGGAGTCGCGGAAAAGGCGTTGCAGCTCGTTGGTTTCAAACCAGGCTCCACCACCTGCCGCTTCCATCAGACGATCCACTGCCTGGATACACATCTTTGTGGCGTAGCCCTGATTAGTACGCCAGAACGTCAGCGTGGAGCGACTTGGATATTCGTGGCGCTCACTGTATTCAGCGATCTCCTCCCAGCTTTTTTCCAGCAGCGCTCGGGCGGCCGCGACCTGATGTGTGGATTCCGCCAAGCGCATCAATGCCGGGGTGGCTGCGCCGACAGCGGCACCAGTGTAGGCACGGACGCGGTTGCGGGTTTTCTCACGGAAGACATCCAGCATGCGCTCGGCAATACCCAAGCTGACCGTCGAGAAACCGCTGGCGAAATAAGGCCGATAAGGGGCGAAGAAAATCTTGCTGTCCGGATAAAGTCCAAAGCCCGCGGACTTACCTTCGATCATGTCCTTGGCTTTCTGGATGCGATACTCAGGCACGAACGCGTCTTCAACGATCAGAGTTTTACTGCCACTACCGCGCATCCCCACTGCAAACCAATCATCACGAATTGCGTAGTCACTGCTTGGCAGTACTGCGAAGCAATAATCCCGAGTGCCTTCAGTATTTTCGCGAAAGAAACCCATGATGGCCCATTCGGCATGATCACAGCCTGAACTCCATCCCATTTCACCACTAAAGGTGACGCCCCCCTCCACCTCCTGGATACGACCGAACGGCGCGATACTGCTACTGGCCGTGGCGTCAGGGTCTCGGCCCCACATCTCATCCTGCAACTTGCTGGAAAACATCGCGATTTGATGGCTGTGGGTACACAACAGACTCATCGCCCAAGCCGTACTTGCGCAGGAACCAGCCAACAATGCGATGCAATCTGCGAATTGAGGGAGGGAAATTTCCATGCCGCCGTATTTCTTCGGCTGCAAGGCTCGGTGCATGCCAATACCTTTGAGCAGCGCGATGTTTTCGTTAGGCACGCAACGCGCTTTTTCTGCCTCGAAGGCATTTTCTGCAATAGTCGGCAGGACACTTCTCAGATCTTCCAGCAGCGGGTTTGGCTTTTTCATGGATGGTCTCTTTATTATTGGATTGTGGTGTTCCGGCGAGCGAGAGTATTTATAGAGCGTGTTGAAGGCACCGCACACGCGATAAATAAGTCAGTACGCCGATAAAGACCATGCAAGTATGGAGTGCAAAAGCGCGGCGAAAAATGCACGTTTCGAACGGAAGATTGTACTTTTCAAAGGGCCCTAATCAAATGGAAGAACAGCTCGGGGAACAGCTCACAGCCAACCTTGGGGAAACCCGGCACCACCGAACCCCGTGGTTTGAGCCCAGGCAGTTAATAACTGAAATAGGTGCCCCAATTCTTTCTGCCTCCAATCAGGAATCGAATGCGCTCTCGGGAAAACCGGGTGGTGTGCAGTGATTGGCGCACTCAACGGCCGCCCTACTCAACCAACGTTTCACGCGCTAGATAGTTCTGCGCAAGCCGCTTGCTTTCCAGGGCAAACCCAAGCCCGTGGCTGGCGGCCTCCCACGTCATGTAGGAACGATCAAAACTCAGTGTGTGAAATGCAGCGATTCGTAGGAACACGAGAAGTTGAGCTGAATATCGAGATGGCTCTGGCGAAATTGCACCAGGCGCAGCATCAGCCACGACAGGCCGAAACTGGGGGGATGAGCGCAGCCGCAAACAGTCGAAGCTGACATCACTGGTGCCGCGTTCGGTCGCCACCGCCAGGCTATGCAGGATGCCGGAAATCTCAGTGAGGTATGTTCACCCACCGGCGTCAATGTCACCCCCTGGCCGTTCTGAGAACAGCTGTCGACCAATCATCGCCTCCAGTTCTGCCAGCTGGTGACTAACTGCCGAGGGCGTCAGATCGAGAACTTCTATGGCTCGCGCGACATTACCGAAGCGTGCCGCTTTTCTAACTCAAAAAAAACGCCTGCACAAAAAGCCAGGCGCGAAATTACAGCACCTAATTAGAACTTTATAAACCCATTCAACATGATCGTATCCCCTTCGGTAGTGTTCCGAGCATACACGTCGCTTTGATAAGCAGCGAACAGGCCCCAATCCCGATGTGCATATCCTATTTGCGGACCAACTTTTATAGATTTCGTACGATTGCCGATATCTTTGCCATGAAGCTGATCATCACTGAGCTGGGTTGCCAAATATCCACCAACCCCTGCCAACCAGTTACTGGAGAATCGATAATTTACCCCATAGTCTGCTACGACTTGCACACCTGATTGATAATCAGTTTTCTGATTTTCAAAACTATAATTAGTACTAATCTTTGAACTCACCTCCACTTGCGGCAGGGGAAACCAAGTGAAAGCGTACGCTGCATAAATCACACTGCTATTGTTACCGGGGTTAATGAGTGCGTGCTCATCATATTCCCCCCAAGGAGCGACGTAATCCAACTCTATATTGTGAAGATACGTTGGGGACTGCCAACTGACCAGAGCCCCAAACATCGGATCCGCCATCCCACTTGCGGAATCCCTACCGAACGGCCCCAATGCAGGAATATCCACATGGCCTTGTACGTAAGGAACTGCTATTTGCAATGAAACATTGCCTCCTAACAACGTTGGCCCGTCAAGCGTGTGAACCAATCGCAACGCGTGAGCGTGGATTTTTCCTTTTACTTTAGGAAACACCTTATCACCTCGCCCATCGTGGATTGAGTCGATATCGATTAGCTTGTTGTATGTATAGAGATGCGTCTCGCCTGGGGCACCCACAGCGCCGCTCATGACGGTCACGATTCCCGCTGGATAGCTCGAAGTGCCACCCTCAAGCGCGATCGAATTACCAGCAAAAAACAAGGCGCCAGTGCAAACAACCAGACGATAAATAGCTGAAAATTTCATCACGCCTTCCTTCTTTTTATTATTTTCTACAACATGATTTACGCTAACATGTAGAACAGAAACGGCAGAGCCAGAGACCTAGATCATTCAGTCTCCGATGAGAAATATTTCCCCAGCCTCTGTAACTTCCAAACTTATAGAAATTAAGCGCTGACCGATACAAGGACCTTTTATACACAAGCCCGAGTCGACCTCAAACAATGCGCCATGACCACTACACACGATATATCGGGACTCACTATCTAGATAGCGATTCTTAAGCACCGGCATAGAAGAGCCAGGCCAGTGCGGGCATGAGTTTTTGTACCCAACAATATGACCACCATTGTTGACTAAAAAAAAGTCATCCTGACCTACGTTTTTTATCCTGAACCCGAAGGACTGACCTGGCGCAAGTTGCTCGAGATGGCAAAGCCTGAGACGCTGGGGATTCGCCATCGTTTACTTAACCTCTTTTAATCAGGCTTTCCGCCTGGAGCCCATTTCTCGCGCCAGTCAAAAAGGAAGATTTGGGAGTTATCGACGATAGCGGGAGCTTCCCGTGGAGACCACTCATCATCGTGTTGATCCATATCGGCGTCATATTCGATATGACAAGCCATCGGGGTATTGAAATACCAGAACCAATTAGACCCAAACTGGTGACGTCCAGGCCCCCAGTACGATTCGTAGCCCTTTCCAGCAAACGCATAGCCGGCCTGCATCACTTCGGTCGGCCCTCCCATATGGAACGTAAAATGTTCACATCCCTGCAGGTGTGGAGGAGTCTGGATGAAGAAAAGGGTGTGGTGGTCAAAAGTACCGGCAGGACGCAGAAACGGGCCCATGCCAATGAATCTGTCGGTAACTCTGAAGCCCAGACGGTCGGCGTAAAATCGCTCTGCCTTGTCGGCGTCTGGGACAAAATAGACTACATGAGAAAGTGTTCGTGGCTTAGGAGCCAGCTCCGTGGTATCGACATTGACGCCCGTCTTGTTTTTTTGGCGATGAATATCGCCAGGGGCGTTTACACGCTCCGCACTCAATTGGTGCGACTTTCTGATCGAGACCTGGAAGCCAAGAGCAAAGCCGACATCGTCAAGTAGCTCCAATGAGCCATCAGACAAGGTCTTGACTTCCCGCTCCCCCTCAAATTCCTTTTTTATACTTTCCAGAGTGGCAGCATCTTTCACGCCATACATGGTTTTGCGCAGCATGTTTGCGGTAGGCAATGTCCAAGCGGGAAGACTTGGATCATCCCGATGCTTGATAACCACGCCGGTTCCGTCTAACGCCTCGAAGCGTCCATCACCTACCGGCTCAAGGCCGTAATCCTTCAGGAACCGCTCGCAGAGCGCAACATCATCAACGCCAAAATACAATGTGTCCGGACCAAGGATGTTCATTTCAACACCTATCAAAGATTGCGTTTTTGTTATGTCAGGCCCGCCTTTTTGAGCGGGCCGGATATCTTCGATGCGCTCGTGGATTACAAATCCACTCACATGAACGGCTTGCGCTCCTCGGGCCACCAGAGACCCGGGATCGGTTGTCCCATTTTGTTGCGAAGCGTTCCGACGCCGTCAACGATCAGTTCGACGACATCGCCTGGCTGGAGCTGCCGGTCAAGCTCAAGAGCGGAACCACCACCCATAGTACCCGAACCAATCACATCGCCTGGCACAACAGCTTCACCAAGACTCGACCAGGCAATTAGCTCGCCTACGGTCCACAGCTTGTTTGAGCTGTCGCCCTTACCCCAAGTCTCGCCGTTGACCCGAACTTCCATACCTATTCGGTCGAGATCTTTAAATTCGTCAATGGTGGTAATCCACGGACCGATGCCGTACGCAAAATCCTTGCACTTGGTAGGGCCCATTGCAATTGGCATCTCGATCGCTTGACGGTCGCGAGCGCTGAAATCATTGAAAATGGTAATGCCAAAAAGGTGGTCAAGTGCGTTATCAGGGTTGAGATTTTCACCACGCTTGCCGATGACATAGCCCAGCTCGAGCTCATAATCCATGTGCTCTATATAACCTGGCCATGGGACTTCGGCATCATGCCCAATGACGGTATGCGGTGTACCTTTGAAGTACCCAGGAATTTTCAGAAGGCTGGGAGTTGGCTCGTGACCAATTTTTTCATGGAAGCCTTTGATGTGGCCAATGAAAGTCAACCCATCACGCACGACAGATGGATCCGAAGCCGGGAGCCATGTCACTTGGTCGAATGATGTGGAGTAGGCATCGGGACGCGTTGCGTTGATTTTTTCAGCTGCCTGGACAAAGGGTGAACCCAATGCAATTGCCGCCGACATGCTCCCAGGGAATACAGCATCTGCATACTTCAAGGAGGCTTCCCGAGAAGAGCCTTCTTTGAACAACTGCTCCTGAAGGGCGCGTTTCAGGTCGATAACCCGTTTCTCTTCCGGTACTACGAGTACCAAACGCGCTTCCGCTCCGTCAGGACCATTAACAGAAATACGACCGAGCTTCATATCATCTCCCTCTTTTGTTGGAATGGCTCGTTATGACAGAGCCGGCATTGTGGCCTGCACAGCCTAAAGCTATACGGCACGTATCGTTTTGTAAAGACAAACCTGTGTGCCGCCCATCTGTCATACCGACTACAGCCGAGCCTGAACTCCTGGCAGGCCAAGCATCTGAACGGCTCCGCCGCGGTAAAATCGGCTTCACTGGTGCATGCCAAATACGATCGAATCGTTTCGTTTATTTGGGATGTTTTTGAGAGCGCAAAAAGGCAGCCTGATGGTCGGCGATGCATCAAACACCTTTAAATTTTAATCAACAGGGCTGAGCTATAAAGCGATAACTATCCATTAAAAGTTGTGCACTTTTGTCGCGATTCGCGAGTGGATTCTGCTCATAGACCGATAGCTGATAGGACGCGTCAAAGATTCTTTTCACGCGGTCAAACCGACGTTGGCTGTACATTTTCAAAGCTTCATCAGCAGAGTATTCGCCTAGTACCTGAGCCAAAACTACTGCGTCTTCAACTGCCATACCTCCACCCGAGGTAAGCTGTGGTGTTGGGGCATGAGCGGCATCACCCAACAGGACCACCCGATTTCGATTCCAGGGAACAGGAACAAGGGTCACATCAAACGGGCGAAACAATACATCTGCGGGCGATGTGATTTGTTCCAGCGCTTCACGAATCAAAGGGGCCTCATAGGAACGGAGCCTCTCAATGAGCAAACTGTCCAAATTTTCATCCGGGTACCGAAGGTGCTCTTGACTGTTCTCCATATGGAAGAGATAGCAGTTTTCTGCCGAAGTGGGCAGAACCCCAACGGCCGTCCCATCCGCAGCTCGGAATATATGGAACCCATCAAGCGATGAGGGTCTACGAGCGTTGAAACGCCAAACACTCTGTTTGGCAAATTTTGGACGATGCTCTTCGCCAAAAAAACGGTCTCTCAAACGTGAAAAGGCACCATCTGCCGCCACAACCAAATCATATTCAGTTTCAGTGCCATCGGTAAAACTAACCAATACAACTTTACCCTTGTCAATAACCGACTCAACTGAAATACTTTTACTCAGTATCGCGCCGCGCCTGGAAGCATGGGACTCAAGGATATTCGATAACTCAGGACGCTTAATGCCACAGTTGTCTCCAATCGGAGAGGCCATGATCAAAGTTCCAGTAGCATCGAACTCACGAAACATTTGGAAGGGTGCCCCGCGCTCAAGGCAATCATTTTTCAGCCCGATCGAATCGAGGGCTCGCAATGTGTTACCTAAAAGACAAATCCCAGTTCCTGCCGCAGAAATAGAAGGCTTATTATCAATTGCGTGAACTTCGATGCCACGATCAGCGAGCGCACAGGCCAAGGTGCCACCGCCTATTCCAGTTCCTACAATCAATACTTTCTTGATCTTTTGCATTGCGCTGCACCTTTTACTTTTTCTTGTATTCAGGACAGACCATTAATGAATTAAAAAGCCGTGTTGGCTTTCCCTTTCAAGGCAAGCATTTCCCTCGCCTCTTGAGGCGTAGCAATTTCAAAGCCCAACGGCTCGATAATACTGCGAATTTTTTGCACCTGAGCAGCGTTGGAGACCGCCAGTTCACCACGCCCAATGTACAAACTATCTTCTAGCCCGACCCGGACGTTCCCACCCATGATGGCCGCAAGCGTCGCTAGTGACATTTGGTCTTTCCCTGCACCCAGTACTGACCAATGATACTGATCACCAAACAGACGATCTGCTGTCCGTTTTTGATGCATTACATCCTCGATGTGAGCACCTATCGCACCCCGCAGTCCAAAAATTGTTTGGATGAATAGCGGCGGCTTAACAAGGCCCTTGTCCAGGAAATATTTCAATGTATACAAGTGGCTGACGTCGTAACATTCGAACTCAAAGCGCGTGCCTGCCGCGCCGATAGTTCGCAGAATCCACTCGATGTCGGAAAAAGTGTTTCGGAAGACAAGATCTTTCGTGGCAGTGAGGTGCTCTACCTCCCAGGAATAACGCCAATTCCGGTCTTTGGCGGCCATCTCTGAAAGATTGAGATTAATCGACCCCATGTTCAAGGAGCACATCTCTGGCTGCAGAGCGACACCTGCAGCAGCGCGCTCGCTAATCGGCATTGCTGGCCCACCACCGCCGGTGGATACGTTCACGATCGCATCAGTTTCGGTTTTAATTCGAGACACAAACTGACGGAAAATTTCAGGATCGCCAGTGGGACGACCATCTTCAGGATTTCGGGCATGAAGATGAACAATCGCCGCACCCGCCTCTATCGCTTCAATTGCCTGATCAGCAATTTCTTGAGGAGTAACCGGCAGATGTGGGGACATCGACGGCGTATGAGCGCCACCAGTAATGGCAGCAGTAATAATGATTTTTTTCACAGCTCTTCTCCTTCCTGCAGTGCGAGCAGGACAAATAGCATCCGGCAGTTGTGCTTTGAGCGATTGGACCAACTGTGATTTGTGGCTCGTTGCACCAGCACGTCCCCCGGGCGCATGACCGTCTCACCGTGATCCATCATCGCGACGATTTCACCTTCGAGTACCACGGCGTAATCCAGCGATTCGGTTTTGTGGAACCAAAAATGGCGCGGCTTGTTCTTGTCTCGAACCCCTTCACTGTCGAGGAATTCAACCAGTTTTTCTTGGTCGTAGACCTCATCTGGTGGGAAGTCAACAATGCGAAGGAGTGACCCCTTATCAGAGTGGAAACCGAATTTATGACCAGCCGGTGCTGGATCGAAACCTACAGCGCGCCCTGCCCCGGTTGCCCAGACAACCTGAGCTACCGGTTTGCCAGGTTGCGCGAGCACATTAGGTGTGTCTCCGTCGCTGGTGAATATGGATTCACCTACTTCGTTATGACCGGTCACGATCCTTCGTACGGGCTTGTAATCCGTGTTGAAAATCTTGTTCATTCATAGCCACCTTAAATACGGTACGTATTGTATTGTTATTGAGTAAATTTTTTTGAGCTATGCGGCCTGAACGCGGGCGACGTCCATAATAAAGAAAGAAGCCGACGCGCTAGCTATGAGCAATTCACGGTGCGGGTCGAATAATTCAGCCCTCGCGAAGGCAACTTGGCGACCAACACGTTCGACTGTGGCACTTACTTTCAGTCGCGAGGGTTTGACGGCGGCCTGCATGTTCACCGTGATACTGGTCGTAGCACAGGTTTGGCCACAAGAAAGTTTACTAAGAACTGCAAAAGCCATCGCATAATCAAGCATAGTCATTAAGGTGCCGCCAGCAACGACGCCATTACCCTGAATGGCCGCTTCGGGAACTTCGTAGCTTAGCTCGACAGCCCCAGGCCGCCCTTGAATTAGCCGGGCGCTAAGGGCACTTAGTCCGGGGGTTAGTTCCAGAGGAATATCGAACTGGGCCTCTGCAATAACTCGCTCCAAGAAGGCGCGATCTGGATTGTCAACGACAGGATCCATAATTCTTCACCTCACTTATCGAAACTAACGCACTTTTGTCGCTGCGTACCCAGCCCGGCAATTTCGCCGATCATAATATCGCCATCTCGCAAGAAGCGATTATAGTGAGTGCCATTACCTGCAGGAGATCCGGTACAAATAATATCGCCCGGCAAAAGCTTGGCATACTTAGATATATATGCAATTTGTTGCTCAATTCCAAACAGCATATCTGCGGTGGTCTCGTCCTGCATGGTGACGCCGGAAACGGTCAAGCGCATAGATAGATTATGAGGGTTCTTTACAAAGTTCTTGGGTACCAAGTAGGGTCCCAATGGCAGAAAACCTGGTTGGCCTTTCGATCGCAACCAATCTGTCCCGAGCATTTTATAATCGGTTCGGGGAATCAAATCGCGAGCAGAAATATCGTTGACAATCGTGTAACCGGCCACATAATCCATAGCGTCTTCAGCACGGATATTGTAACCCTTCCGTCCAATAACAACAGCCAACTCCAGCTCCCAGTCAGGCTTGCTTGTGGTAGGTGGTAGCACCAAATCTTCGTAAGCACCCGAGATTGCTGAGACGGGTTTGGTGAAGACATAGGGTTCGCCAGTGGCAACCCGTTGATCCATCATGTCCTCGGCCCACTTCCTGAGCTCATCTTTATTAAAACCTTCTGGCCCGACATTAGAATCGACCGTCAAATCAACTACATGCTTTCGGTAGTTTGCACCAGTGCAGAAAACCTGTCGTGGCAGATCAATGGCTGGACGAAAAATCAATTGATCTTCGCTATACCAAGAGGATGTCGACGCTTTGTTTACAATGGATTCGAGTGCAGCGTAGCTAACTTCCCAATTCTCAAGGAGCGACAACACACTTTGGTCCCGGAGAGTATTAACTCCAAACTCTTCAGCCAAGCTACTGACCGAAGTAATTTTACTGTCTACAACAAGCCCAGCGAAGCGTTGTTGTGGGCTGGACTTCAACGAAAATGTACCGAGCGAAAACTTCTTCATATAGGTCTCCGGAATTATTGCAAAAAAGAGCAATCGACAACCTGCTCATACGTAACATTCGCCCCAGCCAACCCAAGCAAGGCTCGTTGGCCGATAAGAAGTTCAATGCCGTCACGGGAGGGTATCAAGGTACTTGGAAACGTATTAACCAGCGCCGTTACTGCCTCGGGAGGGAGGCCGAGCGACTCCAGAGACTCTTTAAGCTTCGCCGTGTCATCTGGCACGGTGGTTAATGAAGCTTGCAGCATGTGAATCCAGGCCTTTAACGCTTCATTGGCATGACTCACTGACCTCCTTACTACCAGGCCTTGACCAGGAAAGTTAGAAAATACATCTTGTATTGTTGCGATATGACTAAGCCCCCGCTGTACTGCCATCGTGTCGAATGGTGGCCCCAGCAAGGTTGCATCGCCCTGCCCTTCGGTGAGCGCGGAGAAACGCTCACGCACGCCTCCTACCGGGGTCAGGCGATAGTCCTCGGTACCGAGCCCGGCTTGTTGCAGCAGCGCCCGGAGTGCAATAACAAACCCGTTCTCCGGCGCATCCACCAGAATGTTAGCGCCGACCAAATCTGATGGGACCGACAGATTTGAGGATCCAATCAACTGAAGCGGGGTGGTCGTTTCAATTTGGGCAACTACGACAAAGTCTTCAGGTCCTTGCCGCTGGTTCCAGTGCAGTACATTGTCGATCGACGTCACGACTGCATCGACCGCGCCTTCACAAAGCAACAGGTACTGCTCATCGGATGACTGTGTCCTGGAGGACTCAAGACGGAAGCCAAGCGACTCTTGCCACGAAGCGGCCACCGCAATGGCGGGAGGAACGAACCACATCACCCGAAGAGTATTGGTAGGCATTTTTTTTCCTCGTTCTAGATGACGCAAATCTAATACTAGACGTATCGTATTGTCAATGAGTTGCCCGAAGCAGCAGATAATCTAAAAACTTACTAAAAAACAAAGACATAGCTGGTAACGGCAAAGTTAAGATATAGAAAAGAACAAATGGTAGCTTCATTCCTGAGCAGACTTTTGAGGTCACATATAGGAGAAGCCAACCAAGCCCGCACCCTGCACTGAGCCAACAGCCCGGCGCCAGCGATACATTGCCAGGCCTAAGGACTCCATAGTGCGTTTGCGACTGGGCATTCATGCCTGCTCCCTGCCACCTGAATGCGAGACTCCGGCAAAAATACGCTATCAACGACCAGGTTTTTTTGCTGCCGCTGCCGCGCTTTCTGATGGAATGCCCGCCTTCGCCAAATGTGTACTCATTCAAGCGGCAGGAGAAAAAAACAACAAGCTTATGATCAAACCCGATCAGAAGCTCACCGCTGACCTGCTAGCCTGCACGCCAACAGAGAACTCAGGCTATTCATTGGCCAGATGAGCTTGCCCTCGACAATCCGGCAATCTTTTTAAGCGCAAAAAATACGCCTACAAACCCGCTCATCAATCCGCTGAAGAAACCACTCAGACCATTCCCTAAAGAATTATCAAATGGAGTGAGCGGGAAAGGTGCGAAAAAATGAGCAATCAAAAAAGCCAGCACTGCAGAGATCACGCCTCCGATAACACCCGCCACGATAGATTCTTTAATGGTGTCATTCATTTCCTACTGCCCTCCTCTTCAAAGAAACGCAACCTGGATTCATAGCAAGCTCCTCCTGGCTTCGGTATGCGCACCCCGCGAAGCCATCCTCGCAACCACGCCCATACATTATATACGATACGCATCGTTTCACAAAAATAAATATGCTTTCAGCAGTTGAAATGCGTAAAAATCCATTCCGTAAGCAACCATCAAACCCCGTTTTTTCGGACAAAATTTCTTCACGACGACTCAGTACGAATTCCAATACCGCAGGGTAGAAATTGAAGTGGAATTTTTTCATTACGGCAAATATACTGGCCTAACCGTTTCGATTGCCAACCACAAAACCGTACGGCGGCGAGCGGGGGCAAAACGAAGTTTTTAAATGCGTTATCAGGAAGTTGACTATGCAAGTCAAAAAAGCAGAATCGAAAAAAAGCTCAGCTGTCGGGCGACCACGCAGCGAAGCTACTCGCCTGCTGATCCTCGATGCGACCATTAAACTCCTGCAAGACAATTCAATTCAGGCTATATCCATTGAGGCCATTGCAAGAGAGGCCGGCGTTAGCAAAGCAACCATTTATAGATGGTGGGACTCCAAGGCACTCGTAGTCATTGATGCGTTCATCGAAAATCACCTCATCAAAACGACACTTCCACGGGAACTTGGCCCAAGAGAAGCGATCGCCCATCATTTCCGCTCCCTTGTAGAACAATACTCCGGCTGGCCAGGTCGCTTGGTTGCTCAAATCATCGCAGAGGGTCAGTCAGACCCTTCAATTTTGCGTGCTTTCCGCGAAAGATTTCACTATGGAAGGCGAGCAGTTATTAGTGAAACTCTCGAGGAATGGCGAAACACAGGTGAAATTTCGAGCGACACGAATATAGAGATACTCATGGATGTGATTTATGGAGCGGTTTATATGCGCCTGATGATTGGTCACGCACCACTTAATGAGGCCTTTGCCGAATCCCACATAAAGTATGTCTACCACCTGTTGGATACAAACAACCAAACTCCTACCAATGCCAATTGATTTGATCGTGTCAGGTTTATTGGCACCCAAGCCAACAAACCTTACTGAGTCACGTAGTGTGCAGCTTAAATCCAACCATGCGGTCATCTACCAAAGCACAACTTGCGCTTCAATTCACCCACCTCCTAATGATTGCCCTTACCTTGACGATCAGGGAGCAAGCCTACTAAGCATGCCATGCTGAATATTATAGGCGAGCCAACCAAGCCTCTCCCTCAACTCGCCAAACATGGCGAGTCGAGGTCCACGAGTGGTAGGACTGCTTAGAAGGGTTGCCCCAGATACTGATAGGTCTGCAACAGCAAAGCCGCCGATTTCTCCCTGTTACCGATTGGGTCTTGCTGCTCGTATTGGCAGAGCTGGAACGAAGCGTCACAAATGACTTTTACACGATCAAAACGGCGAGCACTGTAGGCTGCGAGGGCCTCCCGGGCCGTAGTGGTAGTGGACAGGCATTCTGCGAGCACCACGGCGTCTTCGATGGCCATGCCGCCGCCGGAAGTCATTTGCGGAGTGGGCGCATGCGCAGCATCTCCCATCAGTACGACCCGCCCACGATTCCAGGGAGCTGGCACCAAGGTAACGTCCAGGGGACGGAATATAACCTGCTTGGCTTCGGTGACGTGCTCGAGCGCTTCTCGCACTGCCGGAGCAACATATTCGGCAAGCCTTTCGCGAATCAGCAAATGAGCCTGGTCCTCTGGTATACGCAAAGGCTCCTTGCTGGTCTCAAGATAGAAGATGTAGCAGCTGTCTTTCGAGGTTGGAAACGAACCTACAGTTCGACCCGAAGGGCTTCGATAGAGGCAGAATCCTTCGACCTGATCCGGGCGAGGCGCATTAAAGCGCCATACGCTTTGCCCTGCAAAACGAGGCCCGCAATCAGCTCCAAAAACTTGCTGTCGCAGCTTTGAATAAGCGCCGTCCGCCGCGACAACAAGATCGTAGGTGGCTTCTCTACCGTCTGAAAATCGAACCTCGACACAGTCTCCACGATCATTCAGGCTCTCAACAGTCAAACCATGATCCATGACCGCGCCGGCATTCTTTGCAGCTGATTCCAGGATGCGCGCCAATTCCGGCCGACGAATACCGCAACTCGGGGGGGCGGGATTGGAACGCAGGAGCTGCCCGGCGGAATCAAACTGGAGGAACGACTCGAAGCGCATACCACTCTCGAGACAGGGTTGCGCCAACCCGATCATGTCCAGCGCTCGCAGAGTGTTGTGCAACAAGCAAATACCGGAGCCCGCGGAAGAACTCTCAGGCTTGATATCTATGCAATGAACATCTATGCCCACCCTGCGTAGAGCGTAGGCAGCAGTAGCTCCGCCAATGCCACTACCTACAATTAAAACGCGCTTAATTTCATTCATTTCTTGTCTCCTCTCCGCTTCTATGGCGGGTGGTATTTGTTCATCTATCGGCAGGGTCGCAGGCATGGGGTTGCCACAACCAGCCTTGTTGAACCTTGCTTATCAGGGGGGGGCGCTTGCCTGAACGGCAATGCCACTTGCATCACCTGTCCACTCGGTTTGAACCGGCATGCAAAGCAGGTCGGCGCCCGAAAAGAACCAATGAAAATGTACCGATTCGTCGAGATTGCGGAGCAATCGCTGCCCACCATCACAGACAGCTGCGGCGGGCCTACTGTGCGCTTGCCCCAGTTCAAGTAAGACTCTGCTGGTCCAGCAGACCAGCCCATCGAGCCCTTCAACCAACGGTCGCCCCAATTTCATCGCGGTCTCCACGTGCAAATTCCATCGCTGCCCAGCTACAAACTATACGTATCGTTTCGCTTTATCAACCGCAGTTTTTATGGTCGCCGCTACCTGAAAATTCTTATTGACACAGGAGATATCCGCCAACAATAATTTAGATACGTTACGTGTCGTTTATAAATCTAAAATAGAATCGCACGATACTTGGAGCCACATCAGTGAACAGCACCTCATTGAAGCCGTTGCGCTTTCTTCATCCTGAAATCCTGAGCAGTAATACCAACAGCCTTACGAACAGTGCTGATCATCCCTCTTCCCCGACCCGCTCGACAGCAGTTCGTAGCAATACTGCCTCGTGCGTGTTCCTCCCACATTCATAAATCATCGGAGCACGAAGTATGCCCGCTAGCAATCAAGCCCCCGTCTTCGTTTCCAGCGACGCCGCACGGACCGTTTTCAGGTGGAAAGACGCGATTACCGCGCTTCAGCAAGCGTACGGTCTTCCTATTCCCGTCAAAGCAACCCCGCCCCGGACCGTCGCCATCCTCGAAAAAACCTGGCTGCGCACCCTCCCGGCTATCCCACCTGGAGGTCGATACTTCGGCGCCAAACTGATGGGCTCGAATATGGGCGATGCTCCACCGGGAATTGAATATGTCATCGTGCTATTCGACCGGACGACGAACCACATTGCGGCCTTCGTCGACGGTAACCTGGTCACCGGTTTCCGTACTGCTGCTACCTCTGCGGCAGCACTCGACCGATTGGCACCTCGGGGCCCCGCACGTCTGGCGGTCCTTGGTAGTGGTCTGGAAGCCTCGATGCACACTCGTGCTTTCGCAAGCGTGCGCCAACTCACAGAAGTAACGGTCTTCAGTCCAACCCCTGAACGCCGTGAAGCGTTTGCTGCAGCAGTCAGCAGCGACTTGGGAATCCCTGCCAAAGGTGTAGCCAGCGCTCGGGAAGCCGTGGAAGGAGCTGACATTGTCCTCACTGCGGCTCGCTCACGCGGCGAGGAGCCCATTCTGTTTGGTGACTGGCTCAAACCGGGCGCCACTGTTGTCTCGATTGGCTCAACCATCCCCGAACAACGTGAAATCGATGTCTCGGTCGTGGAGCGTAGCGATCTGATCATCTGCGACACGCTGGAGGAAGTCCTGACTGAAACGGGCGACATGATCGCTGCCCGCGCCGCCGGAATCGATTTTCATCACAAAGCCTTCAGCCTAGCCGACCTAATGAGCGGCGCATGCAACGAACAGCTGGCACACGCTAAGGCTCCGATGTTCAAGTCAGTCGGTGGAGGTCTGCAGGACATCGTAGTGGCGGAGCTGATCCTGACCAAAGCACTTGAAGCAGGTCTGGCTATACCACTGCCGATGAACTTTGAAACAAAGCGCTAATCCCCATAAACCCACCCTGATCGACAGGAACTCCTACATGGCTAGCTACAACAAGAAAGACGCCCGCGACTGGGCGCGCGAGCATCTCCTAGGGGTCGCCAACGTGACCATCCCGACCATGACGTCGGACTTCAAACGCATCAACGAAAAAGCGGTGCGCCATGACGTCGAGTTGGCAATCCAACACGGCTTCGTCGGTTCTCTATCCTGCTCCGAGGTGGCAATCACCCAGGAGCAGTACGGTGAGTTCTGCCGCATCATGGCTGACCAGGCTGCGGGGCGACTGGTCATTGTCCATCACGCGGTGTTCAACACATTGGAAGACAACATTGAAGCGGTCAAAAGAGCCGAAGATGCCGGTGCCGACCTGGTGTTGCTCGGTTACCCGCCGTATTTCTTTCCGAAGTCCTATGACGAGGTTTTCGAATACACAAAGGCCATTTGCGCAGCGACAAACCTCGGGGTAATCATCTTCCCGCTACCCGCTTGGGGCTTTAGCCGTCTGCACCCCGCCGACATCCCGCTGTCGGTGCTGCGTCGTATGGTGGACGAGATCCCCAACGTGGTTGCGATCAAGGCTGAAGGCGGCCTGCCCTACATCATGTCGGCGATCGAGGTGCACCGCGAATTCCACAAGGAAGTGGTTATCTCTTCCCCACTCGAGTACGAGTACGTGCCCCTCGCGCAGGTGATGGATATCCCTTTCTGCGGCACCAACTATTCGTCCTACTACGGTCCGTTATTGCCACAGATTCACAAGCTGATCCAAGCAGGCAATTACGACGAAGCAACACAGCTTTGGTACAAGATGGACCCTGCTCGCAAAGCGTTTGCGAGCCTGCCGATGGCGGCAAACGGCCTGCTCAATCGCATGATGTGGAAGTATCAGGGATGGCTACAGGGTTACAACGGCGGTCCCCTGCCACACCCGACACAGCGGGTGTACCAGCGCGACATGACTGTGCTGCGCAAGGGGCTCGAAGCCGCTGGCCTGAATCCAACCAGCGATCTCGACGAAGCTTTCTTCGTCGGCCGCAATCCCCTGTGAGATCAGCCCCATGAATGGAACCGTAACGCTGCACCTGAAGGACCCTGACCTGCTCCGCCAGGCCATGCTGATTGATGGCGAATGGGTTCAGGCCGACAATGGCCAGACTATTGAGGTACGCAACCCTGCTACCGGAGAGCTGGTGGCTCGTGTACCCAACGGCGGCAGTGCCGAAACTCGGCGGGCAATTGCCGCAGCCGAGCGCGCCATGCAAGGTTGGCGCAAAACGCTGCCAAAGGACCGTGCGAAGGTCCTGCGTAAGCTCTACGACCTGATGCTCGAGAACATCGAGGATCTGGCCACGATTTTGACCGCCGAACAAGGCAAACCTTTGGTGGAATCGCGCGGTGAGATTACCTACGCCGCGGGCTTCATCGAGTGGTTTGCGGAAGAAGCCAAGCGGATTTATGGCGACATCATTCCGCAGAACGTAGATGGCCGTCGCATCCTCGTGCAGAAGGCACCGATTGGCGTATTCGCCGCAATCACCCCGTGGAACTTTCCGTCGGCGATGATCACACGCAAGGCGGGCCCGGGTTGGGCCGTGGGCTGTGCTGGCGTCATCAAGCCAGCTAGCCAGACTCCGCTGTCAGCGCTCGCCTTGGCGGTGCTCGCGGAGCGCGCCGGCCTGCCTCCGGGCGTATGCAACGTAGTGACTGGCTCGGCCCGTGCGATTGGTGGCGAACTCACTGCAAGCCCTGTGGTGCGCAAGCTGTCGTTCACAGGTTCGACCGAAGTGGGTGCTCAACTGCTTGCCCAATGCGCTGCGACGATCAAGAAGACCAGCATGGAGTTGGGTGGAAACGCACCTTTCATTGTATTCGATGATGCTGACATCGATGCCGCAGTGAAGGGTGCGATTGCAGCCAAGTACCGCAACACAGGCCAAGCGTGTGTCGCTGCCAATCGCATGCTGGTTCAGTCGGGCATCTACGAGGCCTTCGGGAAGAAGCTTGCTGAGGCCACCGCAGCTCTCAAGGTGGGCAATGGAATGCACGAGGGCGTCTTGCTGGGCCCGCTGATCAATGAAGAGGCAGTACAAAAGGTCGAAGAACACATTGCCGATGCATTGTCCAAAGGCGCACGCGTTGTCACTGGCGGTAAACGCCATGCCTTGGGCGGGAGCTATTTCGAGCCAACGGTCCTGGCCGATGTGCCGCGCGAAGCGCTGATTTTCAACGACGAAACCTTTGGACCTGTTGCGCCGCTTTTCCGCTTCGATACCGAAGAGCAAGCCATCGCGATGGCCAACGACACCCCCTTCGGCTTAGCCTCCTATGTGTTCGCTCGTGACATCGGCCGGATTTTCCGTGTCGTCGACGGCCTCGAGTTCGGCATGGTGGGGGTTAATGAAGGGATGATCTCAACCGAGGTTGCGCCGTTCGGCGGTGTGAAGGCCTCTGGGCTGGGTCGCGAAGGTTCCAAGTATGGTGTCGATGACTACCTGGAAATCAAATACGTCGCGCTTGGCGGTCTCTGAGCAGGCAGACCACAGCAGTGGATCAGCCTTTCAAGCGGGCTCAGCGAACAACTGATACCGATTTGAGAGGCTGATCATTTACAAACGTACCCGCTGTTGTGGTTTCAAGATAAAAATGCAATCGAGAGCTGACAAGCCAGAGGTCGTCACGCCTGGCTCATCGGCTCTTTTCACATTTGCTGCAGGTGATAAAGAAGCGGCTTAAGCGGAGAAATTTGCTTCGCCGATCAAGCTCGTTCTCAAACGTGGGGGACTCCTCCGAAGAGGAAAATGATTGCGCCTCACGCTCCATCCATCATGCAACGATGCGACGCGCCCGGATACCTGCGACATGGGCCTTGACACTGCGCTTTCTTCGCGAGGGAATCTCGACCGGATTGCCCTGAGCGCCGTAGAGAAGGATTACGGATGAGGCCAGCCAAAACCAGGCTGGCCCCGTACCAGGCTTAAGCTGGTTTGAAGCAATAGACGGCTAGTTTGTTACCGTCCAGATCACGGGCATACGCTGCATAGGCGTTCCGTGCCCAGCTACGCGGACCCGGGAGGCCTTCACATACACTGCCAGCAGCCAGTGCAGTGGCATGGAAAGCGTCGACAGCCGCACGGGACGGTGCCTCGAAACTGACGGTGACGCCATTGCCAACACTGGCAGGAGCACCGTTGGCTGGTTTCAAGACGAAGAAAGACGGTGCGTCTTCGCCCCAGATGGAACCGTTGTCGCCGAGATCCGCGATCCGTTTGTGGCCAAGCTTACCCAATACGTCGTCGTAGAAACTACGGGCTTTATTCAGGTCATTGGTGCCGACTGTTACGTGAGTAAAGACACTCATTTTTATTGCTCTCTATGGTAGAAACCAGATGGGTTTGCGTTGCGGTGTTACCAGGACAAATTTGGCCATGGCACTCATCGCCAAGTCTGCTGACTTAGTGATCGAAATGAATGACAGTGCGAATACTCTTGCCTACGTGCATTAACTCGAAGGCCTGGTTAATGCTTTCCAGCGGCAGGTTATGGGTGATGAAGGTATCCAGCGGAATTTCGCCTTTCTGCGCCTTTTCGACATAGCTCGCTAACTCGGTGCGACCCTTGACCCCGCCGAAGGCCGAACCCCGCCAGACGCGACCGGTAACCAGCTGGAATGGACGCGTGGATATTTCCTGGCCTGCGCCGGCCACGCCAATAATGATCGATTCGCCCCAGCCTTTATGGCAGCACTCCAACGCCGCGCGCATCAATTGCACGTTGCCTACACACTCAAAGGAGTAGTCCACACCGCCATCTGTCATCTCGATAATGACGTCCTGAATGGGCTTGGATTGCTCCCTTGGATTAACGAAATCGGTAGCACCCAGCTCGCGGGCGATGTCAAATTTAGCCGGGTTGATATCGATAACAATAATCCGGCCGGCCTTCGCCATCCGGGCACCGATGATCGCTGCCAGACCAATGCCACCAAGACCGAAAATAGCGACGCTAGCCCCCTCCTCCACCTTGGCGGTATTGAGTATCGCACCGATGCCAGTAGTGACGCCGCAGCCGAGCAGGCACACCTTCTCCAGTGGAGCATCCTTGGGAATCTTCGCCAGGGAGATTTCCGGCAGTACCGTATACTCGGAGAAGGTCGAGCAGCCCATATAGTGATAAATCGGCTGCCCCTGGTAGGAGAAACGGGAAGTGCCGTCCGGCATCAGCCCTTTACCCTGAGTAGCACGTACAGCCTGGCATAAGTTGGTCTTGCCCGAAGTACAGTATTTGCATTTGCGGCATTCGGCGGTGTACAGCGGAATGACATGGTCACCTACCTCCAGCGAAGTCACGCCCTCACCTATCGCCTCGACAATACCTCCACCTTCATGCCCCAAAATGCAGGGAAAGACGCCTTCCGAATCATTACCTGAAAGGGTATAGGCATCGGTATGACAAACACCGGTGGCAACAACACGAACCAGAACCTCACCAGCCTTTGGTGGTTCAACATCCACTTCAACGATTTGCAACGGCTGGTTGGCGGCGAAAGCAACGGCCGCACGTGACTTGATCATTCTCTGTATTCCTTTGTGCAATGATTTGCCGGGCGAACGACTGTCGCTTACCCAGCGTCAAACAAGACTCGATCCCTGCGCAGGAGCTGATTACTCCTCACGCTCCATCCACCGCGCAACGATGCGACGGGCCTGAATACCTGCGGCATCGGCCTTGACGCTGCGCTCGCCGGTGCTGACGCGTCGCGGACGGCGATTGGCCTGGGCCTGCACTGCTTCAAGCACGACTCGGTCCTCATCAAAACCTTCGCGGATAGCATGAACCAAATGATCCATGGCTTCCGGGACCTTGGCGAAGTCTCGACCGACTACCCAGAAATACAGCATGTGGGTTTGATCAATTGGCGTCGTGGCATGGGCAACACGAAAGCGTGCCGGTGACTCCTCAGGTTTCGAGGGGTTCTGAAAATCCGTGCATCCTTCTTGTAGCGCCGGTGACAGAAACGTGCCCCGGTGTTGACGATGCCAAGGAGTACCCGGCGGTACCCCAAGGGACATTGCGTAACCAGGCGCAAGCGGGCTATTTATAAAATGCTTGGAGTACTGAACGGTCTCATCGCCCACGATGACGTCAGGTGGAGTGGACCAGTCAGAAATTTCGAATGTCGAAGCATGCACGTAGCCAAAATGCGTTAGATCGAGAACATTTTCTTTCAGTAGCATGTAATTCGCTGAAATCTCCATCAAACCAGTCCTAATGGCAAAAGACGAATCTTCCGCCCACGGCAACTCGGCTGGCGGAGCTACCGTGTCGATCACCGATGGATCGCCCAGATAAATCCAAACCAGGGGACCAATCTCCTTCACTGGAAAGTGCTTCACCGAATAGTTGGGCGGTGGCGTTCCGTTCATGGACGGTATGCGCACGCAACTACCGTCAGTGCCGAAGCAGAAACCGTGGTAGCCACATTCCACGATGTCACCTTTAAGTTGACCGTTGGAAAGAGGGGCCTGGCGATGCGGGCAGCGGTCCTCCAACGCGGCAACCGTGCCGTCCTCTCGACGGAACAACACCACGGGGGTATCGAGCATCCAACGGCCCAACAGTGAGCGGCCCACTTCGGAACCAAATGCCGCCACCCACCAACAGTTATGAGGGTAGTTACGTGCTTCTTGAATGCTTTCTGCGACGTTCAAAGTTGCCATGACACCTCACTCCTTAACTGGAAGTTCTTGTTTTTGGCGATCCGCAGCATTGGACTATTGCCCTGCCATCGCCTCCCTCAGGGCAATACGTCTGGCTTCCGTCAACTTACTAAACGATCCGAATCGTATTCTTTTGTGCGCCCATTGGGCTGTCAAATAGAGAATGATCAGGGGCTACAGGATCTCAAAGGTCCAGATCGTTCGGTTGGAGTTCCTTACGTCCTGAAGTGCCCTACTGCGATGCCAAGCTCACCTCCAATTTCTTGCAAACCCAAGGTAGACGCCTGCAGTTCCTGGCTTTGTCTGGCGCTTTGCTCTCCAACAGCGCGAACCCTCGCCATGCTCTGATTGACCTGCTCGGCTAAAACACTTTGTTGTTCGGCGGCGGCAGCAATCTGTTCATTCATCTGTTCGATGCTCGATACAGCCTGGGTAATCCTTACCAATGCAGAGGAAGCCTGACCAGCCAATATCACCGATTCATCGGTGAGGTCGCGACTCTTATGGAGCCGTTCTGCAGCCTGCTGAGCCGCACCACAAAGACGTTCAATCAACGCTTCAATTTCACTGGTGGAGCTCTGGGTTCGTCGGGCCAGGCCACGTACCTCATCGGCCACTACGGCGAAACCTCGCCCATGCTCACCGGCGCGAGCGGCTTCAATGGCAGCGTTGAGGGCGAGTAAGTTGGTCTGTTCGGCTACCGATTTAATGACGCTCAGGACACCGCCGATCAAGTTGCATTCTTGCAATAGCGTCTCCATTACGCTGGCGCACCCTGTCATTTCCAATGCCAGCCGCTCGGCTTGATCGGTGACTTGTTTTACCAACGAGTCTCCTTCCCGAGCAAAGCCGTCGGCGATGACGACGGCGTCACTGGCTTGTGATGCATTGCGCGCCACTTCATGTGCCGTTGCACTCATCTGCTGCACGGACATGACGGCCAGTTCGGTCTCTGAGCGTTGCTGCTCAAGCCCTGATCGATTGTGCTCCATCACCTGTACGAGGCTGTCAGCGGTGCTATTGAGATCTGTTATGCCATTGCCAATTCGACCCACGAGGTTGCGCAAGCTTACGAGCATCCCGTTGACTGTGCGCAGCAACTGCCCGAGTTCGTCTTTGCCGGTTATTTGCGTATCGCCCCCCGTAAGGTTTCCCTCCGAGACCCGATTGGCTAGGAGTACAGTCTGACGCAAGGGAAAAAGAATTAGCTGGCGAATCACCAGGCACGCCCCTATGCCCAGGCACAGGGCCAAGAGCGTGATCAGGGTCATTTGGCGGTAAGCCCGCTGATTGTCTTCAGTGATGAGAGAAGCTTGGTCTTGCTCAAGCTGAGCCAACAACTCACCCAGATACTGGCCTTCTTTTTTCATCACTTCACTGGTTTGGGCAATTTGATTGCGGCTGACTGCAAACTGATCGAAGGCCTGGCGGTATTGGTTCAGCGCGAGTAACGCTTGCTGTAGAGATTCCTGACCATCCTGGCCGACGCGAATGGCGAGGTTTTTAGTTGCGGCAAGGACCTCGCTCATGCCCTGTTCCCAATCATCTCGGTGATGCGGGTCACCACTCTCGGTGTAATACAGCTCACGCTCTCGGACTCTAGCCAACTTGTTTCTGAGGTCTGCTGCCTGCTCCAACTGGTTCATCTGCTCCGCGTCTGGTGAGTTGCCTGCTTCTGTCTTCAGGTTGATCGCGTCTATCTGATCGAGGAATACGCCCGTGAAATTTTCGCCAGCATTTGCAGCAAGCTGTTGCATTTTCAGTCGAGAGTTTCGTAGTTCGCGCAATGCCGCGGTGTACTCCTGGAACTGTTTCAAGTACACGACAACTGCATTCCTCATTTTGCCACGTGCCAGTTCGTCGCCCTTTGCGAGCTCGGTTTGAAGCGCTTCGATGATCGCGCGTACTTTCGATTCGGCCTCCGGTTGCAGGCCGATCGCATACTCCTTTTCGGAGATTCTCGCCTGAAGTACTTTGGCTTGAATCTGAAGGTCATCCCGAAGGCGTTCGGTACGAGATTGCAGTAAAGCGATTGAGCTGAATGCAGTGCCAGCCACAATCACGGTGGTCAACAGAACCAGGCCAAAGCCTGTTGACAGCTTGGCACCAACAGAGAGCCTACCCAATGCGAACCTAAGCCAAGACATGATCTGCCCTCTGATGGCTGGCTGCATGTCTAAGCACCGTCAGGGTGAAGCGCAAAGTCAATGAAGTAAAAAGTCGGTTCATGACAGGAGTCCTTCTTATTGTTATGGGGCCCATCAACGGATCATTCGGACTTCTTGTAATACCCAACCGCGACCAGTAGATGGCCGGTCTTGCGCAACAGGGCGTATTTATCTTCCACCTTGCCGGTCACCGGGTTCTTCCAACGGTAATCGTAACCACCGTCCTGGCGATCCTTCATCAGCGCGAGGATCGGCTCGCCCACAGGCTTGCCATCAGGGTCACGCACGCTGGAGAACTCTACGCCGAGCAATCGCAGGTTGTAGCCGTGAGCCAGGTAGCGACCGGTGTTCAGATCGATCACAAAGACGTAGAGATCATCCTCGCGAAAGCGTGGCGACAGCGCGTTGATGGCGGCAATGCTGGCCTGCGGCTCCTGCTTGAGGGCGACAACTGCGCGATCAAGCAGTTGTTGGGCCTGCTGTGGCGTAGCCCGCGGCTGATAGAAACCGACGGCGATGACACGATCCCCCGCGCGCTGAAAGAACACACGCTTGTGCTCTACCCTGGCGTCGCGGGCGTTCATCCAGCGGTACTCGGCCACCCGCACCTCCCCTGCTTTGCCTTCCAAAGCCCGGCGGAAGCCGTCACGCAGTTCCGGCTCCAGCGCCTCGGTGACATCGCGGCCAATCAGCACAGATGAAGTGCCGCCACTGGCGAGCATGACGCCGTGGGTATCGACCACGAATACATAGTGTTCGCCATCGATGAATTCGCCCTGGCGACTGAAGGCCGCGAAAGCGGCATCACCCTGCGCCTGGTAGTACTCGACGGCTGCCTGCAACAGCTTGCGAGCACGTTGTTCCTCATCTGCTGTGGCAGCTTCGGTAGCGCTCATGAGCGTAAATGCGCACCACAGCAAGGCAATCAAACGCATGGAAGTCACTCCGTAAGGGGGGATGCTAAGACGCTGCGACCGGCCTGCTTCAGGCCGCCTGCCGAGACCGGTGATTTATTTATCACCAGCGAGGTGACCTCATCACCAGGCTGGGATGCCGAGACCTCTGAGTCGTGACGTCGGGTTGTCGGCAGCAGGAAATAGGCAAGCGCCGGCAGCAGCACCAAGGCCCCGACCATGTTCCAGACAAACATAAAGGCCAGCAGCACGCCCATGTCCGCCTGAAACTTGATGGGTGAGAAAATCCAGGTGCCCACGCCAATGGCCAGGGTGACGCCAGTGAGCATGACCACCTTGCCCGTGGAGACTAGCGCGCGGAAATACGCCTCGGACAGGCTGGCCCCCTGACGCAGATGGCCCAGCAGGATGCTCATCACATAAAGTGCGTAATCGACCCCGATGCCCACCCCAAGGGCGATCACCGGTAGCGTGGCGACTTTGACCCCGATGCCCAGCCCCACCATCAGCGCCTCGCAGAGGATGGAGGTGAGCATTAACGGGATCACCGCACAGAGCGTGGCGCGCCAGGAGCGGAAGGTGATCAGGCAGAGCAGGATCACCGCACCGTAGACCCAGAACAACATCTCACGGTTGGCGTCCTTGACCACGATGTTGGTGGCTGCCTCGATCCCAGCGTTGCCGGCGGCGAGTTGGAACTTCACATCGTCGGTGTCATTGGCGGCGGCGAAGGCTTCGACATGCGCTACCAGGCGTGTCAGCGTCTCGGCCTTGTGGTCGGAAAGATAGACATAGAGTGTCAGCAGGCTGCAGGACTCGTTATAGAGCCCGCGAGGCGCGCTGGCGGTGATCATGTTGAGCATTGCCTGGTTGTTCTGCAACTCGTACCACTTCGGACTGCCCTCCGAGAGCCCAACCAGCATCCGCCGGTTGAGCAACGCCAGAGAGTTGGTCGAGTCGACCCCTGGCAAATTTCGCAATTGCCAGTCGAGCTCGTCGACCTTACGCAGGATGTCATAGCGCGAGCAGGCGCTCTGCGGCGTACGCACCATCACCGCAAAGAGGTCGCTGCTGGCACCGTAGCTGCGGGTCATGAACGCATCGTCCTGGTTGTAACGCGAGTCCGCGCGCAGTTCAGGAGCGCCGGGATCCAGATCACCAATCGCCAGGTGCTGGCTGGTCATGAGGCCGAGCACCGCCATCACCAGACTGGTGCCGACACAGATCGCGGCCCAAGGGTTACGGGTGAACAGGTCAAGGAAACGCCAGAAAGGATGGCGCGTCTGGCCCCCCTCCTCCGCACGCTCACTCTTGAGGCTATGTTGAGCCGCGCTTGGGCTGACGCCCACATAAGACAGTAGTACCGGCAACAGGATGAGGTTGGTGAAAATCAAGACTGCGACGCCGATGCTGGCAATGATAGCCAGGTCCTGGATCACCTGGATCTGGATGATCATCAACACCGCGAAACCCACGGCGTCGCACAACAGCGCAGTAAGGCCGGCGAGAAACAGACGGCGGAAGGTAAGGCGCGCAGCCACTAGACGATGGATGCCACGGCCTATGTCCTGCATGATGCCGTTCATCTTTTGTGCGCCGTGGCTCATGCCGATGGCGAAGACCAAAAATGGCACCAGCACCGAATACGGATCCAGTTCGTAACCCAGAAGCGGCAACAGCCCCAGCTCCCAGACCACCGCTACTAGCGAGCAGAACACCACCAGCAAGGTACTGCGTATGCAGCGGGTGTAGCCATAAAGCACGAGGGTAGTGATGAGGATAGCGCCAGCGAAGAACAACAGGATTTGCTCCAGCCCCTCGATCAGATCACCCATCTTCTTGGCGAAGCCCGTGATATGTATTTCGACGTGGTCGTTCTGGTATTGCCCACGCAGCACTTCGAGTTGGTCGGACAATGTGGCGTAGTCCAGCGGCTTGCCGTCGGCGGTACGCGCTAGCAGAGGCACATAGATAATGCTGGAGCGTTGATCCAAGGCCACCAGCCGACCGATTTCATTGGAGAGCTGCACATTGCGCTGCAGCATGGCCAGCGACGCAGCGCTGCCGTCGTATCTGTCCGGGATCACCGGCCCACCCTCCAGGCCCTCCTCGGTGACCGACACCCAGCGCGTCGCCGGCGTCCAGAGCGACTTCATGTAGGCGCGGTCAACGCCCGGCAGCAGGTAAATCTTGTCGCTGAGTACCTGCAGGGTATGCAGGTAGTCGGCGTCATAGATATCCCCTTTAGGATTGGCAACCGCAATGCGCAGCGAGTTGCCCAGGCCCGACAGCTCCTTCTGGTTGTTCAGATAATTAGCGATGTAGGGATGCCCGGTAGGGATCATCTTTTCGAAGCTGGCATTGAGCACGATGCGCGTGGATTGCCAACCGAGCAGCAGCGTAGTCATCAGGCACAGAAACAGCACCCAGTGACGATGGTTGAACAAGGCCCGCTCGACCATTGAACCCGAGCGAATATCGAAATCATTAAGCTCGACGGTATTTGAACTGCTTGAAGACTTCATAGCTTCACTCCGAAACATCTGTGGCTGGATGAGCAAAGCGCGACAAGCCAGCAAAACCGGCAGCGATAAAACTTTTATCGGCCGCTTCGAGCAGGCTGCTAACCGGCAGCCCCAAGGGTTTTCCTACAGACTGCAGCGCGGCGCCATGTGAGGCTGCGCTGCTGAAAATGCCCCCTGCCTGATTAGCCAACAGCAAAGTGCCGTCGGCCAATCGCACGGAGCTACTGAAGGAAACAGGCGACGAAACAGTAATACGCTGAAAGCTGTCACCGTCATCGCTGGAGAGATACGCATGGCCTTTAAGGCCCGCCACCAACAACGCGCCGTCGTCGCGCACCTGGGCGGTGAAGAAACTGCCTTCATAGGGACTTTCGAGTTGCTTGAATGATTGTCCGTTATCGACAGAACGCGCCAGGTAACCCTGCTCACCCACGAGAAAGCAGAGGTTGTTTTTTTCAGCAATAGCATAAAGGTGCACGAGCGATGGATTCTCGATATGTCCCATCAGCGAATGCCAGCTGGCACCTCCATCTTGCGTCGCGAGTGCCATGCCATAGGCACCGACAACCAAGCCGCGGTTGGCATCGGAAAACCGAACCGCCAGGAAGGGTTTATCCGGCCCATCGGCAATCAGCCGCTCGGCATTTTGCAGACGCATATCGGCGGCTTCTGCATCGGCCGCAGTGACCTTTTCAGCCTGAGCGGCCTGCAGTTCGATTTGTGCAGCCTGCAAACCATTTAACTGCACCGCCCAATGTTCGCCCCCGTCGATGGTGGCCAAAACAGTTCCAGCATGACCGACCGCCCAGCCTCGTTGGGCATCCACGAAATAGACGGCGCTAAGACTGACGGAGACCGGCACCGGTACTTGCCGCCAGGACTGACCATTATCGTCCGACAGAACGATGAGCCCACGCTCCCCAACAGCGATCAGTCGATCGGCGGCCCGTGCCAGATCAATAAACACCGCCCTGGAAGATGCAACAATCTGCATGGCAGGTGTTGTTAAAGCGGAACCCACAGCACCGGTTTCAGCGAGGCAGATGGAGGTGGTGACGGACAACACGGAGGCCAGTACAAGTTCACTGACATGACGGATATTTATCATTTTTTATTCTCAAGTAGACGCATATTGCAAAGGCATCGGCTGGACGACAGCCGACGCCTATCAGGCAAGAGCGACCTTAACGCACACCCTGGCCCGCCATGGCGGCCGGAGAGAACTCAGACTTCTTGTAGCGATCGACGATGCGATACTGCTCCGACATACCGGCGAAAACCCCTTGCATAAACCAGGCACCAGAATTCAGGTCATAGAAGCCCGAAGACAATTGGGCAACCGCGGGCACCTCCGGCAACACCATTGGCAGCGTCCAGAGCGTTTTGGCTAGCGCGCCACTGCTATCCCAGCGATCAGCGAGCATCGCCTGCCAGGTATCTTCATCGACGTAGTAGCGGCTCTTCGGCAGTTGATGCCGGGCGCCCGGGGCCAGCTCAGCGTCAACCACCCAAACGCGGTGCAGTTCCCAGCGAATGTAGTCGGGGTTGAGGTGGTTCTTGCCAAACAGGTCTTCGGGTTTGGCAGCGGCATTTACCTTGTTAGCGTTATAGGGAACGTACATTTCCTTCTTACCCACCAACGTCCACTTGAAACGATCCAGGCGTCCGGTAAACACCGACAGCTCATCGAAGCTCATCACGCCAGCCGTAGCCGGCGCCGGGGTATCACAGCAGGAGTTCGGCAGCTTACGAACCCGACGCTGGCCCAAGAGATAAACGTAAGTCTGGGTTTGATCTTCGTTGAGGTAGGACTGCGCCAGAATCTGTTCACCGGCACGGATCGGTGGGCCCAGGTTCAGCAGACGGAACAACCAGTAGTTACCATTGAAGTCGGCGGCCGAACCTTCCTGATAGTAATACGGCATCTCTTGAATGGCTTTGCCTTCGGTGGCCAGGACCGGGTTGCCATCAGCCGTTATCAAATAGTCGCGAAAATGCGTGGCGATGGAAGTAGCGCGCCAGTTGAGCAAGTGGTTCCACATGACCTCAATGCCGCTTTTTGGAATAGGAAACGGAACGCCGCCATAAGCCCCCTGCGGAGCAGGTCCGGCAGTCGTCTCTACCAGCTTGGCCTCGGCCGCGTTTTTGCGAATATTGTCATACACCCATTGCGGCGCCGCAGACGTGCGGCGAGTCGGGTATACATCGATTCGGTAAGTGTCCGGATAACGCTTGAACATGGCTTTGACGCCATCGTTGAGCTTGTCGGCGTATTTCTCCATGTTCTTGGCGGTAATGCTGAACAACGGTTTTTCGGCGGCAAATGGATCCGGGCGAGTACCGCCCTGCTTGAAGGATGGATCGACTTTGGTGTAGCCACCGTCCCAGGCAGGAATACTGCCATCGGCGTTGCCTGCACGCTCGGCACCAAAAGGTGTCAGGGTTTTACCTAGCTCAGATGCGTCAGTTGTTGCGGCAATGGCTGGCTGCAGCAAACTGCTGATCAGAACGCCCGTGAGCAAAACGAAACACAGCGACTTGAGTTTGAATTCGGAAATCATGCGCAAGCCCTCTTAAAACGTGGTTTTGACGGAGAAGGCCAGGAAATCCCGATCCTTCTGCGACTGCTTCATAGTGAAGTGATTGGCCGCGTCGAGATTGGTATCTTCGGGCCCGTAAAAGTGGGTGTAGGTCAGGCCGAGAGTGACGCGCTCACGGTAGTTGGCACTGACGCCGATGTTGAAATCGCCGCCCTTGTCTGGGCCGAAACTGCCCACCACTGCGGACTTGCCCATCGGAAAATAACTGAGACCCACCGGCACGCTGAGATCGATGCCGGGAAAGACTTGGCGGTAGGTCGGGGTGTACACCAACCTGAAACCGAGAGCATCGTCAGTGGCATTGGAATTCAAGGCCTCCGGATTTTTGGTCACGCTAAGCAGTCGATTCCAGGCCATCTCGCCAACTAGAGAAGCCTCATTGGAAACAAATGACGGACCGAGGGACGCAATAACGTTCAAGTTGACATGGGCAGTACGACCGACCGCGTAGAGAGGATGATCATCGTTGTCAGCAGCCTCACCGGCCAACACCACCTGGGTATTGGATACCAGCGGCATGTTCCAGCGCATCGAGGCCTCTCCGGCGAAACTGAACTCGTCGACGGAAGTGGCGAAACTGGCACCGAGCACCCGGATATCTTCTGGATAAACCAAAGAGTAGTTGCCCACCTCACCGGTGGCGAAATTGGGGCCAGTTGCATTGGGCCTCAAGTAAATCTGGGGGGTCTTCTCGTGGTATTGGAGGGCATAGAGACCGTAGTCAACGGTACCCGCCGAGTAGCGCAACTGCAGGCCACCTTGGCCAGAACTGCGAGCTTCCTTGTCGTTGCCGTGGAAGAACGCCGCCGGGCTGTTTGGATTACCACCGAGAAAATCCGGGAATGGCGCGCCGACAATCAGGCGCTCGCCGCCTTCGCCGACGACGTCCGTGACCGAAAAGTAACTGCCAACGCCTGGCAGGCGAGTCTCTTCCCAATCGAATTGGTAGAAAGCACCGAGCGACAGATCATCAGTCAGTTGGTAGCTGGTGGACAGTTGGTTGACGGGGCGAGTGATTTCCTTGAACTGTGTGTTCGGTACCGAAATCGCCTTGACCACATCCACCGGGGCCATGCCACCGGCAATGCCGTTGCTGCCGAAGAACAGGCTTTCGCCCCAGATCAGGCCATGACGGCCAAATCGCACGGACAGGCTCTTGTCCGCCAACTCGCCGTTCCAGTAGACAAACGCGTCCAGCAGCTCGGCGTCGCCGCCGTGCAGGTGCCGGGTGTCGTCAGTGAACTCGTCGAAGGCGACCGAACGCTGGTTGGCCCGGGCCGGGTCATCATTGTCAGTGTCTTTTTGATATTCGGTATCGAACCAGGCGGCGCCGCTGACACGGGCTCCAAAGTTGCGATAACTGATATCCATCTCGGAAAGGATGTCGAGCCGATTGGAAATCAGTCCCTTGTCAAAGTTTCGATCGCCATCGTCCTGGTTAAGGGCGGTTTGGCCTTTAGTGAGTTTGCTGCTCTGGTCCTTTAGGCGCCAGGCGGAACTGTATTTCAGCGTGTTATCCCAGCGAACACTGTAGTCGCTATCGCTCATATTGAATTGGAAGGCACTGGCACTCAGTGAGAGCAGACTCAATGCACTACCTGTCATCACGCACGAAACAAAATGCGACCGACAGGAAAGCATCGAATATACAGGCACGGCACATTTGAGTAGACGCATATACGAACCTCTATTGTTTTTGTATTAGGTTTCGCTGAAAAATCGAAAAACGCTCCTTGCTTAAGCTCGCTTCCAACGGCAGCGCCCACAAAACCTCTGTGGTAGCAGCAATATCGTACTCCAGTTTTGATACGGGACGTATCGTATATTTACTGCTAGGAGAGGCGTATGTCAAGCATGGCTTCGCATCTTTTTTCGTGATCTGTTTTGCCAAGAAAATCCAGGTAATGCCTGGGCCCACACACCGGAACGAGGTCGCAGAGGCGGATGCTGATCCAGTGATTTGAAACGGCAATCAAGCGCGTCGTAAGGTGCTCGCGGTATCGCAATAACGCCGATGCCTGCCACAGCCGTCAGGTATCAACGACTTTTTCCCGTGCCAGCACCCTATTTATGAAATCGGTGGCAGAAGCGAGCGCCTCACGCCCCTCAGAGAGAACCGGCGCATACGCCTGCCAGACGTGAAACATTCCCGGCCATACCTCCAGCCTGGTTTCCACGCCCGCCGATCCCGCATTTCGCGCCAGGCGTACCGCGTCGTCCAACAGGATTTCAGACTCCCCCACTTGAATCATCAACGGCGGCAAACCTTCCAGGTCAGCGTCCAGGATGAAAGAAGCAGCCTCAACATGTTGTCCCAGATAGGAGTTAGCGCAGGCTTGTAGCTTCGAAGGTGTGAGGAAACAGTCCACGCCTGCCTTGCTATGGATGCTCTCTGCGGTGAGGGCAAGATCCACCCAGGGAGAAAACAGCACGACACAACCTGGCATTTCCATTCCCATGCCTCGGGCCTGAATCAGAGCAGCCATGATGAGCTGACCTCCCGCCGAGTCCCCCGCCAACACGATATCGCTCGCCTTTTCACTGCTTGCGAGCAACGCCGCGTAGGCAGTCAGGACGTCTTGCTGTGCAGCCGGATAAGCATGTTCAGGCGTTAGTCGATAATCGACCACATAAGCCGTAGCGGACGTACCAGAAGCCAGCGTGCCGGCGACCCCCTCAAAACCTTCAGCGCTGCCCACCATAAATCCACCGCCGTGGACATAGAGCAACGAGCGCCGGGATGCCAGGTAGGTTAACTTCCGTACAAGCACGCCACCGAGTGTCGAAGCCGCAGAGTTGCAACCAGGCGGCGGCAAAAAACGCTTGCACAATTGGTCGAACCCAACCCGGGCGTTCTGCAACGACCCAGGAGGGTTTTCTCTACGAGAAAGAAGCTCGCCACGAATAGCGTTCAGTTCGAAACGACTCATCATTGCCTCCAGGACACGGCGTGAATCCAGTGCAAGTCAGAGATCGAGCACCAGTCTTGCGGACTTGGCACGGGAAACACACTGCAGAATGACCGTATTGGATGCACGCTCTTCATCGCTGAGGACATAGTCCCGGTGATCAACCTCACCGGCTAATACTTGGCATTCACAGGTACGGCAAAGCCCCTCCCGACAAGAGTAAGGCACCATTATCCCAGCCCCTTCGAGCGCATCGAGGAGGCTGGTATCGGCAGGTACGGTAAGTTCCATGCCACTGCGGGCAAGCTCCACTACGAAGCTACTGTCCTGTGGCTTTTCAGAAGCACTCGACTGCGGCGCGCTGAACAACTCGAAGTGCACCTGTCCGGAAGGCAGGTACGCCTGTGCGATACCCCGTACCGCGTCCATGAGTGGCGCAGGCCCACAGCAATAAAGGTGGTCCGTAGGTCCTGCCTGGCGAATGAACGTCTGCAGGTCGGGGCGGCCGGAGTTTTCTTCATCCGAGTGAAACACCAGTTTTCCGCCACGGGGCAGGTGCTCGATGTAAGCAGCTCGGGATCGCGAGCGAACGCAGTAAAGAAGTTGCCACGGTTTGTCATTCACGTCGCACCAGCGAATCATGCTGAGAATCGGCGTAATGCCGATACCACCAGCAATGAACAAGTAAGCACTTGCGTCTCGTTCCAGTGGGAAGTTATTCCGAACCGTGCCGATTTCCAGCACGTCGCCAACTCGCAGTTGGATATGAATAAATGCTGAGCCACCACGTGACGGTTCAGACAAGCCGACTCCGATCGAGTAGCTTGCGTCCACGGGGTCGTATCGGTGAATGGAGTACTGCCTGATCAAGCCATTTGGCAGGCGCACGTCGATGTGCGAGCCGGCCTCGGCCACAGGCAGCGGTTGACCATCTTCGGCCAGCAAGTGGATATCCAGGATGGAGTCCGCAGCCCGCACAATCGCCTTCACTCGAACGCGGTTCCAGTCGCTCATTTTCAGGCCTCCTGGATTTTGACGGGATTACTCGCCGCCTGCTCAGCCTTATAAGCCTTCGCTACAAGCCATCGGAAGTACGAAAGGGCCGCATCCGCTCCGATCGGGATCATTTTGAAATCGGAAGTCAGCTTCAACATACGGTCTTGCGCATGAATCATGTCGCTGTCTTCTTCAAATGCCGTGATGACTTGGTTATGAATCGCCTGCGTCACAGCTGGATCGTCAATGGCGAAGTTGTGAGGCTGCGAAAAGAAGTAATGGGTGGATTCGTCTGTCTCTGGCGTGAGCGCCTGAGTGCTACGAAACTCCGCGGCATTGACTCGATTCCCCTCCTTGGCGTTGTGCCCACAGGGCTGCATACCTGAATCCATCAGGAAGATGCTGGGTAACAGGAAATCATAGATATTCCAACGATCGACCGGTCCCGGATAATTCTTGATCTTCTGCACAAAAGGCGCCGGTTTGATGCCTTCGCCCCAACGTGTCACCCGAACACCGTTTTCCAGCTTTTCGACCTGAGGTATGCAGGCCGCATAAGCCTCATCACCACCCAGCGTGTTCGGATGAACGTAGGGCAAATGGGCGAGGTCGAGCAGGTTGTCAGCGATCAGGAGATAGTTGGTGGTGTAATAGGTATAACCCTCCAGACTTCTCCACTGAGGATCATCCAGCCAATGGGTATCGGGAATCTGGGACGGGTCCGCCAGGCCGGCATCACCCACCCAGATCCAAATCCACTTATGTTTCTCCACGACGGGAAACGTGCGCACCTTCGCTTGCGGAGGAATGCGTTCTTGTCCAGGTATCTCGACACATTGCCCGGCTGTATCAAACAGAAGGCCATGGTACATACAGCGAAGCTGATCGCCCTCCAGGCGCCCCTTCGACAGGGGAGCACCGCGGTGACAGCAACGGTCCTCAAAGGCTACCACCGCTCCAGTGGTATCACGCCAAAGCACTACAGGCACATTAAGAATCGTTCTTGCGAGAAGCTCGTCGACCGGAACTTCACTCGACCAGGCGGCCACATACCAAGCATTACGAAGAAGCATCACGTTGCCCTCATTTCTTGTTTTTGTTTTTTCTGCACTTGCTGATGCCATGCTAGAGGCGGATCATGTATGCGCATAGATCATGGAGCTAATACAGATCATGCATACCATTCATGGCAAGAAATTCGATTTGAACCTGCTACTCGCGTTCGATGCGCTTCTGCGAGAGCGCAACGTATCTCGGGCGGCGGAGCATCTTGGCTTGACGCAAAGCGCCATGAGCCATGCACTACGACGTCTACGGGAGTTCTATGAAGACCCCCTCTTCGTCCGTATTGGCGATTCGATGAAGCCGACGCCTTTCGCCGAGAAGATGGGGGATTCAGTTCTGGAGATCGTATCCGCCGTACAGCACAAGCTGTTGGCGCAGGCCAGTTTCGACCCTATGACATCCACCAGGGTCTTTAGCCTTTGCATGACGGATATGGGTGAGTTGGTTTTTTTGCCCCGGCTGATTGAGGAACTTCAGGAAGTGGCCCCCCATTGCCGAATACGGACATCGCAACTCCCCACCGAGCACATTGCGAATTCACTGGAGCGAGGTGATATGGATCTGGCCATCGGATCCCATTACATTCAGGACCCGAACCTTTTTCAACAAGAGCTGTTCATGCACTCTTTTTGCACCATCGTCAGCAGCACCTACCCTGGCGACGAAGTAAGCCTTGAACAGTTCCTGGGCATGAAGCATGTTTCCGTCGTCCTGTCAGATAGAAGTACCCGCTACGACCAGTTCATCGATGAGTTGGGTCATCGCAGAGAGATTTACCTGACGACCCCGCACTTCATCACGGTCCCGATGATATTGGAGAAAAACCCGAATTTAATTGCTACCGTCCCGAGTGAATTAGGGAAAACCTTCCTGCGCTACAACGCGATCAAGGTGATAAAAACCCCGATCAAGTCCCCCAGCTTGCACCTGCGACAGTATTGGCACCCGCGCTATCACCATGACCCCGGGAATATATGGCTGCGTCAGTTGGTCAAGCTTCTTTTCGACCGATATATGAGCTGAAGGGCACGGTGTTCGCGCAAGAAAGATCATCCCGTCACTATTCGATTTCAATCCCTGGGCGAACCTCGGGATAACGCTGATGAAATCCAGCACATGTGGACGACGAAGGTATTCACAATTCATACCGGCACGCTCAGTTTTAGTGTCCCACGCGGCGTGACCGGGACGTTGCTTACACAGCCCAGCAATTGTTCCTTGCACCGATATTGAGAGTGGGAACAAGCACGAAGACAAGCGGTACATTTGGGTCAAATTCTTTCTCATGAATATCATGCATTATTCGTATTAATTATATGATATTGGCACTTGAATGATCAGCCTCTATTGTTACTTTCTGAAAAGCCGCTCCCAAGATCAATGACAATACAATCACGGGTTCATTTTATGTTTCTTCATAGTGCATGGTATGTCACTGCGTGGTCCAGCAAGCCCCCTCAATCAACCTTTCTTAGACGGAGTGATAAGGCGCGCCCGTCACGTCACTCCAAGACTTTACGCCAGACTTTAAAGAAACTGAGAAGCTACCATTGAATAATGAAAATTTACAAGAACGGATGTAAATCTACTCACTCCAGAGTCTTTTATAGCCATATACAATAAAACTGACCATCAGGATATTACTTCTTGTAAAAAACAGAAATAAATACGGACAGTCGCTGCCTAGACACCATAGTTACCAATCTAACCAGCTAGATACTTGGCGACTTCTCTTAAAGACATGAGGTCGCGCTGTGTATAGCTCAAACACCTATGACTCCACAACAAAAATATTTTATCGCCCTATTGATGCGGCAATCAGATGGTGCAACCTTTTGGCCCATGAGGCAGCCATACTCAAAGTAACTTCATATTCTCCCTCGACGCTCGCATCGGTCTTTCCGCATTGGCCATGCCTACACGCTAATACCGAAAAAATCCTTGATGCAATCATTAATCATGAACTTCCTTATGGTGTTCTAGGAAAAACAGTTGAGCCAGGGACGCCTATCGACTGCAAGCTAGTGACCATAAGGCACACTGATCTTAGATCATGGATGCTTCATTATTATCCTGAACAGCGTCCAACTTTTTTGTTTGGACCCTCCAAGGAGGACAACAAAACCATGAGCATTGGCACCTATTTAACTCTTCGCGCAGATAGAGACGCACTTGAGGCAGAGTTGAAAAACGCTAAAAATACAATTGAGTCACTTATTACAGAACTCACAAATCTTAAACTAGAAGAGGAGAACCTGCGTAAACTTACTGACATAAACGGCCCAATCAACGACCAAAACAAAGGAACTCTTCTAAAGATTATAGGCGCACTGATTGAAACAATTCTCAGCTCCTCTCAATCAGGAAGAAGACATTCAATTTTCGACAGTCAAGCTGCAATTGTCGATTCAATAACAGCACATTATAATGGCGTTCCTGGCCTAAGCAAACGGACATTGGATGCAAATTTTGCTGCAGCCAAACGCAGCCTTCCTAAATCTTAAATCCACCCACATATTTTTATAAATAATTCAAAAAAATCAATATAGCAGTTAACTGCTAACTAGAAAATGATAATTGATACTGCGCAGCCCAACGATCATCTTCGGCAATGAATATAGCGCTGCCAAAAGCGATCGTCATAGGGCTGAGCAGCGTAGATGAGGACCTGCTTGCAATCCACGGTATTGCAATGCAATACCGTGGATTGCAATGCAATGACTAATCTAATTTTCTGGGATTGAATTCAGGTCACTTCCCACCACGCGCCAATCGACGCCAGGAATGACCAGCATGTCCATCCAACCCTCTCCCATCGCTGAAGCACCTCTACCACAGGTCGAACGTCACATCATGCGGCGTGATGAGGTGGAACGGAAAACCGGCTTCAAGCGTGCGCATATCTACAACTTAATGAAAGAAGGTAAATTCCCTCAAGCTAAACGTATTGGACTGCGCGCGGTCGGTTGGGATTCGCTGGAAATTGAGCAGTGGGTCGCTGAGCGCTTAGGCCAGCAGGCCTGATGTGATGCGCGTGGTATCGGTGGTTTCCACCAAAGGTGGGGTAGGCAAAACCACGGTAGCTGCCAACCTCGGCGGTCTTCTGGCGGATGCTGGCCTGCGCGTGCTGCTGCTCGATCTGGATAGCCAACCCACCCTCTCCAGCTATTACGCCTTGAGCCGGAAAGCTGTCGCTGGTGCGTACGAGCTCATTGCTCTCAACTTAACAGAACCTGAGCAAATTATTTCCGAAACTGTGATCGCAGGGCTCGACCTGATCATCTCCAACGACGATCAAGGCCAGCTCGATGCATTACTGCTGCACGCCCCTGACGGGCGATTACGGTTGCGCAATCTGCTGGACAAATTTCGCCCCGGTTATGACCTGCTGTTGATCGACACCCAAGGCGCACGTAGCGTGCTGCTGGAGATGGCCATCCTGGCATCCGATCTCGCCCTCTCTCCCATCACGCCGGAAATGCTCGCCGCCCGCGAACTGCGCCGCGGCACCTTGAAGCTGCTGAGTGAGCTCGAACCGTTCCGTCACCTGGGCATTACACCGCCACCGTTGCGACTGCTGCTGAACCAGGTAAATAGCATCCGGGTAGACACGCGAATGATCATCCGTGGTCTGCGCGAGACCTTCGCTGGGGCTACTAACATCTTGGTTCTAGACACCGTAATTCCAGACCGAGTGGCTTATCTCAATGCCGCTTCACTCGGTCTACCCATCCACCGAATCGAGGCCCATCGGTCACGCGAACGACGTTCGCCATCAGCGCTGGAAACCATGCAAGCGCTGGCCATCGAGTTGTTTCCGGAATGGGGCGAAGCGATCTCTACGGCAAGCAAATACGCGAAGGTTCGATGAGACGAATCGATAAGCCCGCATTTCTCGCCATGTCATTTTGTTTGTTCGACCTCGAGGCCAACTGTGTTTGGCAAGGAGTCTTTTGATGTTGGATCAGTTTCCCATCATCGTTCAGCCATCCATTCGACCACACCACTCACCTTGCGAGGAGTACTGCACCGTGGTTTTTCGCCTGCTGGGTGGGCGCTCGGCCCTGGGGTGGTTCCTCGCAGAACTGTCCCGACACTTCGAAGGTTCGGGGACTGCCGAGATCGTCAAGTTCGAGGTCGGTGACCATTTGCGTAATCGGCGTTAACTGAGGTTGGTCCGATGAAGAAGCTCAGTCAGGAGCAGATCACCGACAAGCTGCATCAGGATCACTTCCCTCGGGGTCCAGAACTGGAGCGGCTGTCCGATCCAGTCATCGACACACCTATGCTGGTCACCCTGGAGCAGTTGCGGCCTTACGAACACAACCCACGCTTCATACGTAATCCGCTGTATGACGATATCAAGGCCTCGATCCGTGAACGCGGGCTGGATCAACCACCGCCGATTACCCGCCGCCCGGGTGAAACCTATTTCATCATCCGCAACGGCGGTAATACGCGCTTGGCGATTCTCGGCGAGCTGTGGCAGGAAACCCGTGACGAGCGCTTCTTCCGCATTCATTGCCTGTTCCGACCCTGGACCAATGAGCTCACCGCCCTACTCGGCCATCTGGCCGAAAGCGATCTGCACGGCCAACTCACCTTCATCGAGCGTGCTCTGGCGGTAGCCAAACTCAAAACCATGCTCGAACCAGAGGGAGTTGTACTCTCGCAACGTGAGCTGGCACGACGTCTTGCTGCGGGGGGCTATCCAATTTCGCAGTCACACATCAGCCGGATGCTCGACACCCTCGAACACTTGCTGCCCGCTATTCCACAAACCCTCTATGCCGGCTTGGGGAAGCCCCAGATCGAACGCCTGATCGCTCTGCGTAGTCAGGCAGAGCGAACCTGGAACCGTTATCCAACCGCGCCCCTCGTGTTCGCCGAGTTTTGGCTTGAGACCTTGGGCGACTTCGATGCCGAACCCGAGGCCTTCGATCTGGAGCAAATCCAGGATGAACTGCTCGAACGCATGAGCCGTTTGCTCGGACAGTCCTACCGTATGTTGGCCCTGGAGCTGAGCGATACCCAACGGGTCATCTCGACGCCTGGCAATGTCGTCGCCACGCCCTCAGAGAACAAGCATTTGCCGAGTGTTGATGGAGCTGCGGCGGGATCTTCCACCTCCGAGTCCCGTCCCAAACCAACTGAGACCAGAACCCAGACCGAAACAGCGCGAGAGGAGCTGCTCACACCGCCCGAAACGAATGTCGTATCAGCAGTCAGCCCGCCGTCACGTGTCCAACAGATTCGCGAACAGATTGAGCGCGGCACTGCCGCTGAAGTAACACCGACCGTCGAAACCTGCACGATCGACGATATCTGGAGCATCGCACCAGCACTCGATACTCCCGAACAATTGCGTTTAGCCATAGCCGGACTGGCTCGGGAAATGGCGGCCTATGCCGGACATCCCGAGGGCATCATCGATCAGCAGCTTGGCTTGGGCTTCGCCCTCAACATCGAGCGACTGGATCTTGCAGCGCCTCGCGCGACCGGCGTTCACCTAATGCTCCTGGCCCTGTTGCGCGCTCAAGACGAGGTGAACTGGGAGGATCGCAAGCAACTGCCCTCCGCCCTGTTCGGCCAGTTGCTGTTGGGGATCTATCAACTCCCGCTGACAGATCGTCCCGCCGTGGACGTCGGACTGGAACGACTGCCCGACAGCCTGTTAATCAAACTGTATCGCCTGATCCGCCTTGCCCGGCGTCTGATCGACTTAACGCTTCCCCCGGAAGACGACTCACCGAAGGAGTTGCCATGAACCTGTCCTTCAATGTGCTCAACCAAGCCATGCTGACCCAGGTGCTGCATGAACTGCGCCTGGGTAATCTGCAACGCTGTAAGGCACTCGGACTGGGTGAGGACGACATCTACTTATTGCAGTCCTTACCGCCTACCACGCTGTCGCGCCTGGCCCATGCCACCGTGTCCTGGGTCGAGGTCAAGATTGACTCGCCGGTGCTGCATCGATTGATCGAGCAAGCCGAACGCGACGAGCAGAACGAGCGCTTGATCAACCGAGCGCTCAAGCTCGGCGCCAGCAGCACCATCATGTATCAGTGCTTCGGTTTGGCCCATTCGGAAACCGCCCTGCGCCGACGTCTACTCAAGATAGAAACCCGTAAAGGCCGCCCTCAACATTTGAGCGAAGCGCAGGAACATGCGCTCTGGCAGCGTTGGTGCCAACTACGCGCTCAAGACGGGACCGAGGATCAGCTCGACGCCATGATGATGCTGGCGGAGGAGCAACAGATCAGCTTGACCATCGTTTGGCAGCAGATTGACCAGTACAGCAACGGAACATGAACACTGCCCCTTCCAATCGCTGGCAGCGTGTCCTGCAGCAATGCACCCAGCAGTTGAATGAACGATGGCCCGCACGCCCGACCACTGAACCACCCTCCAACCAGGCTCTGCAGGCTGGCTTTCTGTTCAGTGGCCAATCACACGAAGTCGTGCCGCGTCGCCTGCTGTTGGATAATCGTCTGACACCGTTGGAACGGAATGCCTGGCAGGTGTTTCGACTCATGCTGCAAGGCCAGGGTGTAGTGACTCCGCGCTATGAGGATTTGCAGCCTTACCTGTCGAGCGTGCCCTACGGTGCGTCAGCCTCCCGCGAAACCATTGCTCGCGTCTTGACGATGCTCAGACTAACCCGCTGGCTAAGCTTGGTGAATCGTGGCCGCGACAAGCTCAGCGGGCGCCTACAAGGTTCTCTATACGTCCTGCACGATGAACCGTTAACCCCCGCCGAAGCTATGGAGCTGGATCAGGATTACCTGGAACTGGTCGGACATGCCCTCGGTCATGCGACCAAGGCTGTGCGCATTGTCGCTCAGCATGTTCTGGAAGAAATCCGCCAAGACACGGATATCGATCAGGGTCGACTACCGACGCGGCTCGACAGCTGGGGCGAACACTGGACGCAGCAAGGATTGGATCTCGCAACTGAGGACGCCTTACACGATTCCGAACTGGGTGGCGATCACCGCGTTCGGAATCGTGCAGGCCCTCATTCGGATTCCGAACTGGGGCTGAACGCCAATGTTTCCGGCACCGTTCGGAATCCGAACGCCCCCTGTACTGTATTAAAAGAAAGTACTTGTACTGTACCGCGTGCGACCCCAGCGGTGGATAACCTTCACTGGCCCGAGCCGCTGCACCTGAGTCCAAGCGAGCGTCAGGCCGTCGCCGTGGCGCTGAACAAGCTGAAACCAACGGATCGTCAGCCGGTGCTCAACGAAGCGGGTGCACGCTGTACGGCCGGCGGTATCCGCAAGCCAGCGGCCTATCTGATGGGCCTAATCCAGCGCGCACTGAACGGCGATTTTCATCCTTGGGCAGGTCAAACAAAACCTTCCCCCTTTGTGCCGCCTCCCCCGGCGGCCCCCTCGCACCCGCCCCGAAAACAGGGCGAACCCGCATCCGCCCTCGCCCAAGCGTGCCTGAATGAGCTACGCCAACTGCGAAGCAAGCGCCCTGGACATCAGTAGATTTGATGCCAGTGGAATCAAATCTACTTAGCTCTACTGTGAGATCGCAAAGGGCCGAATCTGCGCAATCCGAGAGATACAGCCATCGCCATCCCTGGTAATGATTCCACCAGAGTCACTCGCAAACGTCTCCGGAATAAATCCTCTCAAACCAAACCGAACAGACCGCATTCAGCTTTTTGGCTGCCCTTGACCCTCATCTGTCGCAACGTTCCCGTCCAAGCCTATGCGAGGACAACACCGTGGCCGACCACTATCAACTTAACCTGGGGTCATTGCGCAGCAGCATCACCCTGACCCTGCACACTCACCACGCCGCCCGGATCTGGCAAGGTCGGACCGCACGCGAAGGTGTCCACTCGATCATGGGCATGGCCGGCTACATCAGTGTCACCAACCTGATCAAGCAAACCGCGGCCCAGGACGATCCCTATGCCGACTGGGCCATCGTGCAACTCGAAGAAAAACTGATGCAGGCCAAGGCTGGGATGATGGAACTGACCCTACAATTGGATCGGATCAGACAGGACCTGCCGACACAAATCGACATGGGCGACAACCTCAACATCCACCCCGTCACTTTGCCGTTGTACATCGGCAGCCAGCTGGGTTTTCTGGCGGTCTACTTGCTGACCGACTACGACACCCTGGTGCGCCGAACCCTGTTGGCCCATCACACCGCCCTGATCGGCCGCATCGACATGGAAGCCTGGATCGACGACGGCGCCCATTTGCTGCGCAGCCTGTTCGGCCAGGCACAGCGCTATCGGCATGCCGGCGTCACGCGTGATGACATGGCGGCGAACAACGCCCGTGCCATTGCGGCCATCGAGAAAATGGGTTTGCCTCCGATGGACATCTTAGAGGGGCATCGGCGCTCCCAGTTCGCGCCGCCAATCATTCGTCGTGGTGCGGTAGCAGTGGATGACGCTGACGCGTTGTCAGAGCAAGCGAGAGAGTCATCTGCGACAGTGGATGAGCCGGAGGACGAAGCATGAATCCCATGATCCCGGCTCAACCAATGCCCTTCGAAGCGTTGACACCGGATGCCTATCGACAGTTCGAACACGCTGCCTCCCTAAAAGGCCTTTTAAAGCCCTTTAAGGGTAAGGGGGAGTTGGAGCACCTGGCGCACGTGGCGAGGGAAATCGAGGCGCAGTTATGCCACCTGATGGAGGCTGTGGTGCAGCAGGCCGGACAGCCCCCTTACTCACTGCTGGACATTCGATTGGTGCTGCAGAACACCAGCGCTGGCAGCACCTTTTTGCGTTGGCGCACCCGTGACTTCGCCCGCATGGGGGTTGCGGTCTGGGAACGCCAGGTGAGCAACAAAGCCTTGCCGCTGGCCGTACACGAGGGATTGCACCGTTTCGAATGCAACCGCATTGCACTGAACCTACAAATGAGCGTGGTGCATTCGCTGTACCGCCAGGCCTCGGCCTGCGCGATCAAAATGGCCAGCGCCGAACGGCTGCTGCGCCAGTTCACACCAGCAGTGGAGATATCACAATGAGTACTTTTTTCGTCGGCGAAGGCAATATCGGCAGTGCGCCAGAGTTCCAGGAATTCGCCTCAGGCAATGACGAGCCACGGCGTTTGCTACGGCTGAATGTGTACTTCGACAACCCCGTGCCACGCGAGGGCAGCTATGAAGATCGAGGCGGCTATTGGGCGCCGGTTGAGCTCTGGCACCGCGAGGCTGAACACTGGAGCACGCTGTACCAGAAAGGCATGCGTGTGCTGGTCGAAGGCCGCACCGTACGCGATGAGTGGGAGGACAGCGAAGACAATGCGCGGGTCACCTTCAAGATCGAGGCCCGTCGAGTCGGCATCCTGCCTCACCGGGTACACAGCGTGGTCATGCGGGAACGATCCAGTGAACCCGCGGCATCTGCGACACACGTCGAGAAAAGTACAGAACAGACCAGTTCACCTGCGTCGAAACCCAGAAAGCGCAGAGGGCAGCTACCTTCGGACTGACAGACTTTCAGGCATAAAAATTGCGCCTTTGCGCGAAGTTGCTGGCGTGTTACTTCGCGCTGCTCGTGAAGATCCACACTGCCGTCGCAACGGGTTAGCAGCCTCGGCCCATTCAAGCCTGCCCTCACCGACTAAATATGAGGAACCTGCAATTCAGGTTTCTCATATCTCGCAACCGCTGTTTCCAACAACGCTGCTCCGAACTCAATCCGGAGCAGTTCTATGCGCCTCTTCCTCTGCGAAAAACCTTCCCAGGGTCGGGACATCGCCAAGGTACTCGGGGCCACTCGGCGCAGTGATGGTTGCCTGATCGGCACAGGGACAACCGTCACCTGGTGTATCGGCCACCTGCTGGAGACAGCATCGCCTGAAGCCTATGGCGAGCAATTCAAGAGTTGGTCGTTGGCTCATCTACCGATCATTCCCGCGCAGTGGATGGTCGAGGTCAAACCCAAGACTGCGGCACAGTTCAAAGTCATCAAGCGCCTGCTCAGTGAAGCCTCTGCCGTCGTCATCGCGACCGACGCCGATCGAGAAGGTGAAATGATTGCCCGCGAGCTACTGGAACTCTGCAAGTATCGAGGTCCCGTTCAACGTCTTTGGTTGTCCGCACTCAATGAGGCGTCGATTCGCAAGGCACTGTCCTCACTGAAGTCTGGTCAGGAGACCTTCCTGCTTTACCACTCAGCCCTCGCCCGCAGCCGCGCCGATTGGCTGATCGGCATGAACCTGAGTCGTTTGTTTACACTCCTCGGTCGGCGGGCGGGTTACGACGGCGTATTTTCGGTTGGACGCGTTCAGACACCCACTCTACGCCTGGTGGTGGATCGGGATCGGGCGATTGCCAGCTTCGTCTCGGTGCCCTACTGGGACGTGGATGTGCACCTGTCCGCAATGGGACACCCATTTATCGCCTCGTGGCAACCACCAAGCTCAGGACAAGATGAGGCCGGTCGTTGCCTGCAACAGGCGCTTGCCAGTCAGACCATCCAAGCGATCTCTAGCAGTAAGACCGCCACAGTGCTCTCGCTGCAGACTGAGCATTGCCGCGAAGCGCCGCCCCTGCCCTTCGACCTGAGCACACTGCAAGAAGTCTGCTCTCGCAAGCTGGGGCTCGGTGTTCAGGAAACCCTGAACATCGCCCAAGCCCTGTATGAAACCCACAAAGCCACCTCCTATCCGCGCAGCGATTGTCGTTACTTGCCGGAGAGTATGTTCGACGAGGTCTCCGCAGTACTCGATGCCCTGCTCAAAACGGATCCCGCATTGCGGCCTGCACTTGGAAGCCTAGATCGATCACTGCACTCCCGTGTGTGGAACGATGCCAAGGTCACCGCGCACCATGGCATCATCCCCACCACCGAGCCGGCGAACCTCGCGCGGATGTCCGAACAAGAACGCCAAGTCTACGAACTGATCCGTAGCCACTACCTCGCGCAATTTCTTCCGCACCATGAGTTTGATCGAAGCCAGGTCGAACTGGAGTGTGGCGAAGAACGATTGACCGCTGTTGGCAAACAGATCCAGGTCCAGGGCTGGAAAGGCTTGCTCTACGAAAAGACCGAGGAGGATGAGCCCAGTCACAAGTCCCAAGTCTTACCAGCCTTGCAACAGGGTACTCGGTGCGCAGTGGACGACGTCGAACTCAAGTCCATGCGCACTGCCACTCCCAAACCTCTCACCGAAGGCGATCTGATCAAGGCTATGAAAAACGTGGCCAAGCTGGTCAACGACCCACGCCTGAAACAGAAACTTCGGGACACCACCGGAATCGGTACCGAAGCCACGCGAGCCGGCATCATCAAGGGGTTGATTGATCGCGGCTATTTGCTGAAGAAAAAACGCGCCTTAATGGCCTCCGCAGCGGCCCATACTCTAATAGAGGCGGTACCCGCTGCAGTCGCGGATCCGGGTATGACCGCGATCTGGGAACAGGCTCTGGACGAAATCGAAGCGGGACGTCTGACCCTGGATGCGTTCGTCGCCAAGCAGGCGAACTGGATTGCACAATTGGTCAAACACTGTGGCGCACTCACCTTCGCGGTACCTGTTGAAGCCGGCCCGACCTGCCCCATTTGCAACGCCTCAATGCGCAGGCGAAAGGGGAAATCAGGGCCGTTCTGGTCATGCTCCCACTACCCCGACTGTAAGGGAACAGTGCCGATCAGAAAAGATACGCGTCGCTCATGACGCTTCACTGGAGATCGACATGAGTATTGGGGTGATCAGTGCATCATCAACGGCGGCTGATCCCTCTCTAAGTCGATAAAGTGTTGTCCGATTTCACGGGCCAAGGCAAAGAAAGTGACCGCGCCTTTATCCTGGCAACCGCCGAACAATTGGCCGCTCATCTCGGCAGTAAGTAACCTCTTTCATCGTGCTCAATGAAGTGTCTTATGCGGGATTGCCCACTGGCTTGACGCGATCCCACCCTCTCTGCTGTAGTGTCTCAGGATCATCGCCAACGGCGACCCAAGACCGAATCGCTCCGGGCAGCTCGGTCGAACTCCTTGAGTTCGGAGCCTTCTCTTTCTGCGGAATTTCATTCCTGATTTGTGCTCGACCTGATCACGGTGGTGGATGACCACTGTTGCCTCTACCAGGCAATAGCGGTCATCCGCTTCAGCGATCGTATTCAGTTCCGGAGCCCACCGGGGAAACACTGGGCACCCTTTGTGCGCGGATGCGTGCCAGTATGTTCCGACCCGGGCCACGACAAGGGTCGGTTGGCGAAACGTGACGCAGTGAATAAAGTTTTGCGAGGAGCTTGTCGACTGCGTACGACCGTCAAAGGTGGCTTTTCTCTTCTTCGCCTGGCACCCCGCCAGGCCACTCTTCATTTTCTTCATTCCAGTGATGCCACTGTATTCCAGATGCAAAAAATCGGGTTGCAGCGCCTTGACGCGCCCCTGTGACAGGCTTATACAAAGGGCGTGGTTCACTGTCGTTGACAGCCCAGCCCAGGTAGCTTGAACCTTCAAGGCTACGCCACGTTCGTGGTGGTTTACCCAAGTGCGATCAGCGTTCGGAAGCTCGCACGGTTACCGCTTCAGCGGTGATGAATGCCCACTACTCCATGCCTGCGGATCACCACCGCAGACTTCCTCTGCTGCACCGTTATTCCTCCAGACGCATCGTTCTGATCGCCATCGGCTTGCCGGTGGCGAGTCGTTCATCGCTCGCATTCACCTTACCCACCCTGACGGGGGCTCACTTCCCCGTCAGGGACTGTGCGTCCCCGTTTTCCCTAGAAACAGGAGAACCACCATGACCCACGCCAACCACTCCCAAGAAGTGACCACTTACTTCAACCTGCACACCGTCGGTATCGGCTACCTCAACCGTGTTCGTGAAGTACAAGTCCGCCGCGGCCAGCCGTTCATGGCCTGCGATATCGCAGCCCTGCACGGTGCCACCAATGCGGTCGAGTACACCCGCTTCGACTGCAAAGTCGCTGGGGGCGAAGCTGAACGCTTGATTCGACTTTATATGGACGCCGTCAACGCCGAGAAAAAGGTCTTGCTGTCGTTCCGTATCGGCGACCTGTGGATCGATCCGTTTCTCTACGAGAAAGGCGATAAACAAGGTCAACCGGGCGCCAGCCTGAAAGGTCGTTTGCTGTTCATCGACTGGATCAAAGTCAACGGCACGTTCGAGTACAAAGCGCCCGCCAGGCAGGAAGCAACAGCACCTGCTGAGCAAGCGCCAAACAGTGAGCCATCCCCATCATCGGCTGATATCGAAGCTGAGGAGACCGCAAACACAACAGAGGCTCGGGTCGAACCTGAATCTCCACCCACTCCCCGCACGGCCCGCCGTGATGCCACCCGTACCGTTCAGTCCGCCTGAACAGTCCACGATGTTCCTCATCAAGGCGCTCCGTCGAGCGCCTTTTCTTCAATCCGCACAGGAGAACCAACATGGAATCCTTCTGGCTTTGCGACGACTGCCTGTTCGCTACGGCTTACGAGGACTACAGCACGTTATCGCTCTATTACACGACGGATGAAATTGAGAAACGCATCGCCGGCATCCATCGAGGACTGGTTCGGTTAATGCCCATCAGTGCCGACTTCGATCCCGAAACTGGCTGGGGAATAAAAGCCTTTTCCCCATTGTCCTGCGACGGTTGTGGTTCACACCTACACGGTCAACGCCACCGATTCACGCGGCTGTAAACAGCGCGCCAACGACTAACACCCGCGACTCCACATCCACCTCGGGGACACCACTCCCCTCGGGCGTGTACCCCTGATTGTCCCCTTCGGAGGTACCACCATGAGCACCCAACTCACACTGATTGAAACCTCGGATTTCGAGGCTGATCGTATCGTCCAAGAAAACCAGGTGATCGACGAAGCGCTGCATATTCTAGATCGCCGGCTGTTCGCCCGCGGCCCTAACCTAACGTCGCCTGACGCCGTGGCCTCATACCTAAAACTGCATATTGCACAACAAGAGCATGAAGTCTTCGGTGTGATTTTTCTCGATGCCAAGCACCGGGTTCTGGCGTTCGAAGTGCTCTTTCACGGCAGCATTGATGGCGCCAGCGTTTACCCCCGCCAAGTCGTTAAGCGCTCCCTAGCGCATAACGCTGCGGCCGCCATTTTAGTTCACAACCACCCCTCTGGTTGTACGGACCCCAGCCAGGCGGATCGCGTCTTGACCGCACGGTTGAAAGAGACCTTGGCCTTGATCGAAGTGCGCGTACTGGATCACTTCATCGTGGGTGAAGGTCGCCCGCTTTCCCTTGCCGAACATGGCTGGCTTTAAACCTCACAGGCGCCTTTGGGCGCCTTTCATTTTAATTCTGAAGCAACCTGCGAAATTCGGCATTTCAAGGATCTGCGCTGTTAGCGAGCTTGGTTCATTCTGCTCACAGAGATTTACTCGGTGACAGCGTAGCGAAAGACTTGATCATGGCCCTATAACTGTCGTCATTGGTGAGTCTCCAATTCAGAAGCTGTCGATCCGAACCGGATCGCCACTTTCAACTGATAGGCTCAACCATCTGGTTTTCACCACAGGTTCGTCACATATTTGCAGCGATGGAATTCACCCTACGAAACCCAATGACCAACACAGAGGCAACAATGCCGCTTGAGACAAAAAATCTTTTCAAGATCCTTTCAGACATTGAGCAGGCCGAAAAGAAAAGAAGCCACCAGAAAAAAGCACAGGAAAAATCCAAGTCCGCGTATCGCGTGGGAATGAGAGTGTTCTGGTGGGGAATAATTGCTCCGAACGTCCTTGCCATCTTACTGGCCGCTCTGGTTGGTCTACTGTCTGCTCCCCGCTGGTTACTTTTCTGCAGTATCTCTCTGCTGTTGCTCTCCTATCTTGCCATTTTCCTGTATCCACTTCTTGGCGCGTGGCTTTACCGAGGCTCAATCAAGGCGTTTTGTAGTGCGCCATTCTCAAGACTGCTGAGTTTTAACGTCGAGCCTCCCATGGAGGTCGATATGGCCCACTTCCCCGAACTCGTCAACCTTCCTCCACTGCCCCTCCAGCTCGGTATCTTGGAGTTGAAAAGTGAGCGAGTCTCTTTTGAAAAACGACTTTCTCTATTGAGTGGACAAGTTGACAAGATCGGGTTGGTTCCAGGTCTTCTTGCCACCTTGGCGACAATTGCAAAGCTCGGCGATCAACCGAGTTGGGTATATGTCCTAGCCTATGCCACTGTCCCGCTGTTCCTTTTTGCCTTTACTGTTCACATGACGCTGATTCGGTACGATCGGATGATTGCCTTGTTAGAGCTAGCCCTACAACACCAGGAAAAAGAAGCTAAAGACGCAGCACCCAAGGCATCCGATTAGATTGAGACAAACTGTATGTTTACACCATGTAAATGCGACACCCATCCATTCGATTTTCTTACTGCTCCACCCCCTACCTCATGTCAGGTTCTGCACTGAATCTGATATGAGGTTTTTTTCATGGAGCGTTTTTTCACGCCTGTCTGCCTGCTGGGTTTGTTGAGCGCCTGCACCGCGCAAATCCCCAATACATTGCCGGCCCATCCAGAGATAGGCAGTGGCTTCAATCGAGCCCAGCTCTCGAGGGGCACAACCGAAGGAAGCCATCCGGGAGAGCTGCGCTATGGCCGCTATACGCTGGTCAGCACCGAGCCCACCACGGAACAACGCGATCTTCTCGCCCAAATCATTGAAGTTAGCATCCCGTCCAGTCTGAGCCCTTCGGTGCAGGACGCGTTGCAGTACGTATTGCAGCGCTCGGGCTATTCGCTCTGCCCCGTTACCGCGTCCGTGAGGGTGCTGTTTACTCGGCCCCTGCCCGCGGCCCATTACCGGCTCGGCCCGATCTCTTTGCGCCGCGCGCTGCAAGTGCTCGCTGGCCCCGCCTGGCAACTCACGACCGACGAAGTCAGCCGTTCGGTCTGCTTCGAACAGCAGAAAATGGATGCCGGGGTCGTGCGGGTCACACCCGTCTTGCCTCATCAGTCGGAGGCACGCCCATGAAAGCCTCGACGTTTCAAACCCTCATTGTCGGACTTCTTTGCCTGGCAATTGCCGGCCTGAGCGGTGGTTTGTATAACCAGTATCAGCGCATGGCCGAACTGCAGAGCACGAACACGCAATACCAACAAGCCCTGGACACCCTGCAACGTGATGCAAACGCCCTTAAGGATGCACAGGAAAAACTGCAGTACGCGCTGAAAGACCTGAAGCAGATGGTCGATTCCGGTGAGCAACAGGCCAATACCCTCGATCCGATGCTGGATCAATGGGCACAAGAAATACAGGAACTGCGCGACGGTCTTGCAACCCGCGCCACCGTGGCAGACCTGACAGCGCTACGCGCACGCTTTGAGTACGTCGAGCAGCAGCTCCTGGACCTCAAGACCCAGCCATCCTCCCCACCACCGACGTCTTCCGCGACCAAGCCGAAACAGAAGGCTCGCCCCAAACCCGTCCCGCTCTCGCCACCGTTCTCAGTGTTGAGTGTCGAGTCCCGCGGGGGTGAGCGCTTTCTGGCGGTCGCACCTCATGACAGTCGCTCGCTCACGGATGTCCGGCTGCTGCATAGCGGCGAGCAACTCGGCGCCTGGCGCCTGAAAGTGCTGGAGCTGAACTCAGCCATCTTCGCGGTGGCCGCTCAGCCAGACCAGACCATGCAAGTCCCTTGAGCAGCAATCATGAACAGAGCGCCACTCCTCCCCGTCGTCTGTCTGGTTTCGCTGCTGACCACGGGTGTGGCGATGGGTAACCCCATCACCACACAGTCACGGATCCAGGACACACAGCCCGCTCCGCTGGGGAGCTCTCACTCTGAGCAGGCTGCAAGCTGGGGTCTGACGGAGCAGGAGTGGTCACGCTTCGAACAGATCCAAGCGGGCCCGCGCGGCTTCTGGAGCCCGAACCTCGATCCGTTGACCGCACTCGGAGTCGAGGCCCAAACCGACCAAGAGCGCCAGCGCTATGCCGAATTACAAGTAGCGCTGGAAGCCAAACGCGCCGAGCGCGAGTTGGCTTACCAAAACGCTTACACCGCGGCCTGGGCCAAGCTGTTTCCCGGGCTGCTGCCGATCCAGGGCATGGCATCCCCGTCCCCTGTCAGCTCGTCGGTCGCGCCACGCCAGGCCCTGTTTGTGGAGGACCATTGCCCAGCGTGCACCGCCGAAGCGCAGCGTCTGCAAAGTAGTGACGCTGCGTTCGATATCTACCTGGTGGGCAGCCAAGGCGAGGATGACCGCGTCCGTAGCTGGGCCCGGCAAGCAGACATCGATTCGGCCAAGGTTCAACGCCGGCAGATCACCCTGAATCATGACCGTGGTCGCTGGTTCAGCCTGGGTGCTCCGGGGCCATTGCCTGCCACATTTCAACAGGTGAATGGACAATGGCAACGCCTCGACTGAGGGGTATAGCGCTGATGTTGGCAATGCTGGCGGCTCAGGCCGAGGAGCTTCCACCGCTAGCCTACCAACTGGCGGCGCATGACGCCGACATCCCTTCTACGGTGCTGTTCGCGATAGCCCTGCAGGAGAGTGGTATCCGCGTCCGTGGTCGACTGCTGCCCTGGCCTTGGACCCTGAACATCGCCGGAACACCCTACCGCTTCGCCACTCGCCAGGCCGCCTGTCACGCCTTGCTTCAGGCACTCGCCCGACATGACGCCAAGCGGGTCGATGCCGGTCTCGGGCAAACCAACCTGGGTTACCACGGACAACGCTTTTCCAGCCCCTGCGAAGCCCTTGATCCCTACCGAAATCTTGCCGTGACCGCAGCGCTATTGCAGGAGCATCACGCCGCCACCGGTGATTGGGTGTCAGCTGCCGGACGCTATCACCGCCCGGCAGGAGGAACGCCGGCCGCGCGTTACCGCGCTCGCTTTTCCCAGCAGCTCGAGCGGTTGCTGGTCTCCTTCGAACAGGGCACACCACCATGAAGCGAATATCCGTTACCTGCTATTTCATCTTGCTCTTGGCACCTTTCGCCCAGCCGGAACTGACCATTGCCGAGGATCAGCCTAGCGACTTCACCCGACCCCATTTTCAAGTTTCCAGGCCGCCAATAAACAACAAGACCCAGCCTGATCGGGTCATGCATGCGGACCTGTCCACGTTTGCCGATGAAGCCTGGATACTACCCATCCGCAGCTCCCACTTGAGCCCCGGCCAGATCGCATCTCGCGCCCTGAACATGCCGGGCTTGCGGCCATTTTTCCTGATCGGTGACGATCCCCAGTCGCTGACTTGGCTGCGTCAACGCGCTGCTGAACTGCAGGAAATGGGCGCGGCTGGCCTCGCCGTCGAAGTGACCGATAATGAAGCCCTGGCCCGGATTCGAGCAGCCGCTCCGGGCATCACCATCCTGCCGGTCAACGGCAACGACATCGCCACCCGCCTGCAGATTGAACACTACCCCGTCTTGATCACTGCCACCTCACTGGAACAGTGAGTCCAGGTCATGGCCGAGCATGCGATGGAGTCCAAGCTCCGGCCAGCGGTGGAGCTGTATACCATAGCAATCTGTATCGCTGCCGCAGTGTTGTGCGTGTACTCGCCCTGGGCTGTGGCCCTGTCACCCGAGATCGGTCTGGTTGCAGCGCTGGCCTATGCCCTGTTCGGCCTTATCCGGCTGCGACAAGCTTGGGAGGTGCTGCGCTATCGGCGCAATATCCGTCGGCTGCCGCGCTACGAGCTGACCAGTCGGCAGATTCCGGTTAGCCGCAAACGTCTGTTCATGGGCCGCGGCTTTCGCTGGACCCGCCTGCACACCCAGCGCTTGGTCGAAGCCCAAGACCCGGCGGTCGCCCACTATGTCGACCAACCGACCAGCTACCGCCTGGCCCGTGGACTCGAACGGCGCCTGGAGCATGCACCGTTTCCGCTCTCTACATTGGCCCGTGTCACCACCTGGGACAGTGCCTTCAATCCGTTGCGCCCTTTACCCCCGGTCGGTGGCTCGCCGCTGCTGCATGGGGTCGAACCCGGCGAAACAGAAGTTAGTCTGCCGCTGGGCGAACGGGTCGGACATACCCTGGTGCTGGGCACTACCCGTGTTGGCAAGACCCGGCTCGCCGAGGTGTACATCACCCAGGACATTCACCGCGTCGAACATGAGGTGGTCATCGTCTTCGATCCGAAGGGTGATGCCGACCTGCTCAAACGCATGTACGTCGAAGCCAAACGCGCCGGTCGGGAAAAGGAATTCTATGTTTTCCATCTAGGCTGGCCGGAGATCTCCGCCCGTTACAACGCCGTGGGGCGCTTCGGGCGCATCTCGGAGGTAGCATCGCGCATCGCTGGGCAACTCAGTGGCGAAGGCAACTCCGCAGCCTTTCGTGAGTTCGCCTGGCGTTTCGTCAACATCATCGCCCGGGCTTTGATCGAGCTGGGCCGACGTCCGGACTACCTGCAGATCCAGCGACATGTGGTCAACATCGACGCGCTGTTCATCGAATACGCCCAGCAATTTTTCGCCAAGACTGATCCGAAAGCATGGGAAGTGATCGTCCAACTTGAAGGCAAATTGACCGAGAAGAACATTCCCCGGCATATGGTGGGACGCGAAAAGCGGGTGGTGGCCATCGAACAGTACCTGGCGGTGAAGCGGGTATTTGATCCGGTGCTGGATGGACTACGCTCGGCGGTGCGGTATGACCGTACTTACTTCGACAAAATCGTTGCCTCGCTACTGCCGCTGCTGGAGAAACTCACCACCGGCAAAACCGCCCAGTTACTGGCCCCCAACTACACCGATTTAGATGACCCGCGGCCAATTTTCGACTGGATGCAGATCATCCGAAAACGCGGCATCGTCTACGTCGGTCTGGATGCACTGACCGACGCCGAGGTGGCCGCCGCTGTGGGCAACTCCATGTTCGCCGACCTGGTCTCGGTCGCGGGCCACATCTATAAACATGGTATCGACCACGGCCTGCCCCCATCGGACCGAAGCGCCGACAAGCTCCCCATCAACCTGCACGCTGACGAGTTCAACGAGCTGATGGGCGATGAGTTCATTCCGCTGATCAACAAGGGCGGTGGCGCTGGCATCCAGGTGACCGCCTACACTCAGACCCTCAGCGATATTGAAGCGCGCATCGGTAACCGCGCCAAAGCTGGCCAGGTTATTGGCAACTTCAATACCCTGCAAATGCTGCGGGTGCGAGAAACCGCGACCGCTGAACTGCTCACCCAGCAGTTGCCCAAGGTCAACGTGCTGACCAAAACGCTGGTGTCGGGCGCCACCGACACCTCCGATCCAGAGGCCAGTACGGACTTCACCTCCTCCTCGCAGGACCGGGTCAGCAGCACCAGCGTGCCGTTGATTGAGCCTGCTCATATTGTCAGTTTGCCCAAGGGGCAAATGTTCTCCTTCCAGGCCGGTGGGCAGCTCTGGAAAGTCCGCATGCCTTTACCCAAACCCTCCAACGACGACGCTATGCCCAAGGACCTACAGGAACTCACTCAACGGATGCGGGCGGCCTACAACGCGCAGGCGGGACAGTGGTGGAGCGCAAGCGGTGGCGGCCCAACTACCAACTTCGATCTGGATCAGGTGGGGTAGCCCTACCCCACCACAGGTTTCGATTCAGCAGAAAACGATCCAGGATACGTATTGCCCACATCAACTCTGCAGCGCGCAATGGGGTGAACTATGGCGACTTCCACCCAAAACACGCCGCCACAACCGATCCAGCGTCCGGGATTGATCATCTCGGCGATCAGCCTAGTCCTGCGCATTATCGGTTTGCTGATTGCCTCGTTGCTGTTCTCGATCCTTATCGAGTTCGCCGGTCTACTGCTGCTCTGGGGCGATCAGGGCTGGCGGCACAGCCAGGCAATGCTGACCAGTGAACTGGGCTGGCTCAGTGAGCACTTCAAATCTTCTCTTATCTTCCAACAACCCGGACCGACGATTGTCCATCTGCTGGACTGTCTCAATCAGTGGCTGCTGATCAGGACTGGCTTTGCGGATTTTGCCCAGCAGACGAGGGTATCGAGCATGGACGACGGCTTCTGGGGGTGGATCACCAAGTTTTACGTGAGCATTGAGGATTTCGTGCTGGCGGCGGTGTACGTCACCTTCACCTTCGTCGTGAGGCTAACCATTCTGGTCCTGGCGTTACCCTTGTTTCTGCTGGCCACGCTCACTGGTTTTGTCGATGGTTTGATGCACCGCGACCTGCGCAAATTTGGAGCAGGACGAGAAAGTAGCTTCGTCTATCACCGTGCTAAACGAGCAGTAATACCGCTACTGATCGTGCCCTGGGTCATTTATCTGTCCCTACCCTTTTCGCTCAATCCTATGGCCATATTTTTGCCTTGTGCTGTAATGCTTGGCATTACAACGGCAATCACGGCATCTACATTTAAGAAATATCTCTGATTCGGAAAAATTATATTTTCCTTCATATACCCCCTGGTGTCAGGATAGTTATCCAGCGACTGCAGAACTGATACCCCCCTACGAGTTAACCCGCCGGAATTCGACCGAGATTCCCCACTTCGAGCGGAGTGTTGAATGAGTGTGCCTCAAGATTGGTGCAGGAGTGGGACCAAGACTCGCATTCAGGACTCATCATCCTCACCAACAAACAAGGGCCCACGCTGTGCCCTTGTAATCAAACCGTTCTTACTGCGTACGCCACGACTCGACAACGTCTGCGCCAAACTCGATTTTCCATTCTTTCAACTGCCGATGGTTACCTCCCTTGGTTTCGATCAGCTCACCAGAGTTCGGATTTTTGTAAATTTTCACATCGCGAGCTTTACGGGCAGCCTTCACAGGTGCTGCTATTAGTGTCGAGGTACGACGGCCAGCCTCTGGATCTAGGATGCTAATGATGTTCTTCAAGCTGAAGCCGTACTCGGCCAGCAACGCCCGCAATTTGCTCTCAAATTCCATTTCTTTTTTCAGGCCGGAATCACTTTTCATCGACTCAAGCTCTGCGAGCTGTTCGGCCAGTTGTTGCTCAAGCTTACGAAATTCAACCAACCGAGACATGTGAAACTTCCTTCAGTTTAGGGAAATGAGAAATGAACATTCCAATGTTAGGCGATGATTAGCTCTTCGTCACCCATGCTGCCATCAAGCACGAGCAAATCCACTCGCGGCATGAACAACAGAGTGCTGTCTGAGCTTTCTTCATGGTCCAATCGATTGCTGATTTAGTGTGAGTGTCTTTTTCCGCTTTCCGTTAAAAAAGCGATACATCCCACCTCGCGTTTAATACTGAATAATTCAAACGCTAACTTGATTCTGGCTCCATCTCCACATGGGCCAGCATCATGTCGATTACCGTCTATCGCAACTTTTTGCTCCTTTCACTGACCATCGTCAGCTATGCCGCATCTGCTCATGAGCAGGAACAGCTCAGCCTGGTCCAGCAGCAGCTCGACATTATCGAACGCCTTGCGACGCAAGCCGAGGTAGCCAGTACCTCTGAACCAAACGAACGCTATCGCTTCGACTATCCCCAACTGACCCAAGACATCCAACGCATCCGTCACGGTGTGCAGGGCTATCTGTCCCCCTCTCGCGCTCAACCCCGCGACCCCACTGAATTGGTCGGCGATTACCACCTCGACACTCCACCCATGGAGCCGTTGCCATGAGCATGACTGACGCCCAGACCGCTGCGTTCCAAAACGCCTCCGGCTTCTCGGCACAGAACAGTTCGACGCTCTGGCTATCGCTGGTTCTGGTCCTGACTTTGCTCTGGTGCACCTGGGTGATGTGGACGGCTTACCGGGGATGGGCGACAGGCAGTGTGCGCTTTGGAGCCTTCGGCGGCAGCGCCGCGCGCGTGCTGCTCACTTTGCTGGTTCTGATGTTCTTCATCCTTTCCTAAACCAAGAGATCGCCGTCATGCTCAAGTACCTAGTCCCCCTGAAAAACAACCTGCGTGATCGTGCGAGCCAGCGCTTGATCGGTCTGCTGCTGGTGCTCGGTCCAAGCCTGGCCTTTGCCGAACTCCCGACCATGGAAGCGCCTTCGCGCGGAGAGGGATCCGGGTTGATCGAGACGATTAAAAACTATGCCTACGACGGTGGCATCCTGCTCGGTCTGCTGATCGCCCTGCTCGCTTTTCTCGGTGTGGCTTGGCATTCCCTGACCGTCTATGCCGACGTGCAGAACCAGCGCAAGACCTGGAAAGACCTCGGCGCAGTGGTCGGCATCGGGGCCCTGTTGGTGGTAATCATCATCTGGTTCCTGACCAAGGCTGCCGCGATTTTGTGAGGATGGGATGAACGACACTATCGAACGCCTTGCCGACGGCACCTTGGTCTTTCTCCCTGAGCGACTCAATCGTGATCCCGCTGTATTGCGCGGGTTAACCAATGATGAAATGTGGATAGCGCTAGGTAGCGGTGCGGTCATTGGCCTGGTGCTGGGCGTGCCTCTGGCGATCGCCACCGCTTCCATTGCCATAGCACCGACCGGCATGATCGCAGCCATGGCGCTGGTGTTATTTGCCGGTGGCACGCTACTGCGTCGGGCCAAACGGGCCCGCCCCGAGACCTGGCTGTACCGCAAACTCGAATGGGTACTGGCCAGCCGTTGGCGTCTGAGCCGCGGCAGTTTGATCCTGCACTCCGGCGCCTGGACGGTTCGCCGTTCGCGTCGACTGCGCCCGGCCCTGTCTCGGTGGCAGCCATGAGTCGTTTTCGGAACAAGGTGGACGCCCAACAGGCCCATATCTTCAGCCTGCGTCTGGCGGTAATGATCCTTGCCCTGGCCTGTGCCGGGCTCTGGTACGGCTGGCGCTCGGCACCGACCGATCTGACCGTGCATGTACCCCCCGATCTGCGCTCGGGCAGCACGCGCAAGTGGTGGGATATCCCCTCAGAGAATGTGTATGCCTTTGCCCTGTACATCTTTGGTCAGCTCAACCGCTGGCCCTCGGACGGCGAGCAGGACTATCGCCGCGCCATCTATAGCTTGCAGTCCTACCTGACCCCGGCCTGCAAGGCCTTCCTCGATGGCGACTACGAGTACCGCAAGGCCGCCGGCGAACTGCGCCAGCGGGTGCGTGGCGTCTACGAAATTCTGGGCCGAGGCTACAGCGAGGATCCGGAACTCAGGGTCAAGCAACTCGACCGCGACAGCTGGTTGGTCAAGCTCGACCTCAACGCCGATGAGTATTACGCCGCCGAACCGGTGAAACGGGTGGTGGTGCGTTATCCATTGCGCGTGGTGCGTTTTGATCTGGACCCCGAACGCAATAAGTGGGGGCTGGCACTGGATTGTTATCAGGGCACTCCGCAAAAAATCTCCCTGCCTGGAGGTCAGCCATGAAGCGGATTTCTACCCTGGGACTCACCGTTGCACTGATTCTATGGGGAACTATAGCGCAGGCCGTCGAACTGATGCACTGGGAACGCCTCCCCCTCGCGGTCCCTCTGGTGATCAATCAGGAGCGGGTGATCTTTGTCGATGAGGATGTTCGAGTCGGCGTGCCCTCAACCCTGACGGGAAAGCTGCGTGTGCAATCAACCGGCGGCACGCTGTACCTGCGCGCATCGGAAATCATTGCACCGACCCGCCTGCAACTGCAATCGGTCTCGACGGGCGAGATCATCCTGCTGGACATCGCGGCCACGCCTGGTGATCAACCGCTGGAGCCCGTGCGTATTGTTAAAAATGCTCAGGTTCAGGCTTCCGAGACGGAATCTAGCACCGTCCCTGTTCCAGAACGTACGCCGGTCCCGGTCGCCTTGACGCGCTACGCCGCGCAAAGCCTGTACGCGCCGCTGCGCACTGTAGAATCCCTGCCCGGCGTCCGCCGCGTATCGCTCAAGCAGCGCACCGAACTGCCGAGCCTGCTGCCGACTGAACACGTGTCCAGCACACCCATCACCGCCTGGCGACTCGGTGATTACTGGGTGACGGCGGTGAAGTTGCGCAATCGTGGTTCAGAGACGGTGCAACTCGACCCGCGTCGGCTTCAGGCCAAGCTGTTCGCCGCGGCCTTCCAGCATGCTTTCCTCGGGCCTGTCGGCAGTGCTGAAGACACCACGATTGCCTACCTCGTCACCCGCGGTGCTCGCCTCGAGCAAGCCGTGCTGCTCCCGCCCGTTGCGCGAGGTGCTGACGATGAAAGCTAACGCCTTGCTCAAATGGCTGGTACCGGCTGCGCTGCTGGCCGTGGTGTTGATCATCCTGAAAACCTGGGTCGCGGGGAGTAACACTCCCTCTCCAGAACACCCGGTTGATCAGGGAAGCCTTCAGTTATCCGCCGAGCAAGCCCAGTCGCTCGGCATTGCTGGCGACACTCCACGCGACACGGTCGCCACCCTGGTCGGCCAGGTGAAGGCCATGCGCAGCGACATGCTCGGGTTGAAGAAACACAACGATTCACTGCAGACGGAGAACAACCGCCTGCGCGAGCGGGAAAACAGCGTCGACTCGCGCATCCAGACGGCGCTTGGCAGCGTGACCCAGCAGGTCGACGAAGGCCGCCGCCAAGCCAACGAGGCCCGACTCAAAGCGGAACAAGACAGTCGTCAGGCTCGCGGTCTGCTGACGCAATTGCAGGATCAGTTGTCGGGGCTGACCGGCAAAGGCAAGGACATGCCGATCGGATTGGGGCTTGAGCCGGGCGACGGGGCGCAGTTTGACGGACAGCATTCTGCCAATGATGGGCTGCAGTGGATAGAGCCCTCGGATGCTCCACCCACCGATGCCCGTGGCAAAACCAAGACCGCCTCCGCACTGAGTCTGCCTACCGCCTTCAACTCACTGGAAGGCTTGAAAGATAACGCCATTGATCGTAGCCAGAAACAGCTACGAGCCGTCACCCAGGGTGAGCGCGACCTGACGCGATCCGTTGATCGTACCGAAGGCGCGAAGCCGGTCTACACGATTCCCGAAAACGCCACACTGATGGGCTCGGTCGCGATGACCGCGCTGATCGGCCGCGTCCCGGTGGACGGCACCGTGAATGATCCCTATCCCTTCAAGGTGCTGGTCGGTCCGGAGAACCTGACTGCCAACGGCATCGACCTTCCGGACATCGCGGGGGCCGTGATGAGCGGCACAGCCTCCGGTGACTGGACCCTGTCTTGCGTGCGCGGGCAAGTCGAGTCGATCACCTTTGTGTTTACCGATGGCACCATCCGCACGGTGCCTCAGCCGAAGGCGGTCGCCAGCCGCAATGCCTCCACCACGCAGAGTTCGAACTCCGACAAGATCCGTGGCGGACTCGGTTACCTGTCCGATCCGTATGGCATTCCTTGCATTGCCGGCGAGCGCCGCTCGAACGCTCAGCAATACCTCGGCAGCCAGAGCCTCATCACGGCGGCCGGCGCCGGTGTCGCCGCCTTGCTCGGGGATGAGCAGAACAACAGCAGCGTGATCAGTTCGGGCGGCAGTACGCTCGGGGTCACCAGCAGCAGTGGCAATAGCGCACTGAATTCAATTCTCAGTGGTGGGGTCAGCGACATCCGCGAGTGGGTCAACAAACTGTATGGCGAGGCCTTTGCTGCCGTGTACGTGCCACCGGCCGCACAAGTCGCCCTGCACCTCGACCATGAGATCACCATCGACTACGAGCCCAAGGGCCGGAGCGTTCGCCATGAAAAAGACCATGCATCCCTACCTGACCTGGATTAGCGTGTTCTGCTGGGTTCTGGCGGGGTGTTCCACCGACAAGGACACGCTGCTGCCCCTTGGCGAGCAAACCATGCAGGACATCTGGAACGGCGCCGGTTCGCAAGGCACTCAGCAGCAACTGCTGGATGCTCGGCAGCAGCTACGCCGCCCGCTGGCCCAGGAAGATTTTTCCGCGTCTCTCCAAGAACCGTACACGCGCAAAGCGGCGAACGAGATCCGCAACCTGTTCCCTCGCCTGCCCAATCCCGATCTGGTGCTGTACGTGTATCCGCATCTGAGTGGTACCGAGCAGGCACCGGTCCCGGGTTACTCGACCGTCTTTCCGTTCTACCAACGTGTGCAGTACGCATTGCCGGGTGAACGTGAGGAAGACTTGTAGTGCGTACCGGCGATTCGGGCAACCGCACTTCTGCGTGGGCAGCCTGGCGCAACCCATTGCGCCCTCGCGCCACCTTGGCCGATGAAGCTGCACTGTATACGCACAACCCCAGCTTCACCGATCATCTGCCTTGGGTCGAATACCTCGACACCGAGCAGTGTTTTCTGCTCGATGACAATCGCTCGGTGGGTGCAGTGTTCGAGTTGCTGCCCATCGGCACCGAAGGGCGCGAACCCGATTGGTTGATGGCGGCCCGCGATGCCCTTGAGGATGCCCTGCAGGATAGCTTTGACGAACTGGATCAAGCGCCTTGGGTGGTGCAGTTTTTCTGCCAGGATGACAACGACTTCTCCCCCTACCTGACCCGGCTCACCGATTATATTCAGGAAAGCGCGCGAGGCACGGTCTTCACCGAGGCGTATTTGGAGCTCAGCCGCCTTCATCTGAAGGCCATCGCCAAGCCCGGTGGTCTGTTTGAGGATAAGGTGGTGGCACGCCTGCCCTGGCGTGGCAATAACCGACGGGTGCGCCTGGTGGTCTATCGCTGGCTTGAGTCTGACGCTGAGGAGACGGGACTCACTCCGGTTCGCTCCCTGCAACAGGCTTGCGAACGTATCGGTGCTTCGTTGCATGCATGCGGGGTGCAATCGGCACGAGTCGATGGCCAACGTTTGTATGCCTGGTTGTTGCCCTGGTTCAATCCGGCACCCAGGCTCACTGATGAAGCGCCCGAGGATTTCTACCAACGCGTGGCCTATCCGGAGTCAGGCGACGGCGAGTCGCTGGAACTGCCCTTTGATCATGACTTCGCCGAGCGGCTGTTCTTTAACGAGCCGCGTTCAGATGTCCAACGCGGACTCTGGTTTTTCGATGATCAGCCCCATCGGGTGATGGTGGTGGACAAGCTGCGGCGCGCGCCATTGATTGGCCAACTCACTGGCGAAACCCGCAAGGGCGACGCGGTGAATGCCCTGTTCGACCAGTTGCCTGAAGGCACGGTGATGAGCCTGACCTTGGTGGTCAAACCACAGGATGTACTTGAGGATCAGTTGAACCTCCTGGCGCGCAAAGCCATCGGTGAAAACCTGGCCTCGACCCAGACCCGTCAGGACGTCGAAGAGGCTCGCGCGATCATCGGCCGCCAGCACAAGCTGTATCGGGGCACCCTGGCGTTCTACGTGCGCGGTCAAGATAAACAGCAATTGCACCAGCGCTCCGTCAACCTGGCTAACGCTCTACTGGGTGCGGGCCTGCAACCGGTGCGGGAAGGCGACGAGGTCGCCGCCTGCAACAGTTACCTGCGTTGGTTGCCGATGGCTTATAACCCGGCCCGCGACACACGCAACTGGTACACGCGTCTGATGTTCGCCCAGCACCTGGCAAACCTCGCTCCGGTCTGGGGCCGCAGCACCGGCACCGGCCACCCGGGCATCACCCTGTTTAACCGTGGTGGCTCGCCGTTGAGTTTTGATCCGTTGTCACGCCTGGACCGGGCCATGAATGGTCATCTGCTGTTGTTTGGCCCCACCGGGGCCGGCAAGTCGGCGACCCTGGTCACCCTGCTGATGCAGGTCATGGCCGTGTACCGCCCTCGCCTATTTATCGTCGAGGCCGGCAACTCATTCGGCTTGCAGGGCGACTACTTCGCGACACAGGGCCTCTCGGTAAACAAGGTCCAATTGAAACCTGGCGCCTCGGTCAGTCTCGCCCCCTTTGCCGATGCCTGTCGCTTGGTCGAGCAGCCGGATCAGGTGGCGATTCTCTCGATCGATGAGTGGGACGATGAGACGGTAGCCAGTCGCGAAGATCAACGCGATGTTCTTGGCGAGTTGGAAATCACCGCCCGGCTGATGATCACCGGCGGCGAGGCCAAGGAAGAAGCCCGCCTGAGCCGGGCCGATCGCAGTCTGATTCGCGAGTGCATCCTGGATGCGGCGCAGACCTGTGTCGCAGCGGGCCGTCAGGTGCTGACCCGCGACGTGCGCGACGCTTTACTGCGCGTCGCCGCCGACCCGCACTTGCCGGAGAAGCGTCGTGAGCGCGCCCAGGAAATGGGCGAGTCCATCGACCTGTTCTGCCAGGGTTTCGAGGGCGAACTGTTTGATCGCGAGGGCACACCTTGGCCCGAGAGCGATGTGACCATTGTCGACCTAGGCACTTACGCTCGCGAAGGTTACGAGGCACAGATGTCCATCAGCTACATCAGCCTGATGAACACCGTGAACAACCTCGCCGAACGCGACCAGTACCTGGGGAGGCCGATCATCATGGTCACCGACGAGGGCCATATCATCACCAAAAACCCGCTGCTGGCGCCATTCGTGGTCAAGGGGACGAAGATGTGGCGCAAGCTCGGCGCGTGGTTCTGGCTGGCCACACAAAACCTTGCCGACTTCCCCACTGCGGCGCAGACCATGCTCAACATGATCGAATGGTGGATTTGTTTAAACATGCCGCCCGCGGAAATCGAAGAGATTGCTCGCTTCAAGAAGCTCACACCGGCGCAAAAAGCCTTGCTGCTCTCCGCCAGTAAGGAGCCGGGTAAATACACTGAGGGGGTCGTGCTATCGAAGAAGCTCGAAACGCTGTTTCGGGCCGTGCCGCCTAGTCTTTATCTCGCCCTGGCCATGACGGAGCCCGAGGAAAAAGCCGAGCGCTGGACACTAATGCAGGAAAACGGCTGCTCGGAGTTGGAGGCGGCTTTCCAGGTAGCTGAGCGCATTGACCAGGCCCGTGGAATCGGGACGTAAGTATCGATTTGAAGCCCAAATAGCGTTACATCTACAAAGGGCTGGAGAGCGGTTTTGTGCTAGATATGCCCGAACTATCTGAGTAGATTACTCGTCAACATTCAGCCAGCAGAAGGAGTCATACATGAATAAAAACGATCTCGTCGAGGCCATAGCGAGCTCCGCCGACCTCCCGAAATCCACTGCCGGACGCGCGCTGGAAGCCCTCACAACCATCATATCCACTGCATTGCAAAGCGGTGAGAACGTCACCTTGGTTGGTTTTGGTACCTTTGCGGTGAAAGCGCGTGCAGCGCGCGACGGCCGTAACCCTAAAACTGGGGCCACCATCAAGATCGCAGCCGCGAAGACGCCTAGTTTCAAAGCCGGTAAGTCGCTGAAAGACGCGGTTAACTAGACGCTGGCAGCGACTACCCAATACCAACTCTGCGAGAGCGCTGGTATTGGGGCTTCAGCAGCCGAAACGCTTGCTGAACAACGGGAGCCGTTCAAGCCATGAGTATGAACGCGTCTTAAAGGTCTTTTTTCTCAGCTTTGATTTGGGGTGGGTGGCACACTGCTGAGCCGCTGCTGAATCCTCAACAGGAATCCGGCTTCAAAGGCATCCTGGCAGTCACCGACAGGAAAGGTTTTGCGCGCTTGCGCCAGCTCCCACCACAGTGGAATCTCGCCAGGCGTATCAAGCCAAGCCTGAGCACATTGCACGCCACGTTCGATCATTGGGGCAAATTCGTTGCCCCAAGGTGTCAGAAGACTTGGGCAACCATCCGCCGCAGGAATTGAAATGTAGTTTTCGTCCATACACACCCTAGATTTCTGATTTATTGTTAGACGCTGGGCCCAGCTTCGAAAATCTTAACGAAATCAAATGAACGCTCGATAAGAGGCATGAGCATCAAATCGCCTAGATCAATGCCAATGTAGACTATATCCCGTGGATTGAGAGTCCCTCAAGGCGCAATTTGCGCGCATGACTCAAGACTACGAACAGCTTCGTCTGCAGCTGGCGGAAAACATCCGCTTGATGCGACGCGTGAAAAACCTTACCCAAGAGCAGCTCGCGCTCATGGCCGAGGTCGATCGCACCTACGTCAGTCAAATAGAACGATGCACGGGCAATCCGTCGCTGTTGGTCCTGTGCAAGCTCGCCAATATTTTCGAAATCACCGCAGATCAGCTACTTGTAGAACCCGATATCCTTCGCAGCGCCCTTCACGTCAAATAATAGTCTCACGTCCCGCAAATCCGATAGACCCGCCTTCATAATTTCCACTGACAGTCTTCAGTCCCTAGCCGAACCTGCCCAGGCCATCCACCGAGAGCCTGGATCATGCCTGTTGCCTGCTCGTCAATCCCGCCCCCAAAGCTACGGCCCTTGGCGCTAAGCATCCTGCTGGCATGCGGCCCGAGCATGGCGCTGGATACCGGCAGCATCACCTCCTCCGTGCTTTCGCGAAATTGCCTCGCATACAGGGTCGTCGGCATTTGTTTCTGGCTCCTCTGCACGCCCTTCGGCTGCAAGGTCAAAACCTCAACCAAGGTTCGTCATTTCATTCCTGAACTCGTGGTCTCGAGCTACGCCACCACCGGCAACAACCCCTGGACCGAGATGGCTGCCCTCTCCGCTCCCATCAGCGGTGCGGAAGGTGGCGGCAACCTGATCACGCCCAACACCCGCCGCGACAACCTGCCCCGTTTCAAGAACGTTGATGGCATCGGCCACCCTGGTGGCTGGGCCGCCACGCAACTGGCTTCGCAGTCCGGCTACGCCTGCGCCAGCGGCGCGACTGCGTTCATGCCCTACTACCTGAGTACCCTGGATTCATTGGCCTGGCGCCATGGCATACCGGAAAATTTCTACCCCGAGTCGCTCATGCCGGGGATCCGTGAAATCGGTCATCAGACCTCGGGAGCCATGTGGGGCAACGTTTATCCCCGGCAGGGCTTTCTGGTACAGCCCGACGACTTCAAAGCGGCCGCGGTCATGGCGCAACGGGCCGGCGATGTGGTCACCCGCAACTGGCAGCCGCATGTGTACGTACCACTCACACCCGCCAAACGCGACGGCTACTGGCCGCCTGGCCCAATCGTTGAAAACGACGCTTCGACCCACAAATGGCAGTTGCTCTCCCCCCAGATTCAACCGACGTGCGCCATCTTCCCCAGCGATCCGGTGCAGAGCACGGATGGCGGCTACGCCTGGTCGCTGTGGCGGCCCTATAGCTGTTGCAAACGTGAGGGGCAGACCTTTCTGTTCAGCATCGACTTTGAAGGAGGTACGTCGTGAGTCGGTTTTTCACGCGACCATGGTTGGGTGTGATAAGTCTGTTGCTCTGTGGACTATTGGCCATGGCCACGCATGTCCCCGCCGCCGAGGACAATTACCGCCTGGGTACTCAAGGCGAAGTACTCGACGACCGGGTGATGTACACCATCGGCGGCGGCTCGGCAGTCGGCTCACCGAGCTCGCTCTACCGACCCAGCGGTCTCGGTGTCGGCGGGTCATGGCGAGCGAACATGATGTGCGGAAACATGAGCCTCACCAACACCCTGCAGAACCAGCTGAACGGCGTCACCGAAGGTTTCCAGCAGATCATGGGCAGCATCGTGCAGAACGCGACCCAAGCGGTGATGTCGCTGCCGGCGTTGATCATCCAGCGCGCCAACCCCGGTCTCTATGAGTTGCTCAGTAACGGGGTGATGCAGGGGCGTATCGACTTCGATCGCTCCAAGCTGACCTGCCAGGCCATGGCCGAAAAGATGGCGGACAAGGTCGGTCAAGCCGGTTGGGGCGCGCTGGCCAAGAACCAGGAGATGCAGGGCAATCTGGAGCAAACCGGCGGTGATGCGGTGGCGGCGGTGAGAAACACCGAGGTCCGGAACGGCAACAATGGGGTGTCCTGGGTCGGCGGTTCGAAGGCTGGTGGTGATGGGCAGACGCCCATTCGGGTGACCACCGACGTGGTGCGTGCGGGCTATAACCTGCTGCATAACCGGTCGGTGGATGACAGTGCCTCGATCAGTAGCAGCGATTGCCTGGGCGGTGCTATTTGCCAGACCTGGGCCTCGCCCCAGGAAGAGTCCGACTGGGCCGTTCGGGTGTTGGGCGAGAGCGAGGTCGCGACCTGCGACAGCTGCGAAACCCTGCGTGCGACCGCTGGCAGCGGATTGACGCCGCTGATCCAGGAGGCCTACAGCGAACGTCTCAAGGCCCTGCAAGGGCTGCTGTCCGGCTCGCTGTCGCCTACCTCTGACAACCTGGCGAAAGCCTCCAGCCCGATGCTGCCGGTGACCCGTGGCGTGGTCGAAGCCCTGCGCGACGATCCCGACCAAGATCTGCTGGCGCGGCGCCTGGCCAGTGAGACGGCCTTGTCCAGCGTGCTGGACAAGGCACTGCTGCTACTACGCACCCTGCTGGCAGGCAGTCACGAACCAAACATCGCCTCCGCCGAGCCGGCCCAAACCGCCTTGACGAAAAACATCGACGCTCTGGAGCGTGAAATCCGCCTGCTGCAGACCGAACTGCAGGTCCGGCAGACGCTCGCCACCAACACCGCCAGCCTGGTGCTCGACCGGCATGCCGGTGGTGCCGATGCTTCGCGTACCGTCGAGCAAGGCGACCCTGAGCCGAGCCGACTCAATGACGCTGACGCCAGGCGCAAGTGAGCCATGAAACGCTCATGGCTATTCACTCTGCTTTCAGGTCTGGGGATTGCCGCGGTGATGGTCCTGGTCGCCGAACTGGTCGCATGGATCGGCAGCACTGCGTTGGGCAGCCTTGAGGTCTGGCAGCAGCTGCTCGAATCCGCGCGGCCTTATCTGCGATGGTGGCGCGTCTTGCTCTACAGCGCCCTCTTTGCGCTCTGGTGGGACCTGCTTCGGCGCTATCGACATCGACCACTGGATCGACTGCGTGTGAAGCGCATTGGGACGATGGGGCTCGTGCTCTTTAGTTTCGTCGAACTCACCCGATTGTGAGGCCACCACCATGCTCATGAGCACCAACAGCTACCTGGAGTTTTACCTCTCTCTGCTGGCCTGGATCATCAACAACGGCCTCTGGAGTGTCCTGTCCGACACAGGGCTATTCGCCGCGCCCTTTGGTGCAATCATCCTGCAAGAATGGTTGTCGGCCCGTCAGCAAGGCGCGGATGAAGGTAACAAGGGACTACTCTCGGTGCCGCGGATTGAGAACCGGTTGTGGCTGGCCTACATCGTCGTGTTGTTCGGCTGCGCGCCGGTCTTTCCGCTGAGCCTCGCCTCAATGGCGTTCGATGATGCGGCGAGCCAGCGCTGCGGTGTCAGTGTGGCTAAACCGGCGGAAACCGCCTGGGGGACGACCTTCAATACCATTGGCGAACGCTCTGCCAACGTACCGATCTGGTGGTTTCTGGTGCATGCTTTGAGCAAAGGCGTCACCGCTGCGGCCACCGCATCCATCCCCTGCGCACCGGATATTCGGCAGATGCGCATGGAGATCGACAGCTCGCGTATCAACAGCCAGGTACTGCTGCAGGAAGTCGCCGACTTCACCCGCGACTGTTATGGCTATTCCCGTTCTCGGCTATTCACCAACCGTCCGCAGTTGGACAAGGCACAAAGTCACGACGCGTCCTGGATCGGCTCAAGCTATTTTCTCGACACGTCCGGCTACTACGACACCGATCGCTCACGGACACCGCGGGTCAGTTGGCCGTATGACGAAAGCCGCGATGTTTCTTTACCGCGGCTGGAGAATGGCGCGGGCTACCCCACCTGCAAGCAGTGGTGGAGTGATAGCGGTGTCGGCTTGCGCGAGCGCTTGATCCAGCAGGTCGATCCTTCGCTGCAGACTCAGCTGAAAGGTTGGTTGACTGGTCGTTCGAGCAACGAGATCGAGGATGCGACCCTGCGTGAACTGGTCAGCCCGCGCCAGCAATCGCTGTCCATGTCGCCCGGACAGGTGTACCAGGACTATGGCTCCAGCGCTCGTGGCGGCTCGATCAATCAGGGGCTTAATAATCTGGCCACCAATACCGGCTTGGCCCTCGGCTCCTTCAGCAACTTCCCGGCGATGAATGCGCTACGCGCCGCCCTGCCGATGGTGCAGGCTTTCCTGATCATGGGCATCATCATCAGCTTGCCGCTGATCTTGCTGGTCAGTACCTATCAGTTGAAGACCGTCATGACCGTGACATTCGCGCTGTTCACGCTTCACATGCTGACCTTCTGGTGGGAGCTGGCCCGCTGGGTCGACTCCAGCATGCTCGACACCTTGTACAACCATGTTTCGACCTCCAATCAAGTGCTGTTATCGCTGCCCACATCCGGGTTTATGGATGGGACGGTCACGGCGCAGGTAATTGAGTATGTGATGGGGGCGATGTTCATCGTGCTGCCAATGGTCTTTCTAGCCGCAATGAGTTGGGCCGGATATAGCGTAGGTTCCATAGCAGAAGGCATGTTAGGAAAAGGGACACTCAGTGCACAAAATGCGGGTTCGAAAGGTACTGATGCTCTGATCTCTACAGGTACTTCAATCAGAAAAAGCTAACGACAACCCACTAATGCTCGTCCAGGTCAGGCTGACCCGGTGCACGATTAAGTTCGTACTCGCCATAAGGATCGCCGAATGCCTGAGCCCCGTAAAAGTCCTTTGAGGCGTTGGGTCGGCGATGGACGATTACCCAATACAAACCCATTAGAGTCATCAACGACAGGAACAGCCAAAAACTTACAAAAAGCAACGCTCCAACCATAGTGAACTTGGCGATCAGAAAACTTCCGCGAACGAGTAAATTACCCGCAGGCACACCTGCCACCATCGCGCGCTCAGCTAAACGGGTCTCGAATGCTCTCAGTATGCGATACCCGCGCTTTATCGACATGCCACAGGTATATGCCCAGCGGTGGGCACGTGAATTCTGAACAGGGTTCTGAGTCGGCATGGTCTCGCCCTCTTCTGAGCGTTTTCATGGTTGAGACAGGAGTAACAGCCTACTACTGAAAACTGTCCGTGCCTGACCGTTTATCAGTTTGACCAGCCGAATAATCTTCACTGGAAGACAGAAGACAAGCCCCGTAAAGGAGCCTATCTACAGTGATTGACCTATATAAGTCGTCCGGCTAAATACAAGGTACAGATCGCTGTTATCAACAGCACCTGCCCAGGTAGCCAGAGCCTTCAAGGCTACGTCACTTCGGTGATGGTTCCCCCAAGTGCGATTAGCGTTCGGTGGCTCGCACGATGACCGTATCTACGGTGATGAACGCCTATTGCTCTTCTGAGCGCCTTTCGAGCTCTGCTCGTGAAGTAAGCCCTCTTGATTTTCTTCAACCCACTGCGGGGAAATCTTTCCTCGCACGGGACAGGTTTCTTCGCGTTTTCAACGGAGACACACCATGCCCGACTCACTTACACCGGAAAAACTGAACACCCTTCGGTTGCCCATCGTGTTCACCCCTGGCGCGTGGCAACGCGCAGTACTGCTCGAGCGTTCCGATCACGCTGAGAAGCTGCAGGTCGATCGGCTGAGCCACGTATTGCGCGCAGCCTTCGAGGCTCACCTGGCCTATCCACACAAGCCCTATGTGCTGTTCGAGGTAGCCCACACCGCGTCAACGGATCATCAATGCCATGACCCGTTGCTGCAACTGAGCCTTAGCCTGCTCCGCGAGCCAGACCAGCCTGACGCCTTCCTGATAGCGCTTGCAGGAGAGGCCAACGCTAAACGCAGATAACCGTACCCGGCTCTCAAATCCACATTTGGACAGCAGGCAAGACCTGCACCAATCCACCCATCACCCAATCGGGGAACCCTCCCCTACGGGCAAGGCGTTCCTCCGTTTTCTCTCGAGGAAAATGCCATGCGCGATATCTACCAAGACGTGACTGACAAGATCGTTACTGCTTTAGACCAAGGCGTAGCCCCCTGGATCAAACCCTGGTCCTCAAGTGGCTCAGCTAAAGTCGGTCATCATCACCCCTACCCCATTAACGCCATCACACGGCGTCCCTATTCGGGGATCAATTTACCGTTGCTCTGGGCCGAGGCCAGGTTGCAGGGGTTCACTCAAGATCGTTGGCTGACCTTCAACCAAGCCAAAAAAGCTGGCGGGCACATCCGTAAGGGTGAGCACAGCACCCTGGCGGTGCTCTACAAGCCAATAGAGCGCGAGGAACAGACCGAGTCAGGCCAACCCGTACTCGATGAAAACGGTCAGCCCAAGGTCGCTCACTTTGGCATTCTCAGGACGCATTTTCTGTTCAACATCGAGCAAACGGAGGGACTCGAAATGCTCAATGAAGCCCTGCTCGAGACGGAACAGAGTGACCCCTTCCAGCCCAACAGCGCTGCGGAAAATCTGCTGTTACGTTCGGGTGCACACATCGTTCATCGATCTGCAGACGAAGCCTTTTACCATCCGGTCAGGGATCTCATCCAACTGCCGACAAAAGCGCAATTTCACGATGAAGGTGGGTACTACGCCACCGCACTGCACGAGCTGACGCACTGGACCGGGCATCACGCTCGGTTGCAACGTGAAGGCGTGACGTCATCCTGTCCGTTCGGCTCGCCAGGCTACGCGTTTGAGGAGTTGATCGCCGAAATGGGTGCAGCTTTTTTATGTGCTTACACCGGCATTCAGGGAGAGCTGAGGCACGAGGGCTATATCGACTCCTGGCTCGGCCTGCTCAAGGCTGACAAACGCGCGATCTTTCGCGCCAGTGGCCAGGCCCGAAGCGCATCAGAGTATGTGCTCAACCTGGAGCAGCAACCGAAGCAAGTGGTCCCAGTCGACTCGCTTTGCATGAACGATGAAGCTTAATCGTTATCACACTGCTGCAATCGCTTCACAGGGCGCAACGCGAGTTGAGCCCTTTTTTCTGCGCCCAGAAAAAACCCCATGCCGCGGGACTCTGACGAAAAAATAAGAGAGGCGGCGCGCACGCGCAGCATGCCGTTACGTATCCAGGTTCTGCGCCAGAAAATCCACCAGCTCGAGCGGACTCCGGCTGTCGATCACCTTGTAGATCAGATCGCGTTTACTGCGCGGTAACTTCTTGACCACGCTCTTCGCCGAGGCCCTGACGGCTTCGTCGGTCCCATGGATACGTGCCGCGAGCAGCAGCACGAGCGTGGCGTCAGTGAGGTTCATGGCAAGACCCAAAAAATATGCACCGCAGTGTACCGGCTCTTGTCTTTTCCGTACTAGCCCCCCAACAAAACGATGCCTAGCAGTATCGATATTCTGATTGCCGCACAAAGGGACCCGAGCCAAAAGGACGGGAAAGGGTTGGAAGGGAATGGGGAGTCAAGGGTAAGAGCCCTATCCGAAAAGGCTAAAAGGCCACTGACCCAGCCATTTCCCGGAGGTCACGATGCTCAGTCTGTTTCGCCACAAAAGGCAGAAGCCTCCTCCGCCACTGACCGTGAGCGTCGCCGAAGGTTATCTGCCCATCGAGCCGGCCCACAGCTTGTTAGCCGCGGAACACCGCCGTCAGTTGCTTGATCGCATCTGGGAATACACCGCCCTCTCCCACACGCAATTCACCCAGCTCTACTTAAATCCGATCCATCGCTACGCCGAACAGGTCCAGCAACTCCCGGCCAGCGAGACACACCACCATGCGTATCTCGGCGGCATGCTCGACCATGGCCTGGAGCTGGTCGCTTGCAGTTTGAAACTGCGTCAGTCGTATCTGCTGCCCACTGGCGCCGCGGCCGAAGACCAAGCCGCCCAGACCGACGCCTGGTCGGCTGGCATCGCCTATGGCGCCCTGCTGCATGACATCGGCAAGATCGCCGTGGACCTGCTGGTCGAACGCCAGGATGGCCGTGTTTGGCATCCTTGGCACGGCCCCCTGGATCAGCCCTACCGTTTTCGCTACCTCAAAGGCCGCGACTACCACCTGCACGGCGCCGCCGCCGGCTTGCTCTACACCCAAATTCTCGACCGACCTATCTTGGACTGGCTGAGTGGATTTCCATCGCTGTGGGCCAGCCTGCTGTATGTCCTGGCCGGCCAATACGAACGTGCCGGCGTGCTCGGCGAGTTGGTGATTCAAGCCGACCGTGTTTCCACCGCACAGAACATCGGTGGCAACCCAAGCAAGGCGCTGCAAGCGCCGATTCATTCGTTGCAACATCACTTGATCAGTGGGCTGCGTCATCTGGTTCAGCACGAGCTGAAACTCAACCAGCCAGGTGCCGCAGCATGGCTGACCCAGGACGCACTGTGGCTCGTCAGCAAAACGGTCACCGACAAGTTGCGAGCCTACTTGCTGTCGCAATCGATCGAAGGTATTCCCTCGTCCAATATCGCCGTGTTCGACGAACTGCAGTCGCATGGGTTAGTCGAGTCTACCCCGGAAGGCAAAGCCATCTGGACCGGTCTCGTGACACAGGGAAACTGGCAGCAGACCTTTACCTTTCTGCGCCTTCAACCGGCGTTGATCTGGGGGAACGAAGACCGGCCTGAGGCTTTCAGCGGAACGGTGAGCGTGGCAGTCGATGACCACCCGACTGACACTCCGGCATCACCAGCCGCGCCCGAGACTGTCAGTACAGGATCGCGTCAAAGCTCTTCGCTGGCAGATCCCAGGTCGATAGAAGACGCTGACTATCTCGACACGTTGTTGGATATGTTCGAAATGGGAGAATCCGAGGTGCGTGATCCGCCGCCAGAAAATGCTCTTGAAGTCTCAAGCTCCCCTTCGGACAACCCAGGCCAAGTTTTCCTGAATTGGGTCAAGGAAGGCATCCAGAGCCACAAGCTGATCATCAATGACAGCAAGGCCAAAATCCACACGGTGAGTGGCAGCGTATTTCTGGTCACACCTGGCCTCTTCCAACGCTACGCGCAGGAGTTTCCTGGTATCTCTCAGGGTGTAGATCATGAGATTGAAGAATGGCGTTGGGTGCAGAAGCAATTTGAGAAACTGAAGGCCCACAGAAAACGTGACGATGGCTTGAACATCTGGATCTGCCAAGTAAAAGGACCGAGAAAAAAAGCACTCCTGAAAGGGTATCTGCTGAATAACCCGCAAATACTGCTCACCCCCATGCCTCCAGACAATCCTCACCTTCAGATTTTAGAACACCATATCTTCGCGCGACCTTAATCAACGGTACGCACCCAGAGAAGCTATTAAAACTCAAGCTGTTAACAACCCTAAGCGATCGAGCTCATCTACTATAACCGGACTAATATTGAACAGTGATGGATCCAATTCGGCTAACCATTCTCGCGCCTGCCCGACCGTCATATTACTATCTGGATATATCCCCTCGAGAACGGACGCGGCTATCCTTGAGAGTCCCAGCTCAATGAAGGATCGGCCAGCGACTGAGGCGATTCCTAACTCAAGAGCTAACGAGAAATCAAAAATAGATGATATCTTATCCGCCCTACCGCTATTTTCCAATGCCAGCTTCAGAATATCTACGTACACTTTTCCAAGCTGCACAAATTGAAACCTTACGACATCTTCAATAATTTCAAATGTCTTTTTTATGATAGAACTGGGATCCACAGGCTTGATTTTTTTCATTCGATACGCAGCATCTAGGCGCTTGTTCATGGCTTCGTTATTCATTTCCTTTTCGTATCTTCGCCGGGCCGATCGCACTTCTGTCTTCAGTATTGCTGGATAAGGCATGCCTTTCATCCACGGCACAGCAATTCTAGATACGTATCCTCCCCAGTTCCCGCCATACCCTCTTATCGAACTTAATATATCGTTAAATATCCTCCCATAAAACTCTCCGGAACGATCTATATCATGAGGATTTAAGGGTATTATTTCTGCAAGCAGTCCAGAATCAATCTTCCTCATTAAAAGCTCATAAAGCCTTCGCTGACCAAATGGATCGACCACCCAGTTAGCGATTAAAATTTCGGCAGGAAGGTTAATTTCCTTAGCAGCACTATCTGCAGCTTTAATCAAACTAAAACTATCAGCAGCCGATATATCAGGGGCAACCCTTTGAACAAACGCCCGAGCGTTCCCTTGAGATGCCTTGGCTATCAACAGTCCAGCGGAAGCTCGAACCTGCCCAGGTATATCATCTTTTGGATTTTCTTTAGGCATATTACCACTTAATGCACTAATAACTAAAGAGCAGTGAGAACTCAGTATTTCCCCGAGAGCTGGCTTAATCGTAAACTTAGCAAATTCCCCCATTGGTTTTTCAACCCAAGCATCATAATCTACAAGAAAAACATTCCCTACAATATCCTCCTTCATGCGACCGGCCCGACCAGCGAAATTCCACAGCAATGCAGGGTCCAAAAGCACGCCAGAACCACGTGTAGGAGTGTCAACAAATACGTTTCTTGCTGGAAGATTTATCCCCTGAAACAGAGTAGTTGTACAAGTCAAAAATTTTAATGCGCCAATTTTGAATGCAGATTCAAGAGCTTCACGCAATAAAGTCGGCATTTTTCCATAGTGAAAGGCTACCCCTTTCCTAACCATATCAGCGAGCTTATATTCTGAGTGAATATGCTCCTCGATAAACTCAGCTAGAACACTCAAAACCTCATTCGGACTAGTTTTAGCTGCAAGCGCAAGCCCAGCATCTGCTGCTATTTGGCTCGCTACCGTTTCCGCCCCAATAGGGCCCGTAGCGTAGACTAGAGAACCGCCGGTACTTCCTAACTCAAGACTAATAGCCGCGAGCCTAGTTTTAGGCAGATCAAAGCCCCGCTTAGATAACAGCTTACCGATTGGGTGAGCACCACTGCGAGATAGTAGTTTCAAATCCAACCCATCAAGATCAGCACTTCGGCTTACAACAATGCGATTTTGCAACACTGGAGAGACGGCGGTGGTTGCTGGCTTGATAGACTCGAGACCTAAAACCGATGCAGCTTCTTCGAACCCATCGGCACCTGGAGCCAAAAAAACCACAGTAGTATTGATGCTCCGGGAAACAATCTGCTCAATACACTCTTGAAGAATCATTCCTCTGGCACCGTCAGAAAGGTTCTGCGCCTCATCAACCACTAACAAATCAACTTTTATATCGGTAATAGAAAGGAGCACCTGCAATCTTTCTTGAGTCAAAACATAAATCTGCTTTCTTTTTAATTCCGAGTCAATAGTAGGTATAGTGGAAACCCGCACATCTATGAACCCATCAAAACGGGCTTGAATTTTTTGAAAAATCTCAGATAGCAATGCTCGCGTGGGAGCGATATACACCACTATGCACTGGTGAGACTCTATTACCCGACGCGAAAGATACTCAATCACCAGAAAAGATTTACCGGCTGATGTCGGGGCTGATATAGCAATTATTTTTTCTACTTTAAGAGCGTCCCAGACTTTTTTCTGATAGTCAGTAAGCGCGACCTTATTTGAAACAACACTTATACTGTTTAATTCTTGTGAAATTCTCCTTTGTAAAAGATCAAGCAATGACTCACTTTCAACACCAAACTTTTCTTCAGCATAGATTATCCCCGGAAAGTTTCCGAGGGACAGTAGGACCCTAATGCATCGGCTCAACGTTTCAGGCTCTCTATTCAACAATAATGAATTAAAAGCGATAATTTGAGCTACAACTTTATGTTCCTCCTCAGGAGACTGCGCCAATATAGATGCACAATAAAGCATTTTCTGAAAGCCCCCCTTACTCAGCGGTAACAATTCAGAAACAATTTCTTGAGACAGCGTTGCACCAGCACCAGTTGATTCGAGGACACTCAACTCCCTCAAAAAATTCGAATTATGAAAAAAACGTGCTGACAATTCCGATGCAAAATTACTCATTCCTTCGTCGTCCCTGCTTGTGACTAGAGTTATACCGATCCCGCATCGGGCAATCCCATTTCCTTGTAAAATTTCTCACGAAGCTCGTCAACATCCGGCACTGCCACGAAAAACACTAAACTTTTTCTTGCATCAGCTCCGTGCTTTAGTATGTGCGTTAATGCGGAACTTTGATGATGCGCAAATTCTGACGCATAGTTCGCAACAAAATGTTTCTCATGAGCCGTTACTGGCCCATCTGTCACAGACAGCTTATTTGAAAAATGTTTTTTCTCGGAATAGCATATCACTCCCACCCATCTTTCACGCTTATGCGCTTGCGGGTTATTAACAACATCAAAATACTGTAACGCTAATTCACGTTCCTCTCCAACAAGCACATCTAGATTCCCCAGATCGCCAACCAATTCATATTCTCGAAAATACTGTTTTTCATTCTTCATGAAACCTGCGGCGGATTCGGCAAAGTCACTAACTCCGTCATTAGCGGAGCGAGCTAGCTTTGACTCTAAAAAATAAATAGTTAGCGCTTCATTTTCAAACACTGCATGAATACCATCCAGACCGTGCACCGGCATGTTACTGGAGGTTTTCAAAGACATTTTCGCGGCAACCTGTGCCGCTTTCAAATGATGGACCGCTATGCAGTATGCTAATATCTCCCCTACTTCACTAGCACGAGAGGGATTTTTTTGTTTGAACTCAATAAAAGAATTTTTTACAACGGATATTAATTCTGCAGCTGCAGATAGATCTGCCTCCCCCGCTGCTAACGCTTCCTGAAAAGCGAGCCTACGCCTCCTAGGTAAAGCATAATTCACTGCTTGCGCCCAGAGGAACTTTGCTAGTTCAGTAATTAATGGCCTATCTTCTGAAAACCTCACATAAAGAAGAGACGTTTTCGGATATACCCCTTCATCATTTGCGGAATGAGGTACACAGCACTCAACAAATCTATCGATAGGAGACTTATCTAATAGACGATCAATAATCTCTTGAATTGAAAGTTCGCCGGACATAGACACCAAGACATTCCTTTGCTACGGGCCAAATGGACGTAAGATAATTACGTACGATGCTATGGTACCGATCCTATCTCAGCCAGCCATGATAACGCCAGCACGCTCCTTCAGGACCAAAGAATTCTAAGGGCAGCCATGTGGTTTGTGGATACTGATAACAAAATCAGAGAACCATGGTTTGACTATTCAGACTCTTGGCCCAGCGCGCTAGACGACGGACGAATTTCAGGTGCGCCTACGCAAACACCACGATGTACAAACCTGGCTACCCTCAGGCACTAGCAGCATTTTCGTTATGTTCTAACAACACACCCTTCGCCTTAACGCGACAGCGATGGGTCCAAGCTGCGCCTCGGGTTAGGAAGTCACTGGTCGGGACAGCCCGCAGCACCGTCGATGCCATCCTGGAGGCGCAAGGCTTCGACAAATTTCGGCGCATGCCCCCCCCCAAAAAAAATCAAACAGGATTGGTGCCAAAGGCAGCACGAGAAAGAGCAAAAAAACGGCGTGACCTCACAGCTACCTGGTGTGAGTTAGCAGCGGATTTGGCACCGCCCAGGACCTTGCAAGAGATTCCGAGCTGACCGCTAGAAGCCGCGGCCGAAGGATCTTTCGAGGGTTCAGCGGCACTCAATCGGTGCCAACTACCTGCAAAATGGTTTGTCACCAAAACAGCAAGAAGTCGGGTGAATTTGCGGTCTGTTTGGCACTGCGGTCTGGGCCCAAAAACGTCGAATTTGGAGGTATGAGGCAGGCTCAAGGACGCGATGGTTTGATTCCAAATCGGGCCCCTCGGCCTTGTAATCAACGGGTCTTCAGAAGCCCCACAGCCCGTCAGCAATCAATTCGAATTGATGCGCCCTCCCCGCGCTCTGTTCCGTTTCCCTAGCGTACAATCGGAAGTCCGGCCTAAAGGTGCTTCCGTTTGTCTTCAAAGGCACGGCCCGCGTGACGTACAGCCGGTTTCGCTGATTTGGGATGGTGACCTTTAAGAACGAAGAATCGGAACTGAGCTTCCAGGGTTTAGCGCCGCGGAGCGGGTGAGGAAAAACGCCCTAATCGCCCGAAAACGTGGCGTATGGCAAGGCTATTCGTCTGCCGGGTGAATCCAGCAGCCGGGACTCTCACTATCGAAGAAATCTACTTCTACCTCGCCGAGGTCATCCTGGATGATCTGATGGGCCGTATTGCAGTAAGCCTGGCTGCCCCGAAACACTGAAACGGCCACACGCTGGATGCCACTGCCTCGCATCCGCTTGAGCAAGTGCCTGTCATGCTCCCCAAGTCCCCAGCCGAACAGGGTCAGCGATCTACGTGGCGATGTGAGGACCTCCCGATAGACCGTGGACAGGTAATAGCTGCTACGGATTGAGTTGATTTTTTGCCCGGCGGTCCCCTCACTGACGAACAGAGGCACAACTCGTTCGCTACGCCACTGCCGCAGGATCGCTTCCAGCAGCCCATGGCCTGCAGCATGGATTTTGAACTCTTCCTCCACGTTATTACGGCTCAAAGCCAAGCTACCGTGGGGGTAGAAGACCAAGGTATTTTCGCGCTCGCCGTAAAGCGAACGGAATCGCCGCCAATCGTCGTCGAAACTGCCATCGCGGAAGCAGTCCTTGAACTTGTGACCATCGTCGACGTTAAAGCCGTGCGCCATGGTCCAGTAGATCAGCAAGTCGTAGTTCAGCGAGAGCACCGTGTCGAACCCTTTAAGGTACTGGTACATGTTGGGCAGATGTTGTGTGACCTGCTCGTACTCAGGGTGTACGCTGCGGACCGCCTGTATTAAGGAGTCTCGAACTCGCACATACGCCTGGTGCGTTCGCTCGTCAGGAATTTCCAGTGACCGGTTCACGTTGCTGGCCTGCCAGACCAGCCGCAGGACAAGCTCAAAATCGCTGGTTTCGAAGAAGTCGAACAGGCGCTGCACATCGCCGTCGAGCAACTCATTCTCGCGTGCATGCGTCAGCAGTGAGCCATACGCGAAGGTCGGCGCAATCGCGATGCTCGCACCGTTGCCGAGCAAGATAGTGCCGCGACGGTAGTTGTTAGAAATTTCTGCCCACGGCAGGATGGGGAATGGCATACCGGCTCCGCTCTGGATGTTGTCGCGCGATGATAGCCCTACCCGGTGAACGTTTATCAGTGACCGCGTCAATAAAAGACGGGATCACCGAACCGCGGCAAGAATTGAATGAGTGCACGGAAGGAAACTGTATGAGTGGGGAGTAGCTGTCGACCTGATTGCCGGATGCTGCTTTCCGCCACCGCCTGTTGTAGGTCGAAGGCGGCCGGCTGGGAGTAACGGCTAGGCACAGATCTTCAGCCTTCATTCGGATACAGCCAGTACAGCATCCACACCGATGAGCTCTGCTGGAATATCGAGTTAACCTGCGATCAATGTTCGAATCACCCAAACGGGAAGTACTGCCCCCGGTCGGCTGCACGGCTAGCGAGAGCACCCCTCCATTGCGGTGAGCCAGTACCCATCTCAAGATGCCACACTGAACAGCAAGGGGGCCGTTCGGCGGAAAATTCCAGGGAGACACACTGGAAGCCAGCGCCCAAAGTATGGGCTAGGGTATGAGCTGAAACCGACCAGACACAAAAAAGCCCTGACAAATCAGGACTTTAATGAAAAATAGTGGCGGAAGCGTAGAGATTCGAACTTGGCAATCTTACCCTTGCCCCCACTTGATGTCTTTCCGCTCTGGGCCGAATGCTGCGGCTCAAGCAGATTGCGATCGAGCAGAAATATACCTCAAGCACCCGCCTTCCCCATCGCGCTCACCGCTCCGCTGATGCATCGCCCCTGTCCTGGCGAGCACCGTCGGCGAACTTGTCTGGCCCACCCTGAGTCCGTTGCGGGACCTTCGCCCCCTTGGCCGTTTGAGGTACGCTGAAAGCTAGACAGGACCGCCCTGTTCCAAGTCAAAAATCGCCAATCGCGATCGTCTGCGGACCCGCCGCGACTGGGGGCAAAATTGGGGGCATAGCTTCAATTTTAAGCTCTGAAACCAGCGTTCTAGAGCCCAGTCAAAATGTTTTTTGGAGAGCAAGAGTTTGACTGTAAATAACAGACTCTAGACTCGCAGCGCTTTGTACGCGGAGCAAGAGCCATAGCTGGACTTACAGAGACAATCGGCAGTACCGGCGGTAGGGCTGGATGGTGGCGCATTCAACTCAAGCGCGTCATTTTTCCTTCGTAGTTGAGATGTCTTGCCAAATGGTGTTCTCCTGCGCAATAAAAAATCCGACTCAAGGGCAGCGTATCGCGATCATTAGCCCGTAGAAATCAGATGTTGACCGTCATTTTTTGAGTGTCTTCCGGTGCCTCATATGGCGCGAGAACTCCTGCCCTCCAGCGGCAACTCGAAAAACAACGAACTCCCATCAGAAGCACTCGAGTGTAGCGGTAACATCCATCGTCACCGCTCGAAGTTAACGCCTCAGTTTGAGCCCAGGGCACTACACACGATCCGCTTGGTCATGTCGAAATTATCCGAAGTGAGGGCATCAATTGGCGAACGATCTTTTTGTCGCCAATCGAGTGACATTCTCGCCGGCCAGATTCGCAAACTCATGAGGCGTGACATGCTCCTGAAGATTCGCCGTAAGGTACCGGCTCCACCAGTTCATGATCAAGCGACGCTCCTCAATGAACTCGGCCTTGTGAATGTAGGCAGCTCGAACGCTGTTGCGCTCTCTATGACTCATTTGCCTTTCGATGGCCGTCTCAGACCACAGGCCTGACTCGATCAGTGCGCTACAGGCCATTGAGCGGAATCCGTGACCACAAATGTCTGTCTTCGTGTCGTACCCCATGGTGCGCAACGCTTTGTTCACGGTGTTTTCTGACATCGGCTTCCAGGCCCTAGCATCACCGGCAAATACCAGGTCGAATGTGCCAGTGAGGGTGTGGATCTGTTCAAGCACGGCCACAACTTGCGGCGATAAAGGCACAAGATGAACGTCGCCCGCCATTTTCGTCCCCCGCGTTGAATGACGTACGTCCTCCAGCTCCGGCCGAGTATCCGGGATCTCCCATACGCCACGCTTGAGGTCGAACTCACACCAGCGAGCGAAACGTAATTCACTCGATCGAACAAACACGTGCAGCGACAACATGAGCGTTAGCCGGGTCAGCTCTCGGCCCTTGTAGGCATGGATCCGTGCTAGCAACTCAGGCAGGCGTGACAGGGGCAATGCAGGCCGATGGGAGACTCGCGGCGCTTTGATCAAGCCCTGAAGATCGTACGCAGGGTTTATCGGAATAAGACGAAGGCGTTTTGCCTCACGCATAATACTTTGCAGGTATCTTTGTACCCTTAAGGCGACGTCAATCGTTCCTCGTTTCCTGATCGTTTCCAAAGGTTGCATCAGATCATAAGTATCGAGATCAGCAATCGCGCGAGCACCGATAAACGGGAAAACATAGTTATTCAGACGGTTCAACACATTCTTGGAATGGTCAGGTGTCCATCTGGCCGACATGTTCTTGTGCCAGTCCAACGCAACGCTTTCAAAGGTACGGCCGTTGACAGCATTTTCCGTTTTGGCTTTACGCTTGTTCTCAACGGGATCAATGCCGTCTGCGAGCATCCGCTTCGCATCTAAACGCTTCTGGCGCGCATCGGCAAGGCCAATCACAGGATAGCTGCCGAGGGAGGTCAACCCCTCCCGGCCGTCAGGCTTTACGTACCTGAGACGCCAGCCTTTACGGCCATTGGGTTGTATTAGGAGATAGAGACCGTCGCCGTCGAAAAGCTTGTAGGGACGGTCTGTTGGCTTGGCTAAACGGCAAGCAGCGTCGGTAAGCGGAGCAGTTGTGCGCGACATAAGGGTACTATCCTTAATCGAACCAAAGACTACCCCTAACTTTACCCTCTAAATGACTGGATTCCAGAAGAATGGGCAAGATTCCGACGGAATGCTAAAACGAAAAAACCCGCCAGAAGGCAGGTTTTTCAAGGCGTCCAAAGAACTCAAAAGCGCTCTGTGGAATGCAAGATGGTGCCCGAAGCCGGAATCGAACCGGCACGCCCTTACGAGCGGGGGATTTTAAGTCCCATGCGTCTACCAGTTTCGCCATTCGGGCGGTAGCGCGGTGAAGCAGTCTGAAGACCGTCAAATAACGATCTGGCAGTTCTGACGCCTGTGCAGCAGAGGGGGAAATATATACATCCCGCTCCGGTGAAGCAAGTTTGCGACTGGCCTTTTCAAGACTAAATCTTGCAGGACAGTGCAAAT
>Ga0207713_1000141_pt1 | contig 107399 bp, 95 predicted proteins | sample KBSS64metaG_FD_184404 | JGI IMG/M metagenome (GOLD analysis project Ga0207713, IMG submission 184404) | Switchgrass rhizosphere microbial communities from Kellogg Biological Station, Michigan, USA - KBS S6-4 metaG (SPAdes) (version 2) | ecosystem: Host-associated > Plants > Roots > Rhizosphere...
CGTTTTCCTCATTCAGAGTCAAGCGTTTATTTTCGCTTTTCTCTGCCGGCGTTCATCTCTGAACCCCGCTAACCCGGCGGCCTGTAAGCCGTTGTTCCGTGTCAGTGGAGGCGCATTATAGGGAGTTCTCTGACGTTGACAACCCCTCTTTTGAAAAAAATGTTCAACCGTCTCTTTTTTGCTCAAAACCGTGCTACAACGCTAGTTTTTCGAGCGTTTCAAACCCATAACGGCGCAAAACGGGCAAAAGTTGTTCAGTCTCTTTTGTTATTGCCATACAGAAAGCAATATTTGCATCGGAAGATTTTGCATCCGGCGCTTCATGTTCCAACAGCCAGGCCGTGCGACGCGCAATGGCAGCACCGGAATCAATCAGCCGCGTTCCCTCAGGCAGAACCTCCAACAGCTCTTTCTGTAATAGAGGGAAGTGGGTACAGCCTAGTACGACCGTATCCGGTGGTTCCGGCATACGCAGCCACGGTCGAAGTATGCGACGCAGCTCTTCCAGCGAGACCGCTTCGCCATGCAGCTTCGCTTCCGCCATCTCCACCAGCTCTGCCGAACCTAGCATCGCAATCTGGCATTCGTTAGCAAAGCGATCAATCAGCTCACGTGTATAAGGACGCTTCACGGTACCGCGCGTCGCCAATAAACCCACAATACCGTTCGCGGTAAGACGTGCGGCAGGCTTTATTGCAGGAACAACGCCCACAACAGGGAACGGGAATTTTTCGCGTAAGGCAGGAAGAGAAACCGTGCTCGCCGTATTACAGGCAATAACCGCCAGCGCCAGAGGATAGCGCTGTTGTACCGCGGTGACGATTTCAACGACACGCTCAACGATAAAATCCTCACTCTTTTCCCCATAAGGAAAAGCGACGTTATCGAAAGCGTAGATATAGTGGAGATTCGGCAGGAGCTGCCGAATCTCATCATAGACCGAAAGCCCACCCACGCCGGAGTCAAACACCAGCACGGTGGGACGCGGATCAGAAGGTGTAGCTGCCAGACAAGGTGTATTCTCGTCCTGCAGTTTGATAGCCATAAACTGTCTCGTAATCTTTATCGAACAGGTTAGCTATTTTACCACGAACTGTAAGGTGTGAGGTGACAGGATATGAAACTGCGACATCCCACAGGCTTACGCCTCCCATTTTCACACGTTCTGACGCATAGGTGTTCGGATCAACGGCAACGTCATAGCGGGTACCAAGGTACCGGTAAGCCAGATTCCAGTCGAGATCCCATACCTGCCAGTCCAGCTGATACTTAACCTGCTGCTTAGAGCGGCGGGCCAGCACTTCATTGGTTTTCGCATTACGCGGGTCGACATAGTCATAGGAGACCTGATGACCCACCGGGCCCGTGTCGAACCGTGCAGTAGCCTCAATCCCTTTGATGCGAGCTTCGTCCACATTGTAGTAGCGGTAATTTGCGTCATAGCCGATCAGATTATCGATATCATTACGATAACCCGTCACGCGCCAGTTCACCGGGCCGGTTAAACCTTCAAAGCCCCCTTCCCACTGCTTACTTTCCTCTGGCTTGAGATTCGGATTACCGTAATTTGCGCTGTGGATTTGACTCATGGTCGGCGCTTTATAAGCCGTGCCGTATGAACCGATGATGCGATACCCGTCAATGAACTCCCACGCGGCGCTGGTTTGCCACGTCCCGTGGTTGTCGAAGTTGGAGTTATCGTCATTACGCGCCGCCGCTTCCAGCGTCACGCTGTTGAACTGCTGCATCGCAGACAAGAACACGCCGGTATTGCGCTGCTCGTAGCCTTTATCCAGATAGCCCGTACCTGCCTGCGTCTTTTGCTTCTGCCAGTCCAGACCCGCACCGATATTACCGTGACCCACTTCGACGGTGTTCAGCCACTGGGTCGTGTACTGCTTCACGTCATCCATTGTTGCGGAATCCGCGTAGCGGCCTTTTTTCGGGTCGTAGTTCTGATCTTTGCTGCGACCATAGCCAGCCACCAGTTGAGACTGGAAAATTCCCTGGTTATAGCGCAGACCCGTGTCCCAGTTCTGGCTATAAAGCTGACGGGTATCCGGACGCCCATCGATGCCAGCCGCACCATAGTGATCGTAACCGTCATACGCAGAGCGGTTGTCATAGCCAAAGCCACGGAAGAATCCGCTCACGCTATCTGTAAATTGCTGTTCCACAGAGCCGTACAGCGACTTACTCATAAAACCGTCGCGGTCAGGCTGGCGCGGTGCATCTTTTGCACCAATATCAAAACCGCGGGTATAGGTGTAGTTACCCGCCATCGTTATTTTGGTTTTATCCAGCACCTGCTGGAAGGACCCATCATAGGTTTGATAGCCCTTAGAGCCGACGCCCGCAGAAATTTCTGCCCCCGGCTTATCGCGCCCGGTGATGATGTTAATCACGCCGCCAATCGCATCAGAGCCATACAGCGCAGAACGTGGGCCGCGAATATACTCAATGCGCTGAATCAGCGACGTTGGAATTTGGCTCAGGTCGGGAACGTTGCTGATCCCGGCGTTGTTCAGAGGGATACCATCAATCAGCACCAGCACATGGCGAGATTCCGTTCCGCGAATAAAGGTCGAAGAGGTTGCGCCCATACCACCGCTTTGCGCGATATCCACGCCAGGCAAACGCGACATGATTTCAACAACGCTCTTTGCCTGCCAGCGTTCAATATCTTCACGCGTCACAACGGACGTCGGCGCCAGTACAGTTTTTGCTGGTTGTTCAAAACGATTTGCTGTCACCACCAACGAGTCAGCGCTATCCTGCGCCCAGCCCGAAAATGCCGTGACGGAAAGCGCCGTCAACAGCGATACTTTTTTAATCATTGTAAAAGCATCCACAATATAAGAAGGATGCCGCAGGCCTCATCTATAGCACGCGATGATGAAACCAAATGCGACGTGATCCCGGCAGGTCTTCGGGCTAGGTGGCGTTTTATGGATGAAGACTTCCCGTTTTCACAGTGTCTACAACTCTCATCCCGCCAGTCTTTACCGCTGCGCGTCAGCTCCAGATTTGCACTGGATTCCCTTTTCACTCTCAGTGAGACCGGAAACAGAATGCTACAATTAGACACGTATAGATGTCCAGACAGCTATGAGCCATTAAATCTGGACATCCCCTGAACAATGCCTACAATCCCCGCGTAATTCTTTATCACTCAGGACGCATGATGACCCCAGAACACCTCCCGACAGAACAGTACGACGCACAGCTGGCAGAGAAAGTTGTCCGCCTGCAAAGTATGATGACGCCTTTCAACGCGCCCGTTCCCGAGGTGTTCCGCTCGCCTGTCAGCCACTACCGCATGCGTGCTGAATTCCGCATCTGGCACGATGGCGATGACCTGTACCACATCATTTTCGATCAACAGACGAAATCCCGTATCCGTGTAGACACCTTCCCGGCGGCAAGTGAGCTCATTAACCAGCTGATGACGCTTATCATGGACGGTGTGCGCAATAACCCGGTGCTGCGCAACAAGCTGTTCCAGATTGATTACCTGACCACGCAAAGTAACCAGGCGATTGTTTCTCTGCTGTACCACAAAGCATTGAATGACGAGTGGCGCGAGCAGGCCGAAGCGCTGCGCGATGCCCTGCGCGCGCAGAACATCAACGTGCATCTGATTGGCCGCGCGACCAAAACTAAAATCATGCTGGACCAGGACTATATCGACGAGCGTCTGCCGGTGGCCGGGAAAGAGATGATCTACCGTCAGGTGGAGAACAGCTTCACCCAGCCAAACGCGGCAATGAACGTGCAGATGCTGGAGTGGGCGCTGAACGCGACCGAAGGGTCAACGGGCGATCTGCTTGAACTGTATTGCGGTAACGGTAACTTCTCGCTGGCACTGGCACGTAACTTTGAGCGTGTACTGGCAACGGAAATTGCCAAACCTTCCGTGGCCGCTGCGCAGTACAACATTGCTGCCAACCATATCGATAACGTGCAAATTATTCGAATGGCCGCCGAAGAGTTCACGCAAGCCATGAACGGCGTTCGCGAGTTTAACCGCCTGCAGGGGATTGATTTGAAGAGCTACCAGTGTGAGACAATTTTTGTCGATCCACCGCGCAGTGGGCTGGACAGCGAAACAGAGAAGATGGTGCAGGCGTACCCGCGTATTTTGTACATTTCCTGCAACCCGGAAACCCTGTGCAAGAATCTCGAAACACTAAGCCAGACGCACAAGGTTGAACGTCTGGCGTTGTTCGATCAGTTCCCCTATACGCACCACATGGAGTGCGGTGTTTTACTGACCGCTAAGTAATTTGTGTGCCGGACGGCGCTTCGCTTATCCGGCCTACAAAAGACTTATTCCGGCAGCTCGTGCTTGCGGCTACGCATGCGTGAGCCTATCCAGAACACCAGCGCAACAGACAATACCGCCGGCAGGAAGTTAGATCCGATATCCGGGTACTCCGCACGTACGACGGTGCTATACAGCAGTACACCCAGAATAAAGCAGGCGGCGGCCAGCCCCGGTAACCCAACCGGCATTGTGCGGTTCAGGTAGCGTTGATGCAGGCAGTACACCGTTAGCACCAGCGCAATAAGCGGGAAAATCGAAAAGGGGACGATTGAGCTAAAGATTGCAGCAAACGTGCCATTAATTGATAAGCCAGCGATCAATGCCAGCAACAACGTACCTTTATCCTGACCTGACTGTTTCATTACTCACCTTTACTCATCGTTTTGATGTGCCAACTTCTCTTGTTCACGACGATACCAGTAGTACGCACCTTTGGAGATCATGCGCAGCTGCAGTACCAGACGCTCTTCGAGTTGCTTGCGTTGTTCGATGCCCACGTCCAGCGCTTCGGCACCGGCACTGAAGACGATAGTCACCATCGCCTCGGCCTGCGCTTCCGTAAAGGCACGCGGCATATGGTTTTCGAGTTCAAGATAGTCGGCAAGTTCCGCAATGAAATGCTGAATTTCACGCGCGACAGCGGCACGAAACGCAGCCGAAGTACCGGAACGTTCACGCAGCAGCAGTCGAAATGCGTTAGGGTTATTGCCGATATATTCCATAAAGGTCGACACCGAGGTGCGGATCACGCTACCACCTTTGGCAATACGTTGACGCGCCTGACGCATGAGCTGGCGGAGCATCAGCCCGCTCTCATCGACCATAGTCAAACCCAGCTCATCCACATCCCGGAAATGACGATAGAAGGACGTTGGCGCAATCCCAGCCTCACGTGCGACTTCGCGCAGGCTCAAACTGGCAAAGCTTCGCTCAGCACTCAGCTGGCTGAATGCGGCTTCCACCAGCGAACGCCGGGTTTTCTCTTTTTGTTGTGCTCTTACGCCCATCACGATAGTTGAATCCTTCCAAAAGCCTGATGGCACTATACCAGAGAATAAAATTAATCTGTTTGTCTGGCTTTGTGAATGATTGTTTACGCGCGGTTTGTGCTCCACTGCCCGAAAAAAGCACAACGATAATTGGGTTACTCTGGCAATGATGTTATGATTCTGTTGCTTTTATGTATAAGAACAGGTAAGCCTTGCCATGCCACATTCCTACGATTACGACGCAATAGTTATTGGTTCCGGCCCCGGCGGCGAAGGCGCTGCTATGGGACTGGTGAAACAGGGAGCCAGAGTAGCGGTCATCGAGCGCTACCATAATGTTGGCGGCGGTTGCACCCACTGGGGCACCATCCCTTCTAAAGCTCTCCGCCATGCCGTTAGCCGCATTATTGAATTTAACCAGAACCCTCTTTACAGCGACCACTCCCGACTTCTTCGTTCCTCCTTTGCCGACATCCTGAATCACGCAGATACCGTCATTAACCAGCAAACGCGCATGCGTCAGGGGTTTTATGAACGTAATCACTGCGAAATTCTGCAAGGTAACGCGCACTTCGTGGATGAACATACGCTGGCACTCGAATGCCACGACGGTTCGGTTGAAACCATCACCGCCGAAAAATTTGTCATCGCCTGCGGCTCTCGCCCGTATCGTCCGGCGGATGTGGACTTCTCACACCCACGCATCTACGACAGCGATTCCATCCTCAGCCTGCACCACGAGCCACGCCATGTGATTATCTATGGCGCGGGTGTGATTGGCTGCGAATACGCATCGATTTTCCGGGGAATGGAGGTCAAAGTTGACCTCATCAACACCCGCGACCGTCTGCTGGCGTTCCTCGATCAGGAGATGTCAGACTCGCTCTCTTACCACTTCTGGAACAGCGGTGTGGTGATTCGCCACAACGAAGAGTACGAGAAGATTGAAGGCTGCGATGACGGCGTAATCATGCACCTGAAGTCTGGTAAGAAGTTGAAAGCAGACTGCCTGCTGTACGCCAACGGCCGTACGGGTAACACTGATTCGCTGGCGCTGGAAAACATCGGTCTTGAAACCGACAGCCGCGGTCAGCTGAAGGTCAACAGCATGTACCAGACTGCCCTTCCTCACATTTATGCGGTGGGTGACGTGATCGGTTATCCGAGCCTGGCTTCAGCAGCCTACGATCAGGGGCGCATCGCCGCTCAGGCGCTGGTAAAAGGTGAAGCCACCGCCCATCTGATTGAAGATATTCCGACGGGTATCTATACCATTCCGGAAATCAGCTCTGTGGGGAAAACCGAGCAGCAATTAACGGCAATGAAGGTGCCTTACGAGGTGGGTCGTGCGCAGTTTAAACATCTGGCGCGCGCGCAAATCGTGGGAATGAGTGTAGGAACGCTGAAGATCCTGTTCCATCGTGAAACGAAAGAGATCCTCGGTATTCACTGCTTCGGTGAACGTGCGGCGGAAATCATTCATATCGGCCAAGCGATCATGGAACAAAAAGGCGGTGGTAACACTATCGAGTACTTCGTTAACACCACCTTTAACTACCCAACGATGGCGGAAGCCTACCGGGTAGCTGCGCTCAACGGCTTAAACCGCCTGTTTTAATGCCTTGTCAAAATGGCCATCCATCGCACCACGGATGGCCTCTGCCAGCTGCTCATAGCGGCTGCGCAGCGGCGACCCCGGACGATAAACCAGGCCAATAGTACGACGAGGTTCTGGCTTAATGCAGGGCAGATAAACCACGCCATCACGTTTACGCTCGCGCGGCACGGCCAGCGCGGGCAGTAACGTAATACCGCTACCCGCCGCCACCATATTGCGCAGCGTTTCCAGGCTGGTTGCGCGGAAATGGGTATCCTCGTCAGCACCCGCTTCGAAGCAGAAACCCATCGCCTGATCGCGCAGACAGTGACCATCTTCCAGCATCAGCAGTTTTTCACCGGCCAGATCGGACATCGGCACGCGATCGCGGTTCGCCCACGGGTGATCTTCATAGATCGCCAGCATCATCGGCTCATCGAACAGCGGCACTTCGATAAAGGCTTCGCTCTCTTTGACCAGAGCCAGAATGGCACAGTCAAGCTTACCGCTATCTAACTGCGCCAGCAGCTGGTGCGTTTGTGCTTCATGCAGGTACATTTCGAGTTTCGGGAACGTCTGATGCAGCATCGGAATGATTTGCGGCAACAGGTACGGGCCAACGGTTGGGATCAGGCCAATATGCAGTGGGCCGGACATCGCCTCCCCCTGCTGGCTTGCCATTTCCTTGAGCACTTTGACCTCGCGCAGCACGGTGCGCGCCTGATCCACCAGCAAAAGACCCGCCTGGGTGAACAGTACCTTACGACTGGTGCGCTCCAGCAGCATCACGCCCAGCTCGTCTTCCAGCTTGCGGATCTGACCGCTCAGCGTGGGCTGGCTGACGTGGCAGGAATCTGCCGCGCGGCGAAAATGGCGGTGCTCGGCTAACGCAACCAAGTATTCAAGATCACGAATATTCATTATTCATCCTCCGTCGCCACGATAGTTCATGGCGATAGATAGCATAGCAACGAACGATTATCCCTATCAAGCATTCTGTTGAATAATACACCACATAGACGAGGCGGAACGTGTTTGACCCTTGACGTACCGCACCGTCAAACGAGTTCTCTCAAAACTCGAACAACTAAAGCCAACGTGAACTTTTGCGGACCCCGTGGTCCGCTTTTTTTTGCGTAAAAAAGCCCGGGGATAAAAGCAAAATGGCAACCGAAGTTGCCATTTTTAGTCTTTGCTCCCTCTCCCCGCGGGAGAGGGCCGGGGTGAGAGCATCAGCCCGCAAGATCAAACCAACCGGTTCTTCGCATCCGCAATTGCCTGCGCCACCTGCTTCGGTGACACACCGCCTTTCGCTGCGCGCTTATCCAGGCACGACTGCAACGCCAAAATCGGATAGACGTCGTCACCGATCGTCGCGCTGAATTTCTGCAGGTCTGAAAGAGGCAAATCTTCCAACGGTTTACCCTGACGAATCGCTTCTACAACCGCTTCACCGACAATATGGTGCGCTTCACGGAACGGTACGCCTTTCGCGACCAGATAATCCGCCAATTCGGTAGAGTTAGCATAGCCCTGCTGCGCCGCTTCCTGGCAACGCGGACGTTTCACCTGAATGCCATCCAGCACCAGCGCGCCCATATGCAGACAATCCAGCCAGGTGTCGAGCGCGTCGAACAGCCCTTCTTTGTCTTCCTGCATATCTTTGTTATATGCCAGCGGCAGCCCTTTCAGGGTCATCATCATGCCGGTCAGCGCACCCTGCACGCGGCCACACTTACCGCGGATCAGCTCCAGCGCATCCGGGTTTTTCTTCTGCGGCATCAGGGAAGAGCCGGAGGTCACGCGGTCGGACAGCTCGACAAACCCAGCCTCGCCGGAGTTGAAGAAGATCAGGTCTTCCGCAAAGCGCGACAGGTGCACCATGCCGATAGAGGCGTTTGAAAGCAGTTCCAGCACGTGGTCACGGTCGGACACGCTGTCCAGGCTATTACGGGTCGCCGAGGCAAAGCCCAGCCAGCCTGCCAGTTGCTCACGGTCAATTTCATAGGCGGTGCCGGCCAATGCGCCGCTGCCCAGCGGGCTGACGTCTAAACGTTTGAGGGTATCCTGCAGGCGGCTTTCATCACGCGCCAGCATCTCGACATAGGCCAGACACCAGTGCGCAAACGTCACCGGCTGCGCGCGCTGCAGGTGGGTATAACCCGGCATCACCGCGTCCTGGTTATTCTGCGCGGTTTCCACCAGGGCGCTCTGCAATTGACGGTTGGCCGCCAGCAGTTCGCCAACGGTATCTTTGCACCACAGCTTAAGATCGGTCGCGACCTGGTCGTTACGGCTACGCCCGGTGTGCAGCTTTTTACCCAACTGACCGACCTTGTCGATCAGTTTGCCTTCCACCCAGCTGTGAATATCTTCGGCATCGCTTGTCAGGATCTGCTGCGGGTCCAGACGCACCTCTTCCAGCAGGTTGTTCAGCGCCTCTTCCAGCTGCAGCTGTTCATCTGCCGTCAGCACGCCAACGGTGACCAGCGCTTTGGACCAGGCCACAGAGCCGACGATATCCTGCTCGGCCAGGCGGTAGTCGAAGCGCAAAGAGTCGTTGAACTGTTTGAACCGTTGATCCGCTGCCTGTGTAAAACGCCCACCCCAAAGTGCCATAACATGCTTCCTTAATATCTTTGAATTTCATTGCCCGGTAGCGCTGCGCTTACCGTGCCTACAAAACAATAAATCGATTACGCCAAAATACGCGTGCCAATTGGCGTGCCGTTAAACAGCGCCGGGAGTTGCTCCGCGTGGCGCCACGAGGCGATATCCACCGGACGACCGAGCGTGCGCGCAGCGTCCAGCGCCGCGTTTACTTTGACGATCATGCCGTCGGTAATAATGCCCTGGTCGATAAGCTGTTCAGCTTTCGCCGCCGTCATTTCTGCAATACGCTGGCCTTTGCCGTCCAGAATACCGCTCACGTCAGAGAGCAGGATCAAATCGGCACCCAGCGTTGCCGCCAGCGCGGTGGCAGCCTGGTCTGCATTGACGTTCATCAATTCACCGTCTTCAGTCACGCCAATAGAGCTGACCACTGGCAGGAAACCGCCCTCCAGCAGGGTATTAATCAGCTTAGGCGAACCCGGCTGCGCCAGTCCAACGTGACCGAGCGCTTCGTCGAGCTGGGTCACTTTTACGCTGTCGCCATCGCCCAGATAAAGGCCAACGGACGCAATATGGTGCTTCTTCGCCCATGCCAGCAGCGTTTTGTTTGCCGTACCCGCCAGCGCACCGGTAATGATGTCAATCTGATCGGCTGGCGTAACGCGCAGGCCGTTCTTCTTTTGCACCGGCAGGTTGAGCCCTTTCATCAGCTCATCCACCACGCAGCCGCCGCCGTGAACAATAACCAGCGAACGTTGGTGTGACTCGCGATAGTTAACCAGCGCAGTAAAAAGACGCTCCAGCGCTTCTTCGCTGTCCAGCAGTACACCACCGAGCTTGATAATTAATGGGTTCATCATCACACCTTAAATAAGAGACTGCGTTTCAGGGAAGCCGAAACGAATATTTGCACACTGCATTGCCTGAGCAGCTGCGCCTTTAAGCAAGTTATCCTCTGCAGCGACCACAATCAGGTGCTCGTCCTGCACGGCAAAGCCGATATCGCAGAAGGGCAAGCCGACCACGTTTTTCAGTGCCGGAACGCCTTTGTCATACAGACGCACCAGCGGTTTATCCGCATACGCCTGGGTGAAGGCTTCACCAACCTGCGCTTTGGTCACGCCCGGCTTCAGGCGGCAGGTAATGGTTTCGAGGATCCCACGCGGGAAGTTGCCCAGGTGAGGCGTAAAAATGACGTTCGCGCCCAGATGGGTGGTGATTTCAGGGTGATGACGGTGATTGAACACGCCATACGGCTGAAGGCTCACTTCACAGAAGCTGTTGGATATAGCGGCTTTACGCCCGGCTCCGCTCACGCCGCTGGTGGCATTGATCACCGGCCACTGGTTGAGATCCAGCAGACCCGCGTCGATCAGCGGCTTCAGGGAGAGCTGCGCCGCCGTCGGGTAGCACCCCGGCACGGCAATCAGGTTCGCTTCTTTCAGTTTGTCTGCACTCCACTCCGCCAGGCCATAGACCGCTTTTTCAAGCAGATCCGGATGCTGATGGGTGAAACCATAATATTTCTCGTAGAACGCGCCGTCATTAACCCGGAACGCCCCGGAGAGGTCGAATACCACACAGCCGGCGGCCAGGAATTGCGGCGCCAGGTCATGGCTGACTTCATGCGCAGTGGCTAAAAACACCACGTCGACGCCGTTGGTGAACTCGCTGATGTCGGACATCGGCTGCAGCGGCAGGTCAACAATGCCCTTAAGCTGCGGATGCAAATCGGAAATTAACTTTCCTGCATCATTGCTTTGCGCTGACACGGTCAAAGCGGTTATGGTCATATGTGGATGGCGATTCACGTAGCTTACAAGCTCTGCGCCCGCATAACCGCTAGCGCCTACAATCAGCGTATTCAACATCGGGTTCCTTTATGCTCAACGTTAATGTATTTTTATTCACATTTATTGCATGAATATTGATACTATCACGACCTAAGGTGTGTCAACAATGAAAATGAACTTACCGCCATTTATCGAGATTTACCGCGCCCTGATTGCCACACCCTCCATCAGCGCGACCGAAGAAGCGCTGGATCAGAGCAATGAGTCTTTAATCAATCTGCTGGCGGGTTGGTTTAGCGATCTTGGGTTCAACGTTGAGGTTCAACCCGTCCCCGGAACACGCCAAAAATTTAACCTGCTCGCCAGTACCGGACAGGGTGCGGGCGGCCTGCTGTTGGCCGGTCATACCGATACCGTTCCATTCGACGACGGCCGCTGGACGCGCGATCCCTTCACCCTAACCGAGCATGACAACAAGCTTTATGGTCTGGGCACTGCCGACATGAAAGGCTTCTTCGCCTTCATCCTCGACGCGCTGCGTGACGTAGACGTGACAAAACTGAAAAAGCCTCTCTACATTCTGGCAACCGCCGATGAAGAGACCAGCATGGCCGGCGCGCGCTATTTCTCTGAAAACACGGCAATTCGCCCGGATTGCGCCATCATCGGTGAGCCAACGTCGCTGCAACCTATCCGCGCACATAAAGGCCATATCTCCACAGCGGTGCGCGTGATGGGCCAGTCCGGCCACTCCAGCGACCCGGCGCGCGGCGTGAACGCCATTGAACTGATGCACGATGCCATCGGGCGTATCATGACGCTACGTGACGACCTTAAAGAACGTTATCATTACGAGGCGTTCACCGTACCTTATCCCACGCTGAACCTCGGCAGCCTGCACGGCGGCGATGCCTCCAACCGCATCTGCGCCTGCTGCGAGCTGCACATGGACATCCGTCCGCTGCCAGGCATGACGTTAAGCGATCTCGATGGTTTGCTGACTGAAGCACTGGCACCGGTGAGCGAACGCTGGCCGGGACGCCTGACGGTTTCCGAGCTGCATCCGCCAATCCCAGGCTACGAGTGCCCGCCGGATCATCAGCTTGTTCAGGTGGTGGAAAAACTGCTCGGCGAGAAAACTGACGTGGTGAACTACTGCACCGAAGCGCCGTTTATTCAGACCCTGTGCCCAACGCTGGTACTGGGTCCAGGCTCCATCAACCAAGCCCACCAGCCGGATGAGTATCTGGAAACCCGTTTTATCAAGCCCACCCGTGAACTAATTACCCAGGTTGTGCACCACTTCTGCTGGCATTAATGACGTTTCCCCTCTCGATAGAGAGGGGAAAATCCCGCGATCTCCATCACATTCCCATAAGCATCACTTATCTGACGCAAAGCGAATTAAATTTCGTAAATTACCCACATTTATTCGTTTGCTGAACCGTTTTCGCAGCAATTGACGACGGGGGTTTTACGTGGCTTTATAAAGGGAGATGACAAAATAATGTCCAACGGATTTTCGACTGGGCATAAACAAAAATGATGGGGTGACTGGGTTTTTATGAACGAACAATATTCCGCGTTGCGTAGTAATGTCAGTATGCTCGGCAAAGTGCTTGGAGATACCATCAAAGATGCGTTAGGGGAAAATATCCTCGACCGCGTTGAAACCATCCGCAAGCTGTCCAAATCTTCCCGTGCAGGTAACGAGGCCAATCGTCAGGAGCTGCTCACCACCTTGCAGAACCTGTCTAACGATGAGCTGCTGCCTGTAGCCCGCGCGTTCAGCCAGTTCCTGAACCTCGCGAATACCGCTGAGCAATATCACAGCATTTCGCCAAAAGGCGAAGCGGCCAGCAACCCGGAAGTCATTGCCCGCACCCTTCGTAAACTCAAAGAGCAGCCGGACCTCAACGAAGCCACCATCAAAAAAGCGGTGGAATCCCTTTCGCTGGAGCTGGTGCTGACTGCTCACCCAACCGAGATCACCCGTCGTACGCTCATCCACAAAATGGTGGAAGTGAACAACTGCCTGAAGCAGCTGGATAACAAAGACATTGCCGACTACGAGCGCAACCAGCTGATGCGTCGTCTGCGCCAGCTGATTGCCCAGTCCTGGCATACCGATGAAATTCGTAAGCATCGCCCAAGCCCGGTTGACGAAGCCAAATGGGGCTTTGCGGTAGTGGAAAACAGCCTGTGGGAAGGGGTACCCAACTACCTGCGCGAGCTGAATGAACAGCTGGAAGAAAACCTGGGCTATCGCCTGCCGGTCGACTTTGTTCCGGTACGCTTCACCTCCTGGATGGGCGGTGACCGTGACGGCAATCCGAACGTGACGGCGGAAATTACCCGTCACGTCCTGTTGCTCAGCCGCTGGAAAGCCACCGACCTTTTCCTGAAAGATATCCAGGTGCTGATCTCCGAGCTGTCGATGGTTGAAGCCACCCCGGAACTGCGCGAGCTGGCCGGTGACGAAGGTGCCAGCGAGCCGTATCGTTTCCTGATGAAGAAACTGCGCGGTCAGCTGTTGGCAACCCAGGCCTGGCTGGAAGCCCGTCTTAAAGGTCAGCGACTGCCAAAACCTGAAGGTCTGTTAAGCCAGAACGAACAGCTCTGGGATCCGCTGTACGCCTGCTATAAGTCACTTCAGGCCTGCGGTATGGGCATCATCGCCAACGGTGAGCTGCTCGACACACTGCGTCGCGTGAAGTGTTTCGGCGTGCCGCTGGTGCGCATCGATGTGCGTCAGGAAAGTACCCGTCATACCGAAGCGCTGGGCGAACTGACCCGCTATCTCGGTATCGGCGATTATGAAAGCTGGTCAGAGGCCGACAAACAAGCCTTCCTGATCCGCGAGCTGAATTCCAAACGTCCTTTGCTGCCGCGTAGCTGGGAGCCGAGCAACGAAACCCGCGAGGTGCTCAACACCTGTAAAGCGATCGTTGATGCGCCGAAAGGATCGGTGGCCGCCTATGTGATCTCCATGGCGAAAACCCCATCCGACGTGCTGGGTGTTCACCTCCTGCTGAAAGAAGCCGGCATCGACTATGCCCTGCCGGTGGCACCGCTGTTTGAAACCCTTGATGACCTTAACAATGCCAACGATGTCATGACGCAGTTGCTGAACATCGACTGGTATCGCGGTTTCATTCAGGGCAAACAGATGGTGATGATTGGCTATTCCGACTCCGCAAAAGATGCGGGCGTGATGGCGGCATCCTGGGCGCAGTACCAGGCGCAGGACGCACTGATCAAGACCTGCGAGAAAGCCGGTATTGAGCTGACCCTGTTCCACGGCCGCGGTGGTTCAATCGGCCGTGGCGGTGCACCGGCTCATGCGGCACTGCTTTCTCAACCGCCTGGTAGCCTGAAAGGCGGCCTGCGCGTGACCGAGCAGGGCGAGATGATCCGTTTCAAATACGGCCTGCCGGAAGTGACCATCAGCAGCCTGTCGCTTTACACCAGCGCGATCCTCGAAGCGAACCTGCTGCCACCGCCAGAGCCGAAAGACGCCTGGTGTCGCATCATGGACGAGCTATCAGATATCTCCTGCGATCTGTACCGTGGCTACGTGCGTGAAAACAAAGATTTCGTGCCTTACTTCCGCTCTGCCACTCCTGAGCAGGAGCTGGGTAAACTGCCGTTGGGCTCTCGTCCGGCCAAACGTCGCCCAACCGGTGGCGTTGAGTCTCTGCGCGCCATTCCGTGGATCTTCGCCTGGACGCAAAACCGTCTGATGCTGCCAGCCTGGTTGGGTGCCGGTGCCGCGCTCCAAAAAGTGGTTGAAGATGGCAAACAGAGCGAGCTGGAGGCCATGTGTCGCGACTGGCCATTCTTCTCTACCCGTCTGGGCATGCTGGAGATGGTCTTCTCGAAAGCCGACCTGTGGCTGGCGGAATACTACGATCAGCGTCTGGTGAAACCAGAGCTGTGGGTGCTGGGTAAAGAGCTGCGTGAACTGCTGGAAGGTGACATTAAGGTGGTTCTGGATATCGCCAACGACTCGCACCTGATGGCTGACCTGCCGTGGATTGCCGAATCTATCCAGCTGCGTAACATCTACACCGACCCGCTGAACGTTCTTCAGGCGGAGCTGCTGCACCGCTCTCGCCTGGCCGAAGAAGAAGGTAAAGAGCCCGATCCGCGCGTTGAACAAGCGCTGATGGTGACGATTGCAGGCGTTGCGGCAGGTATGCGTAACACGGGCTAATCGGTCATGCCGGGTAGCGCTCGCGCTTACCCTGCCTACAACGGCTACACACCGGCCCGGCGAGCGCTGCCGGGCTATACCTCGGTATTAATACCATGCAACACGATATCGCCCACATCCTGACTGACCTGATAAACGGCACATCGCCGCTGCGCCAGGTGCATTTTGCAAATGCGTCCACTCCTGCACCCGAACTGGCTTTACAGGTTGATTTCCCCCGTCTTGAGATTGTCCTGGAAGGGTCAATTAACGATCTCGCCGTTCCTTTACGCGCGCGAGAAGCCCTGTACGTTTCGGCGGGCGGCTGGAATTACCCGCAGTGGCAAGCGCCTGCGACAACGCTCAGTATCCTGTTTGGTAAACAGCAGCTTGGTTTTAGCCTGTTACACTGGGACGGTGCTGAAGTGCAAAACCTGGCAAAGCAGCACGTCGCCCGGCGTGGTCCGCGTATCGGCTCATTCCTGCTGCAAACACTGCATGAGATGCAGATGCAGCCGCATGAGCAACAAACCGCAAGGTTGGTGGTATCCAGCCTACTCAGCCACTGTGTTGATCTGCTGGGCAGCCAGATCCAGACGGCCTCACGCAGCCAGGCCGTGTTTGAAGCCATTCGCGTCTATATTGATGAACACTACGCAACACCGCTGACCCGGGAATCCGTTGCGAAGGCGTTTTATATTTCACCCAACTATCTGTCGCATCTTTTTCAGAAAACAGGCGCTGTTGGCTTTAATGAATACCTGACACATACACGGCTGGAGCACGCGCGTCAGTTGCTAAAAGGATATGATTTGAAGGTTAAAGAGGTGGCGCACGCCTGTGGTTTCGTTGACAGCAACTATTTTTGTCGGTTATTCCGCAAGAATACGGATCGCTCACCGTCTGAGTACCGTCGCCAGTACCACAGCCAGCTCACAGGGAAAGCGGCTAGTCCAGAATGATCTGAGTATGTTGCGGTGCGGACAGCATTTTACGCACCGCTGCCATGACTCTATGCGGTTCACGCAGGAACGCGTTTATCCCGCATTTCACATAGCGGGAATGCTCGAAGCGCTCGCTCCCCGCCAGCTCAATATCCGCGATAAGTAATACCACATCGGCGCGGCGAATTTCCTCATCGGTTAATTCACTTTCAATGCCTAATGCTCCCTGGGTCTCGATATGCACGACCCATTTCTCCTGCTGGCAGATTTTCTCCAGCCGTTCAGCGGCCATGTAAGTATGCGCGACGCCGCTGACGCAAGCGGTCACCGCCACTAAATAACGCCCCGTTCCCCCTGCCATCTTCAACCTCCTACGGTGACATGAAACCCTTCACGTTCGGCCATCCGTCGCATCTGAGCAACCTCGTTTGCTGTAGGCGGAGCCACATGTCGCATCCCCCACTCTTGCCCCAGCAGACGATACTTAGGTTCTCCATACTGGTGGAACGGCAGCAAATGCAGCTGCCGTATTCCAAAAGGTACCAGAAACGCCAGTATTCGTGCCATGTTCGTTTCGCTCATCGTGTAGCCAGGAATAAGCGGGACGCGGGGGATGACGTTAATGCCCTCAGCGACCAAGTGCTGAAAATTTTCCAGCACTCTGGGTAGGTTCAGTGATATTGCCAATCGCGCCTGCGCGGGATCCATGATCTTGAGATCGAACAGAACTTCATCACATTGCTGGGCTAGCGGCAGTAATCGGGAAAGAGGTGCATCCCCCGCCGTCTCGATAGCCGTATGCACACCGTAACGGCGCAAACGCCGCAAAAGATGCGTCGCAAACGCGGCCTGCATCAGCACTTCGCCACCGGAAAGCGTAACCCCGCCCCCTGATGAGCGAAAGAAGACATCGTCCTTCATCACCTCTCGCTCAAGCTCATCCAAAGTAACGTCCCGCCCGATGCGCTCAAACGCACCCGACGGACATTCATCGGCATCTCGCAGGCAAGGTGCACAGTGCAAGCACTTGCTCTCTCGGCGCACCGTCTCAATTTTGGCTGATATAGATTCCGGGTTAGCACACCACGGACATCGATGTGGGCAGCCTTTAAAAAAGACCACCGTGCGGATACCCGTCCCGTCATTCAGCGAGTAACGCTGAATATTGAAAATACGCGCAACATCATTGCGCGCGTCAATCACTTCACAACTGATGGGCCGTGCGGCGGATAATGTCATCCTGGATCTCCTTCGACAACTCAACAAAGAAGGCGCTGTACCCTGCCACGCGGACCACCAGCCCGGCAAAATCCTGCGGACGAGATTGGGCTTCGCGGAGCGTATCTGCATTAACAACGTTGAACTGAATATGCTGCAATTTAAGCTGGGTGAACGCGCGCAGGAAATCAGCCAGTTTTTGCAACCCGGCATCCCCTTCCAGGGTCGCAGGGGTAAACTTCACATTCAGCAACGTACCGTTAGATAACAGGTAGTTATCCAGTTTGCTCACCGACTTCAGTACCGCTGTTGGGCCTTGCATATCCTGACCGAGCATAGGTGAAAGCCCGCCATCTGCCAGTTGCTCGCCGGCAAAGCGGCCATCCGGCGTGGCACCGACCACAGCCCCGAGCGGCACGTGCGCCGACACGGTATACGAGCCTGGCGTAAACTGACCTCCGCGGGGATTCCGGTATTTTTCGACCTCTTTGCAGTAGTGACGCAGCAGCTCTGCGCTGATGTTGTCGACATCGTCGATATCATTGCCATATTTCTCAAAGCGATTAATCAGCCGCGCGCGCACTTTCTCCCCTTCTGGGGTCGTAAAATTGGCTTTTAATACAGCCAGTAGCTCATCAAAACTTAAGCGCTGCTGTTCAAAAACCAGCCCTTTCAGGGCATGCAGCGAATCGCTCAGGTTCGCAATTCCAATCCCCTGTACGCCAGAGAAGTTGTAGCGTGCTCCGCCTTCGGTAATGTCCTTCCCCTTCTCCAGGCAATCGCTGATAAAGGAAGAGAGCAGCGGTACCGGTGCCCAGTCACGGTGGCCGATATCACAGATATTGCTCCCCTCGACCATCAGTGCAATGTAGTGGCCGATCTTGGCTCGAATATGTTTCAGCAGCCCTTCGTAGCTAAGGTCCGCATTCCCCTCATTTTCCTGCATCGCGATTTCCATCACTTTCAGCAAGTTAAACATGGCGATATCGTGCAGGCCATAGGTTTTCCCCGGAATGGACAGCTCAACGCAGCCGACAACCGCATAATCCCGCGCATCTTCTAGCGACACGCCCCGGTTTAAAAAAGCAGGCACAACAACCTCATCGTTGAAAATCTGCGGAATGCCGGTTCCCAGGCGAATCGTCTCTGCCGTTTTAAGCAGGAAAGGCCGGTCGATAAGTTCGTTCACCCTCACGCCGAGGTTCGGCTGCGGAAGTTGTACGCGTTGATAGGCATCCAGACAGAGAAAAGAGAGCACGTTGACCGCGCTGCGGCCATTCTCCGTCAGGCCGCCCAGCAATGCGGTATAACCTGTCGGGAACCCCGCAAAGTAGCGGGCGCTGCTGGTCGAGCGTAAAAGCACCACGTCGTTACACTTCACCCACAGTGATTCCAGCAACGTCTTCAGAAACGTGGGGGATTCTCCCTGCGAGAGAGAAGACTGGTAAAACGGCAGCATGTACTGGTCAAAGCGACCGATAGAGAGCGAGCTGGCGTTAGATTCGTACTGCAAAATGACATTCATGTACCAGAACAACTGGCACGCCTGCCAAAACGTTTGCGGCTTTTGCTGCGCGTTATGCCGCGAGATCTCGGCGATGCTCAGTAGTTCCTCGCGACGCGTGGCGTCACTGTGCTGAGCTGCCATCTCTTCAGCCAATGCTCCGTAGCGCAGAATATGTCGCTGCGACGCTTCAAGAAGGATCAACGCAGCGGCGTAGAACGTGTTCCCGGCATCGCGCGCGCAGTGTTCACGCATCTCCGTCACCAGCGCCCCCATGCCATTTTTCAGCAGACGCGGATAATCAATGATGATATGCCCCTGCCCCTTATCGGTTTGGTTGACGCTAAAGATCTGCGTCCCCACTGCGGCTTTCACCTCTTCCGTCATCTGGCTATTGATGAAGTCTTTCATCGACCGTTTTTCCCAATAGGGATAAAGCACCTCACGATAGGTCTGTTTATCCTCATCGCTGATGTCAAAACGGTCCTGCGGGCGCGTGGAGAACTGATCCAGCTCCTTCAGCAGCCAGTAGGGGTCCATTTCAGGGGACATAATTCCCGCTCGCGGTTTAACGGTGCGGTTTCCGGCAATCAGCTCCTCATCACGAATCGCAATGCTCACATGGTCAAGAATGTACGCGGTGGCTTTTGCACGGCGCAGAATAACCGGCTCCCCTTCCGTCTGCTGATGGCTGGCGGTATAAAGCAACGCACGTTCAAGCGAGATTTCACGCGGGTTAGCGAAGAGTGCGTCTTTCAAATTCTGGGTACGATTCGTCATGAGGGAGCTCCTGTAACGGAAAACCATCCCGCCCGAAAGGGCGGGAAGACATCAGGCAATTTGCGCCAAATGGGCATCAATTTTGTTCATGATGGCGTCAGCGCGTTTTACTGCATCACTGATGTTGACGCGCACAATCGTTTTGCCTGCAAAACGTTCTTCAAACTTAATTCCGATATCTTTGGTCAGGATCACCACATCCGCAGCGGCGATATCCTCAGCCGTCAGTTCGTTCTCAAGACCAATCGAGCCCTGCGTTTCTACCTTCACTTCCCACCCTTTGGCTTTCGCTGCGCTTTCCAGCGCTTCGGCCGCCATGTAGGTATGGGCAACGCCAGACGGGCATGCTGTTACTGCAATAATTCGGGCCATGTTCTCTTCCTCACTCAGTTAATTTCGAAATCCAGATCCAGGTCGTCCTCTTTTGCCTCGTCCTGCTTCGTGTTCTTACGGGCAATGCTTTTCAGCACGTTGACGCTGATTGCCGTTACAACTGCACCCACCACCACCGCAGCGATATAGCCCAGTTTGCCCTCCACCACAGGAAGTACGATCAGCCCGCCCCAACCGGCATAACACTGTGCGCCCATCACCGCAGCCGTTACTGCGCCACAGGCTGAGCCGAGCATGATGGAAGGAATGACGCGCAGCGGATCGGCGGCGGCAAACGGAATCGCCCCTTCGGTCACACCGACACATCCCATCACCAGCGCGGCTTTACCCGCTTCGCGCTCTTCACCGGTAAAGTTCTTACGGTTAATCAGGGTCGCCAGGCCTAAACCCAGAGGTGGAACGCAGATACCCACTGCAGCAATCGCCACCACGGTATAGACCCCCTGAGCAACACAGATGAGCATGAAGGCATAAGCGACTTTGTTGACTGGGCCACCCATATCAAAGGCCAGCATGAGCCCCATAATGACCGCCAGCACCACGATGCTGCCCTGCTGCATTCCCTGCAGCCATTGGGTTAAGCCCGTCGTCAACGCCCCGACGGGTTCGCCCAGCCCCCACATCATGATCCCCGCGGTGATGAAGGTGCCAATGATAGGAATGATGAAGATAGGCATGACCGAACGCAGGACTTTCGGTACCGGCAGTTTTTTCAGGTACCAGACAATAATCCCGCCAAGTATCCCGGCGATAATTGCGCCAAAGAAGCCCGCGCCGAAACTGTTGCCGACCCACGCAGCAATGGCACAGGGAGCCAGCGCGGCACGTTCAGCAATGGAATAACCAATATAAGCGGCCAGGAAAGGCACCATCAGCGTTAAGCCGGCCACGCCGATGTCGAAAAGTTTTTTCAGGTTAGGATCGGTTGCGGCATCCGGTACTGCGCCTTTGCCGTATAACATGACCGAAATCGCCAGCAAAATACCGCCCGCCACCACAAACGGGATCATATGTGACACACCTGTCATTAGATGCTGCCGCGTGTTCTTGAGAATATGCACCAACTCTTTCATATGTCGCTCCAGGCCTATAACCATAAAGATGTTGTGGCAAACAATAGGCAATCAGGAAGGAGGCTGACAGGAGACAAAAAGGCCATTTACTGGATTTTTGTAATGTCGAAATGAAAATGCGATCCGCCTCGACATTTCTTCACGTCGCATTACCACGCAAATCCGTCGAACCTGTGAGTTGAATCTCATTTTTTACTGGACATTACATTTGTCCAGTTTTTGGCAGATTTGTCACATGGCGCGCGTCATCACCCCGCCCGTATCCTTTCCCCAACAGATGATGATTGGTATCAGGAGTGTGTGTATGGCTCTGGTAGTGGAATTTACCTGTGAATTACCCAACGGTGTTCACGCTCGTCCCGCAAGTCATGTGGAAACGCAGTGCAATACCTTTATGTCGCACATTGAGTGGCACAACGTGCGCAGCAACCGCAAAGGCGACGCCAAAAGTGCGCTGGCCATTATTGGCACCGATACGCTGGCAGGCGATGCCTGCCGACTGGTGATCCACGGCGAAGATGAACAGAGCGCCCATCAGCAGCTGGAAAGGTGGTTGAGGGAGTCGTTCCCGCACTGCGACGCACCGCTCGCCGAGCCCCTCTGCACCGAGCTTGATCACTTACCGGGCTCCCTCACTCGCCTTAACCCAACGCTGTTCCGTGCGCTGCCCGTTTGCAGCGGCAGTGGGCAAGGGGTTTTGACCCTGCTGACATCACTGGATCTCAACGCGCTGGCCGATTTGCCCAGCGTAAAAAGCGTGGAAGAAGAACAGTCAGCGCTGGATAGCGGCCTGACTTTGCTGGTCAAAAACATTGAGCTTCGCGCGCTGGACAGCGATAGCACCGCTAGCGCAATTCTGGACGCGCATCGCTCGCTGGCCACGGATGCGTCACTGCGCCAGTACCTGATTTCGGGGGTGAACCAGGGGCTAAGCTGTGCGCAATCAACCATTGCCGCTGCAAACCATTTCTGTGACGCGTTCTCGCGTTCAAGCAGCAATTATTTGCAGGAGCGCGTACTGGATGTGCGCGACGTGTGTTATCAGCTTCTGCAGCACATTTACGGAGAAGCGCAATTTCCCGCCCCGGGGCAACTCACGCAGCCTGCCGTCTGCCTTGCGGACGATCTCACACCCGGACAGTTTCTGGAGCTGGATAAAACCTTGCTCAAAGGACTGTTGCTAAAAAGCGGTGGCACAACCTCGCACACCGTTATTCTTGCTCGTTCCTTTAATATCCCAACCCTGGTCGGCGTCGATAGCGAAAGCCTGCTGCCGTGGCGCAATCAATCCGTCTTCGTGGACGGTAATGCCGGCGCGGTGGTCGTCAACGCCAGCAATGCCGTGGCGCGCTACTATCAGCAAGAAGCGCGAGTACAACAGGCGATACGCGAGCAGCAAAGCATCTGGCTCAACCGTGAAGCCAGAACCTCTGACGGGCTGCGTATTGAGATTGCCGCTAACATTGCCCATGCGGTGGAAGCGCAGGCTGCGTTCAGCAACGGTGCCGAAGGTGTTGGCCTGTTCCGTACCGAAATGCTCTATATGGACCGTACCAGCGCGCCCGGTGAAAACGAGCTGTACAATATTTTCTGTCAGGCGCTTGAGAGTGCAGCTGGACGCAGCATCATTGTGCGAACCATGGACATCGGTGGCGATAAGCCGGTCGATTATCTGAATATCCCGGCTGAGAATAACCCCTTCCTCGGCTACCGCGCGGTACGCATTTACGAAGAATACGCCGCGCTTTTTACCACGCAGCTTCGGGCAATCCTCCGCGCCTCGGCACACGGCAGCCTGAAAATCATGATCCCGATGATCTCCTCTATGGAAGAGATCCTGTGGGTAAAAGAAAAACTCGCCGAAGCGAAGCAGCAGCTACGTGCTGAGCACGTCCCCTTTGATGAGAAAATCTCCCTCGGCATTATGCTGGAAGTCCCATCGGTTATGTTCATCATCGATCAGTGCTGCGAAGAGATTGATTTCTTCAGCATTGGCAGCAACGACCTGACGCAGTATCTGCTGGCCGTCGACCGCGACAATGCCAAAGTGACGCGCCATTACAACAGCCTGAATCCGGCATTTCTCCGCGCGCTGGATTTCGCGGTACAGGCCGTACACCGTCAGGGGAAATGGATTGGCCTGTGCGGCGAGCTGGGGGCAAAAGGCTCTGTGCTACCGCTGCTGGTCGGGCTGGGGCTGGACGAGCTAAGCATGGGGTCGCCCGCCATTGCGGCAACCAAAGCGCGGCTGGCAAAACTGGAGAGTCGCGCCTGTCGCCAGCTGCTGAACCAGGCAATGGCCTGTCGAACGTCACTTGAAGTGGAACACCTTCTGGCGCAGTTCCGTATGAACCAGCAGGACACGCCGCTGGTCACGGCAGAGTGCATTTCGCTGAATAACGACTGGAACAGCAAAGAAGAAGTCCTGAAAGGCATGACCGATAACCTGCTCCTCGCCGGACGCTGCCGCTATCCACGTAAACTGGAAGCCGATTTGTGGGCCCGCGAAGCCGTTTTCTCCACCGGGCTGGGTTTTAGTTTCGCCATACCCCACAGCAAATCTGAGCATATTGAGCAGTCCACCATTAGCGTTGCGCGTTTGAAATCACCGGTTATCTGGGGCGATGAAGAAGCGCAATTCATCATCATGCTCACCCTGAATAAACACGCCGCAGGCGACCAGCATATGCGTATTTTCTCCCGCCTGGCCCGGCGCATCATGCACGAAGATTTCCGCAGCGCGCTGGTGAACGCCAGCTCTGAGGAGGCAATCGCCTCCCTGCTGCAACAAGAATTAGAACTCTAATACGAGGAAGAGTAATGGAACTGTATCTGGATACCGCCAATGTGGCAGAAGTTGAACGCCTGGTTCGCATTTTTCCCGTTGCGGGCGTCACCACTAACCCGAGTATTGTCGCTGCGAGCCGTGAATCCATTTGGGATGTACTGCCCCGCCTGCAAAAGGCCATCGGCCCGGACGGTACGCTTTTCGCTCAGACCATGAGCCGCGATGCAGAAGGGATGGTGGCGGAAGCGAAACGACTGAGCAATGCCATACCAGACATCGTGGTGAAAATTCCGGTAACGGCGCAAGGGCTAATAGCAATCAGCGCATTGAAAAAAGAAGGAATAATCACGCTTGGCACCGCCGTTTACAGCGCAACACAGGGCTTGCTGGCCGCGCTGGCTGGGGCGAAGTATGTCGCTCCCTACGTAAACCGCGTCGACGCACAGGGCGGTGATGGCATTCGCATGGTGCAAGAGCTGCAGTCGCTGCTGGAGCTGCATGCGCCAGAAAGCATGGTGCTGGCCGCCAGCTTTAAAACTCCCCGCCAGGCGCTGGACTGCCTGCTTGCCGGATGTGAAGCAATCACACTTCCTTTAGATGTAGCGCAACAAATGTTGGGCACCCCAGCGGTAGAGTCAGCTATAGAGAAGTTCGAGCAAGACTGGCAAAACGCGTTTGGTAACCTCAACCTATAAGGGAGAAATGTTATGGACCGTATTATTCAATCACCTGGGAAATACATCCAGGGTGCTGATGCGCTCACCCGTCTCGGCGACTACCTGAAACCACTGGCCAATCGCTGGCTGGTCGTCGGTGATAAATTTGTACTGGGTTTTGCTGAAGAAACCCTGCGCCAGAGCTTCAAAAAAGCAGAACTCCACGTTGAAATCGCTCCCTTTGGTGGCGAATGCTCGCAAAATGAAATCGATCGCCTGCGAAAACTGGCCGACAGCGCTGACTGTATGGCGGTGCTGGGCATTGGCGGCGGTAAAACGCTGGATACAGCTAAAGCGCTGGCCCACTTTATGGACGTGCCGGTGGCAATTGCGCCAACGATCGCCTCCACCGATGCACCGTGCAGCGCCCTTTCCGTGATTTACACCGACAGCGGCGAGTTCGACCGCTATCTGATGCTGCCACACAACCCAAACATGGTGATTGTGGATACCAAAGTGGTGGCGGGAGCACCGGCGCGCCTGCTGGCCGCCGGGATTGGCGATGCGCTGGCCACCTGGTTTGAAGCGCGCGCCTGCTCACGCAGCGGTGCGACCACCATGGCCGGTGGCAAATGTACCCAGGCAGCGTTAGCGCTGGCGGAACTGTGCTACAACACGCTGGTCGAGGAAGGTGAAAAGGCAATGCTGGCGGCTGAACAGCACGTCGTAACGCCAGCGCTGGAGCGCATTATCGAAGCGAATACCTATCTGAGCGGTGTCGGATTTGAAAGCGGCGGGCTCGCAGCGGCGCACGCCATCCACAACGGCATGACGGCCGTGCCGGATGCACACCACTTCTATCACGGTGAAAAAGTGGCGTTTGGTACGTTGACGCAGCTGGTTCTGGAAAACGCTCCGGTTGATGAGATTGAAACCGTTGCCGCCCTTTGCCACAGCGTTGGGTTACCCATTACGCTGGCACAGTTGAATATCAAAGAGGATATTCCGGCTAAAATGCGTCTGATTGCCGAAGCGTCCTGTGTTGAAGGGGAAACCATCCACAACATGCCGGGAGGCGTATCGCCGGATCAGGTTTACGCGGCGCTGCTGGTTGCCGACCAATATGGACAGCGCTTCCTGCAGGAATGGGAGTAGTCGATATTGACGGGTAGAGCCTCTACCCGCTGGATAAAAAAATCCCCGCCGAAGCGGGGATTTTTATTACTGCAGGTCGAAACGATCCAAATCCATCACCTTCGCCCATGCTGCAACGAAGTCACGAACGAACTTCTCGTTGGCATCGCTGCTGGCGTAAACTTCGGCCAGTGCGCGCAGGACGGCGTGAGAACCGAATACCAGATCGGCGCGGGTTGCGGTGTATTTCACCTCACCGCTGGCGCGATCGCTACCCGCAAACAGCTCGTTTGACTCGTCAGTGGCTTTCCACTGGGTATTCATATCCAACAGGTTCACGAAGAAATCATTGCTGAGCACACCTTCGCGTTCGGTGAACACACCGTTCTTGCTGCCATCAAAGTTTGCGCCCAACACACGCAGGCCCCCCACCAGTACCGTCATTTCCGGCGCAGTCAGCGTTAACTGCTGGGCTTTATCAATCAACAGCGATTCGGTGGTAGAGGCATCCGTAACCTGTGCACGGTAGTTACGGAAGCCATCAGCGACAGGTTCGAGCAGGGCAAACATTTCGATATCCGTTTGATCCTGACGCGCATCAACGCGGCCCGGCGTGAACGGTACGGTTAGGTTAACGCCTGCAGCTTTCGCAGCCTGCTCAACACCCACTACGCCTGCCAGCACGATGATGTCGGCCAGTGACGCTTTATGGGAAGACTTATAAATGTTTTCCAGTACAGGCAACGCGCGCGCCGCCGCTGCGTTGACATCCCAACTGCGCTGTGGAGCCAGCGCCAGACGGGCACCGTTTGCCCCGCCGCGCTTATCACCGCCGCGGAAGGTTGACGCAGATGCCCATGCAACGGACACCAGTTCGCTCACGGTAAGGCCAGAAGCCGCAATATCGACCTTCAGGCTGGCAATATCTGCAGCCGTTGGATGGAAGAATGGCTGTGGCAGCGGATCTTGCCAGATAAGCTCTTCTTTTGGCACTTCCGGCCCGAGGTAGCGAGATACCGGCCCCATATCGCGGTGGGTCAGTTTGAACCACGCGCGTGCGAAGGCTTCGTTGAAGGCTTGCGGATCGTTAAGGAAGCGACGAGAAATCTTCTCAAATTCCGGGTCAAAACGCAGCGTCAGGTCAGTCACAAGCATCGTTGGCTTGCGTTTTTTCGACGGGTCGAACGGGTCAGGCATAATGTCTGGCGCATCCACGGCTTCAAACTGGATCGCACCGGCCGGGCTACGGGTTTGCACCCACTCATATTTGAACAGGTTCTCAAAGAAATAGTTGCTCCACTGGGTTGGAGTTTGCGTCCAGATCACTTCCAGCCCGGAGGTGATAGCGTCTGCCCCCACACCCGAACCGTGCGTGCTGGCCCAGCCAAGACCCTGTGCTTCAATCGGGGATGCTTCTGGATCGGTACCCACGTGGGTCGCTTCACCGGCACCGTGAGTTTTACCGAGGGTATGGCCGCCCGCAATCAGCGCAACGGTTTCTTCATCATTCATACCCATGTTGCCGAAGGTGGCGCGGATTGCCGCGGCCGCAGACAGCGGTTCACCGCTGGCATTTGGCCCTTCAGGGTTCACATAAATCAGCCCCATTTCGGTAGCCGCCAGAGGACGTTTTGCCAACGCTTCCGGGTCACGGTGTGCCAGCCAGGCTTTTTCATCTCCCCAGTTCACGTCCAGATCCGGTTCCCAAACGTCTTCACGTCCGGCACCAAACCCGAAGGTGCGGAATCCGGAGTTTTCCAGCGCGACGTTACCGGCGAGGATAAACAGGTCGGCCCAGGAGATTTTTTGCCCGTATTTTTGCTTGATTGGCCACAGCAGACGACGCGCTTTATCGAGGCTAACGTTATCTGGCCAGGAGTTCAGCGGCGAGAAGCGCTGTTGGCCGCGTCCTGCACCACCGCGTCCGTCAACGGAGCGATACGTACCTGCGCCATGCCAGGCCATACGAATAAACAGGCCCGCATAGCTGCCCCAGTCGGCTGGCCACCACGGCTGAGAGTCCGTGAGAAGTGTTTTGAGATCGCCCTTGAGCGCAGAGTAATCAAGCTTGCTAAATTCTTTGCGGTAGTCAAAGTCTTCACCCAGCGGGTTCGAACGGTTTGAATGTTGATTAAGAAGATCTACGCGGAGTTGTTTTGGCCACCACTCCTGGCTTGATGTTCCTGCGCCTGCGCTTTGATCGTGACCGCCCTGATGGAACGGACATTTGCCGGCTGACGCCGTTTTATTGGTATCGTCTGACGTGCTCATCGCTATGCTCCCTTTACAGTGTTACCGTTACGATATATGCCCTTATTGATAAGGTATAGTTGGGATAACCCACAGATTCGATAGTTAATTCCGTTTAATTACACTTTGAAAATATATGGCTTTTGTGCGTCTTTGGCAGCATTGCCGATATGGCAGGAAAATAAAACCCTTATAAATCAAAAAACCCTCCGAAGAGGGCTTTTTTTTTGTTACACGCCTGGTCTAACACCGAGCGTATGGCAAATGGCGTAACTCATCTCCGCGCGATTCAGCGTATAGAAGTGGAAGTCCTTCACCCCTTCACGGCTTAAAATCTTAACCATGTCCATCGCGATATTTGCGCCCACCAGCTTGCGTGTTTCCGGGTCATCGTCCAGCCCCTCGTACATTTTAGACATCCAAAGCGGAATCCGCACGTTGGTCATATCGGCAAATTTCTTCGCCTGTTTGAAGTTAGACACCGGCAGGATGCCCGGAATAATTTCGACGTCGATACCCGCCGAAACGCAGCGGTCACGAAAGCGCAGGTAGCTTTCCACATCAAAGAAAAACTGGGTAATGGCGCGGTTCGCACCGGCATCGACTTTACGCTTCAGGTTAAGCAGATCCGCCTGGGCACTTTTCGCTTCCGGGTGCACTTCAGGGTAGGCAGCAACGGAGATATCAAAGTCGCCCACGTCTTTCAGCAGCGCCACCAGGTCGGTTGCGTACATCTCTGGCTTACCGCTGCCCGGCGGAAGGTCCCCGCGCAGAGCAACAATGTGGCGAATACCGTTATTCCAGTAATCCTGGGCGATGGCGCGCAGTTCGTCACGCGTCGCGTCGATACAGGTCAGGTGCGGCGCTGCTTCCAGACCGGTTCTGTCTTTAATGCCTTTAATGATGCTGTGCGTACGATCACGTTCACCGGAATTAGCACCGTAGGTCACAGAGACAAACTTCGGCTTCAGGCTGCTTAGGCGATCGATAGAGCTCCACAGGGTTTGCTCCATTTCACTGGTGCGCGGCGGGAAAAATTCAAAAGAGACGTTAATCTGACCGTTTACTTCAGCCAGGCTCTGATTCAGGGCTTCCCGCTGGTTGGCGTGAAAAAAGCTCATACCTTACCTCTATCAATCGCGTGTCGTTGTTTGTTGTGTTGTGAACTTCTATACGTTTAGACGTCCAGATGTAAAAATGACGGAAAAGCGCGGTGGCGTCAACAGAAATAATCAACAATAACGGTGAGGATTGCTCAGGGAAGATGAGAGGAGTTCATGACGGTGGGTGAGTGCGCCCCCTCACCCCAGAGGGGCGAGGGAGAAAATACTGCTCTGAGCCATCCCCTCTCCCCTATGGGGAGAGGGTTAGGGTGAGGGGATAAGAGATATTACAGCAGCTTAGCCAGACGGTTGATGTCCGACTGGATAGCCCCGGCAGTGACATCACGCCCTGCGCCCGGGCCACGGATCACCAGCGGGTTATCACGGTACCAGCGGCTTTCGATGGCAAACACGTTGTCGCACGGCAACAGTGACGCCAGCGGGTGTTCAGGACGCACCGCTTCTACACCCACGCGGGCTTTACCGTTTGCCTCAAAACGTGCCACATAGCGCAGCACCAGACCCATTTCACGTGCAGCCTCCAGGCGTTGCACCATCTGGTCGTTCAGCTCATCACCGTTTTCGAAAAAGTGGTCCACAGACCCTTCTTCACATCCCGCAGGCACCAGCGACTCCACGCGCACCGCGCCGGGCTCAATGTCATAGCCCGCTTCGCGCGCCAGAATCACCAGCTTACGCATCACGTCTTTCCCTGCGAGGTCAACGCGCGGGTCCGGTTCGGTTAAGCCCTGCTGCCACGCCTGATCCACCAGGTCGGTAAACGGCACGGTGCCGTCGAACTGCAGGAAAAGCCAGGAGAGCGTCCCGGAGAAAATCCCGCTCAGCGCCAGAATGCTGTCGCCACTTTCAATGAGATCGCGCACGGTATGGTTCACCGGCAGGCCCGCACCAACGGTAGCGTTGTAGAGCCAGTGACGGCCGGTTTTTTCAAACGCGTCATGGATTTGACGGTACTTATCCGTGCTGCTCGCGCCCGCCAGTTTATTCGCGCTAATTACATGGAAACCGTGGCTGGCGAAGTCCAGATACTGGTCGGCAAGCTGCTCGCTCGCCGTCACGTCCAGCACGACCAGGTCGTCGTACGGGTGCGCACGCATCCACAGGAACAGAGACTCTTCATCCTGTTCTACGGCTTCATCATTAAAGAAAGCGAGCGCCCGGCTGGCGTCCAGCCCTTCGTAATTCAGCAGGCTGCGGCGGCTGTCCACGACACCCGCAAGAATAAACTCAAACCCGGTACGCGCCGAGAGCGTCTCTTGCTCACGTGCAAAGAGTTCCAGCCAGCGGGAACCGATATTCCCTTTACCGAACAGCACCAGGCCAATGCGTTTTTCCGCGCGGAACAGAGTGGTATGCAGCCCCTGAATGAGGCTTTCGGTTGGCCCTTTGCGCAGAACGGCCACCAGGCTGATGCCCTCTTCCGACTGCCAGGTAAACTCAACCGGCTGGCCTTTCAACTGCTGCCAGAAACGGTGGCAGTGCAGCGGGTTACGGGTGACGCCCGCGCCCACCATTGCCACCAGCGCCAGGCCTTGGCGCAGGCGAAGCTCGCCAGGCAGGCCAGCTTCATCGAGAATTTTCAGCGCACTGTCCGCAACTTCAGCGGTGTAGCAGAATTGCAGCAGCTGGCGATCGTTATGCACGCCAACGGCCAGAGGACGCACCTGAGCGCGCTTCAGGATCAGGTCGATGTCTTTGTATGCCAGTTTGAAATCCTGGCCCGCAGGTACCTGGAACTCAATCAAGCAGATGTCATCATGACTGGTGACAATACGTGCGCCGGTACCAGACGCCAGAACACGCTCAATGCGGGTTGAACCTTGATCCGGGGTGTAGCTACAGCGCAGCTGCAGGTCGATATCGCTGCCCGAAACAGGCTGCAGGGTACGGGCGTGCAGCACCGGTGCCGCCAGACGCGCCAGCTCGCTGGCTTCGTCCAGACGCAGTAGCGGCAGCAGGCACGCATCTTTTACTTTACGCGGGTCAGCGCTATACACCCCGGCAACATCGCTCCAGATGGTGACGCGAGAAACGCCCGCCAGCGCGCCGATTTGCGTTGCAGAGTAGTCAGAACCGTTACGCCCCAGCAGGACGGTTTCACCCGCACTGCTGCGGCTGATAAAGCCCGTCACCACAATACGTTTATCCGGATGTTGTACCAGCAGCTGTTGCAGCAGCGGGTAAGACAAGCCTTCATCCACCTGCGGCTGGGCCGCGCGCTCGGCACGCAGAAAATCACGCGCGTCGAGCCAGGCCGCGTCAACGCCAAGATGTTGCAGAACAGCAGCCATCAACCGTGCAGACCACACTTCGCCGTGGCCGACGACTTCGGCATACACCGCATCGGTAATACCGCTGTCCAGCAGGGCAGCCAAACGCTCAAGGTCATGAGTAAAGGCGCTGATCAAGCCGTCCGCCACGTCAGCAGGCAGCAAACCGGCAATCAGTTCGCTCTGGTAGCGGCGTAATGACTGTTGCACCTGATGCGCAGAGAGACGATCGGTCTGGCTTAGTTTCAGCCAGCTAATCAACTGGTTGGTGGTGCTGCCCGCCGCGGAGACAACCATCATGTCATTCGGCTGTGAATACTCCGTCATGATCCCTGCGACACGCAGGTAACATTTCACATCAGCAAGACTACTACCACCAAACTTATGCAGTTGACGACCCTTCGCCCCTGCCTGCGCTATCACACTCATGATTACCCCTTGGCTGCGACCTGGAAGCCATTTTCCAGATCGGCAATTAAATCTTCACAATCTTCAATACCGGTTGAGATACGCAGCAGCGTCTCAGAAATGCCGGCAGCAGCACGTGCCTCCGGCGCCATACCGGCGTGCGTCATGGTCGCGGCGTGGGAGATCAAGCTTTCAACCCCACCTAATGATTCCGCCAGCGTAAACAATGACAGCCCGCTTAGGAAGCGACGCAGCGTTTGCTCGTCGCCGTCCAGTTCAAAACTTAACATCGCGCCAAATCCCTTCTGTTGGCGTGCGGCAATTTCGTGCCCCTGGTTTTCCGGCAGCGACGGGTGATAAAGCTTTTTCACCAGCGGCTGGGTTTTCAGGAAATCGACAATGGCCTGGGCATTGCGCTGCGCCACTTCCATGCGCGGCGACAGCGTACGAATGCCGCGTAACAGCAGGTAGCTGTCGAAGGCGCTCGCGGTGACGCCAATGTTATTGGCCCACCATGCCAGTTCGGTGACAACGTCGGGATCTTTTGCAATCACCACGCCTGCCACCACGTCAGAATGACCGTTCAGATATTTAGTGCATGAATGCAATACAAGATCTGCACCCAGTGCCAGTGGGTTCTGAAGGGCCGGACTGAGGAATGTATTATCCACTACACTTATCGCTCCCGCATCCCTTGCGAGCTGACAAATTTTCGCAATGTCGACAACGCGCAACAATGGATTGCTTGGACTTTCCACCAGCACCAGTTTCGGCTGCTCTGCAAGCGCCTGTTTCAGGGCCTGTTCATCGTTTTGATCGACAAACAGCACCCGGTAGCAACCGCGTTTTGCCAGGCTGTCAAACAGACGGTAGCTGCCGCCATAACAGTCGTGGGGCGCGACCAGCAGATCGCCAGGTTTCAGGAACACCGTGGTCACCAGGTGGATCGCCGACATGCCGGTATTGGTCAATACCGCGCCAGCGCCCCCTTCCAGCTCCGCCAGCGCGCGCTGGGTGACATCACGCGTAGGGTTACCACGACGAGAATAGTCGTGCGCGCGGGGTTCATTAAATCCGGTGAAATTGTAGGTACTGGAAAGATGAATCGGCGGAACAACGCAGCCGTACTGCTCGTCATCATTCAATCCGCTACGCACTGCGATGGTGGCCTGTTTACGCGTCATGGTGAAGGCTTCCTGGCTAATGAGGTGAAAAGTCAGGCACCAGAGTAAACATTGAAAGTATGGACGTCAATACATCTGGACATCTAAACTTCTTTGCGTATAGATTGAGCAATGCGCAAATAGCCGTTAAAATTATATGCTTTAGTGCACGCTGCAGCGGCAATATCCGTGCCACGGTATCGTCTCTACGGTAAACTACACAAGATTACGGTTCAAAACCGGCAGTTACCGATTTTGCACCTTTAGATTAATGACTGAGAGGATTAAAGGTATCTCATGGCTGAATGGAGCGGCGAATATATCAGCCCATACGCTGAGCACGGTAAGAAGAGTGAACAAGTAAAAAAAATTACGGTTTCCATTCCTCTGAAGGTGTTGAAGATCCTCACCGATGAACGCACGCGTCGTCAGGTGAACAACCTGCGTCACGCGACCAACAGCGAGCTGCTGTGTGAAGCGTTCCTGCATGCGTTTACCGGTCAACCGTTGCCGAACGATGAAGATCTGCGCAAAGAGCGTAGTGATGAAATTCCGGAAGAGGCGAAGGTGATCATGCGTGAACTGGGTATTGACCCGGATACGTGGGAATACTGAGAAGCGGATACAAAAAAGGCACCTTGCGGTGCCTTTTTTTCGGGATGCTTATTTAGCGCCCGGGATGCTGAAACGCTTGTTGAAGCGGTCAACACGGCCACCGGTTGCAACATCACGCTGCTTACCAGTGTAGAACGGGTGGCATTTGCCGCACACGTCCAGGTTCAGATCGTGACCCACGGTGGAGCGGATCTGGATAGAGTTACCGCAAGAACAGTTAGCAGTAATCATTTCGTATTTCGGGTGAATATCTTTTTTCATGGGAGAACCTCAGTTAAGGCCGCGTCGCTCTTCCAGCCCTAACGCCAGACACCACGCGATGTTAATAGTATAGGCTTTGATACCGCATAAAGCGCATCAAAGGCGGCGAATCATACAGAATTTGACCAGCGTATGCAAACTGATCCGCACGCCGCTTTCACTAATGTGTATACTAACGCGCCACTTTTCAAGTCAGGAAGATTCGATGCCCGTCGCTCACGTTGCCCTGCCCGTTCCGCTTCCCCGTACCTTTGACTACCTGCTGCCCGACAGCATGAGCGCCAAAGCGGGCTGTCGCGTAACCGTGCCGTTTGGCAAACAGCAGCGCGTAGGGATCGTCGTCTCCGTCAGCGATAAGAGCGAGTTACCGCTGAATGAACTGAAAGCGGTTGTTGAAGTGCTGGATAACGAACCCGTTTATTCCACCAGCACCTGGCGACTGCTCCTGTGGGCGGCGGATTACTATCATCACCCCATCGGCGATGTTCTGTTCCACGCGCTGCCCATCATGCTGCGTCAGGGTAAAAGTGCCAGCCACGCGCCCATGTGGTACTGGTTTGCCACCGAGCAGGGCCAGGCGGTGGACATCAATAGCCTGAAACGCTCGCAGAAACAGCAGCAGGCCCTGGCCGCACTGCGTCAGGGAAAAATCTGGCGACATCAGGTCGACGAGCTTGAGGTCAGTGAAGCCGCATTGCAGGCTTTGCGAAAAAAAGGGCTGAGCGAACTCGGCAGCGAAGCACCAGCGCTCTACGACTGGCGCGACAGTTTTTCCGTCTCGGGCGATCGCCTGCGCCTGAACACCGAGCAGGCCACCGCCGTGGGCGCAATTCACAGTGCGTCAGACCATTTCTCTGCCTGGCTGCTGGCGGGCGTCACCGGTTCCGGCAAGACCGAAGTCTATCTGAGCGTGCTGGAAAACGTGCTCGCGCAGGGCAAACAGGCGCTGGTGATGGTGCCGGAAATCGGCCTGACGCCGCAAACCATCGCCCGTTTTCGCGAACGCTTCAATGCGCCGGTTGAAGTTCTGCACTCCGGCCTGAACGACAGCGAACGCCTCAGCGCCTGGCTGAAAGCCAAAAACGGTGAAGCGGCGATTGTGATCGGTACCCGCTCATCGCTGTTTACCCCGTTTAAAAATCTCGGCGTCATCGTCATTGATGAAGAGCACGACAGCTCCTACAAACAACAGGAAGGCTGGCGCTACCACGCCCGCGACCTGGCGGTATACCGCGCGCATAGCGAGCAAATCCCGATTATTCTGGGTTCAGCCACGCCCGCACTCGAAACGCTGCACAACGTTCACCAGCGTAAATACCATATGCTGCGCCTGACACGTCGCGCGGGTAATGCGCGCCCGGCAACCCAGCATGTGCTGGATCTGAAAGGTCAGCAGGTACAGGCAGGGTTAGCACCCGCGTTGATATCCCGCATGCGTCAGCACTTGCAGGCCGGAAACCAGGTGATCCTGTTCCTCAACCGCCGTGGCTTTGCCCCTGCGCTGCTGTGCCATGACTGCGGGTGGATAGCAGAATGTCCACGCTGCGATCACTACTACACCTTCCATCAGGCCCAGCGGCAATTGCGCTGCCACCACTGTGACAGCCAGCGTCCGGTACCGCGCCAGTGCCCGTCATGCGGCTCAACGCATATCGTGCCTGTGGGTCTGGGAACGGAACAGCTGGAACAGGCGCTTACGCCGTTCTTCCCCGGCGTCCCTATTTCTCGTATCGACCGTGACACCACCAGCCGTAAAGGGGCGCTGGAGCAACAGCTGGCAGAAGTCCATCGCGGCGGTGCACGCATATTAATTGGTACCCAGATGCTGGCCAAAGGACACCACTTCCCGGACGTCACGCTGGTTGCCCTGCTGGACGTCGACGGCGCACTGTTCTCCGCCGACTTCCGATCCGCCGAGCGCTTCGCCCAGCTTTATACGCAGGTGGCCGGGCGTGCCGGGCGCGCCGGTAAACAGGGTGAAGTGGTCTTACAAACGCACCACCCTGAACATCCGCTGCTGCAAACCTTGCTGCATCAAGGCTACGACGCCTTCGCACAGCAAGCCCTTGCGGAGCGCCAGACGATGCAGCTTCCGCCATGGACCAGCCACGTCATCATCCGCGCGGAAGATCATAACAACCAGCAGGCACCACTTTTCCTTCAGCAGCTGCGAAACCTGCTGCAGGCCAGCCCTCTGGGGGACAACCAGCTGTGGATTTTGGGCCCGGTTCCGGCGCTGGCACCTAAACGCGGTGGACGCTTCCGCTGGCAGATTTTGCTCCAACACCCCTCCCGTGTCCGCTTACAACATATCGTGAGCGGCACGCTGGCGTTGATCAACACCCTGCCGGAAGCGCGTAAAGTGAAGTGGGTTCTTGACGTCGATCCCATCGAAGGCTGAAGACGGATCGAAAAATTTAACACTCCTCACACTTTTTATGAAAATTCTGTAACCGCTTCCATTAACTATCTGTAAAAATGGTGATGTCAGCAGTTCGGTGTTCAGGCGAGGAGAAGACGTTGAAGTCCAGGAAAGAGGTTGCGTCAGCGACCATGAAAGACGTTGCCGAGAAAGCACAAGTCTCAACGGCAACCGTGTCCCGCGCATTAATGAATCCGGATAAAGTCTCTCAGGCGACCCGCAACCGGGTAGAGCAGGCAGCACTTGAAGTGGGGTATTTCCCACAGGCGATGGGGCGTAACGTTAAGCGCAATGAATCGCGCACCATCCTTGTGATTGTGCCGGATATTTGCGATCCCTTCTTCAGCGAGATTATTCGCGGTATCGAAGTGACCGCGGCAGAACAAGGTTATCTGGTGCTGATCGGCGACTGCGCCCATCAGAATCAGCAGGAAAAAACCTTTATCGACCTCATTATCACCAAGCAGATTGACGGCATGTTGCTGCTGGGTTCTCGTCTGCCGTTTGATGCCAGCATTGAAGAACAACGCAATTTACCGCCGATGGTGATGGCCAACGAGTTTGCGCCAGAACTGGAGCTGCCTACCGTCCATATCGACAACCTCACCGCCGCCTTTAACGCCGTGAACTACCTTCAGGAACTGGGGCATAAACGCATTGGCTGTATTGCCGGGCCGGAAGAGATGCCGCTGTGTCACTACCGTTTACAAGGCTACGTCCAGGCGCTGCGGCGTACCGGCGCCACCGTCGACCCGCATTACATCGCGCGCGGTGATTTTACCTTCGAAGCAGGTGGGCAGGCGCTGGAGAAACTTCTGGCGCTGCCGGAGCCGCCTACCGCCGTGTTCTGCCACAGCGACGTGATGGCGCTAGGGGCGTTGTCCTGTGCCAAACGCCGCGGCCTGCGGATACCGAAAGACCTGTCGATCGTCGGGTTCGATAATATTTCGCTTTCAGAATTTTGCGATCCGCCGCTCTCAACTGTCGCGCAACCACGCTATGACATTGGCCGCGAAGCCATGCTTCTGCTGCTGGATCAGCTGCACGGTCAAACGGTTAGCAGCGGCTCACGATTGCTGGATTGCGAACTGATCGTGCGCGGCACAACCCAGGCATTGACTTAAAGTAAATGCCTTTAGGACACCCTTATCTGGTCAAAGCCCCGCCGCTTAAGTAACATGGCGGGCTGACAACGAATAAATACAGCGAAACGATAGTGGCACAACGAGATTATGTACGTCGCGGCCAGCCGGCACCTTCGCGACGCAAAAAGAGCAGTCCCAAAAGCAAGCAACGTAACTTGCCTGCAGTCTCGCCAGCAATGGTCGCTATTGCTGCAGCTGTACTGGTGGCGTTTATTGGCGGCCTGTACTTTATTACGCACCATAAAAAAGAAGAGTCCGAGGCGCTTCAGGGCAATAAGGTCGCCGGGAATGGACTGCCGCCGAAGCCTGAAGAGCGTTGGCGCTATATTAAAGAGCTGGAAAGTCGCCAGCCTGGCGTTCGCGCGCCTACTGAGCCGTCTGCCGGTGGCGAAGTGAAAAATGCCGATCAGCTGACTAACGAACAGCGCCAACTGCTGGCACAGATGCAGGCCGATATGCGCCAGCAGCCTACGCAGCTGAACGAAGTGCCGTGGAACGAACAAACGCCAGCGCAACGTCAGCAAACGCTTCAGCGTCAGGCGCAAATCCAGCAGCAGAAACAACAGCAACAGCAACAGCAGCAGTGGGCGCAAACCCAGCCGGTACAGCAGCCTCGCTCGCAGCCGCGAGTGACAGAGCAGCCGTACCAGCAGCCTCAACAGCCAGCGCGCACGGTGCAAACACAGCCTGTTCAGCAGCAACCGAAAGCGCAGCCGCAAAAACAAACGACGCAGCCGTATCAGGATCTCCTGCAAACGCCAGCGCACACAGCCGCACAGCAGCCGAAAACGCAGCCCGCCGCGCCGGTGACCAAAGAAACGGAAGCGCCGAAGCAGACCGCCGAGAAAAAAGACGAACGTCGCTGGATGGTGCAGTGCGGCTCGTTTAAAGGCGCAGAGCAGGCCGAAACGGTGCGTGCCCAGTTGGCATTTGAAGGATTTGATTCGCGCATTACCACCAACAATGGCTGGAATCGCGTGGTGATTGGCCCGGTCAAAGGGAAAGAAAATGCCGATGGCACTATTTCCCGTTTGAAAGTGGCGGGTCACACAAACTGCATTCGACTCGCCTCCGGGGGTTGAATCCCCCGAAATCCCCCCCATCTATCATTCTATTCAGCCCTGAGCACAGGCTCAGGGCTTCTGTTTCCCGAATCTGTAACCAGGGGGTCTGCTCGTGACAACAATAGTAAGTGTACGCCGTAACGGCCATGTGGTAATCGCCGGTGATGGCCAGGCCACGCTGGGTAATACCGTCATGAAAGGCAACGTGAAGAAAGTGCGTCGTCTCTATAACGACAAAGTGATCGCCGGTTTTGCGGGCGGCACCGCGGATGCCTTCACGCTGTTCGAACTGTTCGAACGCAAACTGGAAATGCACCAGGGTCATCTGGTGAAAGCCGCCGTTGAGCTGGCGAAAGACTGGCGTACCGATCGTATGCTGCGCAAGCTCGAAGCACTGCTGGCCGTGGCCGATGAAACCGCCTCGCTGATTATCACCGGTAACGGTGATGTGATTCAGCCAGAAAACGACCTGATTGCCATCGGCTCTGGCGGCCCGTACGCCCAGGCTGCAGCCCGTGCTCTGTTGGAAAACACCGACATGAACGCGCGCGATATCGCGGTGAAAGCGTTGGATATTGCAGGTGATATCTGCATCTATACCAACCACAACCACACCATCGAAGAATTACCGTCTAAAGCGTAAGGATCTCCCATGTCTGAAATGACCCCACGCGAAATTGTCAGCGAACTGAACAAACACATTATCGGCCAGGATAACGCTAAGCGTTCCGTGGCTATCGCCCTGCGTAACCGCTGGCGTCGTATGCAGCTTGATGAAGAGCTGCGTCACGAAGTTACGCCAAAAAACATTCTGATGATCGGCCCAACCGGTGTCGGTAAAACCGAGATCGCCCGTCGTCTGGCTAAGCTTGCCAATGCGCCATTCATCAAAGTTGAAGCGACCAAGTTCACCGAAGTGGGCTATGTCGGTAAAGAAGTGGATTCCATCATCCGCGATCTGACCGACTCCGCAATCAAGATGGTGCGCGTCCAGGCTATCGAGAAAAACCGCTACCGTGCCGAAGAAATGGCCGAAGAGCGCATTCTCGACGTGCTGATCCCACCGGCGAAAAACAATTGGGGCCAGTCTGAACAGCAGGCTGAACCTTCCGCTGCACGCCAGGCGTTCCGCAAAAAATTGCGTGAAGGCCAGCTGGATGACAAAGAGATTGAGATCGATCTCGCTGCCGCGCCAATGGGCGTGGAAATCATGTCCCCTCCAGGCATGGAAGAGATGACCAGCCAGCTGCAGTCCATGTTCCAGAACCTGGGCGGCCAGAAGCAGAAAGCGCGTAAGCTGAAAATCAAAGACGCGATGAAGCTGCTGATTGAAGAAGAAGCCGCGAAGCTGGTAAACCCGGAAGAGCTGAAGCAAGATGCTATCGACGCGGTTGAGCAGCACGGTATCGTATTTATCGACGAAATCGACAAAATCTGTAAGCGTGGCGGCAACAGCTCCGGCCCGGATGTTTCCCGTGAAGGCGTTCAGCGTGACCTGCTGCCGCTGGTTGAAGGCTGCACCGTCTCCACCAAGCACGGCATGGTGAAGACGGACCATATCCTGTTTATCGCGTCAGGCGCATTCCAGGTTGCCAGCCCGTCCGATCTCATCCCGGAACTGCAGGGCCGTCTGCCTATTCGTGTAGAGCTGCAGGCGCTGACCACCGAAGATTTCGAACGCATCCTGACCGAGCCAAACGCCTCTGCTACCGTGCAGTACAAAGCGCTGATGGCGACCGAAGGCGTGAACCTTGAGTTTACCGAAGACGGTATCAAACGTATTGCACAGGCCGCATGGCAGGTGAACGAAACCACCGAGAACATCGGTGCGCGTCGTCTGCACACCGTGTTGGAACGCCTGGTGGAAGATATCTCTTATGATGCGAGCGACCTGAACGGTCAAAGCATTACCATTGACGCAGATTATGTGGGTAAACACCTGGATGCGTTAGTGGCAGATGAAGATCTGAGCCGTTTTATCCTATAATCGCGGTTACTGCATTCTCATCACTGTTAATGGGGCTGAAAAGCCCCATTTTTATTGGCTAAATAACTATGACTGATATCAGCCGTACTCAGGCGTGGCTCGAAAGTCTGCGCCCTAAAACACTTCCTTTGGCATTCGCTGCGATTATCGTTGGCACCGCCCTTGCCTGGTGGCAGGGTTATTTTGATCCGCTGGTTGCCGGGCTGGCACTCATCACCGCCGGCCTGCTTCAAATCCTCTCTAATCTCGCCAACGACTATGGTGACGCGGTAAAAGGCAGCGACAAGCCTGACCGCATCGGGCCGCTGCGCGGGATGCAAAAAGGGGTGATTACCCAGGTGCAGATGAAGCGGGCGCTGATTATTACCGTGGTGCTGATTTGCTTATCCGGTCTGGCGCTGGTGTCGGTAGCCTGTAAAACCCCGGCTGATTTCATTGGCTTTATGGTGTTGGGCCTGCTCGCGATTATCGCGGCCATCACCTACACCGTCGGCACGCGTCCTTATGGCTATATTGGACTTGGAGATATCTCCGTGCTGGTGTTCTTCGGCTGGCTGAGCGTGATGGGCAGCGGATATTTACAGGCACATATGCTGATCCCTGCCCTGTTCCTGCCAGCTACCGCCTGCGGCCTGCTGGCCACGGCGGTGTTGAATATCAATAACCTGCGCGACATCGACAGCGACCGTGAAAACGGCAAAAACACGCTGGCGGTACGTCTGGGGCCGGTTAACGCGCGTCGTTACCACGCTTGCCTGCTGATTGGCGCGCTGGTTTGCCTGGCGCTGTTTAATCTGCTCTCCCTGCACAGTCCGTGGGGCTGGCTGTTTGTGCTCGCCGCACCGCTGCTGATTAAGCAGGTCCGCTTTGTTATGCGTGAAACCAGCCCGGCCGCCATGCCGCCAATGCTGGAACGCACGGTAAAAGGAGCATTGCTGATTAACCTGTTGTTCGTGGTGGGGATTGTCTTAAGCCAGACCCTGGGTTAACTGACAAATATCAATTAACAATTGATGATTTTGCCAACAACGCATTTCGCACGATATACTGAACACATTCGCAGCAATAGAGCGTTAAACCTATGAAATACGATACCTCCGAGCTTTGTGACATCTACCAGGAAGATGTCAACGTCGTTGAACCGCTGTTCTCCAACTTTGGTGGACGGTCGTCGTTTGGCGGACAAATCATCACGGTGAAATGTTTCGAGGATAACGGGTTGCTGTACGATCTGCTCGAACAGAACGGTCGTGGCCGCATTCTGCTGGTTGATGGCGGTGGCTCTGTGCGTCGCGCGCTCATCGATGCTGACCTCGCCCGCCTTGCGATGCAAAACGAGTGGGAAGGGATTGTGGTCTACGGCGCCGTGCGCCAGGTTGATGACCTGGAAGAACTGGATCTCGGTATTCAGGCCATTGCGGCGATTCCGGTGGGTGCGGCAGGCGAAGGGATCGGCGAAAGCGACGTACGCGTGAATTTCGGCGGCGTAACCTTCTTCTCCGGCGACCATCTTTATGCCGACAACACCGGCATTATCCTTTCCGAAGACCCGCTGGATATCGAGTAATACTACTTTTTCACCGCACTTTAGCGTGAAGCATAAAAAAGCCGGGTGGCGGCAACGCCTTACCCGGCTTATTTCATCTGTATTTCCCGAGAGAAATTAGACTTCTTCCATACGTCCCAACAGCGCCTGCAGACGATCCTGCCAGCCGTTCTGCTGTTCGCGCAGCTGGTTGTTTTCGCGCTCCAGTTCTTCACGGCCGTTCTGAGCGGTCTGAACTTCCTGTGACAGGGAGTTGTTCTTCTCTTTCAGCTCTTCAATTTCCATCTGCAGCAGCGTGATGGTGTCAATCGCCTGCTGTACTTTCGATTCCAGTTTCTCAAACACTTCTAAAGACATGATCCTACCTCTCCTGAATTGCAAGGCGACGCTTTAACGTAAACGCGCACAACATATGTTCCGATTGTATGGAGCACGGTCGCCCCTGTCCAGCGACATGCCACGCAGATCGCGGTTTGCAACACTTTTCGGCCTCGTCCTGGTGCGTTCGCGGCATATACCCCTAAATTGTTAACTCTTTAGTGAATGATATGAGTCAGCACCTGTTCAGCGACTGAGACACAAACGCGCTTTATGGCGCGAAAACGCTCATTTTATTGACACAGACCACACATTTTAATTTCGATATTTCTCGTTTTTGCTCGTTAACGATAAATTAACACTATGTCTACAAGGCATCGTGGTTGTCACGGGCGGCCATGCTAACAATAACCATTCATCTTTCTTCAGGATTCCGATTATGAGTCAGACATCAACCTTAAAAGGCCAGTGCATCGCCGAGTTCCTTGGTACCGGGTTGTTGATATTCTTCGGAGTGGGCTGTGTCGCTGCACTGAAAGTGGCGGGTGCCAGTTTTGGTCAGTGGGAAATCAGTATCATCTGGGGTCTGGGCGTGGCAATGGCCATCTACCTGACCGCAGGGGTATCTGGTGCACATCTTAACCCGGCGGTGACCATTGCGCTGTGGCTGTTCGCGTGCTTCGACGGACGCAAAGTTGCGCCTTACATTATTTCTCAATTTGCCGGCGCGTTTTGCGCAGCGGCGTTAGTTTACGGGCTTTATTACAATCTTTTCATCGACTTCGAACAGACGCATCATATGGTGCGCGGCAGCGTCGAAAGTCTGGATCTGGCGGGTATTTTCTCAACGTATCCAAACCCGCATATCAATTTTGTGCAGGCGTTCGCGGTTGAAATGGTGATTACCGCTATTCTGATGGGCGTCATCATGGCGCTGGGTGATGATGGTAACGGCATTCCGCGTGGCCCACTGGCACCCTTGTTGATCGGCCTGCTGATTGCGGTTATCGGTGCTTCAATGGGTCCACTGACGGGTTTTGCAATGAACCCGGCGCGTGACCTGGGGCCAAAAACCTTCGCCTTCTTTGCAGGATGGGGCGAGGTGGCCTTCACCGGCGGCAAAGACATCCCTTACTTCCTGGTACCGCTGTTCGGGCCAATCGTAGGGGCGGCGCTGGGTGCATTTGGCTATCGCAAATTAATTGGTCGCCACTTACCGTGCGACACCTGTGTGGAAGAAGAGAAAGATGCCCCTTCCGCCGCACAACAAAAAGCTTCGCTGTAATCTGACTACGGGACACAAACCATGACCGAAAAAAAATATATCGTTGCGCTCGACCAGGGCACCACCAGCTCCCGCGCTGTCGTAATGGATCATGACGCGAATATCGTCAGCGTGTCACAGCGCGAATTCGAACAAATTTATCCCCGCCCAGGCTGGGTAGAACACGACCCAATGGAGATCTGGGCGTCACAAAGCTCCACGCTGGTCGAAGTGCTGGCGAAGGCCGATATCAGTTCTGACGAGATTGCCGCCATTGGTATCACCAACCAACGTGAAACCACCGTGGTCTGGGAACGTGAAACCGGCAAGCCGATTTATAACGCCATCGTCTGGCAGTGTCGCCGCACCGCAGAGATCTGCGAAAAGCTGAAGCGCGACGGCATGGAAGAGTACGTGCGTAGCGCAACCGGTCTGGTCATCGACCCGTACTTCTCCGGCACCAAGGTGAAGTGGATCCTCGACCACGTGGAAGGTTCACGTGAGCGTGCTAAACGCGGTGAGCTGCTGTTCGGGACCGTTGATACCTGGCTTATCTGGAAGATGACCCAGGGGCGCGTGCACGTCACGGATTACACCAACGCCTCGCGTACCATGCTGTTCAACATCAACACCCTGGAGTGGGACGATAAGATGCTGGACGCGTTGGATATCCCACGCGCCATGCTGCCTGACGTGCGTAAGTCTTCTGAAGTGTACGGCCAGACCAACATTGGTGGTAAAGGCGGCACGCGTATTCCTATCGCCGGTATCGCCGGTGACCAGCAGGCGGCGCTGTTCGGCCAGCTGTGCGTCAAAGAAGGGATGGCGAAAAACACTTACGGCACCGGCTGCTTCATGCTGATGAACACCGGCGAGAAAGCGGTGAAATCAGAAAACGGCCTGCTGACCACCATCGCCTGTGGCCCACGCGGTGAGGTGAACTACGCTCTGGAAGGCGCAGTGTTCATGGCGGGTGCATCCATTCAGTGGCTGCGTGACGAAATGAAGCTGATCAGCGACGCATTCGATTCCGAGTACTTTGCCACCAAAGTGAAGGACACCAACGGCGTTTACGTGGTGCCCGCGTTCACCGGTCTGGGTGCGCCGTACTGGGATCCGTATGCACGCGGTGCGATTTTCGGTCTGACGCGTGGTGTGAACGCTAACCACATCATCCGCGCCACGCTGGAGTCCATTGCCTACCAGACGCGCGACGTGTTGGAAGCGATGCAGGCTGACTCCGGCATTCGCCTGCACGCTTTGCGTGTGGACGGCGGCGCAGTGGCCAACAACTTCCTGATGCAGTTCCAGTCCGACATTCTGGGCACCCGCGTTGAACGTCCTGAAGTGCGTGAAGTCACAGCATTGGGCGCGGCCTACCTTGCGGGTCTGGCGGTTGGCTTCTGGCAGAACCTGGACGAGCTGCAGGAGAAAGCGGTAATCGAACGCGAATTCCGTCCAGGCATTGAAACCACCGAGCGTAACTTCCGCTATAGCGGCTGGAAAAAAGCAGTGAAACGCGCCCTGGCGTGGGAAGAGCACGAAGAGTAATTCCCCTCCCCCTAACCCTCTCCCCCCAGGGGAGAGGGAACTCGTCTTCCCACTCTGTGATAAACTTCGTGCAATTCCTTTTGATTGCACGAGTACCTCATGAAACGTGAACTTGCTATCGAGTTTTCCCGCGTCACCGAAGCTGCCGCACTGGCCGGCTATAAATGGCTAGGCCGTGGCGACAAAAATACCGCAGACGGTGCGGCTGTCCATGCCATGCGCATTGTGCTTAACCAGGTCAACATCGACGGCACTATCGTGATCGGCGAAGGTGAGATCGACGAAGCGCCAATGCTCTACATCGGTGAAAAAGTGGGAACAGGCAAAGGCGATGCCGTGGATATCGCGGTTGACCCTATTGAAGGTACCCGCATGACGGCGATGGGCCAGGCCAACGCGCTGGCCGTTCTGGCGGTGGGCGACAAAGGCTGCTTCCTCAACGCACCCGATATGTACATGGAAAAGCTGATTGTCGGCCCGGGCGCGAAAGGCGCAATCGACCTCAGCCTGCCGCTGGAAGAGAACCTGCGCAATATCGCCAAGGCGCTGGACAAACCGCTGGGCGAGCTGACCGTGACCATCCTGGCGAAACCGCGCCATGACAACACCATCGCCCAGATGCAAACGCTTGGCGTGCGCGTGTTTGCTATCCCTGACGGCGACGTTGCCGCCTCCATTCTGACCTGCATGCCAGACAGCGAAGTGGACGTGCTTTACGGCATTGGCGGCGCACCTGAAGGTGTCGTGTCCGCTGCGGTGATCCGCGCGCTGGATGGCGACATGCAGGCGCGTCTGCTGCCGCGTCATGACGTGAAAGGCGACAATGCAGAAAACCGTCGCATCGGTGAAGACGAGCTGGCACGCTGCAAGACAATGGGCATCGAAGCCAATAAAGTCCTCGTCCTGGACGAAATGGCGCGCAGCGATAACGTCGTCTTCTCCGCAACCGGCATCACTAAAGGCGACCTGCTTGATGGCATTACCCGCAAGGGCAATATGGCGACCACTGAAACGCTGCTTATTCGCGGTAAATCACGCACCATTCGCCGCATTCAGTCTATCCACTATCTCGATCGCAAAGACCCGGACGTGCAGACGCACATTCTGTAAACCGTTTGATCGATAGAGCTTTCCAGTCCAAATGGGCTGGAAATCTTCAGCACAAGTACGGAAGATAGAACAAAGAAACAGCACAGGAGAAGATCATGGCGGACTGGGTAACAGGTAAAGTCACGAAGGTACAGTTCTGGACCGATGCGCTATTTAGCCTCACCGTCCATGCTCCCGTCCATCCGTTTACGGCCGGGCAATTTGCCAAGCTGGGGCTGGATGTCGATGGCGAACGCGTGCAGCGCGCTTACTCTTACGTCAATGCGCCGGATAACCCGGATCTCGAGTTCTATCTGGTCACCGTTCCGGACGGCAAACTCAGCCCGCGCCTTGCCGCGCTTAAGCCGGGCGATGACGTGCAAATTGTCGCCGAAGCGGCAGGCTTCTTTGTGCTGGATGAAATCCCGGACTGCGACACGCTGTGGATGCTGGCAACCGGTACGGCCATCGGCCCTTACCTTTCCATCCTGCAGTACGGCAAAGACCTGGAGCGCTTTAAAAACATCGTGCTGGTTCACGCCGCGCGCTATGCCGCAGACTTAAGCTACCTGCCGCAAATGCAGGCGCTGGAACAACAATACGGCGGTAAGTTGAAGATTCAGACGGTGGTGAGCCGAGAAACCGCAGCGGGTTCATTGACCGGGCGCGTGCCGGCGTTGATTGAAAGCGGCGCGCTGGAAGAGGCAGTTGGCTTGCCGATGAACATCGAAACCAGCCACGTCATGCTGTGCGGCAACCCGCAGATGGTTCGCGATACGCAACAGCTTCTTAAGGATACCCGGCAGATGACAAAACATCTTCGCCGCCGGCCGGGCCATATGACTGCCGAACACTACTGGTGATCAGCGGTACTTCACCTCAAGGGTATCTTTACCGTATTTGTTCTCGCTCTGGGTGCCGACAAACGCGCCCAGATCGATAACCATCATCACGAAGATAATCGTGGGCAACAGCAGGCCCACGACCCACGGCAGGATGGACGGAAGCATCGACCAGTTCCCAGCCACCAGCATCCACGCCAGAATAATCAGAAACGCCCACGCGCCGGAACGCCCGCGATCGTGCAGACGCTTCACCACCACGGCAGCCGTTGGCCACAGTAGGCAAACCAACGCAAAGGCCGCCGTTTGCGTACTTAGCCACGCGTTATAGGCAACAAAAAACAGAAGCAGCATGGCAACCACCCACGTCACCATCCAGACCCAAAAATCACGGCGTCCAATACGCCCTTTGAATGAAAACAACCACTGCTGTATGGTCATGTAAGGTTCCTTATAATCATTTAGCGCGCATTTTACCCTGGAGTTGTGACCTTTTGACAAGCCGACCAGATATCGATTTAATCATGAGCAATGATGGCCAGGGGCAATGTTGATGAAATTTTCGGCACACTCTCTCTTTCTGTGTTGCGCTCTGCTGAGCGCCTGCGTTTCCGTGCACGCCGCCGAAACCACTGCGCCGGTCACTGCCCCCTATTTGTTGGCGGGCGCCCCTTCGTTCGATCAATCCATCAGCCAGTTCCGTGAAGCCTTTAATCAGGCCAACCCTAAGCTGCCGCTGGAGGAATTTCGCGCCATCGACAGCGCCCGCGATACGCCAACCCTGACCCGTGCAGCCAGCAAAATTAACGAGAATTTGTACGCCTCTACTGCGCTTGAGCGCGGGACGCTCAAAATCAAAAGCATGCAGATAACCTGGCTGCCGATTCAGGGGCCGGAGCAAAAAGCCGCAAAAGCCAAAGCGCTTGAATACATGAGCGCGGTATTACAGGCCTTTACGCCAGCCCTGACGAAAACCCAAAGCCAGCAAAAGCTGCAAAAGCTGCTGGCTGCCGGTAAAAACAAGCGCTACTACGCCGTGACGGAAGGCGCTATTCGTTATGTTGTGGCAGATAACGGCGAAAAGGGACTGACCTTCGCTGTTGAACCGATTAAGCTGGCATTATCTGACTCACTCGGAGGGGCGAATTAATGACAAAAAGCAAAGCCTTTCAGGGGAAAATCTCTATACTGATTCACAGACCATGCTGCCCGTCAGGGCGGCCATATTCCTTAATTCGCTTATTTAGCGTGGAGAATTAAAATGCGACATCCTTTAGTGATGGGTAACTGGAAACTGAACGGCAGCCGCCACATGGTAAACGAGCTGGTTGCGAACCTGCGTAAAGAGCTGGCTGGCGTGACTGGCTGCGCGGTTTCTATCGCTCCGCCGGACATCTACCTGGACCTGGCTAAACACGCTGCTGACGGCAGCCATATCGTTCTGGGTGCACAGAACGTTGACGTTAACCTGTCTGGCGCATTTACCGGTGAAACCTCCGCTGAAATGCTGAAAGATATCGGCGCGAAATACATCATCATCGGCCACTCTGAACGTCGTACCTACCACAAAGAATCTGACGAATTCATCGCGAAGAAATTCGCCGTGCTGAAAGAACAGGGTCTGATCCCGGTTCTGTGCATCGGTGAAACCGAAGCTGAAAACGAAGCGGGCAAAACCGAAGAAGTGTGCGCACGTCAGATCGACGCCGTGCTGAAAACTCAGGGCGCTGCAGCGTTCGAAGGCGCGGTCATTGCTTACGAGCCAGTCTGGGCGATCGGTACCGGCAAATCTGCTACCCCTGCGCAGGCTCAGGCGGTCCACAAATTCATCCGTGACCACATTGCTAAAGCAGACGCGAAAGTGGCTGAACAAGTGATCATCCAGTACGGCGGTTCTGTTAACGCAGCGAACGCGGCAGAACTGTTCACCCAGCCAGACATCGATGGCGCGCTGGTTGGCGGTGCCTCTCTGAAAGCTGACGCTTTCGCTGTGATCGTTAAAGCAGCAGAAGCCGCTAAACAGGCGTAATTGCCTGCTTTCCTCTCCCCTGTGGGGAGAGGAAAACTACAGTTTGCCCAATAGACTAAACCACAGATAATCCAGCGGCAGCAGCACCAGATACGTCGCGACAGCCAGCGCCAGACAAAGCAACATCCCCGCCCTTGCCGGCACCTTTCCTAACCCCATTGCCACCACGATCGGCGAGGCCTGATACGGCAGCAGCGGCGTGGAATAACCCAATACCTGAATCATGATCACCGACAGCAGCGGGAAACCGGTCGCCTCGGAGAAGCTTTGCGCCAGCGTGGTATACAGCGCCGGTACACCGTTGGCAGTCATAATGAAGTTTAGCGCAGTCGTGATCCCCGTTAACGCCAGGAAGCTGGTGAATGGCCTGTCGGCATCAAGCGGCATCACACGCAGCAACGCCTCACCGACCGCAGCGCCAATCCCGGTCTGCGTCACCACAATCGCCAGCCCAAGAATACCCGCGACGTAAATGCAGGTGCGCATATTCACCCCCGTCGAAAACTCCTCGCCGGTGATAAAACCAATGCGTGGCAGTAGCACAATGACCGAGGCCGCCAGCCCTGTCCAGGCGGGTCCAATGCCGTGCCAGCTCTCCGTCACCCACATCACCAGCACCACCGCCAGCAGCCAGGCGAGACGCTTTTCATCACGCCCCATCGGCTCCGATGGGCTGAGATCCCTTGCGGGTTTCGGGCTGCCGGGGAACAACCAGCAGATCAGGGCAATCAGAATCACGCCTTTGAGAATGCCCAGCACCGGCGTATGCAGCAGCAGATACGGTACATAGTTCAGATGAATGCCGTACGAACCTTCCGCCGCGCCGCTCATCACCAGGTTAGGGACGTTAGCGGGCAGAATAGTGGCCGAAAGCTGGAACGTGCCGAACCCGACGGCCAGCGCAAGGCCAAACCAGGCACGTGACCCGTCAGGAATGCTGGCCCTTTTTGCCATCGCGGCAACGATCGGCATCAGCAGCGCAATGCGCCCCATATTCGACGGCATGACAAATGCCAGCGCGTAGGTCAGCAGCACCACGCTTGCCACCATCAGCACCCAGGAGTCGGTGAGCCGTGCCGACAGCCCCCGCGCGGCTCTGTCTGCCAGCCCGGTTTTGCGGATCGCCACACCGAGCACAAAACCGCTGAAAACCAGCCAGAAAGCGGACGAGGCAAAACCGCCGAAAATGATTTCCGGCGGGGCTATTTTGGCGGTCATCGCCGCCGTGAAAAACAGCAGCGCGGTGAGAAACTCCGGCAATAGCGACGTCGCCCACAGCACGATGGTGACGCCAACGATCAATGAGGGCAAAAACAGAGGGTGAGTTATCCAGAGCGACATGCCTGTCTCCTGTCGGTTTTTTCCGCAAGTCTACGGTGACAGGCATGGCGAGTAAACGCTATTTATGGTGGGGTCACTTCGGGATATCGCATTGATGATCCTGCAATTCCTCAGCGGATGCGCGGTTAAGCATCAGCAGATTACGCTCCGTTGCCAACAGCACAAACGAGCCATCAGACTGCTGCGCCATCGCTAGGGCGAAGCGCCCCATATGGTCCCGCGCTTCCGGCAGCTCTTCTGCCAGCATCATAAACGGGCTGCGCTGCACCAGTTCGTTTTCAGTGACCCGACGCGCAAGATACTCATGCCCTTCCAGCCCGCCGGGGAACGGCAGCCACTGGGTGCTGATTTGCCCCTGGTTGGCATTAAGTTTCTCCCGCACGTCCGGACGCAGGCAGGAGATGTGAATATGGAAGTGGTTTTGCGTACGGCCAGTGGGAGAGTTGATGGTCAGTGAAATGGCGCTGTCGGGCACGTCAGCGCCGTGCTTCATGCTCATAAAACTGCGCGACTGCCACGCCAGCCAGAAGAAATTCGGCGTGTGAGGCTCGGTCAGCAGCGGACTTTCCGTACCGTTGATGCGGTAGGTTGGCATCAGCAGGTATTGCAGCGGCCCGTTGCGATCTTTAAACACCACGTAGCCTGCATCTGGTTTTACCTGCGCACAGGGGGCCGGGTTTCGGTTTTGAATTTGGTTTGGCACACATTGGTCGAGCACAATATGACGCAAGGCGTTTGGGTTCCCCGATTTCATCCAGAACCAGCCACCCGCGGCGAGCGCGATGACAATCAAAACCAGCACAAGTATTTTTTTCACAACGCGTTCCCTGTATCCATTTGAGGTGAAAGAGTAACGCAAAATGATGACCAAATAAAAAACCCGGCGGATTTCTCACGCCGGGTCACCGTGTCGTTCTTTATGAAACGCTTAGCGCTTGCTGATCTGGTCGAAGGTCCCGCCGTTAGAGAAATGCTCTTTCTGCGCTTTCGTCCAGCCGCCAAACTCATCATCAATCGTGAAGAGTTTCAGTTTCGGGAAGGCGTTTTCGTATTTCTTCGCAACCGCCGCGTCACGCGGACGATAGAAGTTTTTCGCTGCAATTTCCTGGCCTTCTGGCGAGTAGAGGTACTTCAGGTAGGCTTCCGCCACCGCTTTGGTGTCTTTTTTCTCGACCACTTTATCCACCACAGAAACGGTCGGTTCCGCGAGGATAGACTCGCTTGGCGTCACGATCTCGAATTTGTCTTTACCCAGTTCGTTGGTGGCCAGCAGGGCTTCGTTCTCCCATGCGATGAGCACGTCACCGATGCCGCGCTCCACGAAGGTGTTGGTGGCGCCACGGGCACCGGAGTCCAGCACTTCAACGTTTTTAAACAGCGACTTCACAAATTCCTGCGCTTTTGCCTGGTCACCGTTGTTGTGGTGCAGGGCGTATCCCCAGGCTGCCAGGTAGTTCCAGCGCGCGCCGCCAGAGCTTTTCGGATTCGGGGTGATAATAGAAACGCCCGGTTTAATCAGGTCGTTCCAGTCGTGGATCTGTTTCGGGTTGCCTTTACGCACCAGGAAAACGATGGTCGAGGTATACGGCGCGGAGTTGTCCGGCAGGCGTTTGATCCAGTTCTTATCGATACGGCCACGTTCAGCAATCGCGTCTACGTCGTAGGCCAGCGCCAGGGTCACTACATCGGCTTCAATGCCGTTGATAACCGAGGTCGCCTGCTTGCCGGAGCCGCCGTGAGACTGGCGAATCACGACGTTGTCGCCGGTTTCCTGTTTCCAGTGCGCCGCAAATGCCTTGTTGTACTGTTCGTAAAGCTCACGCGTCGGGTCGTACGACACGTTCAGTAACTGGATGTCCTTAGCCAGAACGCTGGTCGATGCCAGCAATAATGTTAATCCCACGCCCCATTTATTCATCGCCCAGCTCTCTTATGCAGTGTTTTGATGAATGCAGCGTGCCAGAAAGAGAACCAATGATTAAAGAATAAAAAAAGATTGGTTATATCACAGAGGAATAATAGCCCTCTTCAGAACGAAGAGGGCTTTGAGGATCAGTACAGTTTTTTCGCGCAGTCTAACCAGTCACCTTTGAACGGACGCTTCATGTTTTCAATCGCGTCGATGATGTCATGGTGAACCAGTTTTTCGTTCTGAATACCTACGCAGCGACCGCCCTGGCCTTGCAGCAGCAGGTCGATGGCATAAGCCCCCATGCGGGAGGCGAGGATACGGTCGTACGGGCCAGGAGAACCGCCACGCTGGATGTGACCGAGTACGGTTGCACGGGTTTCGCGTTTGGTTTCGGTCTCGATGTATTTCGCCAGCTCGTCAACGTCACAGATGTGCTCGGTAATCGCAACGATTGCGTGTTTTTTGCCTTTCGCAATACCGGCTTTGATTTCGTTAACCAGGTCTTCACGGCTGAATTCAACTTCCGGTACCACCACGAACTCACAGCCACCGGCGATAGCCGCAGCCAGCGTCAGGTCGCCACAGTAACGGCCCATCACTTCAACGATAGAAATACGCTGGTGAGAAGAAGAGGTGTCGCGCAGACGGTCAATCGCTTCCACAACGGTACCCAGTGCGGTGAAGTAACCGATGGTGTAGTCAGTCCCTTTGATATCGTTGTCGATAGTGCCTGGCAGACCGATGCATGGGAAGCCCATTTCAGTCAGGCGTTTTGCCCCCATGTAGGAGCCGTCACCACCGATAACAACCAGTGCGTCCAGGCCACGTTTCTTCATGTTCTCGATAGCCACTTCTCGTACGCGCTCATCACGGAATTCCGGGAAACGCGCGGAACCGAGGAAAGTACCGCCACGGTTGATCATGTCAGAGACGCTGTAACGGTCGAGCTGAACCATGCGGTCTTCATACAGACCCAGATAACCGTCATAGACACCAAACACTTCCAGACCTTCCGTCAGCGCTGCACGGACAACGCCACGGATTGCCGCGTTCATGCCCGGCGCATCACCGCCGCTTGTCAACACACCGATTTTCTTAATCATGACTACCTCTGAACTTAGGAATGCAAAATTGAAATCTGCTGCCGGAAGAAACTCTTCAACCGTCGAATACTGCAAATAGTATATCAATCACTTCCAGCTGAATTGATTCAGGTCAGGCCATATGGTGGTAATTTATCCACAAAATGCTGGCCTGGCTCACTTTTTTACAACGAATTACGAAAGCTCAACATGTCCGGGTACAACCGAGCAGGGGTCCTGGTGAATAATGACGTCTGAACCAGGAAAACGCTGCAATATCGCCTGCTCGACCTGTTCAGCTATGATGTGAGCCTGAACCAGCGGCAAGTTGTCTTCCATTTCTATGTGAATCTGAATAAAGCGGGTCGGCCCTGACTGCCGCGTACGAAGATCGTGTGCGCCACTGACGCCAGGCCAGGAGGTCACAATTGCAAAAATTTCATCTCGTTCAGCGTCGGGAAGTGCACGGTCGAGTAGTGATTGCACAGCCTCGTACCCCATCCGCAAAGTGCTATATAAAATATAGATGCCAATCCCTAACGCAAACAATGCATCGGCCCGATGCCAGCCATACCATGAGAGACCGAGCGCAATAAGAATCGCGCCATTCATCATAACATCAGACTGATAATGAAGCATATCTGCCCGTACAGCCTGACTTTGCGTTTTGCGAACGACCCAGCGCTGGAACGTTACCAGAACAAGTGTGCTTATAAGTGCGATTACCGTGACAATTACGCCAACGCCCGGGGCGTTCATCGGCGATGGCGACGCCAGATGCTGAATACCGGTCAAAAACAGGAAAAGCGCCGAACCGGAAATAAACATGCTTTGCGCCAGTGCCGCCAGCGACTCGGCTTTTCCGTGACCAAACGTGTGCTCTTCATCCGCCGGTTGCAGCGAATAGCGCACCACCAGCAGGTTCGTCAGCGAGGCGGCAATATCGACCAGCGAGTCAACCAGCGCTGCCAGAATACTGACCGAGCCGGTGTACCACCACGCGAAAATTTTGATCACCAGCAAGCACGACGCCATGACGGTCGCGGCAATTGCTGCCCGGCTTACCAGCCGTCCATAGGATTGATTCATAAACACTCCTGTCATGCCATGCCGCTAGTATAACGGATGGTGAAGGAGTCAACGGATGAATAAACGGTTAACGAAGGTGAATAAAGGGCAAAAAAAACCCCCACATCATGTGGGGGAAGACAGGGATGGTGTCTATGGCAAGGAAAACAGGGTTTACTGGTTACTGCGGTTACTGCTATTGCTACTGAAAAGCGTCGTTTCTGAGCTTCGCTGCATCCGTGCAACCTCACGCAACTGATCCATTCGTTGCTGATGTTTCTCGTTTAAAACCGCTTGCTGCTCGGGCGATAGCAGATGGAACATTTGGTTGCGAACCTTCGCCATTTCGACCTGGCGGGCAACCTGGATCTGTGCCATTTTTTCTGCCTGAGCGCGCACAGCGCTTTCATCAAAATTTTCTGCGGTGACAAGGCGATGCATTGTCTCCATTTCGCTAACATTAACAGGGGGCTGATCTTGTCTTGCCCTCTGCATCAGATCTCGCATCTGTTGACGCTGATGTTCGGTTAAACTTATGCCGTCAAACATATGGCTTTGGCTGCTGTGCTGCGTTGCGCTCTCCCCGGAGAGCCCGTTATCGCCGATGATAGCTACAGCAGCCTGGCTAAACGCACTGAACGCCAGCGTTGAGGCCATGACGGCAGCGGTAACTTTGCGCATCACTTGCTCCCAAAATCTTTTGTGTCGCGATTCAACGAGAGACAGTCTACGATTCAGGCTGCAAACATGCGTCAGGGGGTGTAAAACAACGTAAAGTCATGGATTAGATAGCCTTGATGTCGTAATTTCTGCCTCGGAGGTATTTAAACAATGAATAAAATCCTGTTAGTTGATGATGACCGAGAGCTCACATCCCTTTTAAAGGAGTTGCTCGACATGGAAGGTTTCAACGTTCTGGTCGCCCATGATGGCGAACAGGCGCTGAGTCTCCTTGACGACAGCATCGATCTACTTTTGCTCGACGTCATGATGCCGAAGAAAAACGGCATTGATACGCTGAAAGAGCTTCGCCAGACACACCAGACCCCCGTGATTATGCTGACCGCACGCGGCAGCGAACTCGACCGTGTACTCGGCCTTGAGCTGGGTGCGGATGACTATCTTCCGAAACCGTTCAACGACCGTGAACTGGTCGCCCGTATTCGCGCTATCCTGCGTCGTTCCCACTGGAGCGAACAGCAGCAGAATACTGACAACAGTTCACCAACGCTGGAAGTGGACTCCCTGAGCCTGAACCCAGGTCGCCAGGAAGCGAGCTTTGATGGCCAGACGCTGGAGCTGACCGGCACGGAATTCACCCTGCTTTATCTTCTGGCGCAGCATCTGGGCCAGGTGGTATCGCGTGAACACTTAAGCCAGGAAGTGCTGGGCAAACGACTCACGCCGTTTGACCGCGCTATCGATATGCATATCTCTAACCTGCGCCGTAAGCTGCCGGAGCGTAAGGACGGTCACCCGTGGTTTAAAACCTTGCGTGGTCGCGGTTACCTGATGGTGTCCGCTTCATGATAGGAAGCTTAACCGCCCGCATCTTTGCCATTTTCTGGCTGACGCTGGCACTGGTTTTAATGCTCGTATTGATGTTGCCAAAACTCGACTCACGCCAGATGACGGAGCTTCTCGACAGCGAGCAACGTCAGGGCGTGATGATCGAGCAGCATGTTGAAGCCGAGCTGGCAAACGATCCGCCAAACGATTTGATGTGGTGGCGCAGGCTGTTTCGCGCCATCGACAAGTGGGCACCGCCCGGACAACGCCTGCTGCTGGTCACCAGCGAAGGCCGCGTCATTGGGGCCGATCGCAATGAAATGCAGATTATCCGTAACTTCATTGGCCAGGCAGATAACGCCGATCACCCACAGAAGAAGAAATATGGACGCGTAGAGATGGTCGGCCCCTTCTCGGTTCGGGATGGGGAAGATAACTACCAGCTCTACCTGATTCGCCCAGCAAGCAGCTCCCAGTCCGATTTCATCAACCTGCTGTTTGACCGACCGCTCCTGCTGCTGATTGTCACGATGCTGGTCAGCTCTCCGCTGCTGCTCTGGCTGGCATGGAGCCTGGCAAAACCGGCGCGTAAGTTGAAAAATGCCGCCGATGAAGTGGCGCAGGGTAACTTGCGACAACACCCTGAACTGGAAGCCGGGCCGCAGGAATTCCTGGCTGCCGGCACCAGCTTTAACCAGATGGTGTCAGCGCTCGACAGGATGATGACGGCGCAGCAACGCCTGCTGTCTGACATCTCGCACGAGCTGCGTACGCCACTCACACGACTGCAGCTCGGCACCGCGCTGCTGCGCCGCCGCAGCGGTGAGAGTAAAGAGCTGGAGCGTATTGAAACGGAAGCCCATCGTCTGGACAGCATGATCAACGATCTGCTAGTGATGTCGCGCAATCAGCAGAAAAACGCGCTGGTCAGCGAAACGGTGAAAGCCAATCACCTGTGGCATGAAGTGTTAGACAACGCGGCATTCGAAGCGGAACAGATGGGCAAATCGTTCACCGTCAACTTCCCGCCTGGGCCATGGCCGCTGTACGGTAACCCCAACACGCTAGAAAGCGCGCTGGAGAATATCGTGCGTAACGCCCTGCGCTACTCGCACACGAAGATTGAGGTGGCGTTCTCGGTGGATAAAGACGGGATCACCGTCATTGTCGACGACGACGGTCCAGGCGTAAGCCCGGAAGACCGCGAGCAGATTTTCCGACCGTTCTACCGCACCGACGAGGCGCGGGACCGTGAATCTGGCGGTACGGGGCTGGGACTGGCGATTGTTGACACCGCGATGCAGCAACACCGTGGCTGGGTGAAAGCCGACGACAGCCCGCTGGGTGGGTTGCGGTTAACGCTGTGGCTGCCGCTGTATAAGCGTTCGTAGTGTTCCCCTCACCCTAACCCTCTCCCCATAGGGGAGAGGGGCAGTTATTTCCCCCACAACCTCCGCGAATTATCCTCGATCTCCCCGCTAATCCGCCGTTTCTGCATGGTTCTTGTCCAGCTGGTTGATAATCCTGCTGCCGACAGCAAACGACGATATTGCTCATCGTCAAACGGCATATGCCAGGCAATCGCGCAGGCGTCGTACACCGAGACGTCGCTTAGGCGTGACGCCAGCTCCAGCGGCGCATCCGCAGAAACCTGCCCGGCCAGCACCACGCGGTACAGCCAGCCGGTCTTGCCCGCCGTTTGCAGCCGGGCCGACATATCGCCGATCCCGAAATGGTAGTTAAGCTTGAAGCACGGCGAGCGCGGCTGCGTCACCTGGATCAGGGCGTCCCCCCAGCGGAAAATATCGCCAATAAAAACGTTGTTCTCAGTGAGCCCTTCGGTCGAGAGGTTCTCACCAAATGCGGGCGCCACAAACAGATCCGCCTGCTCGGGAAATTCGGCTATCCAGTGGCGATAATGCTCGCGCGGGTAGTGGCACAGCGCGCGCTCTGGCCCACCGTGGATTTTCTTTTCGGCCTGCTCGTCACCCGCCAGCCCGAGGTCGGTTAGAGTCAACTCACCGTCGACCTGAATTTTGGCGATGGCGCTCGGACGGCTGCCATCGTAATCCCTTACCTTGCCTGTAAATACATTCACCGGGTAGTGCATCTCGGCTCCTTCAGAGACAAAAAAAGCGAGTCATCAGACTCGCTTCTCACAGGCGGCAATGCAACCTTATTTTTTAGCGGCGAAACGTGCTGCTGCTTCGTCCCAGTTCACTACGTCCCAGAACGCTTTGATGTAGTCCGGGCGACGGTTCTGGAATTTCAGGTAGTAAGCGTGTTCCCACACGTCCAGACCCACGATTGGGAAACCGGATGCGCCAGAGATTGCTTCACCCATCAGCGGGGAATCCTGGTTAGCAGTAGAAACTACCGCCAGTTTGTCACCTTTCAGTACCAGCCATGCCCAGCCAGAGCCGAAACGGGTCGCAGCGGCTTTTTCGAATTCCGCTTTGAAGTTGTCCACGGAACCGAAATCGCGCTCGATAGCGGCTTTCAGGTCGCCCTGCAGGGTAGTACCGGTTTTCAGGCCTTTCCAGAACAGGCTGTGGTTAGCGTGACCACCTGCGTTGTTACGCAGAACGGTTTTCTTGTCTGCTGGCAGCTGGTCCAGTTTAGCGATCAGCTCTTCTGCAGACAGGTTAGCGAACTCTGGCAGGCTTTCCAGCGCGGCGTTTGCGTTGTTCACATAGGTCTGGTGGTGTTTAGTGTGATGGATTTCCATCGTCTGCTTGTCGAAATGCGGTTCCAGTGCGTCGTAGGCATACGGCAGGGATGGCAGTGTATAACTCATAATCCTCTCCATTAGTGTCGGGCGGCACAGCTGTTAATGCCGCGTAAGCAGTTGGTTCATTATAGTTAATTAAATGATATTGAAAATGATTATCAATGCCGTACTTTTTATAAGGTTATGCATGAGATGATAAATACCGAAATTGTGAATCTGCTCACGCGGTTAACGCGTTGATTGCCATCCAGAACAAAAGTGCGGCAACCTTCTGAAGGTTCCCAAACCGCCTAATTTTTACACTCATCAAGTCGGCGGGAAGCCACCGACGATAAAAACGATGAGGATGTAAAAATGAATCATGCGATTACGATGGGTATTTTCTGGCATTTGATAGGCGCGGCCAGTGCAGCCTGTTTCTATGCCCCGTTTAAAAAGGTTAAACACTGGTCATGGGAAACCATGTGGTCCGTCGGCGGTACGGTGTCATGGCTGATTTTACCGTGGACCATTAGCGCCATGCTGCTGCCCGATTTCTGGGGCTACTTCTCCTCTTTTAACGCCTCCACCCTGCTGCCGGTTTTCCTGTTTGGCGCGATGTGGGGCATCGGTAACATCAACTACGGCCTCACCATGCGCTACCTCGGCATGTCGATGGGTATTGGTATCGCCATTGGCATTACGCTGATTGTCGGCACGCTGATGACGCCAATCCTCAACGGTAACTTTGACGTACTGATCAACACCGAAGGCGGGCGCATGACGCTGCTGGGCGTGTTGGTTGCCGTGATCGGCGTCGGTATTGTGACCCGCGCGGGCCAGTTGAAAGAGCGCAAGATGGGCATCAAGGCCGAAGACTTCAGCCTGAAGAAAGGCCTTGTGCTGGCGATCATGTGCGGCATCTTCTCCGCGGGGATGTCATTTGCGATGAACGCCGCCAAACCAATGCATGAGGCCGCCGCCGCGCTAGGCGTTGACCCGCTGTACGCGGCGCTGCCAAGCTACGTGGTGATCATGGGCGGCGGCGCGCTGGTTAACCTGGGATTCTGCTTCATTCGTCTGGCAAAAGTGAAGAATTTGTCGGTAAAAGCTGACTTCTCACTGGCAAAACCGCTGATTGTCACCAACGTGCTGCTATCTGCACTCGGCGGCCTGATGTGGTATCTGCAGTTCTTCTTCTACGCCTGGGGTCACGCCAGCATTCCGGCGCAGTATGACTACATGAGCTGGATGCTGCACATGAGCTTCTACGTGCTGTGCGGCGGGCTGGTTGGGCTGGTGCTCAAAGAGTGGAATAACGCCGGGCGGCGTCCGGTGGGCGTGCTGAGCCTGGGCTGCGTGGTGATTATTATCGCGGCCAACATTGTCGGCCTCGGCATGGCGAACTGATTACGCCGCCTTTCGACTACGATGACGCCACTGAACCGGCGTCATCCCCACCTCGCGGTTAAACACCACCGAAAAGTAGTTACTGTCCTCAAAGCCACAGCGCATCGCCACTTCACTGACCATCAGCTCCGTATGCTGCAGCAAATACTGCGCGTGGCAAATGCGCAGCTGGCGCAGATAGTGGTTCACCGTCATCCCGGTCTGGGTGCGAAACTGCTGGCGCAACGCGCGCTCGCTGCACTGCTCCTGTTCGCAGAACTTCTCCAGCACAAAGCTTTTGTTCAGGCTGCCCGCAAGCGTCGTGATTAGCTTATCCAGCAGCGCTTCCTGCGCCGTGGCGGAAGGGTTATCGGTGGCATAACGGTAGCGCTTAAGGGTCATGACCAGCTGGGCAAAAAGCAGCTCCGCCATCGGGTTCGCTGCGGGGTCGCTCTTCTGGCTCTCCTGCTCCAGCTGTGAGATCACCTGCCGCACCTGGGTCATGCCGTTGCTGCTTAAGCGCCAGTGCGGGGCACTCTTTGCATCATGAAAACCGGGAATGTTGGCGCCCCAGTCAACGTTGAGTCTGAGCCTGTCCGGGCAGTAAATGACGTTCTGCAACACCAGATCGTTAACCGAGGCGTAGGAGTGCTTATCTTCGGCGCGGATATAAAAAAGGTCTCCGCGCGTAATGCGGTAAGGCCGGTCATTAAGCACGTGCAGGCCGTTGCCCCGCCATACCAGCACCAGCTCGCAAAATTCATGGGTATGTTCAGCGAAGACGTTTTGCGGATAGCGATCGGCCACCGCAACGGCCTGACCCGCGGAGGCAAAAAAATCGCTTTTGCGAAGGATTAACTGAGCAGCCACACCACAACCTCTACGGCGAATAACCTGACATTATTAGCCTTTTTGCGGCAATAAAACGGTGACTGCCCTCGCGTTACTGAAGTGACGCGTCTTTGCCCTGGCGGATATCGCGCGGCGACCAGCTGAACTCGCGGCGAAAAAGGGTCGAAAAGTGGTTACTGTCGCCGAAACCGCAGCGATACGCAATATCCGTAACGCTTTCATCGGTATGGCGCAACAGATGGCGGGCTTTGATCAAGCGCAGGCGGTTGAGGTAGCGCTGCGGCGTCAGCCCGGTGTACTGCTTAAGCTGTCGGTGCAGGGTGCGTAGCGACAGGGAAAAGTCATCCGCCAGCGTTTCCCAGCTGACATCTTCGGCAAAGTGGTCTTCCAGCCAGGCCATCAGTTGGGTCAGCCGCGCGTCGTTATTTTCCCGCCCTTCCACCAGGCTACTGCGGCGCAGCAGCACCAGCAGCTGCATAAACAGCAGCTCGCGCGTGGCGATGGCATGCGTTTCCTCCCCGTCTTCGCTCTGCTCCATCTGGCTCACCAGCTGACGCACCTGCTGCAGCGTGGCCTGATTCACGCGCCAGTGAGAAGGATAGTGCCCATCTTTCTCCTGCGGCAGCAGCTGATTCAGGCCAGAAAGGAACTGGAACGCATCCGGTGAACGATAGAGCACATTCGTCAAACACAGGTTGTCGGTATGTTCATACAAGTGCCTGTCGTGATCGCGTACAAAACACACCGTGCCGCCGCTAATGGTGTACGGCTGGCCGTTAAAGACGTGAATCCCCGTTCCGTGTTCCACAATCACAATTTCATGAAAATCATGGTGATGCTCTGGAAACGCAGCCTGAGGGAGCCGTGGCTCAATCGCAACAGGCGAACCTCCCGAAGGAAAAAAATCCACGCTGTGTAGTACGGTCATAGCGGCCCCCACCAATGAGAAATGTTCTCAAAATAGTAATTAAGGCCCTGTCGTTGCACCTTAAATTTTCGGCAGCAATCCTCGCAAAACCTGTCTGTTTTTCAAGAAACAGGCGGAAAGATCGGGAAATGCGGTAAGCGTCACACTGCCTGAAAACCCCGTCATTACTGGAAACTGTGAACTCTCTCACGTTCATCTTTGCTTTCTTGCCAGCGCAAGATTTGGACTGTCAGTGGCGAGAAGGTGGATTTTCCCCCTCTTTCTTACACTCACCGCTAATGACTTATAGAAGGATTCGACCATGACTTTTCGCCATTGTGTGGCTGTCGATTTAGGCGCATCCAGCGGGCGTGTGATGCTCGCCACCTGGAATGGCGGCCAGCGCACACTTTCGCTTCGCGAAATGCACCGCTTTGTTAACTGCCTGCAAAAGCAGGACGGTTTTGACACCTGGGATATCGATGGCCTCGAAAACGAGATCCGTATCGGGCTACAGAACGTGTGTGATGCCGGTATTCGTATCGACAGCATCGGCATTGATACCTGGGGTGTGGACTATGTGCTGCTGGACAGCAACGGCGAACGCGTGGGTCTACCCATTTCCTACCGCGACAGCCGTACCGATGGCGTGATGGCGCACGCCATTGCCCAGCTTGGCAAAGACGCCATCTATGGGCGCAGCGGCATCCAGTTTCTGCCGTTCAACACGCTATATCAGCTGCGCGCGCTGGTCGAACAGCAACCGGAGATTGTGGCAAACGTGGCGCATGCGCTGCTGATCCCGGACTACTTCAGCTACCGTCTGACCGGCAACATGAACTGGGAATACACCAACGCCACCACCACGCAGCTGGTGAATATCAACTCCGATAGCTGGGATGAAAACCTGCTGGCCTGGACGGGCGCATCGCCAGCCTGGTTCGGCACGCCGACCCATCCAGGGAATGTGATCGGTCAGTGGATTTGCCCACAGGGGAACGAAATCCCTGTTGTCGCCGTTGCCAGCCACGACACTGCCAGCGCGGTCATTGCCTCACCGCTCGCCAGCAAAGATGCCGCCTACCTCTCTTCCGGCACCTGGTCACTGATGGGCTTTGAGAGCAAAACGCCGTACACCAGCGATGCCGCCCTGGCAGCAAACATCACCAACGAAGGCGGCGCGGAAGGTCGTTACCGCGTGCTGAAAAACATCATGGGTTTGTGGCTGCTCCAGCGGGTGCTGAAAGAGAAGAACATCACCGACCTGCCTGCGCTCATCGCAGAAACCGAAACGCTGAAAGCCTGTTCTTTCCTGATCAACCCCAATGACGACCGTTTCATCAACCCGGCGCAGATGAGCGCGGAGATCCAGGCCGCCTGTTTCGAGGCCGGACAGCCGGTGCCTTCCAGCCCGGCTGAACTGGCGCGCTGCATTTTCGACAGCCTCGCCCTGCTGTACGCAGACGTGCTGTCTGAGCTGGCTGGCCTGCGCGGCAAACCCTTCAGCCAGCTGCATATCGTCGGTGGCGGCTGCCAAAACCAGCTGCTCAACCAGCTTTGTGCCGATGCCTGCGGCATCACCGTAATTGCCGGCCCGGTTGAGGCCTCCACGCTCGGCAACATTGGCATTCAGCTGATGACGCTGGACGAGCTGGTAAGCGTTGACGATTTCCGTTCGGTGGTGATGGCGAACGACAGCCTGACCACCTTCACACCTAATCCCTGCCATGAAATTGCCCGCTACCGGGCGCAATTTCAGCAAAAACGACTGACTAAGGAGCTTTGCGCATGACCACTCAATTAGAACAAGCCTGGGACCTGGCTAAACAGCGATTCGCCGCCGTCGGTGTGGATGTCGAAGAGGCGTTGCGCCAGCTCGATCGTCTGCCTGTTTCCATGCACTGCTGGCAGGGCGATGACGTTGCCGGTTTCGAGAACCCAGGCGGGTCGCTGACGGGTGGCATTCAGGCAACCGGTAACTACCCGGGTAAAGCGCGTAACGCCAGCGAACTGCGCGCCGATCTGGAGCTGGCTTTGAGCCTGATCCCAGGGCCGAAACGCCTGAACCTGCACGCCATCTATCTGGAATCTGACGAGCCAGTGGCGCGCAACGACATCAAACCGGAACACTTTAAGAACTGGGTTGAGTGGGCGAAAACCAACAAGCTGGGTCTGGACTTTAATCCGTCCTGCTTCTCCCACCCGCTGAGCGCCGACGGTTTTACCCTCGCCCATGCGGACGATGAAATCCGCCAGTTCTGGATCGACCACGTAAAGGCCAGCCGCCGCGTCTCAGCGTACTTCGGCGAGCAGCTCGGCACGCCGTCGGTGATGAATATCTGGATCCCGGACGGCATGAAGGACATCACCGTGGACCGTCTGGCACCGCGTCAGCGCCTGCTGGCCGCGCTGGATGAGGTCATCAGCGAAAAACTGAACCCGGCGCACCACATCGACGCCGTGGAGAGCAAGCTGTTCGGCATTGGCGCAGAAAGCTACACCGTAGGCTCGAATGAGTTCTACATGGGGTACGCCACCAGCCGTCAAACCGCGCTGTGCCTGGATGCCGGTCACTTCCACCCCACCGAAGTCATCTCCGACAAAATCTCCGCCGCCATGCTCTACGTCCCGCGCCTGCTGTTGCACGTCAGCCGCCCGGTGCGCTGGGACAGCGACCATGTCGTGCTGCTGGATGACGAAACCCAGGCAATTGCCAGCGAAATCATCCGACACGACCTGTTCGACCGCGTGCACATTGGCCTCGACTTCTTCGACGCCTCCATCAACCGCATCGCGGCGTGGGTGATCGGCACCCGCAACATGAAAAAAGCCCTGCTGCGTGCACTGCTGGAGCCAACCGCCGCGCTAAAACAGCTGGAAGAGAACGGCGACTACACCGCGCGTCTGGCGCTGCTGGAAGAGCAGAAATGCCTGCCGTGGCAGGCGGTGTGGGAAATGTATTGCCAGCGTAACGACGCGCCGTCAGGCAGCCAGTGGCTGGATAACGTGCGGGCGTATGAGCAAGACGTGTTGAGCAAGCGCAGCTAATTTTGCCCTCACCCTAACCCTCTCCCACAGGGAGAGGGAACTTTTACCCCCTCTCCCTGTGGGAGAGGGCCGGGGTGAGGGGATTCAACCTCACCGCGATAACTGGAAAATAAAAACTATGCAGACCATCAACCATTCCTGGTTCGTCCAGGGCATGATTAAAGCAACCACCGATGCCTGGCTGAAAGGCTGGGACGAGCGTAACGGCGGCAACCTGACGCTACGCCTGAATGACGCGGATATCGAACCCTTCGCTGCGGATTTCCACCCGCAACCCCGCTATATCGCGCTAAGCCAGCCGATGCCGCTGCTCGCCAATACGCCGTTTATCGTAACCGGTTCCGGCAAGTTCTTCCGCAACGTGCAGCTCGACCCGCAGGCGAACCTTGGCGTGGTGAAAGTGGACAGCGACGGCGCGGGCTACCATATTCTCTGGGGTCTGACAGACGACGCGGTCCCAACGTCTGAACTGCCTGCACACTTCCTCTCTCACTGTGAGCGCATCAAGGCGACCAACGGCAAAGACCGCGTGATCATGCACTGCCACGCCACCAACCTGATCGCCCTCACCTACGTGCTGGAAAACGACACGGATTTCATCACCCGCAAACTGTGGGAAGGCAGCACCGAGTGTCTGGTGGTGTTCCCGGACGGCGTGGGCATTCTGCCGTGGATGCTGCCGGGTACAGATGAAATCGGCCAGGCAACCGCGATTGAAATGCAGAAACATTCCCTGGTGCTGTGGCCATTCCACGGCGTATTCGGCAGCGGCCCGACGCTCGATGAAGCCTTTGGCCTGATCGACACCGCCGAGAAATCGGCTGAAGTACTGGTGAAGGTCTATTCCATGGGCGGCATGAAGCAGACCATCACAAGGGAAGAACTGATTGCACTGGGCAAACGCTTTGGCGTCACCCCGATGCAGTCGGCGTTAGATCTGTACAAATAAAAACATCGCGCCCCGCTCAACGAGACGGGGCGAATACCACCTGCAATCCCTACACAACTAACTCAAGTCAGTGGAGTAAAAGCAATGAAAATAAAAGCAAGCTTGATCCTCACCGTTGCCGCTCTGGCGTTGTCCGGTTCCGCTTTAGCAGAAGTCAAAATCGCCCTGGTGGCGAAGTCCTTAGGAAATGGATTCTTCGAAGCAGCGAACGTCGGCGCGCAGGAGGCAGCCAAAGAGTTAGGCGATGTAAAAGTGATTTATACCGGCCCGACCACCACCACGGCGGAAGCGCAGATCGAAGTGTTGAATGGGCTGATCGCCCAGGGCGTGGATGCGATCGCGATTTCCGCCAACGATCCGGACGCCTTAGTCCCCGTGCTGAAAAAAGCGATGCAGCGCGGGATCAAAGTTGTCTCCTGGGATTCCGGGGTGGCAAAGGCCGGACGTCAGATCCACCTGAACCCATCAAATAACGCCCTGATTGGCGAAACCAACGTCAAGCTGGCTGCGGATGCGCTGAAAGCGCTGAACGTGGAGAAAGGCGACGTCGCGGTGCTGAGCGCCACCCCAACCTCCACCAACCAGAATACCTGGATTGCGGAGATGAAAAAGGTGCTACCGCAGTACCCGTCCGTCAATCTGGTCACCGTGGCGTATGGCGACGATCTCTCTGACAAGAGCTACCGAGAAGCGGTCGGCCTGCTGAAAACCTACCCTGACCTGAAGGTGATCGTTTCACCTTCGTCCGTGGGTATTGTCGCGGCGGCGCAGGCGGTTAAAGACCAGGGCAAAATTGGCAAAGTGTACGTGACCGGCTTAGGGCTGCCGTCTGAAATGGCCGGCGCGGTGAAATCCGGTGCGAGCAAGAGCTTCGCCATCTGGAACCCGATTGATCTGGGCTACGCGGCCACGTACTTAGCGGATGACCTGGTGAAAGGCACCGCCACCAAAAATGAAGCCAGCATGGGCAAGCTGGGGAAAGTGAAGCTGGATGCTGACGGCAGCGGCGCAATGGCTGAGCCGTTCGTCTACGACGCCAGCAATATTGATAAGTTCTCGAAGATTTTCTGATCCTTTCTCCCCCTCACCCCACCCCCTCTCCCCAAAGGGGCGAGGGGGTGGGGTGAGGGGGAATCTACGGAGAACTATCATGACCCCATTGCTACAGCTTTCTGGCATCACCAAGGTCTTCCCCGGCGTGCGCGCCCTTGAGAACGTGCAGCTTGGGCTGTGGCCCGGCAAGGTAACCGCGCTTATCGGCGAAAACGGCGCGGGCAAGTCGACGCTGGTCAAAGTGATGACCGGTATTTACCAGCCTGACGAAGGCGAAATCCTCTACAAGGCCATTCCTGTTCAGCTCCCGACGCCAGAATCGGCGCATAAAATAGGGATCACCGCCATTCATCAGGAAACTGTCCTGTTTGATGAACTGTCGGTCACCGAAAATATTTTTGTCGGCCAGTATCTTCATAAAGGCTTTTTTAAAAAGCTCGACTGGCCGGAGATGCATCGCCGGGCGCAGGCGATCCTTACCCGTTTGGAGGTGCAGATTGACCCGCGCGCGACGCTCAAAACCCTGAGCATTGCCCAGCGTCACATGGTCGCCATCGCCCGCGCGCTGTCGTTTGAGGCGCAGGTGGTGATCCTCGATGAGCCCACGGCGGCGCTGTCGCAGCATGAAATCCTCGAGTTTTATCACATCGTTGAACGCCTGAAGCAGGAAGGCAAAGCCATCCTGTTTATCTCGCACAAGTTTGACGAGATTTTTGAGCTTGCCGATCGCTACACCATTTTGCGTGACGGCGTATTCGTCGGCGAAGGCGCGATGAGCGCGATAACCGAAGAGCGGATGGTGTCGATGATGGTTGGACGTGCCATTACCCAGACTTTCCCAAAAATCGACTGCGAAAAAGGCGAGACGGTACTGGAGGTGAAAAACCTGTGCCACCCGACCGAGTTTGCCGATATCACCTTCTCTCTGCGCAAAGGCGAAATCCTCGGCTTTTACGGGTTGGTCGGCGCCGGGCGTACCGAACTGATGCAGGCGCTTTCCGGCGTCACGCGTCCGTCGTCGGGTGAGATTGTCCTGAACGGCCAGCTTCAGCGTTTCCGCCAGCCAGCGGATGCGATCAAAGCCGGCATCGTCTGCGTGCCTGAAGAGCGGCAGAAACAGGGCGCGATTATCGCGCTGCCCATTGCCCAGAACATCAGTCTGCCCCAGCTTAGCAAGCTCAATCCGAACGGCGTGCTGCACGACGACCGGGAATGGCGGCTGGCAGACGAATACGCCAAACGCCTGCAGGTGAAAGCCTTTAGCTGGAAGCAGGCCGTCGAAACGCTTTCCGGTGGCAACCAGCAAAAGGTGGTGATCGGAAAATGGCTGGCGACACATCCTGACGTGATCATCCTCGATGAGCCGACAAAAGGCATTGATATCGGCTCAAAAGCCGCCGTTCATCAATTTATGTCTGAGCTGGTCAGCCAGGGGCTGGCGGTGATCATGGTGTCATCTGAGCTGCCCGAAGTGATGGGGATGGCAGACAGGATCATCGTGATGCATGAAGGGCTGATGGTGGCTGAATATCAGGCAGGCGACGCAACGGCGGAAACCATCGTCAGCGCCGCCAGCGGTGCAAAACAGGAGGCGGCGTGATGCTAAAGCAACTGCTTAAACACCGCGAAGCGCTGCTGGGCGCGGTCATAGTGCTGATGATCGTCGCCATTGGCAGCCGCGTGCCGTCGTTTATTGCACCGGGCAACCTGGTGGAGATGTTTAACGACACCGCCATCCTGATCGTCCTGGCGCTCGGACAGATGATGGTGCTGCTGACCAAAGGTATCGATCTGTCGATGGCGGCCAACCTTGCGCTGACCGGGATGATTGTCGCCCTGATTAACTTCCACTATCCGGACATCCCCGTCTGGTCGCTACTGATCCTCGCAAGCGCGCTCGGGCTGTTGATGGGCATCATCAACGGCCTGCTGGTATGGAAATTGGGTATTCCGGCAATCGTGGTCACGCTCGGTACCATGAGCATCTACCGCGGAATTATCTTTCTGCTCTCCGGCGGCGGCTGGGTTAACTCTAACCAAATGGGCGCCGACTTCCTCGGCCTGCCTCGTGCATCAGTGCTGGGCTTGCCGGTGCTGAGCTGGTGCGCCATCGCCGCGCTGCTGTTGGTGGGTTATTTCCTGCGCTTCAGCCGCACCGGACGCGCGCTCTACACCGCAGGCGGCAACGCCACGGCGGCGTACTACACCGGGATCAACGCCGGAAAGATGCAGTTTGTCAGCTTCTGCCTCTCTGGCCTGCTGGCCGGGTTTTGCGGTTACCTGTGGATTTCGCGCTTCGCGGTGGCCTATGTGGATGTGGCAAACGGCTTTGAGCTGCAGGTGGTAGCAGCCTGCGTCATTGGCGGGATCAGCACCATGGGCGGCACAGGTCGCGTGCTCGGCTGCCTGTTCGGCGCGCTGTTCCTCGGGGTGATCAACAACGCTCTGCCGGTGATTGGCGTCTCTCCGTTCTGGCAAATGGCCATTTCCGGCACGGTGATCGTGATTGCGGTGCTGCTGAACGAACGCGGCAATAAGCGTAAAGGCCGGTTGATTCTGCGTGATGCTGCGCTGGCTCGTCAGAAACTGGCGGTGAAACCATGAGCAAAATGATGACCACTGAAGAGATCAAAAACATGCCGGAGACGCCAGGCATTTTCCAGCGTCTGCTGTGCTGGGAAGGCTTCCTGCTGGCGGTGACGCTGGCGGTGTTCGTGGGCAATGCCCTCGCCTCGCCCTACTTCCTTAATATCTGGAACCTCTCGGATGCGACGTTCAATTTCACCGAAAAAGCGATCGTCGTCCTGCCAATGGCAATGCTGATCATCGCCCGCGAAATTGACCTATCGGTGGCCTCCACCATTGCCCTTAGCTCCACGGCGATGGGCTTTTGCGCGGCGGCAGGCATGGATACGCCGCTGCTTATCTGCGTGGGATTGGGCGTCGGACTGCTATGCGGGCTGTTCAACGGCATCCTGGTGACGCGCTTTAACCTCTCGTCCATCGTCATCACCATTGGCACCATGAGCCTGTACCGTGGGATCACCTACATCCTGCTCGGTGACCAGGCGCTGAACAGCTATCCGGAAAGCTTCGCCTGGCTGGGGCAAGGCTACGTCTTCGGCGCGCTGTCTTTCGAATTTGCCCTGTTCATCGTGCTCGCGGCGGTGTTTGCCTTTGTGCTGCACCGCACCAACTTTGGCCGCCGTACCTACGCCATCGGCAATAACCCGACCGGCGCGTGGTACTCCGGCATCAACGTTAAACGCCATAACCTGATCCTGTTCGCGCTGGTGGGGCTGATGTCTGGTCTGGCGTCGGTGCTGCTCACCTCGCGCTTAGGCAGTACCCGTCCGACGATTGCGATGGGCTGGGAGCTGGCGGTGGTAACCATGGCGGTGCTCGGCGGCGTCAATATTCTCGGCGGGTCCGGCAGCATGGTGGGGGTGATTATCGCCGCCTTCCTGATGGGGCTGGTGACCTTCGGCCTGAGCCTGCTTAACGTGCCCGGCATTGTGATGTCGGTGATTATCGGCGCGATGCTGATTGTGGTGATCTCGTTGCCGATTATTACGCGTCGGATTATGCAGCGAAGACGGATCTAATTGCCGGGTGGCACTGCGCCACCCGACATAAAAATCACAGTAATTAAGGAGAATTATCATGAGCTTTATGTTGGCACTGCCGAAAATCAGCCTGCACGGCGCGGGCGCAATCGGCGATATGGTTAATCTGGTGGCAAACAAGCAGTGGGGAAAAGCGCTGATTGTCACCGACGGTCAGCTGGTAAAACTGGGTCTGCTCGACAGCCTGTTTACCGCGCTGGACGCCCACCAGATGCCGTATCGCCTGTTTGACGAGGTGTTCCCAAACCCGACGGAGGCGCTGGTCCAGAAAGGATTCAAAGCGTATCAGGACGCCGAGTGTGATTACCTGATTGCCTTCGGCGGCGGCAGCCCGATTGATACCGCCAAAGCGATTAAAATCCTCACAGCTAACCCCGGCCCGTCAACCGACTACTCCGGCGTCGGCAAAGTGAAAAACGCGGGCGTGCCGCTGGTGGCGATCAACACCACCGCAGGCACGGCGGCGGAGATGACCAGCAACGCGGTGATTATTGACTCCGCGCGTCGGGTGAAAGAGGTGATCATCGATCCGAACATCATTCCGGATATCGCCGTGGATGATGCCAGCGTGATGCTTGATATCCCTGCCTCCGTCACTGCTGCAACCGGTATGGATGCGTTAACCCACGCCATTGAAGCCTACGTTTCCGTGGGCGCGCACCCGCTTACCGACGCCAACGCGCTGGAAGCGATTCGCCTGATCGCGCACTGGCTGCCAAACGCGGTCAACGACGGCCACAGCCTGGAAGCACGCGAACAGATGGCGTTTGGTCAATATCTGGCAGGCATGGCGTTTAACAGTGCGGGCCTCGGCCTCGTGCACGCCCTGGCGCATCAGCCGGGCGCAACGCACAACCTGCCGCACGGCGTATGCAACGCTATCCTGCTGCCGATCGTCGAAAACTTTAACCGTCCGAACGCCGTGACGCGCTTTGCCCGCGTGGCGCAGGCAATGGGCGTCGATACCCGCGGAATGAGCGATGAAGCGGCCAGCATGTCAGCCATTCAGGCGATTCGCGATCTTAGCGCTCGCGTCGGTATTCCATCCGGCTTCAGCCAACTCGGGGTTACCAAAGCCGATATCGAAGGCTGGCTGGATAAAGCCCTCTCAGACCCGTGCGCGCCGTGTAACCCACGTACCGCCAGCCGCGACGAGGTTCGCGAGCTGTATCTGGAGGCATTATGATCCGCAAAGCTTTTGTGATGCAGGTAAACCCTGACGCGCATGATGAATACCAACGTCGCCACAATCCAATTTGGTCAGAACTGGAAACGGTGCTGAAAGATCACGGCGCCCATCACTACGCCATTTATCTCGATAAGGCTCGCAACCTGCTGTTTGCAACCGTAGAAATTGAATCGGAAGCGCGCTGGAACGCCGTAGCGGATACCGACGTCTGCCAGCGCTGGTGGAAGTATATGGGTGACGTCATGCCGTCGAACCCCGACAACAGCCCGGTCAGCGCCGAGCTAAAAGAGGTGTTTTACCTGGACTGATGGGTTAACGCTGCTGCCCCCGTGGCGGCAGCAATCTCCTGCCTGCTGCTTAGCGTAAATGCCGAGATCGCCGTAATTGCCAGCACAAAACAGCCCAGCATCAGGTAGGTTTCCTGGAAGCCTATCCGGTCATACATATTCCCGGCAAAGGCGGAGAGGAAAATGGCCGCTGACTGTTTTGCAAACTGAAAGCCAATCAGGTAGATAGTGGCGGACAGGCGCGTATCAAACACTCCGGTGATGTACTTGAATGCCCCCACCAGCAGGAACGGAACCTCCAGCGCGTGCAGCATCTTCAGGGCAATCACCTCCACGGCGGTGGTGGCAAACGACGAGCCAATAATGCGCGTTGCCATAATCAGCCCGGCAATCAGCAGCGTGTTTTTCGCGCCGATGCGGTTAATGATCCACGGCGAGCAGAACATGATGATGGCATTGCAAATCTCCCCCGCCGTGGTGGCAAAACCAAAGGCGCGGGTCCCTTCCTGCGGTGTAGCGAAGAAAGTTTTGAAGAAGGTGGCAAACTGCTGGTCGAAGACGTCATACACGCAGGCCACGCCAATCACATACAGGATGAACATCCACATTCTGCGCTGGCGGAACAGGTTAAAGACGGTCCTGGCCGTGATTTGTGGCTGGTTAGCGCCCAACGCGTCCATCACCTGCGCCGTCTGGTTTGGCTTCGGTTTTGCGACCACCAGCAGCAGCATGAGCAGCAGCGCCGCCCCTGAACCCATCCAGAAGACGTAGGACGGATCGATCCCGAACAGGATGCCGCCCGTCGAGGCGCACAGCCCCCAGCCGAGACAGCCGAACATGCGCGCCTTGCCGTACTCGAAGAAACTGTTGCGGCTCACGCGCTCAATGTAGGCCTCTATCGCCCCTGAACCTGCCGAGAAAACGAAGCCGATATACAGCCCCCCGCTGAGCGCACCCAGCCAGATATTGGCTTTAAGCAGAGGCGCAAAGACGAAGAGAAAGAAGGGTGCGAATAAAAACAGCAGCACCGCGATGATCCACAGCAGGTGCTTTTTCAGCCCTAGCTTGTCTGAAATCACCCCCAGCACCGGCTGGAAAGCGATAGCCGAAAGCGAGATGCAGGAGAACACAATCCCGGTATGGGTTTTATTCAGGCCGATGATATCCGACAGCCAGATCGGCAGAAACGGAAAGCAGGTCGCCATAATGAAAAAGTAGAGGAAGAAAAACAGCCCGAAGATCCAGAAATTAGGGTTGTCTTTGTGGGTACAGGTTGTTGTATTCATTATTTTTATCCTCAACGGAAGGCCGGTTGCCCGGCCCATCACCTTTACACGCGTTCAACGCCAATCAGAATGGCGGTTTCCGGATCCAAAATCGGCAGCGCAATGCCCGCCTGCATCAGCCATTCCCCGCTCGCCGTTTGCGGCGCCTCCATCCACGCAGGAAGCTTACGCATGGTGTGGCCGCCCTCCCCGGTTAAGCGAATATTCGGGTGATCGAGCAGCGTGATGCGGTACTGCGCGCTGGCCTCCAGCCCCGGCATGCGCAGCGGCATCATCAGGGTGTAATCCGGCATGGCGAGCTGGCTGACAATAAACACCCCCTGTGTCTTGTCTTCGCTCACAATCCCCTGCGCTTGGGTGCTGGCATCCGGCATATCGACACGCCACTGGATACCGTGATGAATAACGTCCCGCCACTGCTTATGCAGCGCCGCGTAATGGCGATACCCTTCGCGTTCATCTTCATCAACGGTGAGCGGGTCCAGCTCCAGACCCATATGGCCAAACAGCGCCGTCAGGCCACGAAACTCAATGCTGTGCTGGCGGAAAGTCGCGTGACATTTATGATGACCGATATGCGCGCCCATCACTTCCGGCGGGAAGAAGTAGCTCATTCCGCGCTGGATGGTATTGCGCTCGAGAGCATCGTTGTTATCGGACGCCCAAAAGCGGTGGCTGCGGGTCAGCACTTCGTAATCAATGCGCCCGCCGCCGGAAGAACAGGATTCAAATTCGATATGCGGGAAGCGCGCTCCCAGCACGTCCAGCAGGCGATAGAACTGACGCGTTTGCGCATCGGCGGCCGCTTTTCCCTGATGGCCCGGCTGCACCAGCTCGCGGTTCATGTCCCATTTCACGTAGTCGACCGCATGTTCCCCCAGCAGCCAGCTCATACGTTCTACCAGATAGTCAAAGGCTTCGGGAATATTCAGGTTGAGTACCAGCTGATGACGCCCGGTGGCCTGGGCGTAGCCCGGCAGCGCCAGCACCCAGTCGGGATGCGCGCGGTACAAATCGGAGTCCGGGCTGATCATCTCTGGCTCAACCCAGATACCAAACTCCATGCCGAGCTGTTTCACATGATTGATGACCGGCGTTAGACCGTTAGGGTATTTTTTTTCATCCAGATACCAGTCGCCCAGCGCGCGGCGGTCGTCGTCACGGCCTTTGTACCAGCCGTCGTCGATGATAAAGCGCTCGACGCCCAGCGCTGCCGCTTCGTCAGCCATACGCATAATGTAGTCTGGGCTGTGGTTGAAGTAGATCCCTTCCCAGGTGTTGAGATGCACCGGACGCGGTTTGTGTTCCGGGAAGCGGATAATGTTGTCACGCAGGTAACGGTGGAACTGCTGGCTCATACCGTTCAGACCCTGCGCGGAATAGCTGGCATACAGGCGCGGCGTCCAGAGCGTTTCACCTTCTGCCACGGCGATTTCCCCCGGCAAATAGAGTGCTTCTGCCTGCAGATAGCGGCGACCGTCGGTTTTCGCTTCTGCCCGCAGGCGGTGATTGCCGCTCCAGCCCAAATGCACGCCCCAAACGTCACCGTGCATTTCGTTGAACGATGAGGTTCCGGAAATCAGCGCCGGGAAGTGTTCGTGAGAGGTTTTACCGCGACGGTTTTCAATGACGAAGCTATTGTGTTCCAGCTTCACGCGATGCGGCTGGAATTCGTGGATCCAGCGTCCGTGGAAAGCCATGACCTCCTGCGCGCGCTCGGCCACCGGCAGCGTCACCGCGAAGCGATCCACCTGCCAGGACTGCGCTTTCAGGTTGGTTAAACCGTGGCGTACCACCAGCACGCCGCTCTTATCCAACGCCAGCTCGCTGGTCAAACGCAGGCCGGCCTGTGTGTCTTCCGCAGTAATCGTCAGCGTGTTTTCCTGCTGCTGCACCTGAGTGGTGTTAAACACCGGCGACCCGTCAAGCCCCCGGCGGTGGCCCTCAATACCGGGTGAGCCAAACAGGCCGTGCCCCAGCTCAGCCATCAGGGTGACCGGGGAGTCAACGTCCAGCCTGCCGTTGGCAACCGGACGCGAAAGCGTGTGCACATCCTGAGGCGAAAAGTGCTGAAGGTGCGGCCCCCAGTAAAGAATTTCGGTGAACGGGTGGGTTTTGATCACCACGTCAACCGTCTTGCTTTCAAGTCGTAAAATCGAATCTTGCATCAGACATCTCCTGTCGTCGGGATGTCTTGAGTGTTGATCCGAAACGTTTCGGGTGAGAACCAAAACGTTTCGGATCTGTGATCGGGTTTTGAAATTTTACGGATTTAGGCCGTCTGGCCCGGGGAAAATGCTGGCTGCCAGAGCACCTGAAGTTGCTCAATATCGTCGCCGTTAATTAGCTGGCGCACCATATCGGCAATCTGTTTTCCCACGCCCTGACGGGTGGATTGAATCACCGACGCCACGTCGATATCGACGATGCTGTCCTGCGGCAATCCGTCGTACACCACCAGAGACACGGCATTTTCGCCCGTTAAGCGCCCAAGCTGGGACAGCGCCATGGCAGCACCGTCGCCGTGGGTATTGCAGTCGGTAATGATGGCGGAAGGGGGCTGCGGCAGGGAGAGTAACTCTTTCGTGGTCGCATAGCCCACGCGACGTGAAGGCGGCATGGCGCGCAGCCATTCGCTGGAGAGGCCAGCTTCACGCAGCGCGTCTAAAAACCCCTGACGGCGCTGGGTAATGAAGGCCTGATTGTTACTTTCGCCCAGCAGCGCGATACGCTGATGCCCCTTTTCGATCAGCCAGCGGGTAGCCTGATACGTTCCCGCGTAGTTATCGAAATCAAACCAGGCATACGGCTGCGGCAGATGGCTGCGCCCAAGCGCCAGGAAGGGGAAACCGGCGGCCTGTAGCTGCTCCAGGCGCGGATCGTGATCCAGCGTGTGTGCCACAATCAGCGCGTCCACGCGGCGGCTTTGCACCATGCGCATGTAGCTGTGTTTATCCGCCAAATCGTCATCGGCAATCAGCAGAAGATCGATCTCATGTCGCGCAAGTTCGTGGCTAATTTCGCCAACCATGTCCATAAATACGCTGTTATTCAACGGAACGGGATGCACGGGAAAGACCAAGCCAACGGCATCGATTTTGCCCATTTTCAGACGGCGGGCGAACGTGTTCGGTCGGTAGCCACGGCGCTGGGCCTCTGCTTCCACGCGCGCGCGCGTTTCCGCAGAGACGTCATCATACCCGTTAAGGGCACGGCTGACGGTGGTGACAGACAGCCCCAGTTCTTTGGCAATGGCTTTAAGCGACATGATTTTCCGTATCGTTGTTAGTTTTGTTCTGCCACCAGAAGCGCATGCGTGTCTGGCTCCAGCGCCTTAAAGATATGCGGCAGATCGGCTGGGTAGCAAATGTAATCACCCGGCCCTAACTCTTCTGCGGCATCAATCAGGCCGACCAGCGCGCGCCCCTGCGTCACAATAATATGTTCAACGGAGCCCGGCGGATGCGGCTGTGAAATACGGTCTGCTCCCGGCTGGGTGAGCAGCAGGTAAACGTCACGCCGCGCGCCCGGTGGGCACGCCGCCAGCAAAATGGCTTCGTAGTTGGCCTGTCCGGCAATCACCTTTGTGCCTTCACCCCGGCGGATCACCTGGGTGGTAGGCTGCTGCGGTTCAAGCAGCCGGGCGAAAGGGATATCCAGCGCCACGCACAGCGACCACAGCGTCTCTAAGCTCGGGTTGCCGTTGCCGGATTCCAGCTGTGAGAGCGTGGATTTGGCGATCCCGGCACGGCGTGCAATCTCTGCCAGTGAAAGCCCGGTTCGCAGACGCTCTCGCACCAGACTTTTGGCGATCACGCTAATTGGCTGCGTCATATAACGGCCCTTAGTTCTATAAATCGAACGAATCGTTCATCTTGTAAAACGGTTCTGATGCGTTCATTATAATGGAAATTCGTTCGATATGGCTAAAATTGTATGAAGCATCACCTTTCCTGCCTGAAAGGCGACACCCTCAAAGCAATCATCCTGGTATGCCTGGCGGTGGGCGTGGTCGGCATGTCCTACGGCTCGCTGGCGATAGCCTACGGTTTCCCGGTGTGGGTGCCGTTTTTACTGTCCATTACCGTGCTGGCGGGGGCGTCTGAATTTATGTTTATCGGCATTGTGGCGAGCGGCGGTAACCCGCTGGCGGCGGCCGCAGCCGGATTACTGGTGAATGCACGCCATGTGCCGTTTGGCGTCACGGTACGTGAGCTGGTCGGCAAGCGCGGGTTGAGTTTTTTGGGCTGCCATATCATGAATGATGAAAGCGTGGTGTTTGGCCTGTCGCAAAAAACGCCGGAGCAGCGCAAAGCCGCCTACTGGCTGTGCGGGCTGGGCGTGGCCATCATCTGGCCGCTGGGCGCGCTGCTGGGGGCGATGGTCGGTAAATTATTGCCAGACCCGGAAACCATCGGGTTAGACGCCGTCTTCCCAGCCATCCTGCTGGCGTTAGTGGTTCCGGCGTTTAAAAACCGCACCACGCTCATCCGCGCCTGCAGCGGCGCGATCTTATCGCTGGCCGCCGTGCCGTTCGCCCCGGCGGGCTTGCCGGTACTGCTCTCTTTACTGGGCCTTGCTGCGAGGAAGAAATAATGGGAAACATGGTGGTCTTTATCCTCGGCATCGCTATTTTATCGGCCGGGACGTATCTGATGCGACTTGGCGGAGCCAAGCTCGGCAGCCGACTGGCCCTCTCCGAGCGTTCACAGGCGCTGCTTTCCGACGCCGCAACGGTGTTGCTGTTCTCAGTAGCGCTGGCGACCACCTTCTATGAAGGGGCGCATTTCGCCGGAATGGCGCGCGTGCTGGGCGTAGGGTTTGCGGTATTTCTGGCCTGGCGCAAAATGCCGTTAATTGTGGTGATTGTGGCGGCAGCTGTCGTGACAGCCCTGTTACGCCTGGCGGGGCTCCAATAAAAAAAGCGCCCCGAGGGCGCTCTTTCGACGGTGTGGCTGGCTTATTTGTTCAGTTCAGCCGTCATGTGTACGCGATTACCCGAGAAAGCCTGAGTAATTTTGTAAGATGATGCGCCGGCGTCTTTTGCCTGTGCTGCAATTTTTGCTTCTGCGCCATCAATGGTAGAGGCCGTTGCGGTCACAGTCTGTGCAGCGAATGAACCGAAAGAAGTAGCCAGAGCGATAACTGCGACAAAAGTTTTGATGTTTTTCATTTGTGTAAATCCTTTCAATTAGTTGTTTGGATAAGGCGTTTCGCCTTGATGAGATAAATACTAAACCTCATACCCCACAACTAAAAGCGGAAGGATTTGCTAATATCATTCAAAATTACTGATTAACAATCAATCGCTGCGAATGGGTATACACCGTTGCTCTTCCCGGCTTGCAAAACCCCACCAGCGTCAGGTTACAGCGCTCGGCAACCTCTACAGCCAGCGTCGTTGCGGCTGAAACCGCAAACAGGATCTCCACCCCACACATAGCCGCTTTTTGTACCATCTCGTAGCTGGCGCGGCTGGACACAAGCGCAGCGCCGCCCTGCCAGACGGCGGTTTCACGCGCACGGCGACCCAGCAGTTTATCCAGCGCCACGTGGCGGCCAACGTCCTCATGCCCCCCAATAATCTCACCCGACGGCAATACCCACGCCGCGGCGTGCGTACAGCCGCTCAGCTGGCCGATGGGCTGTACGTCATTGAGATGCTCAAGGGCTTTATCGAGGCTCGCAAGATTAAAGGTTTGGGTAAATGGCAGCGGCGCAACCGGCTTGCCGATATCGTTAAGCTGTTCAACACCGCACACCCCGCAGCCCGTACGCCCGGCCAGCGCTCGACGACGTTCTTTTAGCCCCATAAAGCGGCGGCTGGAGAGTTCGATTTGTACTTCAAGACCCTTGCAGGCCTGCACCACATCCATGCCGTAGATCTCCTGCGGATGCTCAATGATGCCTTCCGAGAGGGAAAAACCAATGGCGAACAGGTCGAGATCTTTCGGTGAGGCCATCATCACAACGTGCGAAATGCCGTTGTAGACCAGGGCAACAGGGACTTCCTCCGCCAGAAAATCAGGCGTAGTACGGGTAATGTGAGGCGGTCTGTGTACCGACAGTTCCACAACACCCGCAGGCAGTGGAGACGAGTAAGTAACACGGTTTTGTTTAGACACAACGGTATTCCTGAACAACCACGGAGGTAAGCCCGCTATTGCATCACAAAGTGCAGGCCTTACGCATAGTATGGATCAATTTTTCAGCACCCAATCTCATCAAGTTTACCTACTCATTTGGGAGAGGTGCAACTCGCGTCATGATACAGCCCTGTAACATGAAGGGTTATTATTGTGACTGATATCACACTTTATAATCAACACAGTGATAATACGTTCACTTTGTTTTAACGCCATTGGAACAGGCTTACCGACATTGTGGTATTCTGGTGATATCCCTCGGAGAAATGAGGGATTAGCGCAAATTTTCTCCTTTGCGGTCCAAAAATGCCGCGAAGCTAAAACTACATATGTAAGCAATGTCGAAACAAGGAGTGACCCATGCAGGTCAGCAGAAGGCAGTTCTTTAAGATCTGCGCTGGCGGTATGGCAGGCACTACGGCGGCGGCACTGGGCTTTGCACCCGGTGTAGCGCTGGCGGAGACACGGCAGTACAAACTGCTGCGCACCCGCGAAACCCGTAATACCTGTACGTACTGCTCCGTCGGCTGTGGGCTGTTGATGTATAGCCTCGGCGACGGTGCGAAAAACGCCAAAGCATCTATCTTCCACATCGAAGGCGACCCGGATCACCCGGTCAACCGCGGTGCGTTGTGCCCGAAAGGGGCCGGTCTGGTGGACTTTATCCACTCTGAAAGCCGCCTGAAATTCCCTGAATATCGCGCGCCAGGCTCCGACAAGTGGCAGCAAATCAGCTGGGACGATGCGTTTGACCGCATTGCAAAACTGATTAAAGAAGACCGCGACGCCAACTTTATTGATAAGAACGCCGACGGCGTAACGGTCAACCGCTGGCTCTCCACCGGGATGCTGTGCGCCTCCGCCTCCAGCAACGAAACCGGTTATTTAACCCAGAAATTTACGCGCGCACTCGGCATGCTCGCGGTCGACAACCAGGCGCGTGTCTGACACGGACCAACGGTAGCAAGTCTTGCTCCAACATTTGGTCGCGGTGCGATGACCAACCACTGGGTCGACATCAAGAACGCCAACCTCATCGTGGTGATGGGCGGTAACGCCGCTGAAGCGCACCCTGTTGGGTTCCGCTGGGCGATGGAAGCCAAAATCCACAACGGCGCGAAACTGATTGTGATCGATCCCCGCTTTACGCGAACGGCGTCAGTGGCGGATTTCTACACCCCTATTCGTTCAGGTACTGACATTACTTTCCTGTCAGGCGTATTGCTGTACCTGATGACCAATGAAAAATATAACCGCGAATACACCGAAGCCTATACCAACGCCAGCCTGATCGTGCGTGAAGACTACAGCTTCGACGACGGCCTGTTCAGCGGTTATGACGCCGAAAAACGCAAGTACGACAAAACCAGCTGGAACTACGAGCTGGATGAGAAAGGTTTTGCGAAGCGCGATACCACGCTGCAACACCCGCGCTGCGTGTGGAACCTGCTGAAAGAGCACGTTTCACGCTACACGCCGGACGTGGTCGAAAACATCTGCGGTACGCCGAAAGCGGACTTCCTGAAAGTCTGCGAGCTTATCGCCGAAACCAGCGCTAAAGATAAAACCGCGTCGTTCCTGTACGCACTCGGCTGGACGCAGCACTCCATCGGCGCGCAGAACATCCGCACCATGGCCATGGTTCAGCTGCTGCTCGGCAACATGGGGATGGCAGGCGGTGGCGTGAACGCCCTGCGCGGTCACTCCAACATTCAGGGTCTGACGGACCTCGGCCTGCTGTCTCAAAGCCTGACGGGTTATATGAACCTGCCAAGCGAGAAACAGACAGACCTGCAAACCTACCTGACAGCCAGCACGCCAAAACCGCTTCTCGAAGGCCAGGTGAACTACTGGGGCAACTATCCGAAGTTCTTCGTCTCGATGATGAAAGCCTTCTTCGGTGACAAAGCGACGGCTGAAAACAGCTGGGGCTTTGACTGGCTGCCGAAGTGGGACAAAGGCTACGACGTTCTGCAGTACTTCGAGATGATGCACCAGGGCCAGGTCAACGGCTACCTGTGCCAGGGCTTTAACCCGGTTGCCTCGTTCCCGAACAAAAACAAAGTGGTGGCGTCGCTGTCAAAACTGAAGTTCCTGGTGACGATTGACCCACTCAATACCGAAACCTCGACCTTTTGGCAGAACCACGGTGAATCCAACGACGTTGATCCGTCGACGATTCAGACCGAAGTGTTCCGTCTGCCATCCACCTGCTTCGCGGAAGAGAACGGCTCTATCGTCAACTCTGGACGCTGGCTGCAGTGGCACTGGAAAGGTGCGGACGCCCCGGGCATCGCCATGAACGACGGCGAGATCCTGGCCGGTATCTTCTTACGCCTGCGTAAGATGTACGCGGCAGAAGGCGGCGCGAACCCGGAACCGGTTCTGAACATGACCTGGAACTACTCGACGCCAGAGAATCCTGCTGCGGAAGAAGTGGCGATGGAGAGCAACGGTAAAGCGCTGGCGGACGTTATCGACCCCGCCACCGGTGCGGTTCTGGCGAAGAAAGGCGAGCAGCTCAGCACCTTCGCACATCTGCGTGATGATGGTACGACATCGAGCGGCTGCTGGATCTTTGCCGGTAGCTGGACGCCGAAAGGCAACCAGATGGCTAACCGCGATAACGCCGACCCATCAGGGCTTGGCAATACGCTGGGCTGGGCATGGGCGTGGCCGCTGAACCGCCGCATTCTCTATAACCGTGCTTCCGCAGACCCGCAGGGCAACCCGTGGGATCCGAAGCGTCAGCTTCTGAAGTGGGACGGCGCGAAATGGGGCGGCGTGGATATTCCGGACTACAGCACTGCCGCACCAGGCAGCAACGTCGGGCCGTTTATCATGCAGCCTGAAGGGATGGGACGTCTGTTTGCCCTCGACAAGCTGGCAGAAGGTCCGTTCCCGGAACACTACGAGCCGTTTGAAACGCCGCTGGGGACGAACCCGCTGCACCCGAACGTGGTCTCTAACCCGGCAGCCCGTATCTTCAAGAGCGATTTTGAAGCGCTGGGTAAAAAGGACAAGTTCCCATACGTGGGCACCACTTACCGTCTGACCGAGCACTTCCACTACTGGACCAAGCACGCACTGCTTAACGCTATCGCGCAGCCGGAACAGTTTGTGGAAATCGGCGAAAAGCTGGCGAACAAGCTCGGCATCGCCCATGGCGATACCGTGAAGGTCTCCTCTAACCGTGGTTACATTAAAGCCAAGGCGGTGGTGACCAAGCGTATTCGCACGCTGAACGTTCACGGTCAGCAGGTGGACACCATCGGTATCCCAATTCACTGGGGTTACCAGGGCGTGGCGAAGAAAGGGTTTATTGCGAACACCCTGACGCCGTTCGTCGGTGATGCGAACACGCAGACGCCGGAGTTTAAGGCCTTCCTCGTGAACGTGGAAAAGGTGTAACGGAGACGACTTATGGCTTATCAATCTCAAGACATTATCCGTCGTTCCGCGACTAACAGTTTCACACCCGCGCCTCAGGCGCGGGACCACCAGCAGGAAGTGGCGAAACTTATCGACGTGACCACCTGTATCGGCTGTAAAGCCTGTCAGGTGGCCTGTTCAGAGTGGAACGATCTGCGTGACGAAGTGGGTCACAACGTCGGGGTGTACGACAACCCGGCGGACCTGACCGCCAAGTCCTGGACGGTGATGCGTTTCTCGGAAGTGGAGCAGAACGACAAACTGGAATGGCTTATCCGCAAAGACGGCTGCATGCACTGTGCGGACCCGGGCTGCCTGAAGGCGTGCCCGTCAGAAGGGGCTATCATTCAGTATGCTAACGGCATCGTCGACTTCCAGTCTGAACAATGCATTGGCTGCGGCTATTGCATCGCTGGCTGTCCGTTCGACGTACCGCGCCTTAACCCGGAAGACAACCGCGTCTACAAATGTACGTTGTGCGTTGACCGCGTGACCGTCGGCCAGGAGCCTGCGTGCGTGAAGACCTGCCCGACGGGTGCTATCCACTTTGGTTCCAAAGAGGATATGAAAACGCTGGCAGCAGAGCGCGTAGGCGAGCTGAAAACCCGTGGTTTCGACAATGCAGGTCTGTACGATCCGGCCGGGGTTGGCGGTACGCACGTGATGTACGTGCTGCACCATGCCGACAAGCCGAATCTGTACCACGGCCTGCCGGAGAACCCGGAAATTAGCGCGACCGTTAAGTTCTGGAAAGGCATCTGGAAACCGCTGGCAGCGGTCGGTTTTGCTGCCACCTTCGCCGCCAGCATCTTCCACTATGTCGGCGTTGGTCCGAACCGGGCGGATGATGAAGAGGACAATCTTCATGAGGAAAAAGATACCCCTCATGACGATCGTGAGGAGGAGCGCAAATGAAAAAACGTGACACCATCGTGCGCTACACCGCGCCGGAACGCATCAACCACTGGGTCACCGCCTTCTGCTTCATGCTGGCGGCGATAAGCGGGCTGGGGTTCTTCTTCCCGTCCTTCAACTGGCTGATGCAGGTACTGGGTACGCCACAGCTGGCGCGCATCCTTCACCCGTTCGTGGGTGTGGTGATGTTTGCCTCGTTTATCATCATGTTTTTCCGCTACTGGCACCATAACCTAATCAATCGGGATGATATCTTTTGGGCGAAGAATATTCGTAAGATCGTCGTCAACGAGGAAGTGGGTGATACCGGGCGTTATAACTTCGGCCAGAAATGCGTATTCTGGGCGGCGATTATTTTCCTGGTCCTGTTGCTGGTCAGCGGCGTGATCATCTGGCGTCCGTATTTTGCGCCTGCTTTCTCAATCCCGGTGATCCGATTCGCGCTAATGCTGCATTCATTTGCCGCAGTGGCGTTAATTGTGGTTATCATGGTGCATATTTACGCCGCCCTTTGGGTGAAAGGCACCATTACCGCGATGGTGGAAGGATGGGTAACCAGTACGTGGGCGAAGAAGCACCACCCTCGCTGGTACCGTGAAGTCCGCCAGAAACAGGAAAAGTCATCTGAATGAGTATTCGCATAATCCCGCAAGATGAGCTGGGTTCGAGCGAGAAACGCACGGCGGATTACATTCCGCCGTTGTTATTCCCCAGACTCAAGAACCTCTATAACCGTCGCGCAGAGCGTCTGCGCGAGTTAGCAGAGAATAACCCGCTGGGCGATTTTCTGCGTTTTGCCGCGCTGGTAGCGCATGTGCAGGAAGTGGTGCTGTACGATCATCCGCTGCAAATGGACCTGACCGCGCGCATCAAAGAAGCCAACGCACAGGGCAAGCCGCCGCTGGATATTCACGTACTGCCGCGTGACAAGCACTGGCACAAGCTGCTGAATTCGCTGATTGCCGAGCTAAAGCCGGAGATGAGCGGTACGGCGCTGGCGGTCATTGAAAATCTGGAAAAAGCCTCTGACCTGGAGCTAGAAGAGATGGCAAACGCGCTGTTTGCCTCCGACTTCTCGCTGGTCAGCAGCGACAAAGCGCCGTTTATCTGGGCAGCCCTGTCGCTTTACTGGGCGCAAATGGCGAGCCTGATCCCAGGCAAAGCGCGCGCCGAATATGGTGAAGCGCGCCAGTTCTGCCCGGTGTGCGGTTCAATGCCCGTTTCCAGCATGGTGCAGATTGGTACCACTCAGGGGCTGCGCTATTTGCACTGCAACCTGTGTGAAACCGAGTGGCACGTAGTACGCGTGAAGTGCAGCAACTGCGAGCAAACCCGCGATCTCAACTACTGGTCGCTGGAAAACGAAGAAGCGGCGGTGAAGGCGGAAAGCTGCGGCGACTGTGGCACTTACCTGAAGATCCTTTATCAGGAAAAAGACCCGAAAGTCGAAGCCGTTGCCGACGATCTCGCCTCGCTGATTCTGGACGCCAAAATGGAGCAAGAGGGCTTTGCCCGCAGCTCTATTAACCCGTTCCTGTTCCCGGGTGAAGGGGAGTAATCTCCTGTAATAGTGCCGGGTGGCGCGAGCCTGCCCGGCCTACAGACAGTAAGGTGAAAACACGCCAGCGATACCATGAAAATCTTTAATATTTCGCGATATTAACGGGCTATTTCTGCTTTGTGCCGTGGCCAGAATGATGGCATCAGGCAGCTTCATTCCATGTTTTTCCCGAAGCAATACGCTCCTTTCAGCTATCTCTCGCGACACATCGATAATTTCAAACGCACCTAACACTGCCGCCGTTTTCGCTTCATGGCCGTGCCTGCGAGCTCCTACCATGACCTCCATCCAGGTGACTAAACTGATCGCCCTGTGGGACGCCGTGCGTTCAATAACATTCGCCACCTCAAACTTCTCTATTTTCATCTATCAAAAACCAGGTTATAAAACTGTATATGCATACAGCAAAGGGACGTAACCATGGCATTGGAAAAGGGTATTGATAGTCTTGTTCAGGATTTTATTGCAGCAGGACGACCTTCTTCGCGAAAGCAGAGTATTGATGACCGGAGAGCCGGGTATGTAGCCAGCACCGCTTTGGCCGGGGAGACAGAAACTCGCGTCCAGGTTGATACCCATGTTCTTGAAGAGATGTCCCTTCGGATATTCTCGCCTCTCAACGCCTGCGAAACGTTACCTGCTGTCATCTACTATCACGGCGGATGTTTCATCAGCGGAGGGTTTGAAACCCATGATAATCAGCTTCGCCAACTAGCGTTTTACGGTAATTGCCGGGTCATTGCGATTCAGTACAGGCTTGCGCCAGAGCTCATTTTTCCCGCGGCACATGATGATGCAGAGAAAGGTGCAGATCTTGTTTGGAAATTTGCAGACCAGCTAAGCGTGGATAAAAACCGGATCGCGCTTTGTGGAGACAGTGCGGGAGGGCATCTGGCGCTGGTGACGGCGCTGCGGCTGAAAGCTAAGGGGCTTTGGCAGCCTGCACAGCTCATTCTTATCTATCCCATGCTCGACGCAACCGCCAGTTTTGAAAGCTATACCCTCAATGGCATGGATTATGTCATTACTCGCGATACCCTTCTGAGCGGCTATGAAATGTATCTTGGAGCCAACAACCGTCAGCACCCTGAAGCCAGCCCGCTATGGCGAAATGATTTTAACGGCCTGCCACCTGTACATATTATAACCGCTGAGTACGATCCGCTATGCGATGAAGGTGAGATGCTGTTTCAGTATCTGACAGAGCAAGGCGTGATGTGTACCGCCCAGCGATGGCTGGGCGTCATTCATGGCTTCTTCCAGCTCGGCGGTATCAGCCAGTCAGCGCGAGACGCGATACGGGATATCGCCTGGCGGATTCAAACCATCAGGCGATAGGAACGGGCCGATCACTCTTCCTCGTTCCCGCCCTCTTCATACGCACCGTAGGGTTTTGCAGGAAGGACGATGTAAGTCCCTTCAAATACCGCACCCAGGGTTTCATCGCCAAATAGCTCAACCTGCATCTGCACGCGGGCTTTGCGGCCCCGCGCCAGGCGGTCGAGATCGCCCCCCAGTGAACCGAGATCGGCCACCGCGCTCGGCTTGCCGCTAATCGGCGCGCTGTAGCGAATATGCGCATCGGCCAGGATGATGGTGCCCCCAAGGTGACGCTCGCGCAGCATCAGCCAGATAAGACCCCAGCCGGTCAGCGTGGCCAGTGAAAACAGGCTCCCGGCAAACAGGGTATGGTGCGGGTTTTGATTGCCGATCTCCGGCATGGTGGTAATGAATTTTTGTCCGGTGTACTGCTGGATACGTACGCCCATTTTTTCACTGAGCGGGATATGGTCATACCACGCCTGCTGGAGCTGCCCACACCAGTCGGCGCGATGCAGAATATCGTCCAGGGTGGCAATAGGTTTGATCATCAAAAAGTGACGAATCGGCGTGGTTTGCGGTGCGGTGATTTCACCCTGATTGACAAAACCGAGCTTTGCGAAGAACTCCACGGCATCTTCGCGAGCGCTACAGGTCACGCGCTTTACGCCCTCCTGACGGGCGACGGACTCCAGGGTCATCGCCATCAGGGTGCCGAGACCTTTATCCTGCACGGAAGGGTGAACCGCCATAAAGCGAATAGAGGCTTCGTTATCGGCGTTGATATATAAACGCCCAACGGCGACGAGGTTACCCTCTTCATCCACTACCATCTGGTGATGCGCCATTGCGTCCCAGGCGTCACGTTCAGAGCCCTGAGGTTGATGTAATGGCTTGCGCAGCATTTCCCAACGGAAATGATAGTAAACGTCTAACTCTTCTGCTGTTTGCGGTACTCGAAGGTGATACATAGCTGTACTCTCTCTTGTTACCCGCGGCCGCGCCGCCAGTTGGCTCATACCTGGAGCCAGAATGTGACGGGGCCATCGTTCACCAGCGATACCTGCATATCTGCAGCAAATCGTCCGGTTTGCGTATTCATTTCCTGCTGGCGACAACGCTCAACAAAGTACTCATAAAGCGCTTCTGCACGATCCGGCGCTGCGCCTTTGGAAAAACCAGGACGCATGCCGCGTTCGGTATCGGCGGCCAACGTAAATTGAGAAACCACCAGCACGCTGCCGCCTGCCTGCTGGACGTTCAGGTTCATTTTGCCTTCCGCATCGCTGAAAATACGGTAGCCTAATACACGCTCGCACAAGCGGTGGGCCTTTTGTTCGTCATCATCCCTTTCGACACCTAGCAACACCAGAAGTCCTGGGCCAATTTCACCCGTCACCTCATCCTCCACGGTGACGCTGGCACGGGTTACGCGCTGTATCAATGCAATCATGATTAGTCTGCTTCTTGTTGTTTTTCAGCTTCTGCTGCTTTTTTAAGTTCGCGGTAGACCCCGAGAGTGACAGTTATTTCAGCACCAAGCAAGACGATACACCACGTCCAGTAAACCCAGACAAACAAAATGGGGATCACCGCCAGGACGCCGTAAATCAGCTGATACGACGGGAACATCGTGATATAGAGTGCGAATCCTTTTTTGCCCAATTCAAAGAGTAACGCAGCTACCAGTGCGCCAATGACTGCATCGCGGTTAGGCACGCGCGTAGTCGGCACCACGCTGTAAAGCAGCCAGAAAGAGAGCCAGGACAAAATCAGCGGGAAGATGCGCAGCGCATTATCAATGGCGCCGTTTAAGTCGCTTGCCCAGCGCAACGATAAAAGATAGGAACTGATCGCCAGGCTTGCGCCGGCCAGCAGCGGGCCAAGCGTTAAAATCATCCAGTACACGGCAAAGGAATAAATTTTCGGACGGACTTTTTTGCTATGCCAGATGGTGTTCAGCGCGCTATCAATGGCGTACATCAACAACAGCGCGGTGACGATAAGCCCGCACGCGCCGACCGCTGTCATCTTGCTGGAGTTGGCAACAAACTGTTCGATGTAATTTTGTATTACATCACCCGTTGCGGGAATAAAATTCGCGAAGACGAAGTGGCGCAGCTGCAGGCTTACATCGGCAAACATAGGAAAGGCTGAAAAAAGTGCAAAGATAACCGCCACCAGCGGCACTAATGAGAGCAACGACACATAGGCAAGGTTGCCCGCCAGTGTCGTCATGTTGTCTTCATCAATACGGTGCCAGAGAAGTTTTAGCCACGCCCTTAGCGGGCGCGTATGGTGCGTCGCTTTTTGATGAACGGTTTTTAGCATAGCTGCTTCGCAAAATAGTCAGGTATCGTCTCTTTTCCGGTCACCAAAATTGACGTGATACCTAACTGGTTAGCTCCCTCTATATTATCGGCGTTGTCGTCGAAAAAGACCGCATCAGCCGCGGAGAATCCTTCCGCTTGCAAAACTGCCTGATAAATTCGCGCTTCCGGTTTGCGCATCCCCATCTCCTGGGAGAGATAGATTTCATCCGCTGCCGCCCGCACTTCAGGGTATTCATCCGGCCAGAAGGTGGTGTGTAACCGGTTGGTGTTCGACAACACCACCACACGATGGCCCCGATCGCGAAGTTTTTGCATGATGTCGATGACTTCCGGGCGGATTGCCACAAATACGGCCTGCCAACCGTGCGAAAACTGCTCGTAGCTTAACGGCAGATCCAGTTCATGGCAGAAACGTTCGGCAAATTCTTCATCGCTGATTTCACCGCGTTCATGCTGATGGAAGGTATCGCTCATCGCAAAATTCTGCTTTAACGTCGCCAAAGGAACACGGCTGAAATCGCTCCATGCCCCCAGCACCCGGTTAAAATCGATATCGACGATTACATTTCCTAAGTCAAAGATATAAAGCATATTTATCTCCTTTTCGTCGTGGAAAAGTAACTGTAGCGGGAAAGATAAGGTTTGGCTATGAAGTAAGGTCCAGGGCAGAAAAAGAAAAACCCCGCCACAAGGACGGGGTTTTGCAGACTAAAAGAAGCGTGAATTAGTCTTCTTTCGGACCGCGCATCGCACGTTTACGATCGTTCTCGGTCAGGTGACGTTTACGGATACGAATTGACTGTGGAGTCACTTCTACCAGCTCGTCATCATCGATGAATTCCAGAGCTTGCTCCAGGGTCATCTTGACTGGTGGAACCAGAACCGTTGCTTCGTCAGTACCGGACGCACGCATGTTGGTCAGTTTCTTACCGGTCAAGCAGTTTACAGTCAGGTCATTAGAACGGCTGTGGATACCGATGATCTGGCCTTCGTAAACTTCCGCACCGTGACCCAGGAACAGCTTACCGCGGTCCTGAAGGCTGAACAGTGCGAACGCAACCGCTTTACCCTGACCGTTGGAGATCAGAACGCCGTTGTTACGCTGACCCACTTCGCCTGGACGAACGTCGTCGTAGTGGCTGAAGGTGGAGTACAGCAGACCCGTACCGGAAGTCATGGTCATGAACTCTGAACGGAAACCGATCAGGCCACGGCTTGGGATCACGTAGTCGAGACGTACGCGGCCTTTGCCATCTGGATTCATGTTTTTCAGGTCGCCTTTACGCTCACCCAGAGCCTGCATCACAGAACCCTGGTGCTGCTCTTCAACGTCCAGCGTTACGTTTTCGAACGGCTCTTGTTTACGGCCGTCGATTTCGCGGAAGATTACTTTCGGACGGGAAACCGCCATTTCGAAACCTTCACGACGCATGTTCTCAATCAGAACAGACAGGTGCAGCTCACCACGACCGGAAACGCGGAATGCGTCTGCATCCGGGGTTTCTTCAACGCGCAGCGCAACGTTGTGCACCAGCTCTTTGTTCAGGCGGTCAAGGATCTGACGAGAGGTAACGAACTTACCTTCTTTACCACAGAACGGAGAGGTGTTGACGTTGAAGAACATGGATACGGTTGGTTCATCAACGGACAGGGCTGGCAGCGCTTCGACGTTCTGCGGATCGCAGATGGTGTCGGAGATGTTCAGTTCACCCAGACCGGTGATAGCGATGATGTCGCCTGCTTCAGCGATGTCGCTCTCGATACGCTCAAGACCCAGGTGAGTCAGTACTTTACCGACTTTACCGTTACGGGTTTTGCCTTCGCTATCGATGATAGTAACCTGCTGGTTAGGCTTCACTTTACCGCGCTTGATACGACCAATGCCGATTACGCCAACGTAGTTGTTGTAGTCGAGCTGAGAGATCTGCATCTGCAGGGTGCCGTCGAGATCGACGTTTGGCGCAGGAACACGGTCAACAATCGCCTGATACAGCGGGGTCATGTCTTCAGCCATGTCTTCGTGGTCCAGACCTGCGATACCGTTCAGCGCAGAGGCGTAAACGATAGGGAAGTCCAGCTGCTCGTCGGTCGCGTCGAGGTTAACGAACAGGTCGAAGACCTGGTCAACAACCCAGTCAGGACGCGCGCCAGGGCGGTCAACTTTGTTGATAACAACGATTGGCTTCAGACCATGGGCAAAAGCTTTTTTGGTCACGAAGCGCGTCTGTGGCATTGGGCCATCCATTGCGTCAACGACCAGCAGAACGGAGTCTACCATGGACATTACACGTTCAACTTCACCACCGAAGTCGGCGTGCCCTGGGGTATCAACGATGTTGATACGGTAGTCATTCCATTTAATCGCGGTGTTTTTCGCGAGGATGGTAATCCCACGCTCTTTCTCCAAATCGTTGGAGTCCATCACGCGTTCTTGGGTTTCGGCACGCGCATCAAACGTACCGGATTGCTGCAGCAGCTTGTCGACCAGGGTAGTTTTACCATGGTCAACGTGCGCGATGATGGCGATGTTACGCAAATTTTCGATCACAACTTTGCCTCAGGCATTTAGAAATAGCGCGTTATTGTACACGGATTAATCGCACTACAAAACAGGATCACAAACATCCCCCGCAAACAAGTATTGCAGAGATGCTTTGTGATCGCTTTCACGGAGCGGTAAAAGGGCACTTTAACGTAAATTGCACCAATATGGTGCTCAATGTTCACATTGAAGCACTATACTGGTGCAACAAATCCATCGTGGTGCAGCCCTTTTGCACTATGGTGCGCATGATAACGCCTTTTTGGGGTGTTTTAAAAGTTGGCACAGATTTCGCTTTATAAAAAATACATGGCAACAGCCAGTACAAACAGAAATTGAAGACCTCGTTACCACGACGACAATGACCAATCTGGAGAGTTAAGTATGTCCGCTGAACACGTTTTGACGATGCTGAACGAACATGAAGTGAAGTTTGTTGATCTGCGCTTCACCGATACCAAAGGTAAAGAACAGCACGTCACTATCCCTGCACATCAGGTGAACGCCGAATTCTTTGAAGAAGGCAAAATGTTTGACGGCTCCTCCATTGGCGGCTGGAAAGGCATTAACGAATCTGACATGGTTCTGATGCCGGACGCGACCACTGCGCTCATTGACCCGTTCTTCGAAGAACCAACGCTCATCATCCGTTGCGATATCCTCGAGCCAGGCACGCTGCAGGGCTACGATCGTGACCCACGCTCCATCGCAAAACGCGCTGAAGAGTACCTGCGTTCTACCGGCATCGCCGACACCGTTCTGTTCGGGCCAGAGCCAGAGTTCTTCCTGTTTGACGACATCCGTTTTGGTGCTTCAATTTCGGGTTCCCACGTTGCTATCGATGACATCGAAGGTGCATGGAACTCCTCCACCAAATACGAAGGCGGTAACAAAGGTCACCGTCCTGGCGTGAAAGGCGGTTACTTCCCGGTTCCTCCGGTCGATTCTTCACAGGACATCCGTTCTACCATGTGTCTGATCATGGAAGAGATGGGTCTGGTTGTTGAAGCACATCACCACGAAGTTGCGACTGCTGGTCAGAACGAAATCGCTACCCGCTTCAACACCATGACCAAAAAAGCGGATGAGATTCAGATCTACAAATACGTTGTTCACAACGTTGCGCACCGTTTCGGTAAAACCGCGACCTTCATGCCAAAACCAATGTTTGGCGATAACGGTTCCGGTATGCACTGCCACATGTCTCTGTCCAAGAACGGTACCAACCTGTTCTCTGGCGACAAGTATGCGGGTCTGTCTGAGCAGGCGCTGCACTACATCGGTGGTGTTATCAAACACGCTAAAGCCATTAACGCCCTGGCGAACCCAACCACCAACTCTTACAAGCGTCTGGTCCCAGGCTATGAAGCACCGGTAATGCTGGCATACTCTGCTCGTAACCGTTCTGCTTCTATCCGTATCCCAGTGGTTGCGTCTCCGAAAGCACGTCGTATCGAAGTGCGCTTCCCGGACCCAGCGGCTAACCCATACCTGTGCTTCGCAGCACTGCTGATGGCAGGTCTGGACGGTATTAAGAACAAGATCCACCCTGGCGAAGCCATGGATAAAAACCTGTACGACCTGCCACCAGAAGAAGCGAAAGAGATCCCACAGGTTGCGGGTTCTCTGGAAGAAGCGCTTAACGCCCTGGACGCAGACCGTGAGTTCCTGACCGCTGGCGGCGTGTTCACTGACGAAGCTATCGATGCTTACATCGCGCTGCGTATTGAAGAAAACGACCGTGTACGTATGACTCCACACCCGGTTGAGTTCGAGCTGTACTACAGCGTTTAAGTTTTAACGGGTTCGCGCGCCCTTTTTACGCGCGACCCGCAGCTGTTTTTAGTTGTTGCCGTGGAAACTTTCAGCCCATCTTCTGATGGGCTTTTTTCTCCACCAACAATCTGATCTCACGCGCTTTTTACGACGAAAAAGCTATACTGCACTAAAGTAGTGCAACCAACTCCAGGAGACTGCTTAATGGCAACTGGCACGCTGCCCGATGCTGGGCAGATCCTCAATTCTTTAATTAACAGTATTTTGCTGGTCGATGACGAGCTGGCTGTGCATTACGCTAACCCGGCAGCACAACAACTGCTCGCCCAAAGCGCACGCAAACTGTTTGGTACCCCACTTCCAGAACTATTGAGCTATTTTTCGCTGAACATCAGCCTGATGCAGGAAAGTTTGTTGGCGGGACAAGGGTTTACCGATAACGAAGTGACGCTGGTGATCGACGGGCGTTCGCACATTTTGTCGCTAACGGCACAGCGCCTGCCTGACGGGCTGATCCTGCTCGAAATGGCGCCGATGGATAACCAGCGTCGACTGAGCCAGGAGCAGCTTCAGCATGCGCAGCAAATTGCAGCGCGCGACCTGGTGCGCGGTCTGGCCCATGAAATTAAAAACCCGTTGGGGGGGCTGCGTGGTGCAGCACAGCTGTTAACCAAAGCATTACCCGACCCCGCACTCGCGGAGTACACCAACGTCATCATAGAGCAGGCAGATCGCCTGCGTAATTTGGTCGACAGACTGCTTGGGCCACAGCATCCTGGTCTGCATATATCTGAAAGTATCCATAAAGTGGCAGAGCGAGTGGTGAAACTCGTCTCCATGGAGCTGCCAGAGAACGTCACGTTGGTGCGTGACTATGATCCAAGCTTGCCGGAACTGGCACACGATCCAGACCAGATAGAACAGGTGCTTTTGAATATCGTGCGTAATGCGCTGCAGGCGTTGGGGCCAGAAGGGGGCGAAATCGTTTTACGTACCCGTACTGCTTTCCAGCTCACGCTGCACGGTGTGCGTTATCGCCTGGCAGCCCGCATAGACGTAGAAGACAACGGGCCAGGCATTCCACCGCATCTTCAGGACACCCTGTTTTATCCAATGGTGAGTGGCCGTGAAGGCGGCACCGGGCTGGGGTTATCCATTGCACGCAGTTTGATCGATCAACACTCTGGCAAAATAGAATTTACCAGTTGGCCGGGACATACCGAGTTTTCGGTATACCTGCCGATTAAAAAATAAAGGTGACGTTTATGCAACGAGGGATAGTCTGGGTAGTCGATGACGATAGCTCCATCCGTTGGGTGCTTGAACGCGCACTCAGTGGGGCGGGATTAAGCTGCACGACGTATGAAAGCGGCAGCGAAGTGCTCGATGCACTCACCACTAAAACCCCGGATGTTCTGCTTTCCGATATCCGCATGCCGGGAATGGACGGGCTGGCGCTCTTAAAGCAGATTAAACAACGCCACCCGATGCTTCCGGTCATCATCATGACGGCGCATTCCGATTTAGACGCAGCCGTTAGCGCTTACCAGCAAGGTGCATTTGATTACCTGCCAAAGCCGTTTGATATCGACGAAGCGGTGGCGCTGGTTGAGCGTGCGATCAGTCACTATCAGGAGCAGCAGCAGCCTCGCAACGCCCCGGATTTTGGGCCTACGACGGATATCATCGGTGAAGCGCCGGCCATGCAGGATGTGTTTCGCATCATTGGTCGTCTGTCGCGCTCGTCCATCAGCGTATTGATTAACGGTGAATCAGGAACCGGTAAAGAGCTGGTTGCCCATGCATTGCACCGCCACAGCCCGCGGGCTAAAGCGCCTTTTATCGCGCTGAATATGGCGGCTATCCCTAAAGATTTGATTGAGTCCGAACTGTTCGGCCATGAAAAAGGGGCGTTTACCGGCGCGAATACCATTCGTCAGGGGCGCTTCGAACAGGCCGATGGCGGAACACTCTTCCTGGATGAAATTGGCGATATGCCGCTGGATGTTCAGACCCGCCTACTGCGCGTGCTGGCCGACGGGCAGTTCTACCGCGTTGGCGGCTATGCCCCGGTAAAAGTGGATGTGCGCATTATCGCCGCCACGCACCAGAACCTGGAGCTGCGCGTGCAGGAGGGTAAATTCCGTGAGGATTTATTCCACCGCCTGAACGTGATCCGCGTGCATCTTCCCCCTCTGCGCGAGCGCCGTGAAGACATCCCTCGTCTGGCACGCCATTTCCTGCAGGTGGCGGCTCGCGAACTGGGCGTGGAAGCCAAACTTCTGCATCCGGAAACCGATGCAGCCCTCACCCGTCTTGCCTGGCCAGGCAACGTGCGCCAGCTGGAAAACACCTGTCGTTGGCTTACCGTCATGGCCGCCGGTCAGGAAGTGTTGATTCAGGATTTACCCGCAGAGCTCTTCGAAGCCACGGCACCAGAAAGCAGCACAGGACATACGCTGCCGGACAGCTGGGCGACGCTGCTGGCGCAATGGGCCGATCGCGCGCTGCGTTCCGGTCATCAAAACTTGCTCTCTGAAGCACAGCCCGAAATGGAACGCACGCTGCTGACCACCGCGCTTCGTCATACGCAAGGTCATAAGCAGGAAGCCGCGCGCCTGCTGGGATGGGGACGTAATACCCTGACGCGCAAGCTGAAAGAACTGGGTATGGAGTGATTTTTACCGCGATGTTGTAGGCCTGGTAGCGCCAGCGCTACCAGGCAACACGGCTAAATAACGCGAGAGAACTGCTGCAGGCGCGCTTTCTGACGCAGATAGGCGTCAAAGCACATGCAGATATTACGAATCAACAGACGCCCTTTTGGCGTGACCTCAATGGCGTTGCTGGAAACATCCACCAGCCCATCTTTTGCCAACGGAGCAATCAGCTTCAGGTCTTCTGTAAAGTAATCGCTGAACTGCAGATCCCACTGCGCCTCTACCTCGCTAAAGTCGAGACGGAAGTTGCAGATCAATGCCTTGATAACATCGCGACGGATGCAGTCATCACGGGTTAATGCAATACCCCGCCACAGTGCATTACCGGTTTCATCAACCTGCTGATAGTAAAGCTTCAGTTCTTTCTGGTTCTGGGCGTAACAGTCACCCAGCATACTGATGGCGGAGACGCCCATACCTAACAGGTCGGTATCGCCCTGTGTGGTGTAACCCTGGAAGTTACGATGCAGCACGCCTTCACGCTGGGCAATCGCCAGCTCGTCATCCGGGCGGGCAAAGTGATCCATGCCGATAAACTGATAGCCGGTTTCGGTCAGCGAGGTGATGGTTTCCTGCAGGATATCCAGCTTCTGCTGGGCAGAGGGCAGGTCGGCATCTTTGATTTTGCGCTGTGCGGCAAACAGCGTTGGTAAATGGGCGTAGTTAAATACGCTCAGGCGGTCAGAATTGAGTTCAGCCACCCGCTTAAGCGTGAAGGCAAAGCTCTCCGGCGTCTGTTTTGGCAGGCCGTAAATCAGGTCAATGTTGGTCGACGTAAACCCAATGTCACGCGCATGGTTCAGCAAGGCAAAGATAAAGTCTTCATCCTGCTCACGGTTCACCAGTCGCTGCACTTCTTTGTTGAAGTCCTGAACGCCCATGCTTAGGCGGTTAAAACCTTCAGCGCGTAAGTGATCCAGTACATCCAGCTCAATTTCACGCGGATCGACTTCGATCGAGATTTCAGCGTCATCGTTAAAATTGAAGTTGCCGCGCAGCAACGTCATCAAACGGCTGATTTGCGCTTTGTTGAGATAGGTTGGCGTACCGCCGCCCCAGTGAAGTTGGCTGACGTGGCGCCCGGCAAACAGCGGCGCACGGTGAAGAATTTCCTGCTCAAGGGCATCAAGATATTGATCGGCTTTGTGCTGCTGACGGGTGACGATTTTATTGCAGCCGCAGAAGTAGCATAGCTTGTGGCAGAACGGAATATGAACGTAGAGCGACAGCGGGCGATCGGGATAGCGGGCAACAGCCTGCTGAAACTCCGCCTCGCCGAAGGCATCGGAGAACTCCAGCGCGGTGGGGTATGAGGTATAACGCGGCCCGGAATAGTTATATTTCTGGATTAAGGCCAAATCCCAGTCGATAGATGGTACAGACATACTCACTCCTTCCGTTGGTGTCGCGTTCGTATACGGCGACCCTTTCTGGCCCCACTGCGGGCCATCATTCGGGTGCGCAGCCACTTCTGTCGCCGCGACAACCGCCGTAGTTTAACGAATAACCACACCAGATAACATATAACCGGAAGGGTTATAAGCAGGACGACTGTCCCTGCCGGGTGCAAATGTTAGTTTCCACCTTTCAGAAGACGCATCATATCTTCCTGCTTTTCGTCTTCTTCTTCATCTTCGTCATCGTCGTATGACAGACCCAGCTTTTGCATCAGTTCATCAATGCGATCCAGTTTGGCATCAACCCATGACTGCTCTTCTGCGGTCAGGGCTTCTCCCTCTTCAAGGCGTTCCAGCAGCGCGTCCAGGCGCTCATCGTTCTCCAGCAAATCCAACTCAGCCTGCGGTGAAAGCATAGGTTTCTCGCTCTTTGGTTTGTGCTGCTTAGTGACCGGGGTGTCTGTCACGCCCAGTGGAATGGGAGTTTTACTGCCGATACGAGGATCTTTCTGCGCCTTACCTTTTGCAGAAGAGCCCGCTGCACCGCTACCGCTAGCACGGCTACCCGCAGCATGGCCACGATGCTTTTTATCGCGTTTGCGATCGCGCGCTTCCTGGTTCAGTTCTTCGCGCGTTTTGCGGCGTGCTTTTGCAGGGCGTTTTGCGCCCGCTGCGGAGGTCGGTTTTTTCATGATGTTTTATCTTTAAGTCGTTTTCTTCAGTATAGAATTGCGGCGAAATCTAGCAGAAAGCAAGCAAAGAAAAAAGGCGACAGAGCAATCTGTCGCCTTTTTTCCTGACTCACAACCCTTAGCGGGTTATACATTCCGTGTTCGCCAACAACAAACCCTGTTTTTCCCTTGGCAAATACCGTCCGTGATACGGTTCCATTTCCTGTTAAAAACGCCTCCAGGCGCTGGTCATCCTGACAATCCTGAGTCTTCGCCTCCTGGCGCTCCTGACCCTTGTCCTTAAGTCGTTATCCTGTTGGCATCCTCGCCTTGACGCACACTTTACCTTGTTCGGTTAAACTAACAAGCAACGAAAGAGTACAAAAACGGATTTTCAGATAATTACCCAACGCCAACCTATTAATTTTAAATGAATTGCGTTTTTTAACGCCTGAGATTTCTCTTAAATCTCCCATAGCAAGAATGGCCGATCTCCTACAATCCACAGGGTTTTAGCCTACAGGCTACGTGCAATGAGAAAAGCCTTTTGCCTGCATTCAGGTATAATCCCCCGCAGATTACGATTTTTGGAGACGACCACGTGACTACCTGGAACTATCAACAGACGCATTTTGTCACCAGTGCGCCTGATATCCGCCATTTACCTTCTGATACTGGTATTGAAGTGGCATTTGCTGGCCGCTCCAATGCGGGTAAATCCAGCGCGCTGAACGCGTTGACCAATCAGAAGAGCCTGGCGCGTACCTCAAAAACACCTGGCCGTACTCAGCTGATTAACCTGTTTGAAGTGGCTGAGGGCAAACGCCTCGTCGACTTACCGGGCTACGGCTACGCGCAGGTTCCGGAAGAGATGAAGATCAAGTGGCAGCGTGCACTGGGTGAATACCTGGAAAAACGTTTGTGCCTGAAAGGCCTGGTGATACTGATGGATATTCGCCACCCGCTGAAGGATCTTGATCAGCAGATGATCGACTGGGCCGTGGCGAGCGATATTGCGGTGCTGGTGCTGCTGACAAAAGCTGATAAGCTGGCAAGCGGCGCGCGTAAAGCGCAGGTGAATATGGTTCGTGAAGCGGTTCTGGCGTTCAACGGAGATGTGCAGGTTGAGCCCTTCTCCTCGCTGAAAAAACAGGGCGTGGACAAGCTGCGTCAGAAACTAGACAGCTGGTTTAACGAGCTGGAACCCGCAACAGAAGCGGAAGAAGAGTAATACCGAGCGCGGCGATGTCCGCGCTTTTTTTTACCTGATATTTTCTTTGCCGCAATAAAAAACGCCCCAGTCATTACTGACTGGGGCGGCTAAAATATTCAGCCAAATCCGATTACGTGAAGTAAAAGGTCTGAAAGATAGAACATCTTACCTCTGTACCCTACGTCGCTAACTCTACCGCTTTTTTATGTGTAGACAAAGCACTTTTTGTAGTTTTTTTTCATTATTTACATAGGGAATTCTAATGATCGTCACAAAACGCACTTCGTTATGTTGCTAACTTACATAAAAAGCGCGTTAGTGGCTAAACCCTTAGTGAGCCTGATCCCAGTTTTCCCCACTGCCCACTTCCACCAGCAATGGCACATCCAGTTTCATGCTGCTTTCCATAAGTTCGTGGATCTTCTGTGAGACCGAGTCCAGGTCATCTTTGTGCACTTCGAACACAAGTTCATCGTGAACCTGCATGATCATTCTCACTCTTGGCTGCTCTTTTTCCAGCCAGGCATCCACGGCAATCATCGCACGTTTGATGATGTCAGCAGCCGTTCCCTGCATTGGGGCGTTGATTGCAGCACGCTCTGCACCCGCACGGCGAGCGGCGTTGCTGGATTTAATGTCCGGCAGATAGAGACGACGACCATCCAGCGTTTCAACGTAGCCTTTCTCTTTCGCCTGCGCACGGGTACGTTCCATATAATCCAGCACGCCCGGGTAACGTTCGAAGTAGAGATCCATGTACTTCTGTGACTCTTTACGCGGAATGTTGAGCTGTCGCGAAAGACCGAAGGCGCTCATCCCGTAAATCAAACCGAAGTTGATCGCTTTCGCGCTGCGGCGCTGTTCGTTGGTCACGCTGTCCAGAGGCAGGCCAAACACTTCAGCGGCCGTTGCCCGGTGGATATCTTTCCCTTCCGCAAACGCGGTCAGCAGGCCTTTATCACGCGACAAGTGAGCCATAATTCGCAGTTCGATTTGCGAGTAGTCGGCAGAAACAATCAGGTAATCGTCTGGCGCAATAAATGCCTGGCGAATACGTCGCCCTTCTTCATTACGCACCGGGATGTTCTGCAGGTTCGGATCGGTTGACGAAAGACGTCCGGTAGCCGCAACCGCCTGGTGATAAGAGGTATGCACACGACCCGTTTTCGGGTTGATCATCAGCGGCAGCTTATCGGTATAGGTCGATTTCAGCTTCGCCAGACCACGGTATTCGAGGATAACCTTTGGCAGTGGGTAATCCAGCGCCAGCTCCTCCAGCACCTCTTCCGACGTTGACGGTGCGCCACCAGGCGTTTTCTTCAGCGGCTTGATACCCTGTTTTTCAAACAAAATAGTCTGTAGCTGTTTTGGTGATGACAGGTTAAACGGCTCGCCAGCCAGCACATGAGCCTTTTGTTCAAGCTCAGTCAGACGCTGCGCGAGTTCTCCGGAGTGGTTATGCAACACCGTAGGATCGATTTTAACGCCGTTGCGCTCGATGCGGGATAGCACCGGCACCAGCGGCATCTCGATATGCTGGAACACATTCAGCGGGCCTGCTTCTTTTTGCAGTTTTGGCCACATCTTCAGGTGCAGCTGGAGCGTCACATCAGCATCTTCCGCCGCGTAGCGTCCGGCTTCTTCCAGGCCAATCTGGTTAAAGGTCAGCTGATTTTTACCTTTCCCGGCAATCGCTTCAAAAGTAATGGTTTTATGCTTCAGCCAACGGTCAGATAAAGAGTCCATATCATGACGACCAGCCACGCTGTCCAGAATGTAGGATTCCAGCATGGTGTCGAACGCAATGCCGCGCAGCTCGATTCCGTAGTTTTGCAAGATGCCACGATCGTATTTCAGGTTTTGACCAACCTTCAGCGCCTTGTCGTCTTCCAGAATCGGCTTCAAGAGCTCAAGCGCGCGCTCACGGGAGATCTGATCCGGCGCATCCAGATAGTCGTGCGCCACAGGTACGTAGGCAGCGATACCCGCCTCTGTTGCAAACGACAGGCCCACCATATTGGCAGAGATGTTGTCGAGACTGTCAGTTTCCGTATCGAAGGCGAATACCGGTGCTTTTTTCAGTTTTTCGATCCAGGCAACCAGCTGTGACTCTTCAAGAACGGTTTCATAGTTGTCGAAAGAAAGGGTTACCGCTTCTTCTTCGGCTTGCTCTTCAGCATCAACACTAATCGTCTCTTTCGGCTTCACTGCCGGTTTTGCACCTTTTGCCTGCATCCATTTGCCGTTTTCAACGTCAGCGATCCAGCGTTTGAATTCGTATTGCTTAAACAGCCTAAGCAGTTCGTCAGCGGAAGGCTGTTGCACTTCGAGTTGCTCACAGCCAAGTTCCAGCTCGACATCGGTCTTGATGGTCGCCAGCTTATAAGAGAGATAAGCCACCTCTTTGTTATCGGCAAGCTTCCCGGCCATGGTTTTTGCGCCACGGAAGGTAAGCCCGGCTATTTTGTCAGACTCTGCATACAGCGTATCCAGCCCACCCAGCCCCTGGAGCAGCGCCTGCGCGGTTTTTTCACCCACGCCCGGCACGCCTGGGATGTTATCCGAGGAATCGCCCATCAGCGCGAGAAAGTCGATAATAAGCTCGGGTGGTACACCGTATTTTGTGACGACCTCTTCTGGCCCCAGAATGGTGTTCGTCATGGTGTTAATCAGGGTAATTCCTGGTGTCACCAGCTGCGCCATATCTTTATCACCGGTGCTGATCAGTACCGGGCGTCCCATTTTTTCGGCTTCGCGCGCCAGTGTGCCAATGACGTCATCGGCTTCAACGCCAGAGACGGCCAGCAGCGGCAGGCCCATGGCTTTTACCATGGTATGCAGCGGCTCGATCTGCGCGCGCAGATCGTCAGGCATTGGCGGACGGTGAGATTTGTAATCCTCGAATAGCTCGTCGCGGAAGGTTTTACCTTTAGCATCAAAGACGACTGCCGCATGAGAGGGCTGATACTGAAGGATCAGGCTGCGCAGCATGTTAAGCACGCCGTACATTGCGCCGGTAGGTTCTCCTGCGCTATTGGTCAGAGGAGGAAACGCATGATACGCCCGATACAGGTAAGAAGAGCCGTCGACGAGAATAAGAGGGTTTTCTGGGATCTGAACCATAATGTCCGTGCCTTTAATCAATTTATGGGTAAAGGATGCCACAGAAGGATGAAAACATCAGTTATTAGCACCGGATACAGCAAAAGATTTTGCGATCGTGAGGATCGCTCGCAAAAATAAATCTGTGGATAAGTTTGTGAATAGTTTCAATTCATATGAATAACAAACGATTTCACCATAAGATGGATTATAATTTTACTAATTATATCAGTTAATTATATGTTGTTCGACGTTTGTTATTCTCCTGTGATGACAATTTAGTCTATGTGGATATAAGACACGTGACGCGCTCGTAAAGGGGTAAATGTTTCGTTGTGTGTGAAAAGCCCCGCTTCACCGTGTGAAAGCGCCATTTTTTTGTCTGATTTCTGGTAAAATCAGCGCCCTGCGCCGGTTAATCGGCCAACAATTCACAGCTAACTATCTGAAAAAGCTCATCATGTCGAGATTTCTCGCTGCATTAACATTACTGCTAAGCATCATTTTAACTATTCTGGTGACCATAGCCTGCTCTGTACCCATCATTGTCGCCGGAATAATTAAACTGCTGTTACCTTTTCCCCCGGTGTGGCGAGCCGTATCGGCATTTTGTAATTTCATGATGTATTGCTGGTGTGAAGGGTTGGCCATTTTGCTGTACCTGAACCCGCACCTGAAGTGGGATGTTGAAGGCCTTGAAAGCCTCAACAAAAAGAACTGGTACCTGCTGATTTGCAATCACCATAGCTGGGCGGACATCGTGGTGTTATGTGTGCTATTCCGCAAGCATATCCCGATGAACAAATACTTCCTGAAGCAACAGTTGGCCTGGGTACCTTTTATCGGCCTGGCCTGCTGGGCGTTGGATATGCCGTTTATGAAACGCTATTCACGCAGCTATTTGATTCGCCATCCAGAGCGTCGCGGCAAGGACGTGGAAACCACACGTAGCTCCTGCGAGAAGTTTCGCGCGCACCCTACAACGATAGTAAATTTTGTCGAGGGCTCCCGTTTTACGGATGAAAAGCGCCATCAGACCCGCTCCCCTTATTTGAACTTACTGCCACCGAAGGCCGCAGGCATCGCAATGGCACTTAACGTGCTGGGTGAGCAGTTTGATAAATTACTGAACGTTACGCTCTGCTATCCAGAAAATGACAAAACGCCATTCTACGACATGCTCAGTGGGAAGCTAACGCGGATTGTGGTGCGTGTTGATCTGTTGCCAGTAGAGGCTGAACTTCATGGTGACTACGTTAACGATAAGAATTTCAAACGTCGTTTCCAACTCTGGCTTAATACGCTCTGGAAAGAAAAAGACGAGCAGATAGAGAGCATTAAATCTTCATACAAAAACGCCGGTCATTGACCGGCGTTTTTTTTATTCAACGAGATTATTTCTTCTCTACCAGATATTTCACGGTATCAGCGTATTGCTGAATGAAGATATCCATGCTGCTGGTGTCCATGCCCTGCATATTCAGCTGATATTTGCCGTTAACATACATTGCCGGAACGCCCTGCAGTTGCAGATCGGCGGCGGCCTTTTCCTGCTGAGCAACCAGAGATTTCACCACAAAGCTATTCCATGCTGCGTCGTAGTCTTCACCTTTCACACCGGCATCGACAAACACTTTACGGATATCTGCGGTAGTTTGAACGGTCTGGGTTTTCTGTACCGCTTCAAACATTGGGGCTGTGATTTTATCTTCCACACCCAGTGCAATTGCCACTGCCCACGCCTGAGTCAGATCCTTGCCCAATGGGCCCAGGAACTCAACGTGGTACTTGGTCATTTTGGTACCTTCTGGCAGTTTTTTCTTCACGTTGTCAGAAACGTGCAGCACCTGCTCGAATTCGTAGCAGTGTGGGCAATAGAATGAGAAGAATTCCAGAACCTGTGGCTCTCCCGCGACGGGTTTTTCAAGCGTAATATACTGCTTGCCGTCGGTAAACTGCGCAGCGGAAGCGCTAAATGCCAGAATCATACCTGCCAGCGCCAGCCAAATTTTTTTCATGATCAACTTTCTCCTGGGTGTGTCTAATTAATACATCGGCGTTAATTGCAGAGGGGGTTCCTGAAGAACCTTAACCTGCTGAGTAAAGGTGGATATCTGATTGCGCCAGTAATCTTCCCCGGTAAGCCATGGGAAATTTCTGGGGAATGCTGGGTCATCCCAACGCCTGATTAACCATGCGAGATAATAAACAAAGCGCATCGCTCGTAAAGGCTCAATCAGGGCAATTTCATCTGCATTAAAGGGGCTAAACTCTTCATATGCTTCAATGATAGTTTCAAGCTGCATGCGTTGCTCTGCTTTATCACCATGGAGAAGCATCCACAGATCCTGAACAGCGGGACCCATTCGCGCATCATCAAGGTCGACAAACAGCGGACCATCTCGCCAGAGAATATTCCCCGCATGGCAATCACCGTGCAGGCGCAGGGTGGAAATATCATCTCGCCAGAACGTTTTTACCACATCAATAAGCTTATCCGTCGCATTGAGGAAATTAGCCTTTAATCCTGCAGGGATAAGCGTTGACGTCTCGAATAGCTGACGAGGCTCGATAAGATATTCCTGAATACCGATCGTCGGGCGAGCAATAAACGGTTTTTTGCGCCCCGATTGATGAATTCGCCCCAGATAGCGGGCTACCCATTCCATTTGATCAATATTGTCTGCTTCGAACTGACGGCCGCCCAGGCTGGGAAATACAGCGAAGTAAAAGCCTTCGTGCGTAAGAAGCGTTTGGTTATTAAATTTCAGTGGCGCAGCAACGGGAACATCATCCTCCAACAGGTCATGGGCGAACTGATGCTCTTCCTGAATTTGCTCTGCAGACCAGCGCTTGGGGCGATAGAATTTTACGACAAAGCGCTGACGATCCTCATCCTGAAATTGATAGACGCGGTTTTCGTAGCTGTTTAAAGGAGTTAGTCCAGAATCCACCCGAATACCCTGCTCGAACAGTGCATCCATTATGGTATCCGGGTGTAGCGTCTGGAAAGTAAAAGACTGGTCGTTCATCCGATCATCCGGAAATTATACGAATGATTCAGGATATCATCTTGTGGCGATTTCGGTGCCGCCGCTTACAAGGTTTTACTCTTTAATTACGCCACGCGCGCGCAGCAGAGCGGTTTTAAAATCTTCCTCGTAGTCTTTCTGAATACCTGGAATTACAGCATCTTTGGATGAGTCGCGCATTTTTAGGTGGTAGATCAGGATGTCGTCAGAAAGGTCTGTCAGATCACCGTCAAAACCTGACTCTTTGGCCAGTTTCTGTAAAAATTGCATCAGGTTCAGCTCTGGTTCTTTTTGCCAGGCCGGCTGGAGGAGTTCAATGACTTCATTCAGACGTTTACATTTCATGGTGGTGCTCCTTTCATTTAGAAAGACACGTTAGCAGGGTCAATCCCACAATAAAAGAGGCGATATTCGTGGATCAGGAAATTATCGGGGTCGTTCTGGCAGGAGGAAGAGCGACGCGAATGGGAGGAAAGGATAAGGGCCTTCAGCTCCTCAACGGTACGCCATTATGGCAGCGTGTAGCAGATGTGCTTGCCGATCAGGTATCTGCATTAGCCATCAGCGCCAACCGCCATATCGATATTTATCAACAAAGCGGATATCCCGTTTATCAGGATCGCCAGGCTGATTATCCAGGTCCATTAGCGGGCATGCTCTCTGTCATGCAACAGTCTCAGGGTGAATGGTTTATTTTTTGTCCGTGCGATACCCCTTTTATTCCTTCTTGTCTTGTCGAACGGCTAGTACGCCAACGCGGAGATTCTCCTGTTGTATGGGTGCATGACGGCGAGCGAGACCATCCTGCTATTGCGTTGGTTAACCGAGCGTTAGCCTCTGATCTGCAACAGTATCTGGCTTCCGGAGAGCGTAGAGTGATGGTGTTTATGCGCCTGTCGGGGGGGCATCCCGTTGATTTTAGCGATCTGAAGTCTGCATTTATTAACGTTAACACCACTGAAGATTTACAGTTGATGCAGGAGAAAAGATGACGCCCGTAATAGCAATTTCCGCCTGGAGCGGCACCGGAAAAACAACACTCCTGAAAAAACTGATCCCCATTCTTTGCGCCAAAGGTATTCGCCCCGGCTTGATTAAGCATACGCATCATAATATGGATGTCGATAAGCCAGGGAAGGACAGCTATGAGCTGCGTAAGGCTGGCGCTGCACAGACGATGGTTGCGAGTCATCAGCGCTGGGCATTGATGACTGAAACGCCGGATGTACAGCAGTTGGATCTCTCATATCTGGTTAGCCGGATGGACCATTCCACACTGGATCTGGTGCTGGTTGAGGGGTTTAAGCATGAAACGGTCGCTAAGATCCTGCTATTCAGAAGCGATGCCGGACATGATATCCGCGATCTGACGCTTGATGACCATGTAATTGCAGTAGCCAGCGATATTGCACTACCGCTGACGGTCCCAATACTGGATTTGAATAACGTAGATAAAATTGCAGAGTTTATTCTTGAATGGTGTGGGGCGCTCTGATGCCCTCACTTCGCAGAGGATTTGTGAAAAACCCAAAGCAAAAAACCCCGCACCTTCCGGTACGGGGTTCTTCTTATTTAATGCCTGGCAGTTCCCTACTCTCACATGGGGAGACCCCACACTACCATCGGCGCTACGGCGTTTCACTTCTGAGTTCGGCATGGGGTCAGGTGGGACCACCGCG
>Ga0207713_1000143_pt1 | contig 107175 bp, 83 predicted proteins | sample KBSS64metaG_FD_184404 | JGI IMG/M metagenome (GOLD analysis project Ga0207713, IMG submission 184404) | Switchgrass rhizosphere microbial communities from Kellogg Biological Station, Michigan, USA - KBS S6-4 metaG (SPAdes) (version 2) | ecosystem: Host-associated > Plants > Roots > Rhizosphere...
GGACCGACGTGCAGAACGCTTGAGGGGCCAGGACATACAGAGCCGCGACTGCACCATTGAGCATCAGCCCCAGCGTGACCGCCACGAGCGCGGCCAGACCGGGTACGTGAGAGGCCGGCACCATCAATGGCAGCAGGGCGGCATTGAGCAGCAGAAAGCCCGACAACAAACGTCGGCAGCCGTAACGATTGGCCGCCAGACCCAGAAGCAGGGCGCCGAGCATGCCACCCAGCGCCAACAGCATCCCGATCCGGGCGCCTTGTTGGTCGGTAAAGCCATTGTCGACCAACAGGGCCGGCGTCCAGCTCATCACGAAGTAAAAGCAGAACATCAACAGAAAGAGTGCCAGTGCCAGCGATAGAGTCTGTTGCCATTGACCGGGCGAAAACGGCCGGTCAGCGATGTCCGGCGACAGTGGAGGAATAGGCGCGCGCTGTTCAAGTGCCAGAAATGACGGCGATTCTCGCAGCCAGAAGACACCGACCAATGCCGCCGCCAGCGTGATGCAACCCCCGGCCAGAAAGACATACCGCCAGCCCATCAAATCATTGAGTACATGCGCCAGCACACCGCCCAGACTGGCGCCCATGGCAAAGGCGAGGGATTGCAATGCGATGGCCAGATTGCGCCGTAGCGGGCTGGCGTGTTCGAACGTCAGCACGTTCGCCCCCACCAGCACCGCTCCCGTGCCGATGCCGGTCAACAATCGCAAGAGCATCAATACGTGATGATCCGGGCTCCAGAACGACAGCAACATGCTCAGGCCGCTGAGCAGCAGACCGCCAAGCAGCAAAGGTCTGCGCCCGAAGCGGTCGGCCCTGGGCGCGGCCAGCAGCGAACCAAGCGCCATCCCGACCAGACTTGCGCTCAGCAACAGGCCCAGTTGCGCGCCGCTCAACGCCCACTCCGCCGCAACCCGGCTGGCGGTGAAGGCCATGGCCATCACATCAAGCCCGTCGATCACGTTGAACAGCATGCACAGCCCGATCACCCACCACGGCGAAGTGGTCGATGGCGTGCCGCTCAGGCGTTCGAGCGCTGTTTCCCCACGCATCCGCGATCCTTGTTCCGCTCTGTGATTCAAATGGGTCTTTTCCCCGCCGCATTCTGCCCGTTAAGCGCTGCTGAATTCGAGCGCGATTTTGTGCGCCAGGCCTGCGCGTCATACCAAGGTATCGACCGACACCATCGTGTAATCGCCCCGGTGCCAGCGCAGTGGTCTGATCCGATTAGCGATGCCTTTCGAATAATGACTACAAGGAGATCCATCATGGTTGCGGTTTCGTCCGGTCTCACCTGGCGCCATTGCCTGGCGTCATCCATCAGGGTCGGCGTGCTCGGCCTTGCCGTACTCGCTGGCAGCAGCGGGGTCTGGGCCGCGGATCCGTCGCAAGCCATTCGCCCGTACACCATCCATGTGGACGAAGCGAAGCTGAGCGACCTGCGCAAACGCATCGCCGACACCCGCTGGCCAGACAAGGAAACGGTCGGCGACGTGTCCCAGGGAGTGCAACTGGCGCAGGTCCAGGCGTTGGTGAAGTATTGGGGCGACGGCTACGACTGGCGCAAGGCCGAAGCGAAGCTCAACGCGTTGCCGGAGTTCGTGACCACTATCGACGGCGTCGACATCCAGTTCATCCACGTGCGTTCGCGCAATCCCAACGCCATGCCGCTGATCCTTACTCATGGCTGGCCGGGTTCGCAGTTCGAATTCCTCAAGACCATCGGCCCGCTGACCGATCCCGTGGCGTACGGCGGCAAGGTCGAGGACTCGTTCGACGTGGTGATCCCGTCGATTCCCGGCCATGGTTTTTCCGGCAAACCGACCGAGCTCGGCTGGGGCCCTGACCGGGTCGCGAAGGCCTGGGATGTGTTGATGACACGCCTGGGTTACAGCCATTACGTGTCCCAGGGCGGCGATCATGGATCGGTGATATCCGATGCACTGGGTCGCCTGGCGCCGCCCGGTTTGCTGGGTATCCACCTGAACATGCCGGCCACCGTGCCGCCGGAACTGGTCAAGCCAATCAACAGCGGCGACCCGGCCCCGGCCGGGTTGACCGCACCGGAGGTGACGGCCTTCAACTCGCTGAGCCAGTTCTTCGGTCGTAACGCCGCCTATGGCGCAATGATGGTGACCCGTCCGCAAACCATCGGCTATCTGCTGGCTGACTCGCCCGCCGGCACGGCAGCCTGGATGTACGAAAAATTTGCCGCGTGGACCGACAGCGACGGTCAGCCCGAGAAGGTCCTGAGCCGCGATGAAATGCTCGATGACATCAGCCTGTACTGGCTGACCGACAGCGGGGCGTCGTCCTCCCGTTTCTACTGGGAGAACAACAACAATAACTTCAGTGCCGCCGCGCAGAAGACTGCCGACATCAAGGTGCCGGTGGCGATCACCGTGTTCCCCCACGAAATCTACCGCGCGCCGAAAGTCTGGTCGCAGCGCGCCTATCCGTCGCTGGCTTACTTCAGCGAAGTCAGCAAGGGCGGGCACTTCGCGGCATGGGAGCAACCGCAACTGTTCAGCGAAGAACTGCGCGAAGCCTTCCGGCCACTGCGTGCGGCGGCGCAGAAAACCGCTGCGCAGGCAGCCCGCTAGACCTGCAATCCGCAAGCCCTTTAACCCACAGCCCTTTAACCCCAAGCCCGGAACCGCCGCCCGGCGGTTCACGAGGGAGACTCGGCATGACTGACTCTAACGCTGTAACCCCATCCCGGCGCGTGCTCGCCGGTTCGATCCTGGCGCTTGCGCTGGGCATCGCCTCGGCTTACGCCAGCGCCGCCGACGTGCCCGCTGGCAAGATCGACGCCATTACCGCCGGCACCCATGTTTCGTTCGGCGCGCTGAAACACGTCAAGGCCGGACTGCTGGACGTGTCCTACGCCGAAGTGGGTCCGGCCGACGGCCCGGTGGTCATCCTGCTGCACGGCTGGCCTTACGATATTCACAGCTACACCGATGTGGCGCCGGCGCTGGCGCAGAAGGGCTATCGGGTGCTGATTCCTTACGCGCGCGGCTATGGCGACACGCGTTTCCTGTCTGCCAAAACCGTGCGCAACGGTCAGCCGGCGGCGTTGGCGAAGGATCTGATCGACTTCATGGACGCCCTGAAAATCAAGCAGGCAGTACTCGGTGGCTACGACTGGGGCGCGCGCACCGCCGACATCGTCGCGGCGCTCTGGCCCGAGCGGGTGAAAGCGCTGGTGGCGGTGAGTGGTTACCTGATCGGCAGTCAGGACGCCGGCAAGGCGCCGCTGCCGCCGGCGGCGGAGTTGCAGTGGTGGTATCAGTTCTACTTTGCGACCGAACGTGGTCGTCTGGGCTACGAAAAGAACACCCACGACTTCGCCAAACTGATCTGGCAGCTGGCCTCGCCGAAGTGGAACTTCGACGACGCGACCTACGACCGCAGCGCCGCCGCGTTGCAGAACCCGGATCACGTCGCCGTGTCGATCTTCAACTACCGCTGGCGCCTGGGACTGATCAAAGGGGAAGCGCAATACGATCCGCTGGAGAAAAAACTGGCGACGTTCCCTTCCATCGGCGTACCGACCATCACTCTGGAAGGCGACGCCAATGGCGCGCCGCACCCACCGGCCGAGGCCTACGCCAAACGCTTCACCGGCAAGTACGAATATCGGCTGATCAGCGGCGGCATCGGCCACAACCTGCCGCAGGAAGCGCCGCAGGCGTTCGCTCAGGCGGTGATCGATGCCGATCATCTCTGATTGCCGGCCGAAGGGGATCCGACCATGAAATTCAACCATTGGGCCGTGTTGCCAGCGGCCATCGCGCTCGCGGCACTGGCGGCCACCGGTGTCGCGTTGGGCGAGGCCGATGACGGCGATGCCTCGCCGATCTACGGCGTGAAACTGCCGAAAAACTATCGCCAGTGGGCGCTGATTGCCCCGGCCCAGGAAGCCGCGCCGCTGGATGAACTGCGCGCGGTGCTGGGCAATGACCGGGCGATCAAGGCTTACCAGAGCAAGACGCTGCCGTTTCCCGACGGCACGGTGCTGGTGAAGCTGGCGTGGAAACACGTGCAGTCGCCGGAATTCGAGCCGGCCTCGATTCCGGGGGCGGCCACCACCGTTCAGGTGATGGTCAAGGACTCGCGCAAATACGCCTCGACCGGTGGCTGGGGATTCGGCCGGTTCATCAACGGCAAACCTGCCGATGAAGCCCAGCACCAGACCTGCTTTGCCTGCCATCAGGCGCGGGTGCAGAACCACGATTTTGTCTTCACTCGATACGCTCCCTGAATCCGTCATACGAGGAACATCCAGATGAAAAAAACACTGATTGCACTGAGCATCGCTGCGGGCCTGTGCCTGGGCGCCAATGCCTTCGCCCAAACCGCCAAACCCACGGTGGTGCTGGTGCACGGCGCGTTTGCCGACGCGTCGAGCTGGAACGGCGTGGCGAAGATTCTCGAGAAGGATGGCTACACGGTGATCGCCGCCGCCAACCCGTTGCGCGGCGTCAAGAGCGATGGCGCAGCGGTATCGGCGTTGCTGAGCAGCATCCAGTCGCCGGTGGTGCTGGTCGGTCACTCCTATGGCGGCAACGTCATCAGCGAGGCGGCCAACGACCATGCCAATGTCAAAGCGCTGGTCTACGTCAGCGCCTTTGCCCCCGAGGCCGGTGAAACCGTTGCCGGGCTGGCCGGCAAGTTTCCCGGCAGCACCCTCGGACCAACGCTGGCGCCACCGGTTGCGCTGGCCGACGGCGGCAAGGACCTGTACATCCAGCAGAGCAAGTTCCACGATCAATTCGCCGCCGACGTCCCGGCTGCACAAGCGGCGCTGATGGCGGCTACTCAACGTCCGGTCACCGAAGCGGCGCTGAACGAGCAGGCCGGAACGCCGGCCTGGAAGCACATTCCGTCGTGGTACATCTACGGTGACAAGGACAAGAACATCCCGCCACAGGCGATGGCGTTCATGGCCAAGCGTGCAGATGCCAAGGCGGTCGAGGTGGTCAAGGGCGGCTCTCACGTGGTGATGGTGTCGAACCCGGCACCCGTGGCGCGGCTGATTGAAAAAGCCGCTGCGGCCAACTGAAACCCTGCGACGTGCTACGGCGCGTCGCAGGGTTGTCATCCCCCGCTCAGGCAACGGACACCTGCGGAGATGTTGCCGGTGCCAGTCTGAGCAGAGGGGTGATGCCGAGCATCAACAGCAGTACCGCGAACAGCAAGGTGTACGCCGGGCCATAGTGTCCGGCGTATTCGCGCAAGGCGCCGAACAGCAGCGGCCCGAGCGCGGCGATCAGGTAACCGATGAACAACATGAACACCGTCCACAACCCGGCCTGTTCGCTGGTGCTGGCGTGATCCAGCGGCAAGGTCATGGCCACGGTGAAGCCCATGCCCAGACCGATGGCCGCAAGTACCACGTAGAGCATCGGCCAGTAAGCCGGCAGAAACGCCATGCCGCCCACCCCGAGCAGGGCCAGCAACGCCGACAACCCGAGCAGACCGCGCCGGTCGTGGGCCTTGCCCGGAATCAGCCCCGCACCCACGCTGGCCACGGCGAACACCGCGGTAAAAATGCCCAGCAGGACGCCCGGGGAAACACTCGACGTGGCCGCTTCCACCGAGGCGGGCGCCATCCAGGCGAAGAGGGCATAGACCACGAATTGCCCGGCCCCGAAATTCAACGCGATCAGCCATGCCTGCGGATTGCTCCAGGGCAGGCGTTTGCTCGGACTCGACGACGATTTCACTACAGGCGCCGGTGTCGCAAAACGGCGTGCCATCCACACCCAACTGGCGATGGCGGTGAGGCACAGCACGCTCCAGAACCCGGCGCTGACCCGCCAGTCCTGCGCCAGCTCGGCAATCGGCGCGCTGAGCACCGCCGCGAGGGTCGCGCCCAGACTCAAGCCGCCGGCATAGATGCCCATGAACAGCGCCGGGCGTTGCGCAAAGTGAGTCTTGATCCACGCGCCGGTCATCGCGCCGGCAACCGCAATGCCGATGCTGGCAAAGAACGTACTGCCGAGCAGGAAGAATGCATTCGGCGAGATTGCCCGCAGCAGGGTCGAGGCGCCCAGCAACGTCAGTGCGACCACCACACTGCGATCGATCCCGAAGCGCCTGGCCAGACTCGGAACCACCAACGCAAACACACCCATGCAGACGTCGGGAATCGAAGTCAGCAGCGCGGCCTGGGTATAGCTCAACTGGAAGTGCTGCTGGATCAACAGCAAAATCGGCCCCACCGAAATGATCGGCGGGCGCAGGGCGATGGACAGGATCAGCAGGCCGATCACCGCCGTGACGCTCTGTTGGTGGCCGGAGAGATTGCGGGTGATTGCCATGGGAAAAGCCTCATTGATGAACCATGAGCGCAAGGCTAACAATGGGCCGGCCATGGCAAATGCCAGGGTTTGTCGCCAAAGTGACAATTGCCGCTTTAACACGATCAAGGTCTGTTTTCAGGAGACTCCAGCCGATGAAACGAGAGGTGCGCAAGGTCATCGCCCAGCGTGAGTCCGCACCGCGCAGCGAACGTTATCCCGACTATCAGGACGTGCCGCGCGTAATGACCGTGCTGGTGCGCGATCAGGCGACCGGCGAGTACAACGAACCGCACGTGCATCGGCACGGGCAATTGCTGTATGCCTCGAACGGCGTGATGCGGGTGGCTACCGAGCGCGGATTGTGGATCCTGCCGCCGAAACGGGCCCTGTGGATTCCACCCGGGGTGATCCACGACCAGTTGATGCTGAGCGCGGTCAAGATGCGCTCGATCTACATCGAGCCGCAGGTCTGCGCAGGGCTGGGCGATCACTGCAAAGTACTGGAGATCCCCGGACTGCTGCGCGAGTTGATTCTGGCCTTGGCCGAGCAGCCGATCGAATACCCGCAGGAAGGCCGCAACGCACACATCGTGGCGCTGATACTCAGTGAGTTGCAGGCGGCCCGGACGTTGCCGATCGAAGTGCCGTGGCCGGTCGACCGGCGACTGGTCACGGTGTGCGAGGCGATTCTGCAGGACCCCGGACAAGACCATTCAATCGGCTATTGGGCAGACCGGGTCGGCGCCAGTTCGCGAACGCTGATTCGCCTGTTCGTCAATGAAACCGGCCTGAATTTCCGCCACTGGCTGCAACAGGTGCGGCTGGCGACCGCCATCGACCGGCTCGACCAGGGGCAATCCGTCGGGGTGATTGCCCGGGATCTGGGTTACGCCAGCCAGAGTGCCTTCAGTGCCATGTTCAGACGGGTGATGGGCGAATCGCCTCGTGAATTTCTCGTCCGCGACTAGGGCGTTCAGGCGATTCCGATACCTTTGTATTCTGTCGTCGAAGGGAGGCGGGTGGTATCAATGACGCTGCTGTTGCAGGTGCACTGAACACCCACCCGCGTTCCGCGAGGAACCTTCGAAGAGTGAGAATCCTGATGCTTTTATACCTATCGACCTGGTCCGAAATAGCGCAATTTCTCGAACGCAGCCGCACCATCGTCATCCCGATCGGTTCCAACGAACAGCACGGGCCGACCGGCCTGCTGGGCACCGACTGGATGTGCCCGGAAATCATCGCCCATGAAGCGCAGAAAAGCGCCGACATCCTGATCGCCCCGACCTTCAACATCGGCATGGCGCAGCATCACCTCGGTTTCCCCGGCACCATCTCGCTCAGGCCCTCGACGTTCATCGCCGCCATCGCCGACTGGACCCGTTCGCTGGCCGCCCACGGCTTTGAAAAGATCTTTTTTCTCAATGGCCACGGCGGCAACATCGCGTCAATCGAAGCGGCGTTTTCGGAGCTGTACGCCGAAGCGAGTTTTGCCCGACGCAAGGCCGGGTTCGCCCTTAAGCTGTGCAACTGGTGGGATCTGGAAGGGGTCAACGAGCTGGCGCGTGAGCAGTTCCCGACCGGCCATGGCATTCATGCGACCCCTTCGGAAATCGCCGTGACCCAGTGGGCCTACCCCGATTCCATCAAGTCGGCGGACTACTCGCCGCAGATCGCCAACTGGGGGCCGATCCGGGAAGCCGCGGATTTCCGCGCCCGTCACCCAGACGGCCGCATGGGCTCGGACCCGGCCCAGGCTTCGCCGGAAAAGGGTCGGCAACTGGTGGAAATGGCCGCTCGTGGTCTGGTCCAGGAGGTCCAAGCTTTCAGCCGCGAATCATTGCCCGACTGAACCGTCGCCCTGATCAACGCCCGGATTTTCCGGGCGTTGCTGTTTCAACACCTTGGGAATATCGCCATGTGGACTATCCGTCACAGCTACATCGATGGCGCGTTCGTGCCCGTTCAGGGCCGCGAAACGATCGAATGCATCAACCCGGCGACGGAGTCCGTCATCGGAACGGTCACCCTGGCCAATCGCGAGGATGCCAGGCAAGCCATCGCCGCCGCCCAGCGTGCGCAAGTCACGATGGGCCGGACCTCGAAAGCCGAGCGCATCGACATGCTCAGGCGCCTGCAGGCGGCGGTGCTGGAGAGCACCGAAGAGATACGCGACACCGCCATCGAGGAATACGGCGCACCGTTGGCACGTGCGCAATGGGTCAGCCAGTACGCCTCGCAATCCTTCGTCAACGCGGCGCAGATTCTCGAAAACTACGAGCTGGTGCGGCCTGTGGGCCGTGCAAGCGTCGTGATGGAGCCGGTTGGGGTATCGGCATTGTTCGCGCCCTGGAACAGCACCGCCGGTACGGTGTGCAGCAAACTGGCGGCGGCGATTGCTGGCGGCTGCGCCTCGGTCATCAAGCCGAGCGAACTCAGCCCGTTGCAGACCCAGGTGCTCGCGCTCGCCTTGCACCGTGCGGAACTGCCAAACGGGGTGATCAATATTGTCTCGGGCCGTGGCGGCGAAGTGGGCGACGAGATCAGCACCAGCCCGCACATTGCGAAGATTTCGTTCACCGGTTCCACTGCCACCGGAAAACTCATTGCCCGCGCGGGTATCGAGACCATGAAGCGGGTGAGCCTGTCGCTCACCGGCAAGTCGGCGTCCATCGTGCTCGACGACGCGGATCTCGACGCGGCCATCCCCATGGCGCTGAATGCCGCCTTCATGAACAACGGTCAGGCCTGTGTCGCCGGCACGCGGCTGTTGGTGCCGCGCGCGTTCCTGCCGCAGGTGATCGAGCGGGTAAGAGCCTTGGTCGACGCCATAGTGGTCGGTAATCCCCATGATCCGGCGACGGCCATCGGCCCGTTGGTCAACCAGGCCCAGTTTGATCGCGTGCAGGGTTTTATCCGGCGCGGTCTGGAGCAGGGCGCGCGATTGATCGTCGGCGGGGAGGGCAGGCCTCACGGACTGAGCAAAGGCTATTTCGTGAAGCCCACGGTGTTTGCCGACGTCAGCAACGACATGGACATCGCCCGGGAAGAGATTTTCGGCCCGGTGCTGTCGATCATCGCCTACGACGACGAGGAAGACGCCATCCGCCTGGCCAATGCCAGCGTCTACGGTTTGCAGGCCTATGTGTTTACCCGCGAGGTCGAACGTGGCCGACGCATCGCTGCGCGCCTGGAGGCCGGTTCGGTGTTGATCAACCGGATCGCACCGGAGCTGCTCGCGCCGTTTGGCGGGGTCAAACAGTCGGGGATCGGCAGGGAATTTGGCGTGTCCGGGCTGGAGGCGTTTCTTGAAGCGAAAAGCATCGTAGAGGACTGACAACGGCAGCAGGGCAAACAGGATCAATCCTGCTTGCCCTGCTCAAGTCATTGCGGATCAGCCCAGTGCTTCGATGGCCTGTGCAACACCCGCACCGTACGCCGGATCGGCACGAGTGCAGTTATCGATGTGGCGTTGCCGGGTCTGGGCACTGGCGCCATGGATCGAGCGCGCGGTGTTCTCGAACAAGACCTGTTGCTGGGCGGTGGACATGGCCCGGAACAGCGCGCCCGGTTGCGAGAAGTAATCGTCGTCCTCACGGTGATTCCAGTGCCCGGCGCTGCCTTTCAGGGCCAGCGGTGGCTCGCTGAAATCCGGTTGCTCGGCCCACTGGCCATAGCTGTTGGGCTCGTACCCGATTGTGCTGCCCGCGTTCGCATCGGTGCGCATCTGGCCGTCCCGGTGATAACTGTTGACCGGGCAGCGTGGGGCATTCACGGGGATCTGATGATGGTTGACGCCGACGCGATAGCGCTGGGCATCGCCATAGGAGAACAGGCGCGCCTGGAGCATTTTGTCCGGTGAGAAACTGATGCCGGGCACCACGTTGGCCGGGTTGAAGGCCGCCTGTTCGACGTCGGCGAAGTAGTTGTCCGGATTACGGTTGAGTTCGAGCACACCAACTTCGATCAGCGGGTAATCCGCGTGGGGCCAGACCTTGGTCAGGTCGAACGGGTTGATCGGGTAAGTCTCGGCATCCAGCTCCGGCATCACTTGCACGTAGAGCTTCCATTGCGGGAAGTGACCTTCCTCGATGGCGTTGTACAGGTCGCGCTGGGCGCTTTCGCGGTCATCGCCGATCAGGGTCGCGGCCTGTTGGTCGGTCAGGTTTTCGATGCCTTGTTGAGTCTTCCAGGTGAACTTCACCCAGAAACGTTCGTTCGCCGGGCTGATGAAACTGAAGGTGTGGCTGCCGAAACCGTGCATGTGGCGGTAGGTGCGCGGCAGGCCACGATCGCTCATGACAATCGTGACCTGGTGCAGCGCTTCCGGCAGCAACGTCCAGAAATCCCAATTGTTGCGGGCGCTGCGCATGTTGGTGCGTGGGTCGCGTTTGACCGCATGGTTGAGGTCGGGGAATTTCAACGGATCGCGCAGAAAGAACACCGGCGTGTTGTTGCCCACCAAGTCCCAGTTGCCTTGCTCGGTATAGAACTTGATGGCGAATCCACGGATGTCACGCTCGGCATCCGCCGCGCCACGCTCCCCGGCCACGGTCGAAAACCGGACGAACACATCGGTGGTCTTGCCCACGCTGGAAAACAGCCTGGCCTTGGTGAAACGGGTGATGTCGTGGGTCACGGTGAAGGTGCCGAACGCGCCGGAACCCTTGGCGTGCATGCGCCGCTCGGGGATGACTTCCCGATCGAAGTGCGCCAGTTTTTCCAGCAACCATACGTCCTGCAACAGCATCGGGCCTCTGGGGCCGGCGGTCTGTACGTTGTTGTTATCAACCACGGGCGCGCCCGCGGCAGTCGTCAGCTTGTTCATGCGCAACTCCTGGCTTTTGTCGGTTTCCCGTCATCACATCAAAAGCCCCGGGCGCGATCTATTGCACCATGGTGTCGCCGGATCGTACGAAGGTGTGGTTGGAAGATTGGGCATTTTGCTGTCGGCAAAAGACGGATCAGGTGAGGGTTATGCTGACCTTGATGTTGTTGCGCGTGGCCTTGGAGTAGGGGCAGTTCTGGTGTGCCGCGTCGATCAGTTGTTGCGCCACTTGCGGTTCAATCTCCGGCAGTGACACCGCCAGTTTCGCTTGCAGGAAGAACCCGTGCTCGCCGTGGATCAGGTCGATTTGAGCATCCACCCCGGCCATGGCCGGGAAAACGATCTTACGTGCATTGCAGGCGTGACGCAGTGAGCCGAGGAAACAGGCCGACCAGCACACGGCGAACAATTGCTCGGGGTTGGTTCCGGTGCCGGGCGCACCCGGTGGCGACAGCTTGAGATCCAGTCGGCCATCGTGACTGCGTCCTGTGCCCTCGCGGCCGCCAGTGGTGCAGGTGTGCGCGGAGTAGAGGGTTTTTTCGATATCGATCATGGGCATTCCCTGAAGGGCATTTCACAGCGTGGAGGGCGGTTCATGTGGCCCGAGTGGGTTCATGACATTCGCGTGCAGATGCACCCGCCAGCGCGTCGGCCACGGCGTCAGTACCGCGATGGTCCAGGTTGTTGAGCAGGGTCGCGCGGGCGATCTCGATCAGCCAGGCGCGAAACGGAAAGCTCGGGTCATGGGCGGCCTGTTCCTGATAAAGCGTCCTGAAGGCCTGCTGAACGAGGCCGCCGGTGTCTTCACGACGGATCCGCCCGGCTTGCACCTGACCTTCGTAAAAGGCGATGAGCAACGGCGTCACCGTCGCGAACAGCTGTTGCGCTTCACTTCGGCCATGGCGGACGGCGCCCGCGACCAAGGCATACAGTTCGTCGTTGCCGAGCCGGTCGGCCTCGCACAGGCAATTGTGGCGATAACCTTCAGCCATGGTCGAATCCCTCGCAAAACCATCGTTCGACTGAGCGCCGCGACCGAAAAGGTTCGCAGGTGGCCTGGCGTTCAGCGGTGAGATTCAAGCCTGCCCTCACCGCTGAATGACTGCCAGTTATGCGTTGTTAGCGCTTGTTAGCGCTCGGAAACTGCGGTGACTATTGCGCTGGCCAGTCGGCATTTTGCGCGGGTTTTCGATGATCGGCGCCTGCCAGGAACAGAGGCTGGATTCCCGGCATTAATGACATCTCTGTCCCTTTGCCATCGTCTCGATCAGGTAGGAAACGTCCGATATTTATTTCGCAAATTTCCTACATTTTGTTTGCCTCCCTAACAAAAAACGTGGTTATTATCCGCCGGCGCTTCGGGTCACAAACCCGGCGCCAGAAGATTGCCGCGTGTCTACAGACCCGGCAGTCGCAGCCGATCGGGACCACCCTGGCGCTGTCATCCCCGCGCAGGTTGTTCCTCGTCGTTGACCCTCAAATGGAAGTCGAGGTTTCAATTGGTCACGCGGTTTGCAATCGACGATGCAATGAACGGGGCGACCCCTGTCGCCAATGATCCGGCCCACTTTCCATCTGCCTGCGCCGACCGCGCTGCGGTGTTCTTCTCCAGCCTGTCTCCCCCCGAGTTTCTGCGTGTGCCCGCGTTCAACGCGAGTCTGCACGCGCGCGCCGCGCCATCCTCCTGAATTCGAAAGACCGTGCCGGCACCTGATGCCGGGGCCTGACTGGCAGGAAGCGTGCTGACACCTGCCTGATCACAAAAATAATGTAGTCATGGACGGTAGCCTCCGATGTTCGACAACACTTCCTTGCGTGGGACGAATCCCGCGCAGCCCGACGTTTGCTCTTTGAAACCGTTCGATGCAGACCTGTGCGTGCACGGTCTGTTTGAAGCGCAGGTGCTGCGCAGCCCCGAGGCCATCGCTGCGCGCTGGCAGCAGGAGGCAATCAGTTACCGTGAACTGAACACCCGCGCCAACCGGCTGGCCCATCACCTGCGCAAGCTCGGGGTCGGGCCGGACGTGCGGGTCGGGCTGTGTCTGGAGCGTTCGCTGGAAATGTTGGTCGGCGTGCTCGCGGTGCTCAAGGCTGGCGGTGCCTATGTGCCGCTGGACCCGGCCTATCCGCAGGCGCGGCTGGCGCACATGCTGGCCGACAGCGCACCGCCGGTGGTGCTGACTCACGGCCAGGCAAGCAATGTTTTGCGGGCGGCGCTCGAACTGTCAGCGACTGCACCGACGGTGCTGGAGCTGGCCGACGCCCGTGATTGGGGTTCGCTCCCGGCAGACAACCTCGATCCTCACTCGATCGGCCTGACACCCCGTCACCTGGCTTACGTGATCTACACCTCCGGCTCCACCGGAACCCCGAAAGGCGTGATGGTCGAGCATCGCGGACTGGTCGCCGTGAGCGCCGACTGGGCCCTGCTCTATGGATTGGGCGAGCCGATCAACCACCTGCAAATGGCCGGTTTTTCCTTCGATGTGTTCAGCGCGGACCTGATCCGTGCGCTGGGTTTTGGCGGTACGCTGGTGCTGTGCCCACGGGACACCCTGATGGACCCGCCGGCCCTGTATCGGCTGATGCGCGAGGCGCGGATTGGCTTTGCCGATTTCGTACCGGCGCTGCTCAATCCGCTGCTGGCGTGGGTCGAAGAGACCGGCCATGACTTGTCGTTCCTGCGCACCGTGGTCTGCGGCTCCGACATCTGGACCGCCCACAGCGCACGACAATTACGAAGGCTGTGTGGTGAGCAGGTGCAGATCGTCCAGGCCTACGGCGTGACCGAAGCGAGCATCGACAGCACCTGTTTCGAGTTCACCGAAAACAGCCAGATCGACGCGGTGCTGCCCATCGGCCGGGCACTGTCCAACACCCGGATTTACCTGCTCGATGCTGACGGTAAACCGGTTGCCGAGGGTGTCGCGGGCGAGTTGTACATCGGCGGCGTCGGCGTGGCGCGCGGTTATCTGAACCTGCCGCAACTGACCGCCGAGCGTTTCATTGACAGCCCGTTCTTGGCGGGCGAACGCCTTTACCGCACCGGGGATCTGGCGCGTTACCGGGCCGACGGCCAACTGGAATTCCTCGGTCGCAACGATGCCCAGGCCAAATTGCGCGGCCTGCGTCTGGAACTGGGGGAAATCGAAACCCGGCTGGCGGACATCCCGGGCGTGCGGGAAAGCGTGGTGTTGCTGCGCCAGGACAGTCCCGGTGAACCGCGATTGGTCGCCTACTACTGCGAAAAACCAGACTCAACGCTGAGCCCGCGCTTACTGCGCGAACAGCTGCAAATCAGCTTGCCGGACTACATGGTGCCGACCGCCTTCGTGCGTCTCGACGCCTTGCCGCTGACCGCCAACGGCAAGGTTGATCGGCCCGGTTTACCAGCGCCGGACGTCGAGGCATTCGATCAGCAGGAATACCAGGCTCCCCAAGGCTCGCTGGAAACCGCGCTCGCCGCGATCTGGTCGGACGTGCTCGGCATCGAGCGGGTCGGGCGTCAGGATCAGTTCTTCGCCCTTGGCGGTCACTCGCTGCTGGTGATGCGGGTGCTGGCGCAGGTTCGCCACACGCTGGGGCTGGAAGTGGCGCCTTCGACCCTGTTTGCCGCGCCGGTTCTGGCGGCGTTCGCCGAACGGCTGCAAGCCAGTCAGGCTGCGGCTCGCCCGGCCATCACGGCCCTTGAACGCTCGGGCGCGCAAACGTTGTCGTCTGCCCAGCAGCGCCTGTGGTTTCTGGCGCAAATGGAAGGTGGCAACGCGGCGTATCACATGCCGTTGAACCTGCGTTTGCGCGGTTCGCTGGACGTGGCGGCACTCGAACGCAGCTTCAATCAACTGGTGGCGCGCCATGCTGCGCTGCGCACCACCTTCATCGCCGTTGAAGGGGAAGGGCGCCAACTGGTTTCGCCGCCTGCGCACAGCATCCGGCTGACGGTGACTGACGTGCAGGGGCACGATGCGCAAGAACGTCTGGCCCGCTTGATCGACGAGGAAGGCGCGAGACCGTTCTACCTGAGCCGGGGCCCGCTGATGCGGGTCAGCTTGCTGCGGCTGGCGGCGGATGACCATGTGTTGCTGCTGACCCAGCATCACATCATCTCCGACGGCTGGTCGATGGGCGTGCTCACCCGCGAGCTGGGGCAGCTGTACGCAGCGGCGTTGCAGGATCGCGACGATCCGCTGCCGCCGCTGCCCGTGCAGTACGTGGATTACGCCGTGTGGCAAAAGCAATGGCTGTCCGGCGACGTGCTGGAGCAGCAAAGCCGTTACTGGCGTGAAACCCTCACGGGCGCGCCGGTATTGCTGGAGTTGCCGACCGATCACAAGCGTCCGCCCGTGCAGGATTACCTCGGTGGCTTTGTTCCATTGGTCTTCGACGAAGCGTTGACCGCGCGATTGAAAGCCCTGGGCATGCAGCAAGGCACCACGCTGTTCATGACTCTGCTGGCCGGGTTTTCATTGCTGTTGTCGCGTCTGTCCAGGCAAAGCGACGTGGTGATCGGCGTGCCATCGGCCAACCGTCCGCAACAGGAACTGGAAGGGCTGATCGGTTTCTTCGTCAATACGTTGGCTCTGCGGATGACTCGATCAGGTACGCCGTCGGTGGCGCAATGGCTGCAACAGGCGCGGCGAGTGGCGCTGGAGGCTCAGGAACACCAGGACCTGCCGTTCGAGCAAGTGGTGGAATTGCTCAACCCGCCGCGCAGCCTGGCCCACAGTCCGCTGTTCCAGGTGCTGTTTGCCTGGGAGCAGGATCAGGATTCCGATCTGCTGCTGACCGGGCTTGACGTTACGCTGGTCGAGAGCAGCCATCACGTGGCCAAGTTCGATCTGCAACTGGCGCTCAGTGAGCGCGACGGGCAGATCGTCGGTGGTCTGGAATATGCCTCGGGCCTGTTCGAGCGCGGCACTGTCGAGCAGTTCGGCGAGTACCTGCGTCGGGTGCTGACGCAGATGGTCGAGGACAGCCAGCAGTCGCTGGCGAGGATCAAGCTGCTGAGCGCCGAGCAACATCAGCAGATCGTTCATGACTGGAACCGCACCGCGCGGGATACCGCGTCTTTGCCCAGTTGCGTGGCGCGCTTCGAAAACCTTGCCCGGCAAACCCCCGATGCCGTGGCGCTGCTCGCTGACCGTGAGCAACTGAGCTACGGCGAGCTGAATCGCGCGGCCAACCGCCTCGCGCATTACCTGATCGAACAAGGCGTCGGACCCGAGCATCGCGTCGGCCTGTGCCTGGAGCGCTCGCCGCACATGGTCATCGGCCTGCTGGCGATCCTCAAGGCCGGCGCGGCGTACGTGCCGTTCGACCCGGCGTACCCGAGCGAGCGTCTGGCGCTCATGTTCAGCGATGCGGCGCCGACCTTGCTGCTGACGCAATCGAGCCTGATGGCCGGGCTGCCGGCCAACGAGGCGAAAATCTGCTGCCTGGACACCGGCGCAGCGCAATGGGCACAGCACCCGGCGGATGATCCGCACGTCACGGTGAGCCCGGAAAACCTCGGCTACGTGCTCTACACCTCCGGCTCCACCGGACGCCCGAAAGGCGTGGCCCACAGCTGTCGCGCGCTGGACAACCTGATTGCCTGGCAACTCGCTCAAGCCGCAGCACCGCAGCGTGTGCTGCAATTCGCGTCGCTGAACTTCGACGTCTCGTTCCAGGAAATCTGCAGCACCCTCTGCCAGGGCGGCAGCCTGTTGCTGATGACCGAAGACAGCCGCAAGGACCTCGCCGCACTGCGCCCGACCCTTGTGGCCGAAGGCGTGCAGCGGGCGTTCCTGCCGTTCGCCGTATTGCAGCAACTCGCCGGCCTGACCGAGGCCGATGCGCCGATGCCGGCCGGCGGTTGCGAGATCATCACCGCCGGTGAAGCCCTGCAAATCAATGACGAACTGCGCGGTTTTGTCCGTGGGCTCGGCGGTGCGCAGTTGCATAACCAGTACGGGCCGACCGAAACCCATGTGGTCAGCCAGTTCAGCCTCGACTGCAACGACGCCGAGTCCTGGCCGGACGCGCCGCCCATTGGCCGTCCCATCGCCAATGCGCGGCTGTACGTGCTGGACGAGCATCTGAATCCGGTGCCGGTCGGCGTGGCGGGTGAGTTGTACATCGCCGGCGCCTGCCTGGCCCGTGGCTATCTGAATCGTCCGGACCTGACCGCCGAGCGCTTCCTGCCGGACCCGTTCAGCGCCGAGCCGGGCGCGCGGATGTACCGCAGCGGCGACCTCGCGAAATTCCTGGCCGACGGCAACGTGCAGTACCTGGGACGCATCGACCAACAGGTGAAACTGCGCGGCTTTCGCATCGAGCTCGGTGAGATCGACAGCCTGTTGCATCAACAACCCGGTGTGCAGGAAGCCGCCGTGTTGCTGCGCGAAGACGTGGTCGGGGACAAGCGTCTGGTGGCCTATGTGGTCGGCACCGCGACCCCTGAATGCCTGCGTGCTGAACTGCAACGCCAGTTGCCCGAACACATGATCCCGAGTGCCTGGGTTCGCCTGTCGCAACTGCCGCTGACCCGCAACGGCAAGCTCGACCGCCAGGCGCTGCCGGCACCGGAACGCAGCGCCGGGGTGACCTACGAGGCGCCGCGCAATGACACCGAACGGCAAATGGCCGATATCTGGGCCGAAGTGCTCAAGTGCGAACGGGTCGGTATTCACGACAACTTCTTCGACCTCGGCGGCCACTCGCTGCTGGCGACGCGGATGATCTACGCGATCAACCAGCGCATGGGCGCGCAACTGTCCCTGAGCAGTCTGTTCCAGACCCCGGTGTTGCTGGATCTGGCGGCGCAGGTGTCGCGTGAAGAGCAAAGCGTTGAACCGGCATTCCTCCAGATCGAGCCGGATCGCAGTAATCGTCATAAGCCATTCCCTCTGACCGATATCCAGCAAGCCTACTGGTTCGGTCGCGAGGCCACGGTCAGCCTCGGTGGCGTCAGTGCCCACGGTTACGAAGAACTGCGCATTCCCGACTTCGACGCCGAGCGTTTCGAACAAGCCTTGAACCGCATGATCCTGCGCCACGACATGCTGCGCGTGGTGTTCCTCAGCGACGGCACGCAACAGGTTCTCGCGCAGGTGCCAACCTATCGCATGCCCCGCAGCGATCTGCGCGGTTTGCCCGCCGATGTGGCGCAGCGCACGCTGGAAGCAACCCGCGAACGCCAGTCCCATCAGGTGCTGGACGCCAGTCGCTGGCCGCTGTTCGAGTTCAGCCTGTCGCTGCTCGATGACGGCATCACCCATTTGCACATCAGCCTCGACGCGCTGATCGTCGACGCCGCGAGCACGCAGATTCTCGCCCGCGAACTGATGGCGTTCTACGTCAATCCGAACCTGGAGCTGACAGAGCCAGGCCTGACTTTTCGCGACTATGTGCTGGCCGAACAGCAGCTGCGCAATGGCCGCCGCTACGAGCAGGCGCTGGGCTACTGGCGTGAGCGGGTGACCACGCTGGCCCCGGCGCCAGATCTGCCGCTGGTACGCCAACCCGAAAGCATTGCCAACCCGCACTTCACCCGCCGCGACCGCGACATGTCGGCGGCGCAGTGGGCGCAGCTCAAAGCCGTGGCCAAGCAGTTTGCGGTGACGCCGTCGGTGATGCTGCTGACCGCGTTCAGCGAAGTGCTGGCGCTGTGGAGCCGCACCCCGCGTTTCACCCTGAGTCTGCCGCTGTTCAACCGCATGCCGCTTCATCCCGATGTTGACGAAATCATCGGCGACTTCACCTCGCTGGTGCTGCTGGAAGTCGGCATCGACGGGACACAAACCTTCACCGACAAGGCCCGCGCAGTGCAGGCGCAACTGTGGCGCGACATCGACCATTCGGTGGTCAGCGGTGTGCGGGTGCTGCGCGAATTGTCCCAGGCCCGGGGCGTGCAGCAGACCGCGATGCCGATCGTGTTCAACAGCACGCTGTCGGAAGCGGCGCCGGAACTGGCCGAGTTCAACTTGGCCGATGCGTTGCACGCCAAACACATGCACAGCATCACCCAGACCCCGCAAGTGTGGCTCGACCACACGTTGCTGGAGCTGGAAGGACGCCTGTTGTTCAACTGGGACAGCATCGACGAACTGTTCCCGCAAGGCATGATCGAGCAGATGTTCGTCGCCTATAACACCCTGCTCGACAGCCTCTGCGAGCCGGCGGCCTGGGGCGCGAACACGCCACAACTGCTGCCGCAGGCACGCTTGCCGGCACCGGTCGACCATCAGCAAACGCTGCCATTGATGCACGAACTGTTCGAACGTCAGGCCCTTGCCACACCGGACGCACTGGCGGTGATCGGCACGCGACAGCTGACGTACGCCCAATTGCGCAACGAGGCCCGGCAACTCGGCGCCCGATTGCAAACACAGGGCGTGCTGCCGAACCGCTTGGTCGCGGTGGTGATGGAGCGCGGCTGGGAACAAGTGGTCGCAACGCTGGCGATTCTGTATGCCGGCGGCGCTTACCTGCCGATCGAGCCGACGCAACCGGCGGAACGGCTGCGGCATATTCTGGAGCGGGCCGAGGCGAGCCTGGTCCTGACCCAACCGGCGCTGCTCGACAGGATCGAATGGCCGGCGCAGGTCACGGCCATCGCGGTCACCGATGAAGTCTCGAACGATGAACTGCCACTGCAACCGGTGCAGGTGAACGAAAGTGACCTCGCTTACGTGATCTACACCTCCGGCTCCACCGGTCAGCCGAAAGGCGTGGTGATCGACCATCGCGGTGCGGTCAACACCTTGCTCGACATCAACCGGCGCTTTGCTGTCGGCCCGAACGACCGCGTATTGGCGATCTCGTCGCTGAGCTTCGACCTGTCGGTCTATGACTTCTTCGGCACGTTGGCGGTGGGCGCGACGGTGGTCATCCTCGAACCGCAACTGTCACTCGATCCGGCGCACTGGCTCGAATTGATCAAGCGTCACCAGGTCAGCCTGTGGAACTCGGTGCCGGCGCTGCTCGGCATGCTGGTCGAGTACGTGGAGGGCGAGGGCGGCGCGTTACCTGCCAGCCTGCGGGTGGCGATGCTGTCCGGCGACTGGATTCCCCTGACCTTGCCCGAGCGGGCCTGGGCCTTGCAGCCGGATTTGCAACTGATCAGCCTGGGCGGTGCCACCGAAGCGTCGATCTGGTCGATCTGCTACCCGGTGCAACAGGTCGATCCGGCCTGGCGCAGCATTCCCTACGGCAAGGCCCTCGATCATCAGCGCTTCTACGTGCTGGATGAAGCGCTGCAAGTGCGCCCGACCTGGGTCGCGGGGCAGCTGTACATCGGCGGCATCGGTCTGGCGAAAGGTTACTGGCGCGATGAAAAACTCAGCGCGGGCAGTTTCTTCAATCATCCACTGACCGGCGAACGGCTGTATCGCACCGGCGACCTGGGCCGTTTACTGCCCGACGGCAACATCGAATTCCTCGGTCGCGAAGACAATCAGGTCAAGGTCCAGGGCTATCGCATCGAGCTGGGCGAGATCGAAGCCGCGCTCAATCGCCATCCCGGTGTGCAGAGCGCGGTGGTGCGGATTCTTGGCAGCACGCTGGGCGAGAAGCGTCTGGCGGGTTACGTGCTCAAGGCCGATCCGGCGTTGCAGGCCAGTGATTTCAGCGCCTACCTGAGCGACAAGCTGCCGGCCTACATGATTCCGCCGTCGTTCACCTTTGTTGAAGCCTGGCCGTTGTCGTCCAACGGCAAGGTCGACAAGAAACGCCTGCCGGAGCCTGAGCAAGTCGAGGAGCAAGGGCCGGCGCTGGAAGTCGACGGCCCGCAGGAACAGCGGCTGGTGGAAATCGTGCAGGGCGTGCTCAAGCGCGAATCGATTGCCGCCAACGCCAACCTGCTGAACCTCGGCGCAACGTCGATCGATATCGTCCGGATCAGCAACGCGTTGTCCGGCGCGTTGCAGTTCCGCCCGCACGTGGCACAACTGCTGGCCCAGCCGACGTTGCTGCATCTGCTTGGCATGTACCGCCAGAACCGGGCGCGTCAGGAATTGCTCGGCAACGTGCAGCAGGCTCCGGAGCCCGTGCAGGACATCATCGAGGATCCACAGCAGCGAGCGCAGTTCAAAGCCGAACAGCGCGGGCGCCGTGACTTCGCTCAAGCCTTGCCGGCAGTGGCACTGGATCTGCCGCAAGACCCGGCCTTCGCCCGGCGTTTGAGCGATTACCGCTCGGTGCGTCAATACGATCGGCAACCGATCGCCACCCAGGCCTTCGCGCACGTACTGGCAGCGCTGGCCCAGGGGCAACTCGACGGCGAAGTGAAATACCAGTTCCCGTCGGCGGGTGGCCTTTACCCGATTCAGGCGTACCTCTACGTCAAGCCGGATCGCGTGCTCGGCGTGCCCGGCGGCGCGTATTACTACGATCCCCGCCAGCATCGTTTGCTGGCGCTCCAGAGCGGAGCGCTCGACCCGGACGCCTACGACTATTTCGTCAACCGACCGGTGTACGAGAACGCCGCGTTCTCGCTGTTCTTCATCGCCGACATGGCCGCGATCCGTCCGTTGTACGGCGAGCGCAGCCGCGACTTCTGCCACATCGAAAGCGGGGCGATGGCCCAGTTGCTGAGCATGACCGCCGTCGAGCACGGCCTGGGCCTGTGCGGTATCGGCTCGGTCGAGGAGCAGCAACTGACGACGCTGTTCGACCTGGGGCCAAGCCATGAATTGATTTATTCGATGATCGGCGGGCTGCGCACAGCCGATGAACAACACCGCGCGTCGGTCGAGGCGTTTGCCATCGAGCCTGTGCCCGCCAGCCTGGACGACGAAGACATGGAGGAGTTCGAAGTATGAATGCCGATCAATTGCTGGCGTTGTTCGCTCGCCATGGCGTGGTGCTCGAAGTGGACGGTGACAGGCTGCGCTGCAAGGCGCCGCGCGGGTTTCTCACCGAAGAACTGACCCAGGCGCTCAAGCGTCACAAACAGGAACTGATCGCCTTGCTCGGCGGGCACGATGACGCGGTAATTCCGCGCCGTGCTGGCGCGCACGGGTCCTGGCCGTTGTCGTTCTCGCAGCGGCAACTGTGGTTTCTCGATCAATTGGAACCCGGCAACCCGTTCTACAACGTGCCCACGGCGGTAACGCTCAAAGGGCAGTTGAACGTCGCGCAGCTGGAACGAGCGCTGAACCAACTGGTGGCCCGCCACGAAGTCCTGCGCACGACGTTTGGCAGCGTGGACGGAGAACCGCGTCAGGTGGTGCATCCGTCGATGCCGCTGTCGTTGTCGGTGACGGATCTGCGCCAGTTGCCTGCCGAAGAGCGCGAGCAGCACGTGCGATCCGCCGTCGAGCAGGACGCCCGTGCGCCATTCGATCTGGCCACCGGCCCATTGTTGCGGGCATCGTTACTGCGCGTGGCCGACGACGAATACCTGTGGCTGTACAGCGTGCATCACATCATCGCCGACGGCTGGTCGATGGGCGTGATCCTGCACGAAGTCGCCACGCTGTACGGCGATTATCTGCGTGGTGAAACCCAGACGCTTGCGCCGTTGCCGGTGCAATACGCCGACTACGCCTGCTGGCAGCAACAGCGAGTGGGCGGCGCCGCGCTGGACGCACAGCTCGATTACTGGCGGCGCACCCTGGACGACGCGCCGCTGTTATCGACGTTGCCCGCCGACCGGCCGCGCCCGTTGGTGCAGCGCTATGTCGGCGCCACGTTCAGTTCCTCCGTCGATGGCGACACTTTGCGTGAACTCACGGCGCTGGCCCGGCAGACCCAGGGCACGCTGTTCAACGTGCTGCTCGGTGCTTTAGCGGTGCTGCTGTGGCGCCACAGCGGTCAGCAGGACTTGTGCGTCGGCACGCCGTTCGCCAACCGCAATCGTCCGGAAGTCGAGCCGCTGATCGGCCATTTCGTCAATACGTTGGTGCTGCGCCAGCGCCTGAATCCGCAGCAAACCTTCGCCGAGCTGCTGCGCGACGTGCGGGGTCAGATGCTCGACGTCCACGCCCATCAGGACGTGCCATTCGACCGCGTGGTCGAGGCCGTCAACCCGCAGCGCGACCCCGGTCATTCGCCGTTGTTCCAGGTGATGCTGGTGCTGCAGAACACACCGGGCAACGCGGTGCAGATGCCCGGCCTGGAACTGGCGCCGTACGGCACCAGCAGTGCCACGGCCAAGTTCGATCTGGCGTTCGAGTGGGTCGAGCGGGCAGGGCGGCTGGACTTGCTGGTGGAATACAACACGGACCTCTACGACGTTGCGACCATTGAACGCCTGAGCGGGCACTACCGCCACCTGCTCGAACAGATCGCCGCCGACGCCAAGCAACCGATCAATGCCTTGCCGCTGATGAATGAGGCCGAGCGACAGCAGGTGCTGGTCGACTTCAACCGCGCCGCGCCGCTGACGCAAGCGGCGCCCTGCGTGCATCAACTGGTCGAAGCGCAGGTCGCGAGCAATCCTCAGGCCTGCGCGGTGATATTTGAAGGCCAGTCGCTGAGCTATGCCGAGCTCAATGCACGGGCCAACCGACTTGCGCGGCATTTGCGCACCTTGGGCGTCGGCCCGGACGTGCGTGTGGCGGTGTGCATCGAGCGTTCGCTGGAATTGCCAGTGGCGCTGCTGGCGGTGCTCAAGGCCGGTGGCGCCTACGTGCCGCTGGATCCGGATTATCCGCTGGGTCGTCTGAGCCATATGCTCGGCGACAGCACGCCGGCGGTGCTGCTGACCCTTGGCTCGGCGCACGCAATCTTGCGTCAGGCCGTGCAAGGCTCGACCTGGGAAGCGCCGATCCTCGACCTCGAACAAGATGCGGCTAGCTGGGCGTCGTTGCCGGCGGACAATCTCGATCCGCGCAATGTCGGTGTTACCCCTGACCATCTCGCCTATGTCATCTACACCTCCGGCACCACCGGCTTGCCCAAAGGCGCGATGGTCGCCCACCGTGGCTTGAGCAATCTGCTGCTGTGGTGTTTGCAGGTCTGCGGCGAGGCGGGGGCGATGCTGCACAAGATCCCGTTCGGTTTCGATGCCTCGGCGTGGGAGACCTTCTGGCCGCTGGCAACCGGCGGGCGGCTGGTGATCGCACGGCCCGGCGGCCATTACGAACCGGCGTATCTGGCCCGCGAGGTGCGCGAGCAGCAGGTCACGGCGCTGGTGTTCGTGCCGGCGATGTTGCAGCTGTTTCTGGAAGTCGACGAGGTCAGCCAGTGTGTGTCGCTGACCGATGTGTTCAGCGGCGGCGGTGAACTGCCGCCAGCCCTGGCCCGGCGCTTCCAGGAGCGTCTGCCCCATGCGCGGCTGCACAATGTCTACGGCCCGACCGAAACCACGGTGATCAACAGCATCTGGACCCTGGAGCCCGGCGCCGAGGTGCCGGCCCGGCAACTGCCGATCGGCCGGCCGATTGCCAACAACCGTTTTTACGTGCTCGATGATCGCGACCAGCCGGTGCCGGTGGGCGTGACCGGGCATCTGCACATTGGTGGTGTGGGCGTGGCCCGGGGTTATCTGGGGCTGGCGCAACTGAGTGCCGAGCGCTTTATCGACAATCCGTTCGTGGCAGGTGATCGGCTCTATCGCAGTGGCGATCTGGCGCGCTACCGCCCGGACGGTCAGCTGGAATTTCTCGGTCGCAACGATTTTCAGGTCAAGTTGCGCGGCGTGCGCCTGGAACTGGGCGAAATCGAAGCCCGGCTCGAAGCGTTTCCCGGCATCCGCAGCGCCGTGGTGTTGATGGTCGGCGAAGCGGCACAGGATCAGCGGCTGGTGGCCTGCTGTGTGGTGGCCGAACCCGTTGACGAAGCAGCGGTGCACGCCCATCTGGCGACGACGTTGCCCAGAGCGGTGATCCCCGGCAGCTATCTGTGGCTCGACGCGCTGCCACTGACCGCCAATGGCAAGGTCGACCGTGCGGCGCTGACCGCTTTGGCGGATGAAGAAATGGTCAACCGTCAGGTCAACCTGAGCAGCCCGCGCGATCACATCGAGCTGGCGCTGTACCAGATCTGGAAAAGCCTGTTGCTGGCGCCGCAGATCGGCATTCGCGACAACTTCTTCAATGTCGGCGGCACCTCCATCGCCGCGATCAAAATGGCCCATGAAATCAGCCAGCAGTTTTCGGTCGAAGTGCCGGTGCGCGTGGTGCTCAGCTACCCGACCATCGAAGCGCTGGGCGGCTGGCTGCGGGTCGGGGCCAACCCGGCGCTGGCCCAGAGCAACCTGATCGAATTCCGGCGCGGCAGCGGCCAGCACAACGTGGTGTGCATTCACCCGGCGGGCGGCACGGCGTTCTGTTACCTGTCGCTGGCCAAGGTGCTGCCGGATGCAACTGGCGTCTACGGGGTGCAATCGCCGGGGTTGAATCCGGGGGAGAGCACCGAGCCGACGGTCGAAGCGATGGCCGAGGCCTACTTGCGCCAGATCGAACCGCTGACGCCGCAACCTTTGATCCTCACCGGGCTGTCGTTCGGTGGTCTGGTGGCCTATGAAATGGCGCAGCGGTTGACGGCGGCCGGGCATCGTCAGGTGACCGTGGTGCTGCTCGACACTCAGGGCAGCGACGATCCGGGTTTCCGCGAGCAGATCGGCACCGTGGACATGGCCGAGTTCCGCGACAAGCTGGTGCGCTTCAATGGCATGTACCCCGGCATCGAAGACGCCCAGGTCGAACGCTACTTCAACATCTACAACCACAACCGGCTGGCCATGGCCGCCTATAAGTGCGCGCCGCGCGCCGGTCGCGTGGTGCTGATTCAGGCCCGGGAAGATTTCAGCCGCCATCAGTTGCATGAACTGCGTGGCTTCTGGCGGCGCCGCGCGGGTAGCGGCTATCTGGCGAAACTGGTCAGCGGCGGGCACTGGGACATGCTCGAAAGCGCGGAAATCCACCGGGTCTCGCAAATCATCCGTCGGGAGCTACAACGCTTCGACGCGCAGGAGGCGAAATGATGAGTGCGTCCAATGACAGGCCATTGCTCGCGCGTTTTGCCGAGCAAGTGGCGGGTAATCCGCAAGCCTCGGCGGTGATCGATCAATCGGTCACGCTGACTTACGCCGAACTGGCCAGCGCCAGCGAGCGCATCGCCCGAGGGTTGCTGGCGCGCGGCGTCGAGCCCGGCCAGTCGCTGGCGTTGTGCATGCCGCGTTCATGGCAATGGCTGGCGGCGATTATCGGTGCGTTGAAGATCGGTGCGGTGGTGGTGCCGCTGGATCGGGCGAGCCCGCGCAAACGTCGGGAGTTGATGCTGGCGGATGCAGCGTGTGTCGGCCTGATTACCCTGGATGAAGAGCCGCTGTGGTCGCCGTCACTGTGGCAAACCAGTGTCGAGGCCTTGCTCGATCAGCCGGACGCTCCACCGCAAGCGCTGGCCGAAGATTTTGCCGAGGTGATGTTCCTGTTCTACACCTCGGGCACCACCGGCACGCCGAAAGCGGTCGAGGTGGGCGAACGCGGCTTGCTGCGGCTGGCGCACAGCGACGGCTATATCGAGATTCGCCCGACGGACCGGTTTGCCTGCCTGTCCAACCCGGCGTTCGATGCGTGCAGTTTCGAACTCTGGGCGCCGTTGCTCAATGGCGGTTGCTGCGTGATGATCGCCGACGAGGACGTGCTGGATGCGCGGCGTCTGGCCGAGGTGCTGGAGCGGACCCAGGTCGACAATCTGTTCATGACGGTATCGCTGTTCAACACGTTGATTGCCGAGTGGCCGTCGTGCTTTTCCAGCGTGCGTCAGGTGCTGATCGGCGGTGAGCAGATCAGCGCTGCCGCCGTGCGCGGATGGTATCGAGCCAATCCTGAGAGCCGCTGCCGGATTTTCAATGTTTACGGCCCCACCGAGTGCACCACGTTTGCCCTGTGCTGGCCGATCAGCCGCGACTTTGCCGCTGACTCGGCGCCCATTGGCCGACCGTTGCCGGACACTGGCGTGTTGGTGCTGGATGAGCAGCAACGGCCGGTACCGGCAGGCGAGGTCGGCGAGCTGTATTTGAGTGGCAGCGGTGTCGCCCGTGGCTATCGCAACCGGCCCGAAGAAACCGCCCGCCAGTTCGTCCGTTTGCCCGACCTCGACGGTGGCGCGCAGGTGCATTACCGCACCGGCGATCTGGTGCGGCGCAATGCCGAAGGCTTGATCGAGTACCTGGGGCGCGTCGACCGGCAGGTGAAAATTCGTGGTTTCCGGATCGAGCCGGGGGAGGTGGAGCAACGGATGCTGGAGTATCCGGGCGTGGCGCAGGTGTTCGTCTGTACCCGGCGCCAGGCGGCTGAAGATCATCAGCTGCTGGCGTTCATCGTGCCTCGCGGGGATCTGGACTATCTCGCCTTCGAAAACCATCTGCGGGCACAACTGGCGCCGTATATGCGGCCGCATCAGTTGTTTCTGCTGGAGCGCTTGCCGCTGACGGCCAATGGCAAGATTGATCGTGACGGCTTGCTGGCCCAAGGGTTGAGTCCGTGGCATCCAGTCCTGGCAGCTACGGATAACGAAAGCGTTTCACCGGCGCTGGACTGGTTGCTGAGTCAGGCCCGTTCGCTGCTCGGCCAACCGGCCCTGAGCGCGCAGGATGACTGGCTGGGCAGTGGCGGCGATTCGCTCAAGGCCATGCGCCTGCGTTCGGCGATCCGTGTCCGCTGGCAGCGCGAGATCGCGATCAACACGTTGCTCAACGAGTCGTTCTTGTCGTTGGCCTCACAACTGACCGGTGAAACGAACCGCGAGTCGATCTACCCATCTGCGCCTCCGATCAGCAGCGCCCAGCGCCTGCCGGCCACCGCCGAACAGCGACGGCTGTGGCTGTTGCAACAACGTTCGCCGACCTCGACCGCCTACAGCGTGCCGCTGATTCTGCATCTGGCGGCGGGCGTCGATGTCGCGGCGCTGACTGAGGCGGTAGGTCGTCTCGTGCAGCGCCATCCGGGGTTGCGCACGGCTTTTGCACCCGGTAGCGATGTCCTTGATCAGGTAATCGCCGACCAGGGTCCGGCCTGCCGCACCTTCGCGGTCGGGCATTTCACCGAGGACAACTGGCAGGCCTTCGCCGAGCTGGTGTTCGCCGCGCCGTTCGACCTGACCACGCCGAACCTGTTTCAGGCCTGGCTGTTGCCGTTCGCCGATGGCAGCTGCCGGCTGTTGCTGAATCTGCATCACATCATCGTCGATGGCTGGTCGGTGAACCTGCTGTTCGAGGACCTGACGCAGCTTTACACCGATGTCCTGCAAGGCGAAGACAGCCCGCCGCCAGACGCCCGATTGACGACGCTGGAGTTTGGCCAGTGGCAGCGCCAGTGGAGCGTCGATCCGCATTATCGCGACCAGCGCCGCGCACTCGCCGAGTTGCATCGCCGTCAGGAAGAACCGTCGCCTGCATTGATGCCAATGCGCGAAATCAGCCCGGACGCCCGGTTGCACCGCGAGTCCTTGGGCACAGTGCGCAGCGCCGCCCTCGAACGCTTTTGCACCCAACAACGGCTGACCCGCTTCGAAGTGCTGTTCAGTGTCTTCGCCTGGAGCCTGTACGCCCTGACCGGGAGCGACCGGCCACGGATCGCCAGCCCGGTGTCCAACCGGCCGCTGGCGGAGTTTGAAGACACCGTCGGCATGTTTGCCAACACCGTGCTGATCCCGACCGCCGTTGAAAATGCATTGCCTCTGAGCGAGCAGTTGCGCAAACAGACCGCCACCGTGCGCGAGGTACTGGCGTTGCAGGACGTGGCGCTGGCGGATCTGGTGGAAGACCTGCGGCTGTCGTCGAGCCCGTTGCTGTTCGATTTCATGTTCGTGCTGGAAAACACCGATTACGCGGCGCTGACCGATTCCAGTCTGCGCGCCACGCTGGAGTTCAACGAGCAGTTGCACGCCAAGTGCCCGCTGACGTTGTTGATGGTGGGCAGCGGTTCGCAGCTGGAATGCTGGTGGGAATATCAGTGCAGCTATTTCGATGCCGAACAGATGCGGGCGTTGAACGCGCTGTTCCGCCGGGGTCTGGATCTGTTGCTGGAAAACCCGACGGCCAATCTCAACGATTTGCTCGGTCCGTATCGACGCAGCCTGCCACCGGCAAGCGAAGGTCCGCAGGTTGTGCTGCCGTTCAACACACTGGCGGACGGGTTCGAGCATCAAGTGCTTTGCACGCCGAAGGCGGTCGCGCTGGTTCAAGGCCAGCAGCGCCTCAGCTACAGCGAACTGAATACGCGGGCCGATGCTCTGGCGGCAAATCTGATCGAGCGCCATCCGTTGCCGACCGGGAACGCGCCGCTGCATGTTGTGCTGTTCCTCGATGCCTCGGTAGAACACATCGTCGCCTTGCTGGCGCTGGCCAAACTCAACCTGACCGCCGTGCCGCTGGACCCTGCTTACCCGGTGGCGATCCAGCGTCAGGTGCTGGAGCAGGCGCAGCCGCTGTGTGTGCTGTTCAGCGACGCGACCAAGGCTGCACTGGATGACCTGAACGCCGGACGATTCGCCACGCATCGGGTTGATCTGCGCGCCGATGCCGGAACGTTCGAACGTCCTCGCCACGCTGGCGAACGGCCGTTGTACACGCTGTTCACTTCCGGATCGACCGGCACGCCCAAAGGTGTGCAAGTGTCGGAACGCACCCTGTGCAACCTGCTGCAATGGCAGCGCACCGAGGGGCAGTTGCCGGCGAAAGCGGTGACCCTGCAGTTCTCGATGCTGTCGTTCGATGTGTCGTTCCAGGAGATTTTCAGCACCCTGTGCGGCGGCGGTTGCTATCACCTGATTACGCCGCGCTGGCGTCAGGATGCCGAGGCGTTGCTGGATTACATGGTCGAGGCGCGGATCGAGCGCCTGTTCTTGCCGTACGTGGCCTTGCAGCATCTGGCGCAAACCGCCGTGACCAGGGGAATTTACCCGTCGGCGTTGCGCGAGGTGATCACGGCCGGCGAGCAACTGCTTTGCACCGAGGCACTGCGCAACTGGTTCGGCGGCATGCCGCACGCCTCGTTGTTCAACCACTATGGCCCGACCGAAACCCACGTGGTCAGCGCCTTGCGCCTGCCGCCGGTGGCGCGGGACTGGCCGTTGCGCGCGCCGATCGGCCATGCCGTGGGCAATGCGCGGTTGCTGCTGGTCGATGAGCACGACCGCCCGGTACCGATCGGCAGTCGTGGCTATCTGCTGGTGGCCGGGCCGATGGTTGCCCGTTGCTATCTGGCTGATCCTGCGCTGAACGCCGCGCGGTTTGTCGAGCTGGCGGACGGCTGTTTGTACTACCGCACCGGCGATCTGGCGTGGGCCGATGCCCAGGGCTGCCTGCATTATCTGGGGCGTGACGATCAGCAGATCAAACTCAGCGGCCATCGGCTGGAGCTGGGGCAGATCGAGGCGGCGCTGATGCAGGTGCCGGAAGTGGTCAACGCGGTGGTGGCGGTGCAGGCCGATCCACCCCGGTTGATCGCCTGGCTGCAACTCGAAGGCGAACCTCCAACGTCGCAAGCGCTGGATCGTCAGGTCGCGCGGCGGCTGCCGGCCCATGTGCGAATCGATGAATACCGACGGATCAACCGCTGGCCACGCACCCCCAGCGGCAAGATCGACCGCAAGGCTTTGCCGAATCTGGGCGAGGCTTTGGAGCGGCGCAGCACGCCAGCAACGGCTGTTCAATTGAGCGCACTGGAACGGCAACTCAGCGAGTTGTTCCAGGCCGTGATCGGCCGTGACATCGAGCCGGAACAGACCTTCTTCGAGGCCGGCGCCACCAGCCTCGGCCTCATGCGTTTGCATGGCCGTTACGCCGAAGAGCTGCCGCACAAGTTGACAATGGCCGACCTGTTCGAACACGTCACGGTACGGCGTCTGGCGGCGCATCTGTCGACGGCGCCGGTCGCAGCCGTGGAGCGTGTCCGGCAAACCGATGCAGGTCACCAGCCGATGGCGATCATCGGCATGTCGGTGAATGTGGCCGGAGCGCAGAACCTGTCCGAGTTCTGGGCGATGGTGCAAGGCAATGGGTTGGGCATCGAGCACTTTGCCGCCGAAGAGGGCTTGGTCGGCGCCCGCAGTCAACTGGCGGGCATGCTCGATTTCGATCCCGAGTACTTCGGCATCAGCCGCCAGGAAGCGCGGCTGATGGACCCGCAACAGCGGCATCTGCTGATGGCCTGCGTGCAGGCTCTGCAACACGCGGCCATCGTTCCGTCGGCGGAGGGCCCGCGCATCGGTCTGATCGCCAGTTGCGGCGAAACCACGTACTTCCAGCAAATGCTGCGCGAAACCGCCGACGACGATTTGCCGGACGGCTTCCAGTTGGCGCTGCATCACGACAAGGATTTTCTGGCGACCAAAGCCGCGTATCACCTGGACCTCAACGGCCCGGCCCTGAGCGTGCAGGCCGCTTGCGGCAGTTCGCTGATCGCCGTGCACCTGGCCAGCTCCATGCTGCGGCAGGGCGACAGCGACGTGATGCTCGCGGCCGGAGTGCTGATCGACCCGACTCTGACCGAGGGCTACCGGCACCGCTCGCAGCACATCTTCTCTGCCGATGGTCTGTGTCGTCCATTCAGCGACGACGCCAGCGGCACCCTCGGTGCCAGTGGCTACGGGGTGGTGGTGCTCAAACCGCTGGCCAAGGCGCGGGCCGATGGTGACCGGATCTATGCGTTGGTCGAAGGTTCGGCGTTGAACAACGATGGCCGGGCCAAGATGAGTTACACCGCGCCGTCGGTGGCCGGGCAGAGCGCAGTCATCCGTGATGCTTTGAGCCGGGCCGGGTTGACCGGTGCCGACATCGGCTACATCGAGGCCCACGGCACCGGCACCTTGCTCGGCGATCCGATCGAAGTCTCGGCGTTGACCAAGGCTTTTGGCGATGCGCCGGCCGGCAGTTGCGCGCTGGCTTCGGTAAAAAGCCAGATCGGTCATTTGGGCGCGGCGGCGGGGGTGGTCGGGTTGATTCGCGCCAGTCTCGCGGTGTTCCATGGCGTGCTGCCGCCGAACCTCGGTTTTGGCCGGATCAACCCGCAGATCGATCTGCAGCATTCGCCGTTCTATGTGCCGACCACGTCCCGGCCATGGCCGGAAGGTCGGCGACGATTGGCCGGTGTCAGCAGTTTCGGGATTGGCGGAACCAATGCGCATGTCATCGTTGGTGCTGCGCCCACGGCGCAGGAGGGGGACGAGGAAACGCTGCCACTGCTGATGATTTCGGCTCACAGCCGAGCGGAGTTGCTGCGCGATATCGCGGTAATTCGCGAATATCTGCAAACCAATCCGGAACAGCACACCGCATTGCTGCGGTACTTGCAGTCAGGTCGCCGGCAGTTGCGCTGGCGCTTCGCGATGATCTGCCGGTCGGGTGACGACATTCCGTTGCAGCCGACAGCGATCAAGGAAGTCGGGGTCTCAAGCGCGCAGTTGATCGCCCGTGATCAATCGCCGCAGGATTTGCTGGACGCCTGGTACGAAGGCGTGAATATCCAGTGGCCGCAACGCTCGGCACCGCCGCCGTGGGATTTGCCGCCGTCATCGTTCGAACTTCAGACCTATCGTTTCCAGACCCCTGTGGCTGCTGAACCTGAAGCGCCAGCCCTTGCGCGACAACCGCTGGCGGACTGGTTTCACCAACGACAATGGGTGCGCACCCGGCGCCTGAGCGCGACAGCGACGACGCAATCCCGTGAGGTGCTGATTCTGTGCAGCCATGAGGCGCCGGAATCGACCTTGCTGGCGAGCCTGAACACTGTCTATCGACGCGTGATTCAAGTGCGCGCGGGCAATGGCTTCAAGCGCTTGAGCCCGGACCGTTTCGAGCTGGATCCGCTGGACACTGAAGCCCTGAACCGTTTGCTCGCCGAAGTTGCAGAACCCGACCTTGGCGAACTCGACTGGCTGCATGCCTTGCCGCTGGCGGTGTCGGGCGAGGTCAATGAGCAATCGCTGGATCTGGCGCAGTGGGCCTGTCTGGATACGGTCAGTGCATTGATGCAGGCCTGGGGGCAGACCCCGCGCATGACACGGCTGCGGTTGTGGTTGATGTCATGGCAGGCGTGCCCGGTAGACGGCGAGGTTCAGCGCCCCGAACTGGCAGCGCTGGCCGGCATCACCGAAGTGGTGCCGCAGGAATACCCGGTGCGTTGTCACTGGCTGGACTGGCCATCGTCGCGCCTCGAAGCGCAGGCCGGCGAGTTGGCAGCGTTGCTTGCCGATCCGGTTTCATTGCCTCGGCGAATGGCGGTGCGCGATGGTTACCTGTGGCAGCCACGCTTGATCCCCCAGCCATTGCGCGAGCCGGCGACGACGTCTCTTTTAACGGAAGAGGGAACGTTCCTCGTGCTGGGCGGCAGCGGCGGCATCGGCCGAACCCTGTGCGAACACTTGCTAAAGGCACCCGCGCGCCGTGTGGTGCTGATCTCGCGCCAAGGGCAATTACCTGAGTCACTGGCGGCGTACACGTCGCGGATCGACTGCATCAAAGCGGACATCGCCGACCTATTGCGCTGGCCGCAGATCCTCGATCAACTGGCCGTGCGTTACGGTCGCCTTAGCGGCGTGATTCATGCGGCGGGCGTCGGAGCGGGCAGCTTGATTCGCCACCGCGATGCCCGGCAAATGGCCGAGGCGATGGCCGCCAAGACTCGCGGCATGCTGGCAGTCGAAGCCTTGATCGAGCACCTGACGCCGGGTTTTGTCCTCTATTGCTCGTCGATGTCGGCACTGTTCGGCGGCGCCGGGCATCTGGATTACGCGGCGGCCAGCGGGGTACTCGATGGCTTCACCCACTATCGCCCGAACCCCGCCGACACATGCCTGCGCCTGGGGATCAACTGGGACATCTGGCGCGACATCGGCATGGCCACTACCAGCAACGGCGGAGACGCCGCGCATCTGGAGCATCTGACGGTCGGACTGTCAGCCGAAGAGGGTTGCCGAGTGTTCGATCTGGCGATGGCAACGCAGTTGCCGCAGCTGCTGATCTCCACCACCGGCATCGACACGGCGCGGCGGTTTTATCCGGTTCGCCATGGCGCCGTGGCCGCAACGGTCGAGGCGCCGAAGGGCGTTGATCTGTCGGCGCGCCTGCGTGAGTGCCTGTGCAAGTGGCTCGGTGTGGCCGAGCTGGAAGATGACGATTCGCTGTACGACCTGGGCGCGGACTCGCTGACGCTGCTCGACCTGATCGACGAACTGCAAGCGGCCACCGGTGAGGTGTTTCAGCTGTCGCAATTCAGCCACAAGGTCAGCCTGAACGAGGTGCTGGGGCTGGTATCGACCGCCACGGTTGAAGAGGCGCCCCCCGCTGCACCTCGCGGCTGGCACGACGCGGTGCGGATCGATCAATGGCATGCCGGTGCCGGGCGCGACTGGCTGTACCTGATCCACCCGGTGGGTGGCGATGTTCAGGCCTATCGGGAACTGGTCTCGGCGCTGCCGGCGGAGCTGGGCGTTTGCGTGATCGGCGATCCGGCGCTACGCCTGCCGCAGTTGCCGAACGTCAGCGTGGAAGAACGTGCACGCTGGTATCTGGAGGCGATCAAGGAGCATCTTCCGCACGGCAGCACTTGGCGTCTGGCCGGCTGGTCATTCGGAGCATGGGTGACGCAAGCACTGTGTCATCAGGCCCAGGCTGACGGGTTCAGGCAACCGTTGTTGTACCTGATCGACCCGCCCGCGCCGAATGCCGGTGCGGAACTGGCCGGCATTGATGAGCAGACCATCGAGCAGGTGTTCCAGCGCGAGTTTGCCCAGCGCTGGCCGGCGGTCGAAGGGCAGGGCATGGGCGAAGAACGCCAAGCGTATCTGCAGCGGCTGACGGTGTGCTGCCGCAACAACATGACCAGCATGATCGACTTCCAGCCGCCAGCATTGGCGACCACAGTGGTGCGGCTGTTCAGCGCCGGGCACGCCAATCCTTACGGGCTGGGCAACGCATGGAACCCGGACGACCTGCAACGCAACTGGCAGGCCTTGCTGCCGCAGTTGCGCAGCTGGCAAACCCTGGACACCGATCACTACGGCATCGTGGCGGGCCGCTGGGCGCGGTTGCTGGCCGAAGTCATCGGTACGGATGAGCCATCGCCATGAGTGAGCCGATCTCGATGCCGCGATGGCTGCTGAATCTAGTGCAAGTGCTGTGCGAAACCGGACAGGCCGACGACCTGCGCAAGCGGATAGACAATGGCGGGGGGGCCGTGCCGCTGCGGCTGTTTCATCTCTGGCAGGCCGACGTGGTCCTGCCGATGCTCGGCGAAGCCTTGCCGGAACATCGGCAGTCGCTGCTCGCGTTGCAAAGCCTGCATCAGCGGGCGGCGCTCGGTGTGATCGGGCGTCAGGGCGAATGGCGGGCCACGCTCAAACCGGTGTTGCTGGCGCTGTATCGCAAGGCCTACCCCTACGACGCGGCGCACGCCAAGGCCCACGCCAGTGCGCTGACCTACGGCCTCGCACCGGCCAACACCGCAATGATTGCCGAGCACTTTGGCGACGCCGAGGCGTTCGCCGAGTACTACGCGCAACTGAATACCGAGGCCGCCGCCACGGCGTTTGCCCAAGCTCATGCCAGCGCCAACGCCGAGGTGTCGGCCCGGGCCTTCGCGGACGGCGACGCAGAGACCTGCGCTCAGGTCTGTGGGGCGACCGTGCGGGTGTACGTCGGGGCCTGCGCGCAGGCCGAGGAACAGCGACATGCCCTAAGCAATCAACTCGCCGCCGGGCTCGAGCGAAGCCTGGCCACGCTGCAATCCCGTTCAACAGGAGAACGACATGAATGACGCACAACTGCAATTCGATGTGGTGATCAACGCTCAGGGTCAGTATTCCCTGTGGCCGGCGGGCAAGCCGATGGCCAGCGGTTGGAGCGAGGCGGGGATGCGCGGTGAGCGCCAGGTCTGCCTGGATTACATCAACGAGCACTGGATCGACATGCGCCCGCGCTCGCTGCGTGAGCAGTCATCGGTGTCGTTCCAATAAAAAAAGGTGAGGGAACATGGATCAGTTGGCACTCAAGGCAATCGAGCGCATCGCCGCCGAACGGCGTGCGCCGTATCAGCACATCACGGTCGAGCGAATCACGCCGATCATCGGCGCCGAGATCGGCGGCGTCGATCTTTCGCAACTGTTGAGCGACGAACAACTCGCAGAAATCCGCCGGGCCTTTCTGGAGAACCACGTGGTGGTGTTCCGCGATCAGCACCTGACGGTGCACGAGCACAAGGCGTTTGGCCGGCTGTTCGGTGAGTTGAGGGCGCTGCCGGTGGAGGACATCGACGGCGATGACCCGGAGCTGGTGGTGATCCGCGCCAATGCGCAATCGCGCTACGTGGCCGGCGAAACCTGGCACACCGACGGCACCGCCGACCTGGCGCCGTCCATGGGTTCGATGCTGTACGTCAAGGAAACCCCAGCCATCGGCACCGGCGGCGACACGCTGTTCGCCAACATGCACCTGGCGCTGGAAATGCTCTCGCCGACAATGCAGCAGTTTCTCGGTGAACTGACCGCGATCCACGACGGCGCGATCCCATGGAAGGGTTATGAGGCGCCGGCCAATCTGCCGAAAACCGAACACCCGGTGGTGGTTCGCCACCCGGAAACCGGGCGCAAATCGCTGTTCGTCAATTCCGGGTTCACGTCGCACATCGTCCAGTTGTCCGGCGGTGAAAGCCAGGTGCTGTTGAACATGCTGTTCGATCTGGTGGCCCGAGAGCCGGTTTTGAGTTGTCGCGTGCGTTGGACGCCGAACAGCCTGGTGTTCTGGGATAACCGCTGCACCCAACACCATGCGGTCTGGGATTATTTCCCGCACTCGCGGTATGGCGAGCGGGTGACGATTCTGGGGACGCAGCCCAAGGCGTGATGACCCCCTGTGGGAGCGAGCAAGCTCGCTCCCACAGGTCCCGGTCTAAATTCCTCGATTGAGCAGTTGATCGACGATCAACTCGCCAAACGCCAGATTCCCGTGCAGCGGGTCATCCACTTCGCAGTACGCCGGAAGCTGAAAACCCAGCTCATCATTCGCTGCCGCGCGCACATCGATCAGCTCGATGCCGAGCCCTTGCAGGCGCTCGATCAGCAGCGCCTGCGCCGCCATGAACACTCGCGAATCGGACAACTCTGGCACCCGCTGCGGCGGCAGCACGGCGAACACCTTGAGGTTCATCGCCCGGGCCTGTTCATAGAACGCCAGCGCAGCCCGGGACAAGGTGTCGACGATGGATTCGAACAGGGGACCTGCGAGAAAACCTTCGTCGAATTCGCCGTCCGGGGTCTGGTAGCACGTCCAGTTCGGCGCGGTGGCGAGGTAGTGCAGGCTCAGGCCAATGGTACTCACCAGCGGCACCCCGACCTTCGCCAGTTGCGGTACTTCGAACGGCTCAAGGGCCTGGCGATACAGGCGCTCCATCTCGGCCTCCCGGAACACCACGTCATGGCGGGTCAGGCTGAAAAAGTCCACCGCGAAATCCCGGCCGGTGCCCAGCGGGCCGCCGCTGAACGGCAAATCACGGGCCTGCGCCGCCTTGCCGATGACCCCGGCATGGGAGTCGCCCAGCAGCAGAAACCTAGGCGTAGTAATCGAGCACGGCGTCTTCACAGACAAGCTCCTCGCTGGACACGCAGGTGGAGGGAACGCTGGCCGGCGTGTGCAGCGGTTGAACCGCATCGAGGCCGGCGAAAAACTGCTGCATGACGAACGCCACGCCTTCGGGCGTGACCTCGCGCTGGTTGGGTTGGTAGAACGCACCCTTGAACGGTGTGCCCGTGATGATTTCGTAAGAGGGGAAATAGTCGACGTCGTGCAGGTCTTCACACAGCTGCCCGGCGACGGCGCGCAGGACCGATTTGGAATAGGTGGTGGCGCTCAGCACATGTTCGCCCGTGGCCGTCGCCGTCAGGGGTACCGGTGACACGGTGAGCAGAACACGCAGTTGCGGGTTGATCGAACGCATCAACTCCAGCGCCCTTACCATGTCGCCATAGGTGTCCATGAAACCGAAATTGCAGAAGCGGTGCAGCTGCGGATCGAAGGTCCCCCGCACGGTGCCGGGGCACACGGGATACACCAGACCGGTCTGGCGGTTCTGCCAGGCTTCGGTCAGGCCGAGGGTAAACACGAACACTTTGGCTCGGCGCAGGACGGTGCGAATCGCGTCGAGGGTGGCTTCGCGCGAGGCGAACAGCGCGTCCTCGCTGGCAAAGCCGTCGGGCTCCACGGCGGGGCGGAACGGGTCGAAGAAACGGCCGTCATGGGCCCAGGTTTCGTCGGGTGGCAGGCTCACACCCAACGCCCATTCCAGCCATTGGCACAACATCGCCGGGGTGTACAGGTTGCCGGTGCGGAACGAGAACACCCCGTAGTTATGGGCCTTCCAGTCGGCTTCGGGCAATTCGGCCGGGGCCGGTTCCGCATCCAGCCAGTTCATGCCGCGCTCCACCAGCGCGCGGCCGATGTGCTGGGCGAAACACGAGCCGGCGGTGACGATGGCGTCCTCGTTGCCGATCTCGAACTGCGGCGTCCACAGTTGATCGATGTTCAGCGCGGGCTTGTCGGCCACGGCGGTGCGCCAGAAAGCGCGGGGTGGCAGGCATTGATAAGGATTCACGACGAGGGCCTCCTTGGCGGTCGCTGATAAAACGGGGTCAGCTGATTTGATAGCGGTAGATCAGGTCGTCAAACCACCGATCTCCAATCTGATAGGCCTGCGGCACGCGGCGCTCGAACACAAAACCGCATTTCTCCAAGACCTTGCAGGAGGCGATATTACCGTCGGTCACGGTCGACTCCAACGAGTCCAGGCCGATGGCGGCGGCATAGTCGATGATCGCCTGCCGCGACTCGGTGCCAAAGCCTTTGCCCTGATGCTCGGGCAACAGCAGGCAACCCACCTCGGCATGCCCCGGCGACAGGATGCGGAATCCGGTCACGCCCAGCTCCTGCCCGCTGGCCCTGTCGGTCATCACCAGACACAACCAGTGATCCGACTGCGGCCCCCAGGCCGGAAGCCTGTGTTCGAAGCCTTTGCGCACCTGTTCCTCGGCGATTTCACCGAACACGTATTGCATGGTTTGCGGCTCGGAATGCAGCCGGAGAAACAGCGGCCAGTCGGATTCGACCATCGTGCGCAGATCCAGGCGTTGCGTGGTGAGCTCGAGCATCCGCTGCTCCTTGCAAGGGTGGGAAGGGAAGACGGTTTTTTACTGGGTGTGGGGCGAAAGATCAATGCTTTGATCGGGCATGTTTTGCAACGCCGACCTTGAACGCGCCCCGTAGCGGTACTCTCCGGCAGCCACGCTGCCGGAGGCGGATTGGCGTATGGATCGGTTACGGCTTGACCGGTTTGACCAGGACGGTCTCGTTGCTGTCGAGCACGAACACCGCCAGCAGACGGGACGGTTCAGTAGTGCTGGCATTGGCGCTCACCGCGTGGAAATCACCCGGTTGTTCGACGAAGTTTTCCCCGGCCTTGTAGACCTTCTCCGGCCCGTCGCCGACCTTGCTGCGCACGGCGCCCTCAAGCACCGTGGCGTAGATGAACGCGGACTTCGGATGAAAGTGTGCCGGCGAAGAACCACCGGGTGCGTATTCCACCAGCACGCCCTTCATGGATTTACCCGGAACGTTCGGCAGGGCGCGGTCGAACACCACGGTGACCTTGCCTGCCTGCGGCTCGGCGGCCGAGGCGGATGAAATCGAAACGGCCGCAAACGTGGCGGCCAGCAGGATTCGGCTGAACATGGCGATACTCCTTCAAACAGGTGGGGTGTTTCAGCGCTGGGTCGATTTCGCCAGCCAGTCTTCAAAGCGCGTTGGACCCAGGCGCGGGTTGCTGCTGCCGGGGGTGAGCGACTGGTCGTCGAGCACATCGCCGAAGTAACGGGCGTGGACGTCCGGGATCACTTTGCGGGTGTCGTCGGTAGCGCGGAAAAAACGCCGGACTAACTCGTCGAGGGGCATGGCTTCGGGGCCGGCAATTTCCTGCGTGCCGTTGATCGGCGCGGCCAGTGCCACGTCGGTGAGTGCAGCGGCCACATCGTCAGAGGCCATGGGCTGGATCAATGCCGGCGACAGGCGCACTTCGTCGCCGACGGTAGCGGATTGGGCAATGCCGCCGACAAATTCGAAGAACTGCGTCGCCCGCAGCAGGCTGTACGGAATGCCCGATGCCTTGATCATGTTCTCCTGCGCGACCTTGGCGCGGAAATAACCGTTGGCCGGCAGGCGCTCACTGCCGACGATCGACAGCGCCACGTGATGGCGAACCCCGGCGGCGGCTTCGGCGGCGAGCAGATTACGGGTGGAGGTTTCGAAGAAATCGAGCACGGCCTGGTCTTCCCACGACGGCGCGTTGGACACATCGACCACTACCTGTGCGCCGTCCATCGCATCGGCCAGGCCTTCGCGGGTGATGCTGTTGACGCCGGTGTTAGGGGAGGCGGCGCGGGCGTCGTGGCCGCGTTCGCGCAGATTGTTCACAAGTTTCGATCCGATGAGGCCGGTGCCTCCGATAACGACGATCTTCATGGCATCTCTCCACTGGCCGACGGCAACCGTTGCTGTCGATGTGGGTTGAGCTTGCCTGTGACGCTCTGGCAAATCCTTGTGATGACCTTGGATTTGCCTTGGTTTTTTGTCCAGACAGGCCAATCCGTCGGCAGATGCGTTGACCAGTGTGCAGACCGGTGCGACCGCCCGAGGTCTGCCGTATGATCGAGCGCAAAACAATCGCCTGCCCGGACACGGCGTCGGGGGGGCGCCAGACCAGAGAACAGCCACCGTGCAATTCGTGTTTGAAGACTACGTGCTCGACCAGCAGCGCCGGGAACTGACCTGGCGCGGGCAAGTCGTGACTGTCGGGCCGCAGGTCTTCGACTTGCTGCTGCTATTGGTCAGCAACCGCGAGCGGGTGGTGAGCAAGGACGAACTGTTGATCGCCGTATGGAGTGGCCGGATCGTTTCCGAATCGACCATCACCAGCCACATCAACGCTGTGCGCAAGGCCATCGGCGACACCGGTGAGCAGCAGCGCCTGGTGCGTACGGTGCCGCGCAAGGGCTATCGCTTCGTCGGCGAAATCAGCCCGTGCGACAGCCCCGTCAATGCACCGGAAGCGCCTGCGAAACCCGAAGTGGCCACGACACTTGTCCTGCCGGAAAAACCTTCGATCACCGTCCTGCCCTTCCAGAATCTCAGTGGAGACCCCGAGCAGGACTATTTCGCCGACGGCATCGTCGAAGACATCATCACCGCGTTGTCGCGCCTGCGCTGGCTGTTCGTCATCGCCCGCAACTCCAGTTTCACCTACAAGGGCAGGGCGGTGGATGCGCGAGGCGTCGGTCAGGAACTGGGTGTGCGTTACGTGCTGGAAGGCAGCGTGCGCAAGAGCGGCAACAAGATCCGCATCACCGGCCAGTTGATTGATGCGTGCAGCGGCACGCACCTGTGGGCCGAGCGCTTCGAAGGCCTGCTCGACGATATTTTCGAACTCCAGGATCAAGTGGCCGAGAGCGTTGTGGGCGCCATCGCGCCGCAGCTGGAGCGCGCGGAAATCGAGCGGGCCAAACGCAAGCCGACTGACAGCCTCGATGCCTACGATTACTACCTGCGAGGGACGGCCAAGCTGCACATCGGCACCCGTGAGGCGATCGAACGGGCGCTGGCGCTGTTCTACCGGGCAATCGAGCTGGATCCGGAATTCGCCTCGGCATACGGCATGGCCGCGTGGTGCCACTTCTGGCGCAAGCTCAACGGCTGGATGACCGACCGGCCCCGGGACGTCGCCGAAGGTGCGCGGCTGGCGCGCATGGGCGTGGAACTGGGGCGCGATGACGCCGTGGCGCTGACCCGCTGCGGTCATGCCCTGGCCCATCTGACCGGGGATGTCGATTGTGGCATTGCTTTGCTGGATCGGGCTCGAGTGCTCAACCCCAATCTGGCGCCGGCCTGGTATCTCGGCGGTATCCTGCGCGCCTTGGATGGCGAAACCGAAGCCGCCATTGCCAACCTCGAGCATGCCGTGCGCCTGAGCCCTGTGGACCCGGAAATGTTCCGCATGCAGGTCGGGATGGCGTTGGCGCACTTCTTCGCCGGTCGCTTCGAATGTTCGGTTTCCTGGGCCGAGAAAGCGCAGGGAAACCTGCCCAGTCTGCTGGTAGCGGCGGCCCTGATCGCCGCCAGCCACGCGCTCAATGGGCGAACCGACAAAGCCAAGCAGGCCATGGAACGGCTGCGTCAGCTGGACCCGACGTTGCGGGTGTCCAGCCTGGGCGCGTGGCTGCCCATTCAACGGCCTGAAGACGTTGCCCGGTTTGCCGAAGGTTTGCGGTTGGCGGGGTTGCCGGAGTAAGGGCTCAGTCAGCCAATCAATCCATCGAAAAATGCATTCGCATGTTCATCGCGGCATCGTACTGATTGCTGGCTACCCGGCGTTCGATCAGGCGATCTGAGCCTCCTTCGGCAACACGGCGTTCGATCAGGCGATCTGAGCCTCCTTCGGCAACACGGCGTTCGATCAGGCGATCGGAGCCACCTTCGGCGACGCGACGTTCGATCAGGCGATCGGAGCCACCTTCGGCGACGCGGCGTTCGATCAGTCGGTCGGATCCGCCCTCGGCAACACGACGCTCCATCAGCCGATCCGCCCCCCCTTCGGCAATCTGGGTCGGCGCCTTTCTGGCCCGGTGCTGTTGCACTGATGAAGTTTCTGAATCCGGAGCACTGGTTTCCTGTCTGTTAGCAACCGGCATATCAGGCAGGCAGCTTGCCCCGAATGCATGAGTGGCAACTATCCAGGTGGCTGAAACAATGGCGACGGGCAATACCAATCCAATAGTTTTCATCGTGATCATCCTGAGTCGTAGTGGGACTTCGTTAATGAACTTCCGGTTGCAACCAGACAGGTTTGAATTCAATCGAATACTTCTAATGGGAAACTCCATGTTCCTGTGCTGCCAGGCGAATACGGTTGTACGCAATCAAGCGCATGACGTAGCCCAGCTTGATCGCGGTCGGCCCGAGGATCGTCATCCCGTGCGCGCCGACCAGCGTGGGCAGGTTCAAGTGATCATCAAACACATAAGCCAGGAAAATCCCCACCATCAACATGCCCAGGCCACCGACCAGCAACACGTGGGACAACTTCAGCACGCGGTACGAGTCTTCAAAAAAGTCATACATGTTGATCAGTCATCCCTGAGTCAATGAGTGGATCGATAAGTGTCGGCGCGCGAGGAAATCGCGAAGTCAATAACTTTGCCGGCCATCGCATTTGATGGAGGGATTTTACTGTTGGCGGTAGGGATCAACCATGTTGCATAAGTTTGGTTTTATCCTGCCAGCGTATGGAGAAGTCATACCAACGTATATAAACGACTAGTAATGTGCGCCGCATTTGGGCGTTAAATCTAATGGTTGATACCCAGACTTTCTGCCATTCGAACCAGATCGGCAAACGACTGCGCGCGCATCTTGCGCATGGCCTGGCCGCGGTGAATTTTCACGGTGATCTCGCTCAGGCCGATGGCACTGGCGATCTGCTTGTTTATCAGACCCGAGACGGCCAGCGCCATCACCGCTTGCTCTCTGACCGTGAGTGTCCCATGGCGTGTGCGCAATTCATGATGGCGGAGTTCGTACTCGCGGCGCGACCTGTCCCGCGTATGCGCGGCGACCACGGCGTCGATCATGGCCTGCTCGCGAAACGGTTTTTCCAGGAAATCGACGGCACCGGCTTTCATGGCGCGAACGGTCATGGCGATGTCGCCGTACCCGGTCATGAAAATGATCGGCAGATGGATGTTGGCGTCGGCGAGCGCCTGCTGAAAGACCAGCCCGCTGGTGCCTTGCAATCGCACATCCAGCACCAGGCAACTGGGCAGGTCAGGTCGCTGGTATTGCATGAAGTCGGCGACCGATCCGAACAGCTCGACCCGCAGGCCGATGGAGCGTAACAGGCTGCCAAGCGCCTCACGCAGAGGAGCGTCATCATCAATGATGAAAACGATGGATTCGGGGTTTCGCTCGGGTGCAGGTTCTACGTCCATACGCTGGATGGCTTCGCGGCGATCAGGTTGCGCAGGATGCGGAAAAACCCAATGGAAAACTTTGCCCGAGCCTCCGGTTTTCATTGGATTTTTCTTGGGTAAACGTCCAGAGGCCATCGACCGCTGTTCCGGTCATCGATGGCCTCGGCGAATCAGTTTCCTGCCCGGGCGACTATCGCAAAATTCCCCGGCGCCTTTTCCAACAGCCCCAGAAATCTCACGAGATCGACCTTGCTGCCATCCACCTTCAGATCATCGGAGGTGAATGCCTCCTTCAGCCCGGCGGTGCCGCCCAGCAGTTGGACGAACAGGTCCTTGGTGACACTCAGCGTTGCGTTGGCGTTCGCCGCCGTCGGGCCTTTTCGGTAGTGCAGCACGGCGTTCTCGATCCACAGCACGAACGATTCATTCGTATCGGTCAGCACCAGATTGAAGGTCCAGTTCTTGCCATCCGCCGCCGGCCCGTCGAGGCTCGCGGCCATGGCTTCGAGGAAGCGTTCGGTGGGCGTCTGCTTCATCAGTTCGATCAGGTCGGAGCGTTTGACGCCCTTGGCCGGGGGGCCGTTGCGCAGCTCCATGGCAGCGGTCAGGTAACTGTTGCGCCAGGTTGCCGATTCCGCCTGATAGCCCATCTGTTCGTACGCGCGGGCCAGCAGCTCCTTGGCGGCGGTGTCGTCGGGTTTGGCCAGCACGGCCTGATCCAGGAGCTCGGCGACCCAGCGGTATTCGCCCTTGTCATAGGCCACGCGCGCGCCTTCGACCACCTTGGCGTTACCTCCCATCAATTCGACGTAGCGCTTTGCCGACTCCTTGGGCACCAGCGGATTCAAGTGGGCGGGGTTGCCGTCGTAGGCGCCCAGGTACAGCTGGTAGATCGCCTTGACGTTGTGGCGCAGGTCGCCGTAATAGCCGCGAGTGCCGAAGTACGACGCCAGCGAATCCGGCAGCTGGATCTTGTCGGCGATCTCGTTGGGGGTGTAGCCGGCGTTCATCAGGCGCACGGTCTGGTCGTGCAGGTATTTGTAGACGTCGCGGTGCTTGGTGATGAATTCGCGGATCCGCTCGTTGCCCCAGATCGGCCAGTTGTGCTGACCGAAATAGACCTCGGTGTCGCCCAGCTCGTCGAGGGCGATTTGCATGTAGTCGGACCAGCGCAGCGCATCGCGGACCTTGGCGCCACGGATCGGCAGCAGGTTGTGCATGGTCTGCGTCAGCAGCTCCGCACCGCCGTATGCCTTGAGCGCGGGGATCGAAAAGGTCAGCTCGGCCGGGGCTTCCGCGCCGGGCATGTTGTGGAATACGAAGCTGACGCCGTCGAGTTCCAGCGGCTGGATCGGCTGGTCGATGATCTGCGTTGGCGGCAGGATGCCCATGCTGCCGTAGGCGACGTTTTTGCCCAGCCCGGTGTCGACGATGCCGGTGGCGCCCGGCGTCAGGTTCTTGCCGAACTGATACATCGACCGCCGTGCCATCGCCGGGCCCGCCAGGATGTTTTCACTGGTGGCTTCCTCCATGAAGCCGGCGGGCGCGACGATGGGAATGTTGCGCTGGGCCACTTCGCTGCTTGAGGTGATGCCCAGCACACCGCCGAAATGGTCGGCATGGTCGTGGGTGAAAATGATCGCGGTGACGGGCTTGTTGCCCAGATGCTCGCGGGCGAAGGCCAGCGCTGCGGCGGCGGATTCTCGGGAGGTCAGCGGGTCGACCACGATCCAGCCGGTCTGCCCGTCGATCAGCGTCATGTTGGCGATGTCGAAACCGCGCAACTGGTAAATGCTGTCGGTGACCTTGAACAGGCCGATCTGTGCGTTGAGCATCGCGTGTCGCCACAGGCTCGGGTTGACGGTGGTCGGCGCCTGGCCTTCGACGAAGCGGTACGCATCGAAATCGATCAGGACATTGCCGTCAGCGCCAAGGATCTTGCCGGTGGGCCGGGCGATGAAACCGCGCTGGGCATCTTCCATGTCACGGTTGTCGCTGAGGTCCAGGCCCTTGATCGACGCCTGGATCAGCGCGGCCGTGGCGGGCGTGGCGTCGCCGGCTGCGACGCTGGGCTTGTTGTCGCAGCCGGCGAGGGACACCAGCGTCAGGGCGAGGATCGTGTAGAGGGTCGATTTCATTCTTGTTGTTCTCCGAAGTTCGAATGCGCTCCAGCCTAGGGGCAGGGCAACGATGTATCCAATGCATTGTTTACATCCGGATAATGCGTCGCTAGCATCGGGCGAATGGACCTAAAACGACTGTCACACCTACTCGCGCTAGCTGATGAACGCCATTTCGGACGCGCCGCCGAGCGCGTGCACCTCAGCCAGCCGGCCCTGAGCCGCAGCATTCAGGCGCTGGAGAGTGAAACCGGGCAGCGCCTGTTCGATCGCGACACCGGAGACGTCCGCCCGACGCCGGCGGGGGTCTTTCTGATCGAGCGGGCGCGGCGGCTGCTGTTCGATGCCCGGTCGCTGGAGCGGGACATGGCGCTCTACAGCGATCGCCAACTGGGCAGCCTCGCGTTCGGTGTCGGCCCGTTCCCGGCCGCGATGTTGATGCATCAGGTGGTGCCGCGACTGCGTCTGGATCACCCGGCGGTCACCCTGCGTGTGGAAGTGAACAACTGGCAGATTCTCGAAGCGCGGCTGCGCGCTGAGGCGATCGAATTTTTTGTCGCCGACATCCGCAACTTCACGGCGGAATCCGACCTGTTGATCCGTTCGCTGGGCCAGGCCTCGGCAGGCTTTTTCGTACGGCCGGAGCACCCGCTGGCCGGGCATAAAGTGACGATGGGCGAACTGGAAGGCTACGGCATCGCCACAACGCGCCTGCCGGAAGTAGTGAAACTCGAGACCGCCCGAACCCTCGGCATCTCCACCCGCCAGGCGCTGCCCATTGTGCTGGAGTGTGATGACGTGGCGTTGCTCAAGACCGTCGCTGGCTCAACCGACACCATCCTCGGCGTCATTCATGGCGCTGTGGCTGAAGATATTCGGGCGGGGCGTTTGATCGAGCTTCATGTTGTCGACAGGCCGGGGTTTCATTCGGAAATTGGCGTGGTGAGTTTGCAGGGTAGAAGCCTGTCGCCGACGGCTCTGTGTGTGATTGAGGCGGTCGTTGCCGAGATGCAATCCGTTCACGTCGAACAATCCCCACGTCTTTAAAGACGCGTCCTACAGCCACGATTTTCCTGGTTCGTTAACGTCGTGCGGCCCCTTTCGAGGGGTTGTCGATGCATGAACGAAAGGACAATCAGTGGCTGGTCAAAAGGACATTCCCCGGGTTCCCAACCCACCGGCGGGAGACGGGCATCACGTCTCCTACCGCTATTCGACGGCTACCGAACTGGCCGATCAGCAAGACCGACAAGACAAGTACGACGCCATGCTGGCGAGACAGGACGCCTTCGAGCGCAGCCGTGAGGTGGCGGCGAACAAGCCTGAGCCGGTGCGCGCCGGCTGCGTGTTTGCCAAGTCCTGCAAGCTGCCGGACGCGATCATCGATTACTCGAATCCTGCAGGGATGGTGCCGACTGACAGTCTGAAGGATTACGGCGAGCTGATTTTGCTCGGTGGGCGTGAGGCCGATGACAGTGGCGGCGTTGAGCTCAAGAAAATCAGCGGCACGGCAATTCCTGCGGGGCTGGGCACTTTTGCCCTTGCCGGTGAGGCGTTCAAGGCATTGCCCGCGATGGCCTCTGCTGCTGTCGCGACCCCGCTGCTCGGTTTGCTGGCGATGTTGATGCCCTCGAACCTGGGCGACAGCGCTCTCTACACCGAAGACCAGTTGCTCGCCCTCAAACAGGCCCGAACCCGCGTGCGCTTGCGTGTTGAACAGCAGGCCGATGGCAGCCTTAAGGGTTACGGCTTCTATACCGGCAAGAATCGCGACTGGGAGATGGTTGATGTCGTGCAGTTCGCGGCACGCGATAGCCGGTTTGTTGCAGACCTTGGCGAAGGGGTTGAGCTGGTCTGGACGCCTGCCGTGGATGGTTCCGACATTCTTGGTATTCCGGCACTGGAGGCTGCTCCGCAGGCGCCGCATATCTGGGTGTACCCGCCGACGAAAGCGGCGGACGGGATTCTGGTGAATCCGGTTTATCCGCCGGAGTATCGGGATTTCATTCTGGTGTTTCCGGCAGAGTCGGGGGTTAAGCCGGTATACATTGTTGTCAGCATCCACGCGGGGGACCACGAGTACCATCCGGCTCCTGACGTGCTCCCAGCCTTTCCTGATGCAAGAATCGTAGGCCGTAAAACGTCTGTACAAGGTGGTGGGGCGAAGCGCAAAAGATGGAAAACTGCTAAGGGCTTGATTCTTGAGTGGGACTCTATGCACGGTACGGTCGAAAAATATGATGCGAGAGGTAAACACCTCGGAGAGTTCGATCCGAACACAGGCGAGCCGACATCTACAAAAAAGAATAAAAAATCTAAAAAAGGCAAGAAAAGGAGCATTGAACCTTGAGATTTTTAGTAGAAGCTTTTGACATCGAGACAGACTTTCAGGCTTTCGTTATCGAGTTGCCACAGGGATGTGATGAGCAAATCAAAGCCATCATGGGTTGGAAAGAAGAACCGCAGGGGTGGGAGGGCTATGATTTGAGCCAGCCACAAATGCAAGCAATCGAAGAGCTTGCCGGTAGGTCGATTGCGGATCGAAATTTCTATTTCCAACTGACATGCAATGTATAGACAGAAAAAGTAAAGGGGGCGGATCTATTCACGAGAATATATTTGGCCTTTTTTTCATGAAGGAACAAGCGATGCTCTTCCTTTCAATAACCGGCTTTTATCCCGATGACGTCCAAGACGACACGCTGCAATTCGAGTTGGATATCGACGGTAGCGAAATGAATGAAAAAGTTGCGCAACTCATTGAATCCAAGCCCCTGAGTGAACTGGAACCAGGTGAGTTGTTACTGCGCGAGGATCAGGTAGCGGCACTGGGAGCCCTGCTGAATGTCAGCTTCCCGAGCGGTCTGGAGTATTTCATGGGCACCTGTGCGAAGTACTGATACTGCGGAGAGCAAAGGGGACGGGGCCACCGTCCCTTTTTTCGTCAAAAAAAGATATTTGTGAGAAAGAGATGGGACTGGAGCTGAGACTGGAGTGGTACGACACAGCAACCCTGGAATTCCAGGGCGAGGAGACGTCAAAAGATCTGGGGGATGATGAATCAGTGTTGAATGCCTTAGGCATTCCAGTGGAGGGCAACATCAATAATGGCGGCTTCAACGTCGTCGAACAGTGGGTTGTGACCATTCAGCCGTATTTTCAGCACCAGATCGCTCTGAGTACCAACGACTATCAAGTTTCGTTTGACTACAGCTAGCACCGACAGACGGCTGATTGACAGTAAATGGGACACCCATTAGCTCGCTTCCCGCATTTTTGCCTGGGCGCGGCGTTCAACGGATTGTTTTCCATCGCCTGATCCGCTTCACTGTGGCTCTTTTGCCTGAGCGGAAATCAATCATGGAACGATGCGAAGCACTGGTCATCGGCCTCGGCGCCATGGGCGCGGCCACGGTCTATCAACTGGCGAAGGCCGGGGTCAACGTGGTCGGCATCGACCGCCACCATCCGCCGCACACACTCGGCTCCAGCCATGGCGACACCCGCATCACCCGACTGTCCGTGGGCGAGGGCGCGCAATACGTGCCCATCGTGCGCAACTCCCACCGCATCTGGCGCGAACTGGAAGCGCTGTCGGGCGAGTCCCTGTTCGAACAGTCCGGCCTGCTGGTGCTGACCTCCAGCCCCGACTTCGATCCCACCGACGAAACCGACTTCACCCTGCGCACCATCGCCCTGGCGCAGACCTACGGCATCGAACACGAAGTCCTCGACGCCGGCCAGATCCGCCAACGCTTTCCGCAGTTTGCCCAGGTGCGCGACGACGCCATTGGCTACTTCGAGCCCGAAGGCGGTTTCGTAAGGCCCGAACGCTGCATCGACGTACAACTGAGATTGTCCGAACAACACGGCGCCACGCTGTACAAGGGCGAGACCGTGACCCACATCAGCTCGGACGTAGAGGGCGTCACCGTCACCACCGACCAGCGCACCGTACGGGCGAACAAACTGGTGGTCACCGCCGGCAACTGGGCGGGCGGCCTGCTGGGCGCACCGTTCGACAGATTGCTCAGCGTCTATCGGCAAAAACTGTTCTGGTTCGAAACCGAGCCTGGTGCGGGACTGGTCGGCCACTCACCCACGTTTATCTTCACTCACGGCCCGGACGACAATTTCTATGGCTTTCCTGCATTGCCGGGGGAGGGCAGTTTGAAGGTGGCGACGGCGCAATATCACAGCACATCCACGCCCGAGACTCTGAATCGCATAGTCTCGGCCGAGGAAGAGCGCGAGATGTACGAACAGCAGGTGCTGGGGCGGATTGCCGGTCTGACGGATCGGGTAGTGAAGTCAGCGGTTTGCGCCTACACCGTCACGCCGGATCGGCATTTCATCATTGATGAGCATCCACGGTTGCAGCACACGTTGGTGGTGTCGGCGTGCTCCGGGCACGGGTTCAAACACTCGGCGGCGCTGGGGGAGGCGTTTGCGCAGTGGTGTTTGCGGGGGGAGAGTGAGCTGGATCTTTCGTTGTTTTCGGTGGGGCGGTTTGAGCGGGAGTGCCAATCTCTATGAATCATGAACTTTGGCAGGAATCCGATGGCTGTCAGACTTTTTGTCCGGCGGGTGCTCGCGGAGATGGTGCACGTGCACTGATCGATCCGGGGGCGACACTGGTGTGGGAGGTCGAGGCAGAAAGTTATTTTGAAGCGATGACAAAATACTATGCGCACATGCAATGGGGTGAGTATGTGACGGACTTTCCCGATCAGGACAAGATGTCCTATAGAGATTTGGGGTGGGAGTGATCCGCCAATCAAAGGTATCGAGCACGCCCTCCGGACGTCATAAAGAGGGCGGATATCAGGCTATTCCGGGAGCCTGGATTGCGAATAAATAGGGAACTGCCCAGTGCTTAACCGCTATACCGCCTCCCGAGAGAGGATGGCGAATGACTTGAGAAATGCGCAGCTGCTGCAGGGGCAGCGACTTGCTGAGTTATTGCATGACCAATACTACTTCAACGAGGAAAAATGCCTGTCTGACGTAGGGCCGTTGCTCTGGCGGTGTGGCGAACATCAGAAAGTTGCGATGTACCTGCTGAGCGATGGGGAAAGTGTTGGAGCTGATGAGTCCGATCTGGAACCTCTCACATCCTTCGCACTTGATGCCGCGAGCTTCTGCTCGTGGCGCAGGGAAAATCTGCTTCGCAACAGGTCCGCTCTCTTTCTCGAAGGCAAAATCATTACAGCGGTTCAAGGTGTTGTCGATAAAGTGCCGGGAGGAGAGGTTTGGCTTATCGGCTTTCAAGTTGCCTTCGAGGCAGGCGACTACCTGATCTACCTGAATCAAGGTGACGATGCAGTCGTTCTGATTAATGAATGGCCCAAGAGTCTGGAGGGCATCGAAACCTGTTTGGTGACCTCGCTGGAATGAGCATTTTGTTCAATGGCAGCGTGGGCGAAAATAGATGCGTCCCCATTTTTTTATTAGGTTTTTCCATGTTTAACAGAAGCGATTTTGATCAACTCTCCGGGAAAGAAGTGACGTACTGGAGCGCGCGCGATGGTTGCCGCGGTCTCTATTACGTCACCTATCCAGCATTCGCCTTTCAATACCCCGACTCTCAAGAGACCATTCGCATAACCCGCGCGCCCAAACAACAAGGCGAGAACGGATTGAAATTCTGGCTCCATGCCGAATGTGTAGATTGGCATACAGAAAGAGAAAGCTACTTCCTGGGCTACGTTTCTGACGCCAAGTTTGAGGAAATTTCGGAAACTGTTTTCAATCAGATGGTCGCGGATCAGGCGCGGGATTTGATCGCTCCCCTCAAACAACCACTGCATCAACCGAGCGGTTTCATCGGGGCGTTGTTGATGTATTCAATGAAGACTGAGTTCACCGTTTCACTGTTCGCGGAGTATGAAGACGAGTACATCCATTTTTATTGGGACACCACATCATGAGCATTAAGTCGAACCTCAGACTGTTGCCGAGACGCGGAGATTGCGAATGGCACGCTGATGGCTAGCGGATACCTGTCGCAACAGATCGATAGAAAAAGGGGACTGAACCTCAAATGAGCAAATTGGGTTGCAGATGTGGGTATGTGATTGTCGATCAGACTGACAGATTGCCCTATAAGGCGAGCCTGCTTCGCGACGAAGTAGAGGATGTATTTTGGGAAGAGGTAAATCACGAACTCAAGCCTCTGATGACTGCTGCCGAGTCGGGAGACAAGGCTGTGATCGCAGACGCATTCGGTAAGTTTGCACCTTGGGGCAACGTGGCTGACGAGTTGGAAAGTCGTATATCCAGCCTCTATATCCACCGGACGTTAGATGTTTATGAATGCACGAACTGTGGGCGTCTTTGGGTGCAAAAGGGCACGGGTAACCAGTTCGTTTCATTCGTTCCTGAAGAGGGCGGATATCAGGCGATTTTGTCTGCGACGTCTGGCGATACCTAGAGCCTGGATTGAGCGGGTCGGTGCAGAAAATTTCGTCTTTACCCAACAGGTCTCCATGGTTACGTGATGAAAAGAAAAGAATTGAAGAGAAAAGAATTAATGGCTGCTCTTCTGGCCAGCGCCGCCGCCGAACCCCCTCGCGTGTTTGACCCTGATCGCATGATTCGGATACCCGACTGTCATTCGATCATCGAGGTACTTCGCCTTATCAAACATGGCGGACCGGAGTGGGCGAGTCGTTATGTTTCGATATGGTTTGACGGTGGATCGAATGGCTGGGCTCTGGTGTATCCGTTGCAGGAAACGAGCGAGCCGTACTTCGACTTCATGTACACGGGCGATTTGGCGCCTCAGAAGGCTTTTTCCGATCTGCTTGCGAAGTATCCGCAGTGCAGGGTCATGGATTGGGCTGTTGGGCGCATTGCTTGTGTCATTGTTGAGGGTGGGGAGGTTGAGAGGCTGGCGGAGATTATTCGGGCGTTTACTGAAGCAGCCTGGGGGGAGGGCGTTGCGGTTGTTGATGTTTCGTATGAGGAGATGGGAAGGGCGTGATCGTGGTTTCAAATGAGGTTGCATTAGGGGCGGCGTCTTTTATGAAAAATGACCTGCCCCCTATGTCTTCTAGATCTGGAGCGATTCAGGAATTAGCATTCGATAAAGTCAGCTAAACGTATGACTTCGCTCACATTCTTAAGCCTGACAGTAAATTCTGCTTGGTTGTTTTCTTTGGTACTGGGTATTCGACCAATGATTTCCTCACGTGAAAATTTGGGGAGACGGAGGCATGGCTTCCGGAAATAAAACAACATCCATCTCTGGTTCGGGATGAATGCAAAATCCCACTCATCGCCACGCAAGAAACGAAAATCCTTGATATGCCCGTGCGAGCCTGGAAAGAAGTCATAGCCTTTCAGCGTTGATGCCCATCCAACCATGTATAGGAATGCATGTTTAGCCTCTGGAGTACGCAGAATCTCGTAGTATTCCCGAAAAAGCTCACTGTTCTCAGCACCACGCAGCATCTCGCTATCTCCCAGACCTTAGTGAAAGATCATAAGAATGATCTATGAAAAGGGGGGGCTCAGGACAACCGTTCCACCCATTGATCAGGCGCGCTCCCCAATACACCACCACTGAACGTCGACTTCATCATCATCCTGGGTTACATCATGCCCATGCTCAATAAATTGCTCGGGCACATCCAAGGCAAGCCTGTCACTCAAGTGTATCGGGGCGAGCGAATTGTGCTGCCCCAGAAAGCTCATGTAGTACTCACGGTCATAGAACACTGTCACTTCACTCTGGTGTAACCAAGGCCAAGTCAATAAACAGGCGACACGGTAGTAACCTTGGCTGCGATCCGCTGCACGGGAAAGGTGGGCCGCCGCTTCGAGCAACTGCTGGACACAGAAAGCCTGCACTTCGATACGTGCTTGCGGACCTTGAACGAGGGTATTGATTACCGGGATTTTCCAGTTTGAGTAGCGCTCGTGCTCATCGAAGCGAGGATGGAACTCGCCGCTGAAACTCGCGGCCCAGTATTCCAATGCACGGAGATGGCGGGGGATGTTTCGGAGTTTTTTGTTAGTGAGGCGCAATCTTCGCAAGGGCATGTCCTTATGGGGTGTGATGAAACTAACGGCTAGAAAAAAATGGCGACGAGAAAAAATGGCCACTGCTCACGCCTGCGTCAGCGCCATTCTCTCCCGGCACTTAAGTCAAGGCGACTTGACCGGGCGGTTACCGAAAATTGGCTGCTCTTCAAGTACCACTATATTCGACTCGATCTTCTTCCCCATGCTGATGCGGGGTTCGGTCGAGTAGCCCAGAGACTCATAAAAAGCTTTGACACCTTCATTTGAGCTGACGATTTGCAGATTGATTTTCATGCACCCGCGCGCCGTCAAAGCCCCCTCTGCATGACGGACCAGATTCATCCCTATGCCTTTTCTGCGGTGGGACGGGTGCACCGCTACCGAGTACAACCATCCACGATGGCCGTCGTATCCGGCGAGAACGGTACCAACAACTTCATTTCCTGACAGGGCAACAAAGAAAAGGCCATCCGCTGCGGCCAGTTTTTTGTCGATGGCAAGGCTGGGAGTGTTGTGCGCGGTTTCGTAGCCGAAAACGGTTTGCCAGAGTTGCACGACGCAACGGCGATGGTGTTCATTCGAGTAGTCGGCAATAGCGTCCATGTTGTAGCCCTCACATTGAAGGCGCTGACGCTAGCGCCTTGGCGTGGGTAATGTCCACTGTCTCTTCTCGGCCAATAGCTGCCATTTACCATGGCAGCTACAGCCAACGCTCCTTCCCTCTGTCGCTGCGTACTATCCGCTCGCAGAGGCAGGCGTTTAGATCTTCACTTCAACATGATCCAACGCCTGATTCACCGCCAACTCACTCAACATCACCAACTGCGCAATCCCGATCGCGGTCTTGCGATGGGCAGGCTCCAGCGTGGCCGCAAAGTTGTTGAGCATTTCGCTGGCCGATCCCAATGATTCGCTGGCGTTGGCCAAGAGGGATTCGGTGTTGTAGGCAGGGTTGGCCATATACATGGGATCGTGTTTATGGTGGCTGCCCATGATCCGTTGCTGCGGGGTGAGGTAGTGATCGAGCGCTCGCTCGGCCGCTTCATTAAGGGTTCGGGAATCGGGAAATTTGTACGGGGATACCGGATCGGTTTCGGGTGGGTTTGGTGTTGGTTTGAACATAGATGAATCTCCAGCACTTATTAAAGGGGAGTCATCCACTCTCGCTACCAAACGAGGGGTGGCGACCATACGCAGGTTGGTAGACCGGAGCACTGGAACCGGCGCTTCCGAAGAAGCCCTGAGCATGGCCACCATAAATCCAGTCGCATGAATGCAACTGCATGAGGTGACGCGATGCGTCAGCGCTGCGGGCTACCAAACCCGATCACTGTTTTTCAGTGACCCGGAAACGATAAAACCCGCACCCCAGACGCACAAGCCGGCGGATTCTGGCGTAGTCGTAGGCAATGACGCAAGACGCTGTAGCCGTGGGGAAGTAATGCCGGGCGTTTCTAAACGCCATTCGAAAAACGCTTAAACACGTCGCCCTCGCCATGTCGAAATCAGTCGTCCATGCCGCTCCTGAATAAAAGCGGATTACCGTCTGCGGGATAACGCGCTCACATCGATTTCAATTTTCCTGTCCGTCCCCATTCTTTCTCGTCATCTACCAACGCGCGTCGCTTTTTAAGCTTGATGAAACGTTTCAGCAGGTTTATAAAAACGGCACAACTCCAAGAAAAGGCTGCTCCCATGATTCCGCTCAAACTCGTTGTTGCCCTCAGCGCACTGTCCGCTGCCTCCCACGCCATGGCCTGGGATTACGTTCTGCTCGACACCGACAAAGCCGCGCAGAACTGGCAGATCACCAGCCAGCAACTCGGCGTGAAAACCGACAAACCCTTCAGCGTCAGCCTGCGCACCTTGCATGGTGGTCGGCAGGAGGGCGTCAGCATTGTCGACATCGATAACGGCACGATGAAACTTTCGGTGGTGCCGACGCGGGGAATGAACGTCTTGCAGGCCTCGGTCGGCGATGTGCGCATGGGTTGGGATTCGCCGGTCAAGGAGGTGGTCAATCCGTCCTTCATCGAACTCAATGGCCGCGGTGGTCTGGGCTGGCTGGAAGGTTTCAATGAACTGGTGACCCGCTGCGGATACGAATGGGTCGGCCACCCCGGCGTCGACAACGGCGAACTGCTGACCCTGCACGGCCGGGCCGCCAACATTCCTGCGAACAAAGTCACCCTGCACATCGATGAAACGCCACCGTACGCCATCACCCTGCGCGGTGAACTGAAAGAGCAGGCGTTCAAGAAAGTCGACTTTTCTGTCGCCACCGAACTGGTCACCGAACCCGGCAGCGTAGTGTTCGCCCTTAACGACACGCTGACCAACAACGGTGACTATCCGAAGGAATATCAGGCGCTGTACCACAGCAACTTCAGCACCCCGTTCCTGGAGCAGGGCGCCCGTTTCGCCGCGCCGGTGAAACAGGTGTCGCCGTTCAACGACAAAGCCAAGGGCGATTTGGCTGAATGGCAAACCTACCGCGCACCGACCAAGGACTACGACGAAACGGTTTACAACGTGGTGCCGTATGCCGATGCCAAGGGCGATACGTTGACCGTGTTGCATAACAAGGCCGGCAGCCTGGGTGTTTCGGTTGGCTTCAATACGCAGACATTGCCGGTGTTTTCCCTCTGGAAGAACACCGATACCCAAGGCCAGGGCTATGTCACCGGGCTGGAGCCGGGGACGAGTTTTTCCTACAACCGCCGTTATCAGCGCCCACTGAACCTGGTGCCCACCATCGGGCCGAAGGAACACAAAAACTTCCGCATCAGCTACAGCTTGTTGGCGGATAAGGCGGCGGTGGACAAGGCCTTGAAGCAGGTGAGCGACATTCAGGGCGGGCGGGAGACGGAGGTGCGGGAGGCACCGTTGGTTGATCTGACCAAGGGGTGACACCGGCTAGAGCGTTCTCGGCCGAGATTGCAGCACCTCGGTCGAATGTGCGGGCCTGATTCCGTTTACCGAAATTAATCGGTTCCCTTTTGTTATTTTCGTATAGGGCCGCCAATGGTCAGAAGCGGAAAGTCAGCAACATCAGCATTGTGATCAGGCCCGACTTCTACGAGAGGTGTCAGCACGTGAACAGTCAGCTCGCTCGTCAGGTCCGATTGCAATCTGGATATCTTCCCCACGTGCACACATACTCCCAGAGCAGCTTTCGCTCTAAGTGTTTAATGTAGGCAGTGGTGTAAGGCTGGCCCATGTCGACTGGACAGGCTGAAACCCAAAGATGCTCAAGTGGCGTGGTTTCCAGAAGTGTCAATCTAAAAGTATTGCCTCCAGAGTGTCCGGGGCGTTCGCTGAACGCTGACGTGTTGAATTGACGCAACCGGTCTGCCAGTGTCTGGCCTGTTGTCTCGCCAATGTAGATGATGAAATCGTTGTTTACCCGGTAGTTATCAGGTTTCTTTTTACTGCGCGCGATGAAGTACACACCCGGCAGATTCTTTCCTTCGAGTTCTGTCCGTTCAGACCAAGGACGCCAATCACAAAACCCTACCTCGCCCACCATAGTTTGGCCCTACCCTAAAAAGTGTCTTTTTTAACATCATCAGCACAGCTAAGGACGATTTTTTTCCGCGCAAATGTGTACTTGTGACCGTTCTCTGCCGTTCATGGCCACGCAGTGTGATGGTCAAATCCGATGTAAATGATTGGTCAGGTCGAATGCAAATGGATGGGCACGTCTGTGCAATCACCCAGCAAGTTCGAACGTGTTGTTTGCTTTGGGCGAAAAAGACCTGGTCTTCTTGCTTAACTGATCTGCCCAGGCAAAAAGGGCCATCTCGATGTCAGCCACTCGCCAGCCTGTAGGGGACTTACCTCTGGGTAGGTCACAGTCGGGTCGTTGGACACTAGTTTCCTCTAGCTCCCTTAAGAGGGTTGTAAGAAGCTCTAGGAACTCAACGTAACCATCTATCATAGACGGATCGTGACCATCTGTGATTTTGCTCAACAGGCTTTCATTCAGTAGCGCCCGTCGAATCCGGCTATCTAAGCTTGCATGGATCTCTGGTCGGAGAAATCTCAAAAATTTGGATGCGTACGTGAGACCGCAACCAGGTATCTGCAGGGCGTTTTTAATCGCAACTGTGGGATTATCGATGTTGCCGACGACCTACTGCACTTGCGCGAGCAGACAAACATTCCCCAAACCCGCCTCGAACTTCATTCGAGGCCCGGCGCCACCGCCCCAATCCAGTATTTCACGAATTAAATTCGTCGGAGCCGTCTTCACCTGTGTCACCGAGGTAAGCCAAGCCCCGCGCTCCTCAAGCGTCTTTATCCAGCCGAACGATGGGAAAGTGTCGGCTGGGTAGCCGTAGACACCATGGTGCTTACCCCAGTGGTACTTCTTGAAGTATCCGGGAAGAAGTTTCACATCAATTGCGGTCAAATCGCGCTCCTTGGTACCAGGCTAATTTTGAGAAGATCCTTTCAATTTCCGGATCGAGGTGGAACCCGGGTCTATCTCGAAAATGCAAAAAAGGGGGATGATTTATTTTTTTGAAATAAGTCATTCCCCTTTTTCTAAAGCTGCCCTTGGGAAGAATTGAATACAAGTCGGCCTCAATTGTATCAGGCAAGCAAGCGAGGCCCCAATTCACTCAGCCGGCGCTGGTGTAGAACGCCTGTCTTACAGATAGAGCGCTACGAAAACATTACTCCAATCCACCTTATCAAACGGAATGTCCGAATCGTTAAGGCGATCGCGGCACCATTCTTGAAATTTCTCCTGATCCACTTCACCAGGTGAGCGATCCCAAAAGGCAACACCTCTTAGCCCCTCCATGTAGAGGGCCTCGGAACTTTGAATCCAGTCGACCACCCTATCCGTAGGTGTTCGGGTTGATTGTGCTGCTTGAGCCAAGTATGTGTATGTCGCCGCATCGATCACATTGTGGTCAGTGGAACCGAGTGCATCGACAACCTGCTGGACCGTTGCGAAGACAATATCCTCACCTTTGGTATACCGCTGGAACTCCGCTACCAAATCGGGATTCGGCAGTCGTAGATCTCCCGCCGCTTCGCTAGACCACGCAATCTCTTTGCCGTTGTCCAGGACAATCCGGGCTGGTTTGTAGCACCAATCCTCTTTCACATCATTGCTGATGAAGAGTGCCTGACCAGCTCCGATCTCTGCACAATGTTGAAGGAGTTCCTTCCAGATGATGAAATCTCCGCAGCTGTTCTGCGGCTTGCGTGCATCTTCTCCACCGGGCGACAACCGCGCGGCCGAGCGAGCATCAAACTCCACTCGTGCCTGCCGGTATAACTCATGCACGTCTGAAGACAGAGCGTGCTCTAAAAGCAAATTCTCGTAAAACTTCAAGAGCTCCATGCGATGGCCGCTGTCGTTTCGAGAAACGCTCTTGGCCACATTCACGATGAAGTTCGTGGCCTCTGCCAACCTGCGTTCCAAATCAATTTTGCTGGTACAACCAACGCTGACGGCGGCCGCGCCATCCAACGCCCGAGCACTGCTGGCCTTCAGCTCATCTAGCACAACCTGCAGCTTTCGGCTCAAGGTCTTGTAAGGCGAAAGAATCTCGGCTTTATCGGACAGTTGGTTGTACTCATGGACGACCCAAGCAGGGATGACCAATCTCCTTCGGAGCTGCCACAGCCACCTCTGCCAAACTTCTGAGGCTTGCTCGTTAAGGCCGAATCCCCATAACAAGACGTTGGTATCGAGAAAGATCGGACAGTCTCCGTGCAAAAGGGCGCCCAGGAAGCGATTTCGTTCGGCGGCCAGCCTAACCACCACCTGCTTTGGACGCAGGCGCGATACAACCGGCTCATCGACAGCAAACGGTTCGTCTGGCTGGTATGGCATGAATGTACTTCCTGAAGTTTAGGTAGATGTTAGGCAATCCAAGGATTATCTCGAAATCGATGGCTTGCTGCGATTGCCGAATGAAGATAAGCATCTGCCTGCCCCATCATCGCTCCCTCTGGTGGCTGCCCATAACCCGTTGTTGTGGTGTGAGGTAGTAATCGAGCGCGCTTCGTTAAGGGTTCGGTAATCGGGGATTTGTAGGGGGAAACCGGACCAGTTTCGGAAGGGTTCGCCGTTCGACAAAATCCGCAATCTCCCGCGCCCCACGCAAATGCATCACCGGAATCTCCGGCCCAATGGCCTGGCGCACTCCGTCGATCCCCGGCCGGTAGCCCCGGTCGAAACTCCACACAAATTTCAGAAAGGTCAAAAACGCCCGATCGATTTTTTCTCGACAACCCGCAGCAAGATCCGGGCGAGGGCGGTTCATCACGCTGCGTTTGATCACGCGGACGAGGCAGGTCAGGCGTGGAGTATCGAGCCATATGATCAGGTCGGTGCGAGGCAGGCGCAGGTCGAAGGTTCGTCGGGCGTAGTTGCCTTCACAGACCCAGGTGTCCGCCGCGACGGCCTGGCGTACGCGGGCGCGAAACTGCTCGGCGTCGGGCTCGACCCAGCCGGGTTCCCAGAACAGCTTGTCGAGATGGATCACCGGCAGTCCGAAGCGTTCGCCGAGGGCGCGGGCGAGGGTGGATTTGCCGCTGCCGGCATTGCCCAGAATGACGATCCGTTGCATGGGGACTTCCTGTCGCGAAAAAAGCCGGCGATTGTGCAGGAATCGGCTCTCTGACAGAAGTCCGAACGCCATTCACCATGTCGAAATCAGACGCCCCCATGCCGCTCCCAGGCTATTTGCGATCAACGCCGGGCACGTAAGGTGACGCATCATTTCATCGCCCTGCGTCGTTGTCCGACCGCGTTGTAACGCTGCAGCGCTTGAGGTGCGCCGCTCTGGAGCAGGGCAACAGGAAGAAATGATGATCGCCTGACAAGTCGTCAGTACGCCCAAACGTCGATCACCAGAGAACAACAAAAACAATGAATAGCCTGAACTCGAAGGACTTGAACGGTCAGTTGGCGCAGGGTTTCAAACCGCGTCATGTCACCATGCTTTCCATTGCCGGCATCATCGGTGCGGGGCTGTTTGTCGGCTCCGGCCACGCCATTGCCGCCGCCGGCCCGGCCGTCTTGCTCGCTTATCTCTTCTCCGGTCTGCTGGTCGTGCTGGTCATGCGCATGCTCGGCGAAATGGCCGTGGCCCATCCGGACACGGGATCGTTTTCCACCTATGCCGATCAGGCCATCGGCCGTTGGGCGGGGTTCACCATTGGCTGGTTGTATTGGTGGTTTTGGGTGCTGGTCATTCCGATTGAAGCGCTGGCCGCCGGGCATGTCTTGAATCAGTGGTTTCCTCAGGTCGATGCGTGGTTGTTCGCGTTGTTGTCGATCATTTTGCTGGTGGTGACCAACCTGTTCAGCGTGTCCAAGTACGGTGAGTTTGAGTTCTGGTTTGCGATGGCCAAAGTGGTGGCGATCATCGGGTTCATCGGTCTGGGTTTTGCGGTGTTGATGGGCTGGATTCCGGAACGCGAGGCCAGCGGTTTGAGCCGGTTGATGGAAGAGCACGGCGGGTTTGCACCCAATGGTTTGTCGGCGGTGGTCGGGGCTTTCATCACGATCATGTTCAGCTTCATCGGGACCGAAGCGGTGACCATCGCGGCCGCCGAATCGAGCAACCCGGCGCAGAACATCGCCAAGGCGACGCGCTCGGTGATCTGGCGCATCGGCGTGTTTTATCTGCTGTCGATTTTCGTGGTGATTTCCGTGGTGCCCTGGAACGATCCACTGCTGGCGTCCGTCGGCTCATATCAGCGGGCTCTGGAGCTGATGAACATTCCCAACGCCAAATTTCTGGTCGATGTGGTCGTGCTGATCGCGGTGGCCAGTTGCATGAATTCCTCGATCTACATTTCCTCGCGGATGCTGTTCTCGCTGGGCCGACGCGGCGATGCTCCGCAACCGCTGAAAGTGACCTCCGCGGCGGGCGTGCCGAGGGCGGCGGTGATTGCCAGCACCGTGATCGGTGCCGGGGTGACGTTGTTCAGCTATTTCATGCCGGGCGGGCTGTTCCAGTTTCTGCTCGCCAGCTCCGGCGCGATTGCGTTGCTGGTGTATCTGGTGATCGCGGTTTCGCAATTGCGCATGCGCCGGATGTTGCGTCGGCAGAACGTCGAGCTGACGTTTCGCATGTGGCTGTTTCCATGGCTGACCTGGCTGGTGATCGCGTTCATCTGCGCCGCGCTGGCGGTGATGATGGTCACGCCCGAGCATCGTCTGGAAGTGACGTCGACCATTGGCCTTGCGCTGACGATTTCCTTTATCGGACTGGTGACCACGCGGCAGCATGGGCAGATGAGGGCGGTGGTTTCGGCGGGCAAGGCCTAGGGTTTTTCTGGTGCTTGAACGATGGGATTATCCCCGGCATGGACGCTGGGGATGTCCGATCACCGGGCTTCTGCTCGCAGCCAACGTCTGACTTCGCCCTGTATCGCGTAGGCCGGTGCCTCGACCGCATTGAAATCCTGCGTATACCGCTGCGCAAACCCGTCGACGCCCCACTCCTGAAACTGCTGCACGTGCTTCAGTTCGTGCGCCCAGAGCGCGACGTTGTGTTCCGCGGTCTCAGCGTCGCGGAACAGAATGATGTCGATCAGCGTCACTGCACCGACATCCGGGTTTTGCAGGATGGCCGTGGCGGCGTTGTATTGGCCGTCGTTGGTGATTTTGTAGTGCACAGCATCGAGGAAACTGGGTTCATACCAGCGCAGCAGTTGCTCCCGGATGTGCGGGGGAATCGGTTTGATGTCGGTGCTGGCGGCTTCGGCGCGGGCCTGAGTCAAGCCCTGCGCCAGGACCGGTGCTGCCATCCGGAAAAGGTCTTCAGACAGGCGCACCGGATCCGGCAGGCAAATGCAGCTGTCGAGGCATACTTGTTTTTCGCCGGCAGGGCATGGGTCAGCCTGGGCTGGTGCTGCAAGCGTCAAGCAAAGGACCAAGGACAAAAAGGAGGGCGCGCCAAAGGCCTCTCGGTGTACGACCCTTTCATTTTGCGTTGCCCCATACATAGTCATTCCATCTACGGGTTGTCAGCGCGAGTGGCTCGGGGAGGGACATGGTGGTTTTCTCCCGCGTGGTTTCACTTAAGGCTAGATCAAGCCCGGCAGTTTCACCGACCTGTTTCGCCCCAAGGCCTTGGCACTGTACAGCGCCTGATCGGCGGCTTCGATCAAACCTTGCACGGGGGTGAGTCGGGAACCGGCGGCAGTGGCAATCCCGATGCTGACACTCACTCGTCCCAACGGGCTGGATTCGTGGGAAATGTTCGCTTGCTGCAACCGGTCGAGGATCAGTTGCGCCACGATCTGCGCACCTTCGCTGTCGGTATTGGGCATGATGACGCCCATCTCTTCACCGCCATACCGCGCCACAAGATCCGAGGGACGGCGCACGCACGTCTCCACGACGTTGCCAACGCGTTGCAGGCAATCGTCGCCGGCAACATGCCCGTAGGAATCGTTGAACAGTTTGAAGTAGTCGATATCAATCATCAGCAGTGCCAAGGACGTGCCGTCGCGCTGCGCTCGTCGCGCCTCCAGGTCCAGTGTGACATCGAAGCAGCGTCGATTGGCCAGACCGGTCAGGGAGTCCTTCATCGCCAACAGCTCGAGTTGCCTGTTTGACGAAAGCAACTGCTGCTGAGTGCCCATCAACTCTGCTTCTACTTGGGTTCTGCGTCGGATATCCAGTATCAAAAACCAGCCGATGAGACCGGTAAGCGCGAGCAGGCCCGTCACCACCACGGCCGATAGCAGCGCCTCCGTTCGCCACGCGGCGAGGGCTTCGCGTTTCCCGAGTGCGACGGTCGTGATCAGCGGCAGCCGGTCACTTTTGCGAAAGGCGTAGAGCCTTTCCACACCGTCCAGGCTGGAGGTGAACGAGGCGGTGCCGACAGAGCGATCCACCAGATACTTGGCGTAGATCGGCGACTTTGAAAAATTGCGCCCCATGTCCTGCTCGCGGAAAGGGTAGCGAACCAGCAACGTACCATCGGTATAGGACAGCCCGATGGCACCCTCCTGGCCGACATCGATCTTTCCAAACAGCCGCAGAAAGTTTTCGATGCCCAAGGTCACCGCGACCACACCGGCAAACTCACCGCGAGCATCATTGAAGCGTCGACTGACGGTGATGACCCATTCCTGATTGGAGCGGCTCTGAATGGGCGGACCGATAAAGGTCTCGGGGGAGGGATCATCGCGGTGATGAATGAAATAGGCCCGATCACTGCTATTCGCCCCGGCCGGAATCGGCCGGTTGGACGACATCAGCCAGCGTCCCTGACTGTCGTAGATGGTGATGCCGCTGAGCTGTGGCATCAGCGTTTCCTGCCGGTCGATCAGCGATCTGATCCGCTGGATCTGAACGGGGCCACTGCCTTCGGTTTCCAGGCGTTCGACGAGCCCGAGCAAAAGCGCCGAACTTTGGCGGACAATGCCTTCGGAATAGGTGACAAGCGCCTGGGTCAGGTTCAACCCGTGAACGTCTACTTCCTCCAGCGCTCGCTCTCGAGAGGCCAGCACCTTCCAGACAGTCAGTGAGGCCAGGGAACAGCCGATAACCAACAGCAAAAGCACAACCAGGTGCGTATCTCGCTTCACGTCACTACCTTATGGAAAGTCCGTTTTTCCGTTCCAGAGGCTATTGGATCAAGGCAATAACGGCAGCCGTTTGTCCTCATCGCGCGCAAGGATACAAGCAGTCAGGTGTCGCTGCAGCAATAGATGAACGGGTTACAGCACCGAGCCCCTCTCGACCTCAACCGCGTTTCGGCAGCTTCCAGTTCGGGCGAATGAAGTGGCAGGTGTAGCCATTCGGAATGCGCTCGAGGTAATCCTGATGCTCCGGCTCCGCTTCCCAGAACGGCCCCGCCGGTTCGATTTCGGTAACCACCCGGCCTGGCCACAGGCCCGATGCATCGACATCGGCCGCGGTGTCTTCGGCGATATCGCGTTGCTGCTCGTTCAGGTAATAGATCGCCGAACGATAGCTCGGACCGAGGTCGTTGCCCTGACGGTTGGGTGTGCTCGGGTCGTGGATCTGAAAGAAAAACTCAAGGATCTGCCGATAGCTGATCACAGCAGGATCGAAGACGATTTCGATGGCTTCGGCATGATTGCCATGGTTGCGGTAGGTGGCGTTCGGCACGTCACCGCCGGAATAACCGACCCGCGTCTGCAGCACGCCGGGGTAGCGGCGCAACAGATCCTGCATGCCCCAGAAGCAGCCGCCGGCAAGAATGGCAGTTTCGGTTTGAGTGGTCATGGCATGTCCTTCCTCTCGAATGGGTCGCAGATGTTCCTTGATATGAGGGAGTGTGGGCTGATTCCAAGGTTGAGCCGGTAAATAAATCGTGAAGCGCGGGCTCGCTCAGCGATCCGTGCGCGGCATCGCCGCAATCGGCTGGATTTGCCGGGATGCCTGCGCCGAGCACCAGCGATTCCGCCCTTGCTGCTTGGCCTGATACAGACAGGTATCGGCTGACTTGAGCAAAGTAGCCGGGGTCACCGCATCGTCCACCGGATAGCGCGTGGTAATCCCCGCACTCGCAGTGACATACCCCAGCGGATGCCCGGCATGTTCAAGCTCCAGCGAGCGAATGGTCTGCAGAATGTCTTCGGCCACCTGAATCGCCCCGGCGCTGTCGGTGTTGGGCAGGAGCACGGTGAATTCCTCGCCGCCGTAGCGCACGGCCAGGTCCGAAGGCCGCTTGACCGCTTTGCGGATGCCGTCGCCGACCGCGATCAGGCAGTCGTCGCCAGCGGCATGGCCGTACTGGTCGTTGTAGCGCTTGAAGTAGTCGACATCGAGCATGATCAATGACAGCGGAGAACCCTGACGCCGGGCCAGGCGAATCTCGTCCGTCAGCGCTGCGTCCAGGCGTCGACGGTTGCCCAGACCGGTGAGGCTGTCGGTCAGCGCCATGTCGCGCATCCTTTTGTGCGCGGAACGGATCTCCCGTTCCATCGCGATTCGCTGGCGCAACTGGCTCAGCACGATGAGCCCGAAACAGGCCAGCACCAGAATCATGAACACCAGCACGAAGCCGTTTTTCAGCAGGTCCTGGCGCCACGGCGCGATGATGGAGTCATGGGACAAACCGGCCTCGACCACCAGCGGGTAAGTGGTCAGTGCGCGATACCCGTAAAGGCGCTCAGTGTCGTCGACCACCGCCCTGATCTGGGCGATGCCCTGGTTGGAGCTGGGCAGGTAGGTCTTGAAAATCTCGCTGTTCGCCAGGCTTTTTCCGACCACCGAGGCAATGAACGGCCGGCGCACGAGGATCGTGCCGTCGCGCATCGCCAGCACCAGCGCGCCTTTGTCGTCGATACGGAAATCACCGTAGTAATCGACGAAATAACTGACCTTGACCGTCCCCAGCAGAACGCCGGCGAACGAGCCGTCGGGGTTATTCAAACGGCGCGAGATCGGAATGATCAGGTCATGGGTGGAACGGCTCTCCACCACCTGACCGATGCGCACGCGCCGGTCTTCATGGGTGCGGTGGTACTGGAAATAATCGCGGTCAGCGTTGTTGGCGGTTTCGGGCGTGACCTCCTTGTCGGTCACGATCCAATGGCCGTCCGGGCCGTAGATGAACAGGCCGTGCAGCTGCGGCATGATTTTCGACTGCTGAACGAGCAGCTTGTGAATGCGTGCCACATCCAGGTTCTGCAGCCCATCGCCTTCGACACGCTCGGCCAGCCCGGCGGTCAGCACATCGACCTGGCGAATGGTGTCCTCGGCATGCTGCGCCGTGGCGCGAGCAAGGTTGGTCACCGAATCACGCGCGGAGGCAAAGACCGAACGATAGTCGCGCCACGTCCGCCAGCTCTCGACCGCCAGAAAAGCCACGACCACCATCAGCATGAAACTGACGGTCAGGCGAAAGGTCGAGCCGGCCTTCACGCCCTTGCGGGGCGCGCGCGGTGCTTGATCTGGCGTGGGCGCTTGCGTGTTGCGTCCGGGCATTAACATTTCCCTGGAGGTCGGTCTGAGCGGGTGAGCATTATGACAAGGATAGGCGCGAGGGTCGGGCCGGCTGTGTGAACTGGCTGGCAGTTTGAGTTGATTGTCCGTTTTGGGTTGACGGTGAAACGCTTTTCAGACGATTTATCGCTTTCAGGCGAGTCAGTAATCTGTGCCCATCTTGAACGCAAACGCACTTCCACAACTAAAAAGGGATTCACACATGAGCACTCCAACCTACAACCGCCTGAACAAAGACGACGCCGTGGTTCTGCTGGTCGACCACCAGACCGGTCTGATTTCTCTGGTTCAGGACTTCTCGCCAAACGAGTTCAAGAATAACGTGCTGGCGCTGGCCGATCTGGCCAAATTCTTCGAATTGCCGACCATCCTCACCACTAGCTTCGAACAAGGCCCGAACGGCCCGCTGGTGCCGGAACTCAAGGAAATGTTCCCGGACGCGCCTTACATCGCTCGCCCAGGCCAGATCAACGCCTGGGACAACGAAGACTTCGTCAAGGCGATCAAGGCCACCGGCCGCAAGCAGATCATCATTGCCGGCGTCGTGACCGATGTGTGTGTAGCGTTTCCGACCCTGTCGGCGCTGGCGGAAGGGTTTGACGTGTTCGTGGTGACCGACGCTTCCGGCACCTTCAACACCACCGTGCAGCAAGCCGCGTGGAATCGCATGACCCAGGCCGGCGCACAGATGATGAACTGGTTCTCGGTAGCCTGCGAACTGCACCGCGACTGGCGCAACGACATCGAAGGCCTGGGCAACCTGCTGTCCCAGCGCATTCCGAACTACCGCAACTTGATGAACGGCTATGCCGCACTGACGGCGCATCAGAAATAACCGGATGCCGGATGGACGAAAGCCTGCTTTGAAAAAAGCAGGCTTTCGTCGTTTCTACCGCAAACAGCAGAGCAGGGGACTCATCACCTCAAACCATGACGACAATCTTCCCGACCTGTTGATTGGCCTCAAGAAAACGGTGCGCTTCCTGAATGTCATCCAGGGCAAATGTCCTGGCAATGATCGGTTTCAGCGCACCCGAAGCCAGTCCGTCTCCGATGAAAGCCTTGGCGCGCGCCAGGATGGCCGGGTCGGAGACGATCTCCGTATAGAGGTAACCCTTGAGGGTCAGGCATTTGCCCAGCACGGTGAACAGCGGGAACGGCGTCGGTTCCGGGCTCAGGGCACCGTACTCCAGCAGGATGCCGCCGCGCGCCATGCTTTGGGTCAGCGGTTCGAACGACGGGCCGCCCACCGGATCGAACACCACCCGCGCGCCTTTGCCGTCGGTCAGCGCCATGACGGCTGCAACCATGTCTTCTTCGTCGCTGACGATCACGTGTGCGGCGCCGGCGTTGAGCAAGGCCTGTTTCTTGGCACGGGTGCGGGTGACGGCAATCGAGGTGGCGCCGACCATTTTCGCGATCTGGAAGGCTGCCAGGCCGACGCTGCTGGAGGCAGCGGTGACGATCACGAAATCGTCTTTGTGCAATTTGGCCTGTTCGACCAGCGCACCCCACGCGGTGACGTATTGCATCCAGGATGCTGCCGCTTGTTCAAACGACAGGTTCTGCGGGTGTTTGACGGTGAGGTGGGCGGGCACGTTGGCCAGCTCGCCGTAAGTGCCCCAGCGCGCGATGTCCAGCGGCGGAATCAGGCTGACGGCATCACCGATGTTGAATTCACTGACGTTGGCGCCAACCGCCACCACCACTCCGGCAGCCTCGTAGCCGAGTCGACTGGGAAACTCCGCTTCCTGCAGATAAGCGTGGTTGCGGAACATCACTTCGGCGCGATTCAGGCCAAAGGCTTTGACCTCGATCTGCACTTCGTCCGCCGCAGGTGCCGGGACGTCGACGTTTTCCAGTTTCAGGACGCTCGCGTCACCGTATTCATGAATCCTGACAATGCGTGCCATCTTTACTTCCTCGGTTATCGATGAAATTACACTGGCGTGATCCAGTGCCATGGACGCCAATTTAGGCTTTGGACTGCTTCGGATAAAGGCCTGGGATGACAGCAGCCTGTCAACGCCGCCCAGTCCGCGTACTCACATCAACCCAAACCGCCAACACAAGAATGCTGCCCTTGACGATCATCTGCCAGTAGCTGTCGACGTCGAGCATGGACATGCCGTTGTCCAGGCTGGTGATGACCAGGGCGCCGAGGAGGGCGCCATAGACTGTGCCGGAACCGCCACGCATCGAGGTGCCACCGATGAAGCAGGCGGCGATGGCGTCGAGTTCGCCCATGCTGCCGGCCGAGGGGGAGCCGGCGGCCAGGCGCGCGGTGTTGACCACGCCGGCGAGGGCGCACATCACGCCCATGATCCCGAAGATCCAGAGCTTCACGGCCTGCACATTGATACCGGACAGGCGCGTCGCTTCCATGTTGCTGCCCACGGAATAGACGCGTCGGCCGAACACGGTCTGGCTGGTCACATAGCTGAATCCGCCCAGCAGGATCAGCAGGAGCAGGACCGGCACGGGAATGCCGTCATAGCTGTTGAGGGTCTGGACAAACCCGGCCAGCACCGCGCCGATCAGCAACACGCGTGCCACGTCACGCGCCAGTGAATGTGCCGCGAGGCCGTGAAGGGCGCGATTGCGCCGTTGTTTCCAGGTCAGGAACAACGTCAGTGCGAACAGCAGGACACCCAGACCCGCGCCGACCGTATGGGGCAGATAACCCTGGCCAATGTAGACGAGTTCCGGCGACACCGGCGCAATGGTCGTGCCGCCGGTGATCCCCAGCAAAATCCCCCGAAAAGCCAGCATGCCTCCCAGCCCCACGATGAACGACGGAATGCGCAGGTAGGCCGCCATGTAGCCGTTGGCGAGGCCGATCAGCAGTCCGCACACCACCACAAGGCTCAGGTTCGCCAGCAGTGGTATGTGATAGACAACGTCGAGAATGGCTGCCACGCCACCGAGCAGGCCCAGCAATGAGCCGACGGACAGATCGATCTCGCCGCTGATGATGACCAGCACCATGCCGCAGGCGAGGATCCCGGTGATGGACATCTGGCGCAGCAGGTTGGAGAGGTTGCGTGGTGTCAGGAATCCGCCCTCGGTCTGCCAGCTGAAGAACAGCCAGATCAACGCCACGGCAAACACCAGTGCGAGCATCTTGTAGCGGGTGAAGAGTTGTTTGACCTGATTCATTTACGCGGATTTCCGATCTTTATTGTTATGGCTGTCAGGCTGGCTGAGTGCGGCGGCGAGTACCTGTTCCTGAGTGAGTTCATGGTTGACGAAATCGCCCTGCAACCGGCCTTCGCCGATCACCAGTACGCGGTCAGAAACGCCGAGCACTTCGGCCAGCTCCGAAGACACCATGATGATCGACACACCCTCAGCGGCCAGCATCCCCATCAACTTGTAAATCTCGTACTTGGCGCCGACATCCACCCCTCGGGTCGGCTCGTCAAGGATCAGTACTCTGGGTCTGGTCAGCAGCATCTTCGCCAACACGGCTTTTTGTTGATTGCCTCCGGACAGGCTGGTGATCGGCAGGAACGGGCTCGCGGTCTTGAGGTGCAGGCGCGAAATTTCCCGATCGATGCTGCCCAGTTCGGCTTCGGCGTCGATGCGGGTCAGTTTCGAGAAACTGTCCAGCACGGCCAGGGTGATGTTCTGGCCGACACCCAGGTCGGGAATGATCCCCTGACGCTTGCGGTCCTCGGGCACCAGGCACACGCCGGCGCGGATTGATTTGAGCGGCGTGCGGGTGTCGATGGGGTGGCCGTCCAGCCAGACTTCGCCTTCGTGGCGACCGGGGTAGGCGCCGAACAGCGCGGTCACCAGTTCGGTGCGGCCTGCACCGACCAGCCCGGCGATGCCGAGGATTTCCCCGCGTCTGAGGCTGAACGAAACGTCGTCGACCCGTTTGCGTTTGGGGTTGTCGACGTCGTAGCAGGTGATGTGGCGCGCCTCGAAAATCACCTCGCCGATGTCGTGGGGTTCGGTGGGGTAGAGGCTGCTCATTTCCCGGCCGACCATCTGGGTGATGATCTGTGGAATATCCATGTTTTCCATGGCGGTCGTGGCGATGTGTTGACCGTCGCGGATCACCGAAATGGTGTCACACACGGCGGCCACTTCATCGAGCTTGTGCGAGATGTAAACGCAGGCGACGCCCTTGGCCTTGAGGTCGCGGATGATGTCCAGCAGCACCTCGATTTCCGAACGGGTCAGGGCCGACGAAGGTTCATCGAGGATCAGCAGGCGCGCCTGTTTGTTCAGCGCCTTGGCGATTTCCACCAGTTGCTGATAACCGCCACCGTACTGCGAAACCGGCAGCGAAACGTTCATGTCCGGCACTTTCAGTTCACGCATCAGAGCTTCGGCGCGGTGGATCATCGCCGGGTAATTCATCCGTCCACCCGGCAGCGTCAGTTCATGACCCATGAAAATGTTTTCGGCCACCGAGAGGTCGGGAACCAGCGTCAGTTCCTGGTGAATGATGACGATGCCGGCGGCCTCCGTTTCGCTGATCGATTGCGCCTTGAGCGGTTGACCGTCCCAGAGGATTTCACCGTCCCAGGTGCCGTGGGGATAAACCGCAGACAGGATTTTCATCAGCGTGGACTTGCCGGCGCCGTTCTCGCCGCACAGCCCGACGCACTCACCCGGCCGGACCTTGAGGTCGATGCCGTTGAGCGCTTTGACACCGCCGAAGGTTTTGACGATGCCGTTCATTTGCAGCAGGTAGTCGGACATGGCAGAGACTCATAAGCGGCAGATACAGGACTGATCCCGCAGGCGCAGAACGCCTGCGGGGACATCACTCAACGAGTGTCACTTTCCGGCGATCTGCGCCTTGGTATAGAAGCCGTCCTGTTCCAGCAGGTCGATGTTGTCCTTGGTCAGCGGGGTCGGGGTGAGCAGGATGGTGTCGACTTTTTTGCTGCCGTTGTCGTATTGCGAGCTGTAGGCGGGTTTCTCGTTGCGCGCCAGTTGCACCGAGAGTTTGGCGGCTTCGGAGGCAATCAGTTTCAGCGGCTTGTACACCGTCATGGTCTGAGTGCCGGAGATCACCCGCTTGACCGCTGCCAGGTCCGCGTCCTGTCCGGAGATCGGCACCTTGCCGGCCAGTTGCTGAGCGGCCAGGGCCTGAATGGCGCCACCGGCCGTGGCGTCGTTGGAGGCGACGATGCCGTCGATTTTGTTGTCGTTGCGGGTCAAGGCGTTTTCCACAATGCTCAGCGCTTCGGTCGGGTTCCATTCCTTCACCCATTGCTGGCCGACGATCTTGATATCGCCCTTGTCGATGGCCGGTTGCAGCACCTTCATCTGACCTTCGCGCAACACTTTCGCGTTGTTGTCGGTGGGCGCGCCACCCAGCAGGAAGTAATTGCCCTTGGGCGCTGCGTGCAGCACGCCGCTGGCCTGCATCTCGCCGACCTTTTCGTTATCGAAGGAGATGTAGGCGTCGATATCGGCGTTGAGGATCAGACGGTCATAGGACACGACCTTGATGCCGGCTTTCTTCGCTTCGGCGACCGCATTGGTCAGCACGGTGGCGTTGAACGGCACGATGACGATGACATCGACGCCACGGGAAATGAGGTTTTCGATTTGCGAAATCTGCTTCTGCTCGTTGGCATCGGCCGACTGCACGAAGACCTTGGCGTCCATTTTCTCCGCTGCCGCAACGAAGTAATCCCGGTCTCGGGACCAGCGTTCCAGTCGCAGGTCATCGATGGAGAAGCCGATTTTCGGGTGGGCAGCATCGGCCATAACCGGTAACGACAATAGCGCCAGGGCGCTGGCCAGCAGCGTGCGTTTTACATTCTTCATGGTGGTGCGTCCTTTTATTTTTGTTTGAAAGACACGGCCTGACGATGAATATCGGGCTGGTGGAACTGTAGAGAATCAGTAGGCGAAACGGACTACAGATTTGTCGCGCAAATGTCACAGCGCCCGCGGTCCCCATTGGCGATCAGCGATAGATAAACCGGTTGACGACGTTCTCGAGCATTTCCTGCCGGCCGCTGACGGCCTGCGGGTTCAGTTCGTTGGCGAAGGCGTGCTCGGCCAGGGATTGAAGATTGAACTCACCCGCCAGCACCGACTGGCCGAAGGGCTGCTGCCAGCCGGCATAGCGTTGGTCCTTGAGCCGTTGCAGCTGGTCGTTCTGGACCATGGCGGCGGCCCGCTCGAGCGACAGGGCGAGGACGTCCATGGCGCCGACGTGACCGTGAAATAGATCGACCTCGACGAGGCTCTGGCGGCGCACCTTGGAGTCGAAGTTGAACCCGCCATTGCCGAACCCGCCGGCCTTGAGGATTTCATAGGTGACCAGGGTCATTTCCTCGACGCTGTTGGGGAATTGATCGGTGTCCCAGCCGTTTTGCGGATCGCCCCGGTTGGCGTCGATGCTGCCGAAAATCCCCAGCGAGACGGCCGTCGCCACTTCGTGATGAAAACTATGACCGGCCAGAGTGGCGTGGTTGGCCTCGATGTTGACCTTGATTTCCTTTTCCAGACCGAACTGCTGGAGAAAACCGAACACGGTGGCGCTGTCGTAATCGTACTGGTGCTTGGTCGGTTCCTGCGGTTTGGGCTCGATCAGCAGGTCACCTTTGAAGCCGATCTTGTATTTGTGCTCGACCACCATGCGCATGAAGCGGCCCAGTTGTTCGCGCTCGCGTTTCAAGTCGGTGTTGAGCAGGGTTTCGTAGCCCTCGCGACCGCCCCACAACACATAGTTGGCGCCCTTGAGGCGTTGAGTGGCGTTCATGGCGCTGAAGACCTGGGCGGCAGCGCAGGCGAACACTTCAGGATCCGGGTTGCTGGCGGCACCGGCGGCAAAGCGCGGATTGCTGAAGCAGTTGGCGGTGCCCCACAGCAGCTTGATCCCGCTTTCTTCCTGATGGCGTTCCAGGTGATCGATCATCTGTGCGAAGTGGTTGCGGTACTCCTTCAGCGAATTGCCTTCGGGGGCGACATCCGTGTCATGAAAGCAGTAGTAATCGATACCCAGCTTGGAGAAAAACTCGAACGCGGCCTGCGCCTTGCCGATGGCCAGCTCCATCGGGTCACCGGCGTGTTGCCACGGGCGCTTGAACGTCCCGGAGCCGAACACGTCGGAGCCAGGCCAGACAAAGGTGTGCCAATAACAGGCGGCCATGCGCAGATGTTCGCGCATGGGCTTGCCGAGGATGATTTTGTCGGCGTCGTAATGACGGAAGGCGAGGGGCGAATCGCTGGCAGGACCTTCGTAGCGGATCCGGTCGACATCGGGGAAGTACGGCATTGGCAATGTCCTTGTTGTTCTTGGTTGTTGTTCTTGGGCGTGTCCCGATACTAGCAACGGCCCTGTGCCTGCCGATTGCGAAAATCACCAACACGCAGTGCGATTTTGCGTATTGAGATTCGCCCTCTGCGCGCCTAGTCTGTGCAAACCGCCTCTACGGCAAGGGGCCCGGAACAAGCCTGAAAACAATGAAAACCGTACCGCCTGTTCACCGCATCGCCCTGTTGTTCAACGGGAGCAAGATCTATGACCGCGGCATCATCAGCGGCATCGGCAACTACCTGAGCAGCACGCGCGCGTCCTGGGACCTGTTTCTGGAAGAGGATTTTCTCTGCCGCTTGAAAGGTATCGAGCGTTGGCAAGGTGACGGGATCATCGCCGACTTCGACGATCCGCTGATTGGCGAGGCGCTGGCCGATATCAAGTTGCCCGTGGTAGCGGTGGGTGGTTCTTATCAGGATGAGCGGGCCTATCCCAAAGGCATCCCGTACGTCGCGACCGACAATAACGCGCTGATCACCATGGCTTACGAGCACTTGATCGAGGCCGGGTTGCAACGGTTTGCCTGTTTCAGCCTGCCTGAGGCGCAGGCCAATCGTTGGGCTCAGGAGCGCGAAAAGGCCTTTCTACGATTGATGCAACGGGACGGCTTGCACGGCGAGGTCTATCGCGGCATGGGCACCAGCGCGCCGCTGTGGGACAGCGCCGTCGAACAGTTGATCGCCTGGCTGCAAAGCCTGCCCAAACCCATTGGCATCATTGCGGTCAGTGACGCCCGCGCCCGGCAGTTGCTGCAAGCCTGCCTGACCGCCGGCATCGCCGTTCCGGAGCAGGTGGCGTTGATCGGCATCGACAACGACCCGCTGACCCGCAGCCTGACCCGGGTCCCCCTGAGCTCAGTCATCCAGGGCACTGAAACCATGGGCCGCACCGCCGCGCAACTGCTGCACCAGATGCTGCACGGCAAACCGTCAACGGGCGCGCATGTCCTGATCCCGCCTGAAGCGATCAACGTGCAGGTGTCGAGCCTGCATCAACCCTTGGGCAACCCCTACGTGATGCAGGCGCTGCTGTTCATCCGCCAATATGCCTGTCAGGGCATCAAGACCGCGCAAGTGGCGGCCTATGTCGGTGTGTCGCGCTCCTCCCTGGAATCGCACTTTCGCGCGGTGCGTGGTTGCAGCGTGCATGACGAGATTCTGCGTTTCAAACTGGCGGCGGCCACTCGCGGGCTGGAAAAAACCGACACGCCGATTGCGGACGTTGCCCGCACGTGCGGTTTCAAATCCGCGCAGTACCTGCACACGGTGTTCCGTCGAGAGTTCGGGTGTACGCCCCGGGAATATCAGCAGGGCGCCAGATAGACGGCCATTCAAAAGCGATCCAGTCGATAGGGCTCGCTCGACGGGAGAATACGCGCCGTGTCCTGCGCCGACGGCAATACCATCCCCCCAACCATCTCCGCCGTCACCGCCGCCTGCGTCAGCCCCAGATGTTGATGCCCGAACGCAAGCAATACTTTGCCGTCACACACCCGATCGATCACCGGCAACGAATCCGGCAGCGATGGCCGAAACCCCATCCACGGTGTGGCTGCTTCGACACTCAACTCATCACGAAACAACCCCTGGCTCAACCGATGCAACTGCCAGGCGCGGGCCATGGTCGGTGGGGCTTCTAGGCCGGCGAATTCCACGGTGCCGGCCAGGCGCAGGCCTTCGGACATTGGGGTCATGATGAATTTGCGTTCCAGCGAGGTGACGGGGAAGGGCAGTCGGTTGTGTTCGTGAGGCAGCATCAGGTGATAGCCGCGCTCGGTGTCCAGCGGGACTTTTTTGCCAGTCAGTGCAGCGGTGAGTTTTGCCGAGTGGGCGCCACAGGCGATCAGTACCTGGCGAGCGGACAGGGCGCCGGTTCCGGTCATCAGATTGACGCCATGCTCGTGCAGTTGCCCGCCCTGAACGGCCTGTTTCACAAACTGCACGCCGCTGGCTTTCGCCGCCTCGACCAACTCACAAACGACGCGGTAGGGATCGATGAAATGCCCGGTGTTCGGGAAAAACAGTCCGCCCTGAATCTGTTCGCTGAGTTGCGGCGCGGTCTCGCGTACCTCCCCGGCTTGCCACCAATCTACCGGCACTTGTTGCTGTTGCATGCGTCGCTGCAATGCTTCAAGGGCCGGGCGTGAGTCGGGTCGTTCGAACACCAGCAGCGAACCTTCCATCTTCAACAGCTCGGGGCGCTGAATGTCATTCAGCAAGCGGTGCCAGGCATCCAGCGAGCTTTCATTCAGCGCGCGCAACCCGGCAACGGTGCGCTGGAACGGTGCCGAGCGCAGGTTCAGCAACAGCCGTGCGAACCAGGGCAGGGCGCGGGGCAGGTATTTCCAGTCCAGACGCAGCGGGCCCATCGGGTCCATGAGCATGGCCGGCAGGCGTTTGAGGATCGAGCTGTCGGCAATCGGAAACACCTGCTCGGTCGCCAGGTGTCCGGCGTTGCCGAACGAGGCGCCGTGGCCCGGTTCCTGCGGGTCGATCACCACCACCCGCAAACCCTGACGGGCCAGGCGCAGGGCACTCGCGACACCGATGATGCCGGCGCCGACCACGGCGATGTCGTACGGGTTATTCGGCATTTTTCGCGGTTTCCCTTTGGCCATCGAGCAAGCGACGCAGCGACAGTGGATTGGCGTGTTTGAGCGCGGACGGCAGCAGGCGGTCGGGGAAATCCTGATAGCAGACCGGGCGCAGGAAACGCAGGATCGCCGCGGTGCCCACCGAGGTGGTGCGCGAATCGGAGGTCGCCGGGAACGGCCCGCCATGCACCATCGCATCGCAGACTTCAACGCCGGTCGGCCAGCCGTTGACCAGCAGGCGTCCTGCCTTGCGCTCCAGGGTCGGCAGCAAGGCGCGGGCCTGTTCCAGGTCCTCGTCATCCAGGTGCAGCGTGGCGGTCAGTTGGCCTTCCAGCTGTTCGAGCACCTGACGGATTTCAGCGTCGCTGGCGCATTGCACGATCAAGGAGGCGGCGCCGAAGGCTTCGGCCTGCAACGAATGATCGGCGAGGAAGTCGGCGGCGTCGGTGACGAACACATGAGCCTGGCCCTGATTCGGATCCGACGCGCGCTGGCCGACGGCGGCAATACGCGCCCGGGTATTTTCCGCGAGGGCATTCACGCTGGATTCGTAGGCGTTGAAAATTCCCGGCGTGAGCATGGTCTGCGCGGGACTGCGCTGGATCAGTTCGGCGCTGGCGCCAATGAAGGCGTCCAGCGCCGGTCCCTTGCGGGCGATGACCAGACCGGGGTTGGTGCAGAACTGACCGGCGCCCAATGTCAGCGAAGCGACAAAGCCTTGAGCCAATGCCTCGGCGCGATTGTGCAACGCCGCCGGAAACAGCAACACCGGGTTGATCGAACTCATTTCCGCATACACCGGAATCGGCTCGGGCCGGGCTTGAGCCGCTTTGATCAGCGCGAGCCCGCCACTGCGCGAACCGGTGAAACCGACCGCCTTGATCCGTGGATCGCTGACCAGCGCAATCCCCACTTCACGGCCCGAACCGTAGAGCAACGAGAACACACCTTCCGGCAAACCACAGGCCTTGACCGCCCGCGCGACCGCGCGGCCGACCAGTTCGCTGGTGCCGGGATGGGCACCGTGGGCCTTGACGATCACCGGGCAGCCGGCGGCCAGCGCCGACGCGGTATCGCCACCGGCCACTGAGAACGCCAGTGGAAAGTTGCTCGCGCCAAACACCGCCACCGGCCCCAATGGAATCTGGCGCTGCCGCAGATCCGAACGCGGCATTGGCTGGCGTTGCGGTTGCGCGGTGTCGACTCGCACATCCAGCCATTCACCGGCCCGCACGGTGTTGGCAAACAAGCGCAGTTGCTGACAGGTGCGGTCCCGTTCTCCCAGCAGGCGCGGGCGCGGCAGGCCGGTTTCGGCCATGGCGCGGTCGATCAATTCGTCGCCCAGCGCTTCGATTTCGCCCGCGATGGTTTCAATGAATTCCGCCCGTGCCTCGAGCGATGTCTCGCGATAGCAGTCGAGCGCCGCCCAGGCCAGTGCGCAGGCCTGCTCGACATGCTCGGCAGAGCCGCCGGCGTAGGCCGGTTGCAAAGGCGAGTTGGTGGCGGGATTGATCCCGTGGATGACGTCGCGGTCGCCGATGAGGGTTTGCTGACCGATCAGCAGTTGGCCCGTCAGAGTCATGGCGCATTCCTTATCAATAAAACAGGTCAAGAATAGAGCCCGCCACCGTGGGGGGGGCGGCGGGCTTGAGCGCAGTGGCAGGTCAGGCGAAGTTCTGTTCCGCCGACCAGTTTTCGTACCAGTGACGGAACAGCGCGTACTGGGCTTCCGCGTAACGACGCTGTGAGTCGCTGAGGGCATCGGTTTTGTTGAAATGCAGGGTGTATTCCTTGTCGCCGTTGAGCACCATCAGGTGTTTGTAATACAGCACCAGATCCGTGCCTTCGTCGAAGGACGACAGCACCGCCAGCGCCGATTCCAGCTCACGGGCCTGACGCCGCGCCTTAGCGTCACCCTTGGCCGCCTGCTTGCTCAGGGCCACCAGTTGCAGCACTTCGCGGGGCAGGGCGTTGCCGATCCCGGTGATGGCGCCGGTGGCGTTGCAGTTGACGAAGCCGTGCACGACCTGGGTGTCGACACCGACCATCAAGGTCACGTCATCGTCCTTGGAGGTGATGTTTTCAGCGGCGTAGCGCAGGTCGGCGCCACCGCCGAATTCCTTGAAGCCGATCAGGTTCGGGTATTCACGGCGCAGTTCGAAGAACAGGTCGGCGCGGGTGGCGAAGCCGTAGTAAGGGCTGTTGTAAATCACCGCCGGCAGGTTCGGCGCGGCTTGCAGAATCGCCGCGAAGTGGGCTTTCTGCGCCGCCGCCGAAGCACCACGGGACAGCACCCGAGGAATCACCATCAAACCCTGCGCGCCGACTTTCGCCGCATGAGTCGCGTGGGACACCGCTTCACGGGTGTTGACCGCGCCAGTGCCGACGATGGTCGGAATCCCGGCGGCCACCAGCCGCGCCACGCCTTCCTGACGCTCGGCTTCGGTGAGCAGCGGCCAGTCGCCCATGGAGCCGCAGTACACGACGGCGCTCATGCCGATGTCGATCAGCTCGCGACCCTTGGCCACCAGCGCTTCGAAGTCCGGTTTGCGCGCGGCGGTGCACGGGGTCATCAGGGCGGGCATGCAGCCGGTGAAGATGTTGTCGCTCATTATTGTTCTCCTTGGAACGGTCTTTCAGAGGGGGTTGAAAAAACAGCGCAGCGGCTCAGATGCCCCACGCGAACGGATCGGTTTCGTCGATCAGCAGCGTGCTGTCGGCGGTCATGTGGGCGCGGCCGGTGATGTACGGGCGGATGCGTTCGCCTTCCCATTCAAAGCGGCCTTCAAACTGGCTGCCGGTGATGCTCGCCTGCACCCAGCGCTCGCCGGGCGCGAGTTTTTCGTCGGCGGCCAGGCACGCCAGTTTGGCGCTGGTACCGGTGCCACAAGGGGAGCGGTCGTAGGCTTTGCCGGGGCACATGACGAAGTTGCGGCTGTCGGCCTCGGCGTCATCGGCGAACAGTTCGATGTGGTCGATGACCGCGCCGTCGTCGCCATGGATGTCTTGGTCTTCGAGGGCCTTGAGCATTTTCCAGGTGAGGTCGGTCAGGGTTTCGACGTTGTCCAGCGTCAGCGTCTGGCCGTGTTCGGAGACCAGGAAAAACCAGTTGCCGCCGTAGGCCACGTCGCCGAGGAAACGACCGTATCCCGGCACTTCCACCGCCACCTGCTTGCGTGAGCGATAGGCGGGCACGTTGCCCAAGGTCACGGCGCCGTCTTCATGCAGCGTTGCGCTGACCGGGCCGACCGGTGTGTCGATCTTGTGCACCCCCGGCGCGATCAGCCCCAGGTGTTGCAGCGAAGCAACGAGGCCGATGGTGCCGTGGCCGCACATGCCGAGGTAACCGGCGTTGTTGAAGAAGATCACCCCGCAGGTGGCGTCCGGTGACACCGGCTCGCAATACAACGCGCCCACCAGCACATCGTTGCCGCGCGGTTCCAGCAGGCAGGCGCGGCGCCACTGGTCATGCTGATTGCGCAGGGCGTCGCGTTTCTCGGCCATGGTGCGCCCGGGCAGATCGGGAAACCCCTTCATCACCAGACGCGTGGGCTCGCCGCCGGTGTGGGAATCAATGACGTGTACTCGTTTCATGGACAGGTCCCGTTAAGTGATTTCAGTAAGCGCCGGCAGCGCGAGGATTGGCGGCGGAGGCAGGGGACGCAGAAGCGACTTCGCTTTCATCCTCTTCGGATTCCAGGCGCAGCAGGTGTGCCGGTACGCCGGTAGCCGCGCCCCAGTAATAGATGCCCATCGCACAGGCGGCGACGACCAGGGTGTCGAACGGATGGGTGAGGATGCCCAGACCGCCGAAGGTGCCGAGTTTCGACAGGACGATGGTCACGGCGTAGAAGGCGATCAGCCACGCCGACGAGCGCACTTGCCGGGACAGGCTGAGGTGGGTGGTCGGCACGAAGCGGCCGCAGAGCAGATAGACAACGAACATCAGGATTTGCAGGCCGAGCAGCCAGGACACGGTGTTCCAGCCCGACCAGTAAACGATCAGCGCAGCGATGATGAACGACACCGGCCCCAGCACGCCCATGCACTTGACCCGGAACGGGCGCGGCATGTCGGGGGCATTGCGACGCAACGCGGCGACGGTCACTGGAGCCACTGCGTAACTCAGCACCAATGCGGCGGACACCACGTTGATCAACGCTTCCCACGACGGGAACGGCAGGGTCCAGAACACCGACAGGGCGAAGGTCAGCCACAGTGCCGGACGCGGGATGCCGGACTTTGCGTCGATGTGGGTGAAGACCTTGAAGAAGGTGCCGGTCTGCGCCCAGCCGTAGATCACTCGAGGCGTAGCGTTCATGTAAATGTTGCCGCAGCCGCTGGGGGAGATTACCGCGTCGGCGACCACCAGATACGCCAGCCAGCCCACGCCCAGCGCCAGGGCGATGTCGCGGTACGGCAGGGCGAACTCCTTGGAAACCCCGGCCCAGCCATTGGCGAGCAGTTCGGTCGGGATGCCGCCGAGGAAGGCGGTTTGCAGCAACACGTAGATCGCGGTGGAGAGCAGCACCGACAGGATCAGCGCAATCGGGATGGTGCGTTGCGGGTTCTTCACTTCGCTGGCCACCGAGATGATCGGGGTCAGGCCGAGGTAGGCGAAGATCACGCCGCCGGCGGAAACGGCCATCTCGATGCCCGAGAGTCCGAAAGGGGCGAAGCCTTGGATCTGAAAGTTTTCCGGTTTGAAGAAGGTGAACAGCACGCCGATCACCAGCAGCGGCACGATGAACTTGAAAACGCTGACCAGGTTGTTGGCCTTGGCGAAGGTCTTCACGCTGCGGTAGTTGAGCAGGAAGAACACGCACAGCAGGCCGAACTGCACCAGCCAGCCGAGCAGGGTCGGGTCACCGCTGCCGGCCTTGGTCAGGCTCGGAAACCAGGCTGCCGCGTATTGGCGCGAAGCAACCACTTCGATCGCCACGAGGCTGGAAAACGCGATCAGCGTGATGAAACCCATCAGGTAACCGAGCAGCGGCCCGTGGCTGTAAACCGGGTAACGCACCACACCGCCGGCCCTTGGCAATGCCGCGCCCAGCTCGCAGTAGACGATGCCCAGCAGCAACACGGCGAACCCGCCCAGCAACCAGGAAAAAATCCCCGCCGGCCCGGCTATCGCCGACACGTGACTGGCCGCGAACAACCAGCCGGAACCAAAGATCGCCCCCAGTCCGATAAAGGTGAGGTCGATCAATGAAAGTTGTTTTTTGAACTTGCCTTGGCCTGACATGGCATCGCCTTCTTGTGAGTTATTGGATAGGCAGGTGTGAGTCACTGGAACGGCTAAACAGTGAACTCATCGGGCGTCGGGCGATTGATGTTTTGCGCAGCTGCGGATGACGAAATCGGCACAGTTGCGAAGAAAGACGGCGGCGCTCGACACGCCGCAAACGTTGCTGCAATCTGCACGCGAACGCCTCAGGGCGGGCACGTTTTCAGGCCGATCCACTCACCGGGGAAGACCTTCACATGCAGAACGCGTTTGCGATCCTGTGCCAGGGCGATGAGCGCCATCGGCCGCATACCCTCGACGCACTGCTGGCCGGCGTGGCACCGCTGTTGCCGATGCTGGACGTGATTCCGAACGCGGCGATCTTCATCAAGGATGTGCAGGCGCGGTACGTCCTGGCCAATCGCACGCTGGTGCAACGCTGCGGCCTGAAAGACTTGAAACCGCTACTCGGGAAAACCAGTGCGCAGGTATTTCCGGCGCAACTGGGACCGGGTTATACCGAGCAGGATCGGCGGGTGCTGGAAGAGGGATTGGTGCTGGAGGATCAGCTGGAACTGCACCTGTACGGCAGTCGCGAACCGGGTTGGTGCCTGACGCACAAGCGTCCGCTGTACAACCGTGACGGCGAGATCATCGGCCTCGCGGGGATTTCGGTGGATCTGCAATCAGCCGCCGAAACACATCCAGCATTCCAGAGACTGGCGGCGGTCGACGAACACATCCGCGCGCATTTCAATCGGCGGGTGACATTGAGCGAATTGACCCGAATCGCCGGTATTTCGGTGGCGCAACTGGAACGCTATTGCAAACGGGTGTTCCACCTGACGCCGAGGCAGATGATCCAGAAGGTGCGGCTGGATCATGCCCACCGCTTGTTGCTCACCGAGCTGCCGATCACCGAGGTGGCGCTGCAATGCGGCTACACCGATCACAGCGCATTCACTCGCCAGTTCAAGGCGTCGACCGGGTTCACCCCGCGCCAGTACCGGCAGGCGACGGAACGTTGAGTCGGTATCGGTCCGTCACGACTAGACTCATAGGGGCATTCCCCCCATCACATGACAGGCCTTGCGGCAGAGGAAACGCGATGAGCGCAAAGCGGCTGTGCCAATGCTCGTCATGGATCCTGCCGAGCCTGATTGCCGTCAGTCTGGTGCTGACTGCCAGCTGCTCCAGTCGGGCGGCCAAGAATCGGTATCCCGCGTCCGGGGTCGGCGACAGTTGTTATGCCAAGGCGCTGCCAACGGTAGGCGAAGGCGGGCTGGCCTGGGGTTCATCCTTGAACATCGCCCGACAGAAATCCCTGAACAACTGCATTCGTTATGCCGGCCGCTCCGGTGGCACACCCGACACTTGCCAGGTGGTGCTGGCCAAGTGCAAGAACTGAGCGGCCGGCCTACTCGTCACGTCAGCAGGTACACCGGAAAGCATTCGCACAGGTGCATCACTCGACGGCGGATGTTTTCCACCCGCGCGGTGTTGTCCGGTTGCTCCAGCAGGTCGGCGATCAGATTGGCCACTTCGGCGCATTCGGCCTCACCGAAACCGCGAGTGGTCAGTGCCGGCGTGCCGATGCGGATGCCGCTGGTGATCGCCGGTTTCTGCGGGTCATCGGGGATCGCGTTCTTGTTCAGCGTGATGTGAGCGCTTTCCAGCAAGGCTTCGGCGTCCTTGCCGGTGATGTTCATCGCGCGCAGGTCGAGCAGGAACATGTGGCAGTCGGTGCCGCCGGATACCACGCGCAATCCGCGTCGGGTCAGCACGTCGGCCATGGTCCGGGCGTTGTTGATCACCCGTTGCTGGTAATGCTTGAACTCGTCGCCCAGAGCTTCGTTGAACGCCACAGCCTTGGCGGCGATCACGTGCATCAGCGGGCCGCCCTGATAAACCGGGAAGATCGTCTTGTCGAGCACGGCAGCGTATTCGGCCTTGGCCAGAATCAGGCCGCCGCGCGGGCCGCGCAGGGTCTTGTGCGTGGTCGAGGTGATGAAGTCGGCGATGCCCACCGGCGACGGGTACACGCCCGCCGCGATGAGACCGGCGTAGTGGGCCATGTCGACCATCAGGTAAGCGCCGATTTCATCGCAGATTTTGCGAAAGCGCGGGAAGTCGATGACGCGCGAATAGGCTGAAGCGCCGGCGATGATCATCTTCGGCCGGTGTTCGCGGGCCAGGTCTTCCATCTGATCGTAGTCGAGGGTTTCGCTGTCCTTCTCCAGCCCATAGGTGAAGGCCTGGAAAAACTTCCCGGAGAAATTCACCGAGGCACCGTGGGTCAGGTGCCCGCCGTGAGCCAGGGACATGCCCAGTATCCTGTCGCCGGGCTCAAGCACCGCCAGGAACACCGCCTGATTGGCCTGTGAACCAGAGTGCGGCTGGACGTTGACGTACTCGCAACCGAACAGTTTGCGGGCGCGTTCGATGGCCAGGTTCTCGATCTCGTCGACGACCTTGCAGCCGCCGTAATAGCGCCGGCCCGGATAGCCTTCGGCGTACTTGTTGGTGAGCAGCGAGCCCTGGGCCTGGAGCACTTCTTCACTGACGTAGTTTTCCGAGGCGATCAGTTCCAGGTGGGTTTCCTGGCGATTGCGTTCGCGGTCGATCAGGCGGGCAATGGCGGGGTCGAAATTTTGCAGGCTCATGCGGTGATTCCTTGTGCAAGCGTTTCGGTCAGCGTGGTCGGCACGTGATGAGGGAACACACGTGACGGGCTCGCGGCCATGTCGGAGAGAAAAATGGAGGTGTCTTTCAAGCCGCTGCCGGTGATCAGGATCACGGCGGTTTGCGCGGTGTCGGGGTGTTGTTCGGCGTACTTCAGCAGGCCGGCGAAGGCACTGGCGGCGCCGGCTTCGGGAAACACGCCGGTGCTGGCGGCAAGCTTCGATGCGGCGGCGACGATGCTCGCGTCGCTGACACACATGAATTCGCCCTCGCTGGCGGTCACCGCGCGCATGGCTTTGAGCCGGTCGCGGGGCAGCGCCACGTTGATGCTGCTGGCCAGGCTGGTGGGGGCGATGCGTTCAGTCTGCTGCATCGGTCGGTCACTGCGCCAGGCCCGGTACATGAAGTTGCTGTGCTCGGCCTGCACGCCGATCAGGCGCGGGATGCGCTCGATCCAGCCCAGTTGCAGCAGGTCGAAGAAACCCTTGTAGACCGAGCCCAGAATGCAGCCATTGCCGACGGGCACGAACACCAGATCCGGCACCTGCCAGTGCAGTTGTTCGCAGATCTCGAAGGCGACGGTTTTCTTGCCTTCGCTCATGTACGAATTGATGCCGGTGGTGCGGTTGTACCAGCCGTATCGTTCACAGGCGTTGAGGCATTGCTCGAAGGCTTCGTCGTACTGACCGTCGACCAGCACGATCTCGGCGCCGTAGCCCTGCATCTGCGCGCGCTTTTCACGGGGTGCGCTTCGGGGCAGGTAGATCACGTTGTGCAGGCCCAGACTGGCACTCATTCCGGCCAGTGCCGAAGCCGCGTTGCCGGTGCTGGCCACCGCCACGGTGCGCGCACCGGACTGCATGGCGTGAGCCACGGCCAACGCGCTGGCGCGATCCTTCAGCGACCCGGTGGGCTGGCGCGATTCATCCTTGATCAAGACCTTGATCCGCGAGCCTTTGCCGAGCAGATCGGTCGGTGCGTACAGCGGCGTATTGCCCACCAGTAGCGGCGGAATGAACTGCGTCGAGCTCAACGGCATCAGTCGGTCATAGCGCCACATGCCACGGGCCTGGTGGTGGGCCAGGCTTTCTTTGGGCCATTCACGTCTGAGCGTCGGGTAATCGTAAAGCGCGTCAAGGGCACCATCGACTTTGCAATGAGGGCAGAAATAACTGACCTCGTGCGGCTGGTAGCTGCGGTCGCACACCAGACACTGCAACACATACTCTCTGTACGAATTCTTCATGGCCATCCCCTGGAAGTACGCTGTGCGGGTGCATTCCCTGCCAACGCCGGTCCGAAAAAACGGACCGGCGGGCACTGCTGACAGACGGTGTTTCAGACCACCATGATGGCGTCGATGGCGACCAGGGTATTGCGCGCCAGGGCGCTGGCGCCGGCAGTGGTGCGGGCCGGATACGGCGGGGTGAAGTACTCCTCCATGACCCGGTTCAGGGTCGGGAACTCGCTCAGGTCAGTGATGAACGCCGTCACCTTGACCACGTTCGCCAGGCTGCCACCGGCGGCCTCGGCCATTTGCGCCAGATTGTCGAGGGTCTGGCGCAACTGGCCTTCGAAATCCTTGGCCAACACTTCGTTGTTCAGCGCCGACACGGGTGTCTGGGCCGACAGGTAGATGGTCTGCCCGTGACTGACCTTGATCCCCTGGGAATAGGTGCCCAGCGGCAGAGGCGCCTTGTCGGTGAAAATCACGTTTTCTTCGCCCAGGAATGGCTTGGCGGCGGACTGGATTTGAGCGTTGGTTTGCATGGTGACGATCCTTGTTGGGTGGGTGGTGGGTTAGTGCAAATCGGCAACCTGTTTCACGGCCAGACGGGCAAATGCCTCGTCGCGGCAGCGAGCCGGGGAAAAGTGCTGGTAATTGAGTTGCAGCGCCGCCAGATCCTTCGGCATGGCAACACCCAGCGCGGCGTGGGCGCACAGCCGGGCGATGGCCGGCGCGGCCTGAATGCCGTAGCCACCGAGAGCGGCCAGCCAGATGAAGCTTTCCTCTTCGGGATCCTGGCCGAGCACCGGCGAGCGGTCGGCGACAAACGTGCGCAGGCCGGCCCATTTATTGATGATCGAGCGTGGGCGCAGGCGTGTGGTGTTCTGCAGGCGATCCATGGTGATCGCCAGATCAAGTTCTTCCGGCAACGCATCGCAGGGCAGCGAAGGGCTTTCGTCGCAGGGAGAAACGATCAGCCGACCGGCCTCGGGCTTGATGAAAATGTCTTCGTCGACCGTGCCCAGATACGGCGTGTGGTGCACGTCGCACTGCGGATCGACTGCCAGCACGGTGCGCCGCAACGGTCGCACGCCGACCTTGGGCACGCCGCAGCGCTCGGCCAGTTCATCGGCCCAGGCGCCGGCCGCGTTGACCACGATGGCGGCTTGCAGTTGCTGGCCGTCAGCAGTATGCAAGGTCCAGTGCCCGGCGCGCCGTTCGCCGCGCAGCACTTCGCTCTCGCGTTTGACCACGCCGCCCCGGGCACGCAGGCCGCCGAGGTAGGCGCCGTGGATTCCATGCACATCCAGATCGAAAGCGCTGGGCTCATAGATCCCGGCGCTCCAGGCGCCTTCGGCAAGGTAGGGCACCAGTTCCAGCACCTGCTTGGCATCGAGGAACTTTGCGCTTGGCACTTGCGCCAATACCGCATTGAACCGCGCCGCCAGTTTGTCCACCCGCGCGGCCTGCGCCACGATCAAGGCACCCCGAGGTGCCCACAGCGGATGCTCGGCCAGACCTTCCGGCGGGTTCTCGAAGAAGCGTCGGGACGCGCAGGTCAGCGAGCGGATCTGCTGGTTGCCGTAGCTTTCCATCGAGATCGCCGCCGAACGGCCAGTGGTGTGATAGGCCAGTTGCTGTTCCTGTTCGAGCAGGCAGACGCTGCCGTGAGCGGCCAGCTCATAAGCGGCCGAGACACCGGCGATGCCGCCGCCCACCACAATGAAATCGTAACGGGCGGTCATGGACGGCTGCCCTCGGCAATGGCGGCGGCTTTGCTTTCCCGGGTCCAGGTCAGCACGAAGTGGGCGACAAGGCCGAAGATCAAGCCCCAGAACGCGGCGGCCAGGCCAAGGAAGCTCATGCCGGAAGCCGTTACCAGGAAGGTGATCAGGGCGGCTTCGCGCTGTTTCTCGTCAGCCATGGCACCGGTCAGGCCGGCGCTGATTGCGCCGAACAGGGCGAGGCCGGCGAGGGAGGCGATCAGTTCTTTGGGCAGGGCGGAAAACACCGACGCCAGGGTCGCGCCGAAGGTGCCCATCAGGATGTAGAACACCCCGCAGGCAATCCCGGCAATGTAGCGCTTGTCGCGGTCTTCGTGGGCTTCGCGGCCGGTGCAGATCGCGGCGGTGATGGCCGCCAGGTTGAAGCCGTGGGAGGCGAACGGCGCCATCAGGACCGAACCGATTGCAGTGACCGAAATGATCGAGCGGGCCGGGGTGTTGTAGCCCGAGGTGCGCAACACCGCCATGCCCGGCACGTATTGGCCGGTCAGGGTCACCAGCGCCAGCGGCAGGCCGATGTTGATGATCGCGTGCCAGCTCCATTCAGGGGCGATGAATACCGGTTGGGCCACGGCGATGGTGATCGAGCCGCTGTTGAGAGTGCCGAACGAGGCGGCGACGGCGCAGCCGACAATCAGCACCGACAGAATGGCGTAGCGCGGCGAGACGCGTTTGAAGATCAGGTACGCCGCAATCATCGACAGCACCAGCTCTGGCTGCAGCTTGATCGAGGTGAACAGCTCGGCGCCGAAGCGAAACAGAATGCCCGCGAGCATGGCGGCGGCGATGGCTTTGGGCAGCCGGCTCATCAATTTGTCGAAGGCGCCGGACAGGCCCACGATGGCGATGATCAGCGAGGCCACTATATAAGCGCCGATGGCCTGGGGCAGGGTGACGGTCGGCAGCATCGACACCAGCAACGCCGCACCTGGGGTCGACCACGCCGTGATCACCGGGATCCGCAGGCGCCAGCTCAACAACAGACCGGTAATTCCGCTGCCAATGGAAATGGCCCAGATCCACGATGACACCACGTCATTCGGAAGGTGTGCTTCCTTGGCGGCCTGGAACACGATGATGAGCGGGCCGGCATAGGAAATGATCACGGCAATGAAGCCCGCAATGACGGCTGAGAGGGATAGGTCCTTTCTGATTGTGTCCATGATGTCTCGGCTTGGCGCGGCGGAGTCGCGCAGTGGTCAGGAGAATTGAGTCGATTGATTCGATTCGAGATGAGTGTATTTGAATGGATTGAGTTGATTCAATAGTCCGCCGGGTTGTTACGAGATGTTTTTTTGCTATCAGTTCCTGTTTTTCCGCTATTGCCAGATTAAGTATTTGATTAATAAGCCGATAAATTATTTCGCAAATATTTCAAGGCCACGACGCGTATCGATTCAATCGTGGCATCAATCGACTCAATTGATCGATTGGGTTGATTTATTAGTTGCCTAACCTCCGTGTGATATGCTCGGATATTCATCATTTCTACGATGGGCAGTGATCATTCATGTGGGTTCCCCAGCTAAGCGAGTTCAACCAGCCGATGTATTTGTCGATTGCCGATGCGTTGGCGCGCGATATCAGCAATGGCGTGTTGAACGAAGGCGATCGCCTGCCGACCCTGCGGGAGCTGGCCACCACTCTGAATGTCACGCCGGGCACGATCAGCCGGGCCTACAGCGAAGCCCATCGGCGGCGTCTGGTGCAGGGCGAGGTGGGGCGCGGGACGTATGTGCTGAGCCAGAGCCAACTGGAGCTGCCGGCGAGCAACAGCGCCGCGCCGCTGAATCTGGGGCAGTCGGAGCTGCTTGATCTGTCGATCATCAAGCCCTACAGCGAGACGCTGGAGTACTGGCTGCGCGGCGCGCTGGTGGGCATGGCCAAAAGCACGGATTTCGCCCGGGCCCTTGATTACGCCCCGGACGGCGGTCACCCGGCCCATCGCGAGGCGGGTGCGCAGTGGCTGCGTCATTCCTTGCCCGACGCGCAATGGCAGCAAGTGGTAATCACCGCCGGCGCCCAGCATGGCCTGATGGTCGCGATGAGCGCCCTGACCAATGCCGGCGACCTGGTGCTCTGCGAAGAGCTTTGTTACCCCGGCATCATTTCCCTGGCCCATGGCCTCGAGCGCCGTCTGCGTGGCGTGGCCATGGACGACGAAGGGATCATTCCCGAAGCGTTGCGCGAGCTGTGTCTGCGGGAGAAACCGGCGATGCTGGTGTGCGTGGCAACCTGTCAGAACCCGACGGCGTCGATCATGTCGCAAAAGCGCCGGGCGCAGATTGCGGCGCTGGCCGAAGAGTTCGACTTCATCATTCTCGACGATGACATCTACGGTTTTCTGGCCACCGATCCGTCGATCAAACCGCTGTCGGCGTTTGCGCCGGACCGTTCGGTGTACCTCACCAGCTTGTCCAAATCGGTCATGCCGGCGTTGCGCGTCGGCTATCTCTACAGTCCGCCGAAACTGCTGTCGCGCCTGACCTCGATGGTGCGCAGCAGCGTGTGGATGCCGTCGCCGCTGACCGCGCAACTGGCCAGCAATGTGATCACCGAAGGCCTGGACAAGAAACTGATCCGCATCCAGCGCAACGAGGCCGCCGGCCGTCAGGCGATCGCCCAGGAAATCTTCGCCGGCTTCGAACTCAAGACCCAACCGTACTCGTACCACGTCTGGCTGACGCTGCCCGAACCCTGGACCGCCGACGAATTCACCATGCTCGCCCGGGCCAACGGTGTGCTGGTGCTCAGCGGCACGCAGTTCCAGGCGGAGCGCTCAGGGATCACCCGGTGCGTGCGGCTGGTGCTGATGTCGCCGACCAGCCAGGAAGAACTGCGCTTCGCCCTGACCAAACTGGCGAGCCTCATCGACTCGGATCCACGGCGGTATTACTGAGTCCTCGCGGGCAAAACCCAAATCCCCATGTGCTCCGTTCGTCCCTTCATACGTCGCAGTTCTCACTGCCCGTTTCCGTATGTCTGGAGTGCTCTCGATGCCCGCGTTCAAAACCCTGCCCACTGCCTTGCTGGGGCTGGCCCTGGCCTGTCCGGCCCTGGCTGAAAGCCAGCGCCTGGAGTTGGGGCAGGTGCTGATCGGCGCCGAGGACCGGAGCGGGGAGGATGCGTCGGTTGAAGAGGCCGAGGCGCGGCTTGCGCAGGTGCCCGGCGGCACCAACGTGGTCGATATGCGCCGTCCGTTGCAGGGCCGGGTCGCGAGCAATCAGGACGTATTGGCGTATCAGCCCGGTGTCTATGCCCAGTCGGCGGGCAACGAAGGGACGAAAATCTCGATCCGTGGCTCGGGCATCAACCGTGCCCCCGGCGCCCACGCTTCGGGGCTGTCCACGATGCTCGACGGCCTGCCGCTGACCGGCCCCGGCGGTACGCCTTACGAATTACTGGAGCCGCTGTGGCTCGACCATGTAGAAGTGCTGCGCGGTGCCAACGGATTTGAACGCGGTTCGCTGGCCCTCGGCGGGGCGGTCGATTACGTCAGCCACACCGGCTACAACGCGCCACTGCTGAATGTGCGCTATGTCATGGGCAGCCACGGTTATGCCCAGCGACAAGTCAGCTCCGGTCAGGTGCTGGGCGATTTCGATTACTACCTGTCGATGACCGATGCGCATTCCGACGGTTATCAGGATCACACCGCCAGCAAGAGTCAGGGCGTGATCGCCAACTTCGGTTATCGCTTCAATCCGAATCTGGAAACCCGCTTCTACATTCGTCACCGCGAGACCGACAACGACCTCGCCGGCCGGGTGACCAAACATTCCATCGAGCACGATCCGCGCGCCGCCAACCCGGCCTACGTGACGCGCAACGACAGCCGCGACCAGCCCGGCAGCACCTTCATCGGCAACAAGACCACGTACTACATCGACGACGATTCGAGTATCCAGACCGGGCTGGTCTATCACGATTACCCGATGGACCTGCGCGAAGGCCCGAATCGGCTGAAAGTGGCGTACACCGATGTCAGCGGCACGTTCGACTACAAGCGTCGCGACACGCTCTGGGGGATGGAGAGCAACAGCACCGTGGGCCTGCGAGTCACCAAGCACCTGCCTAACGACGGTGCCAGCGAACGGGTGCGGATTCCCACCGGCAACATCGCTGGCTATGCGCCGGGCACCCACATGCGCAACTTCACTTATCAGGGTTCGGATTCTGTCCTGCACGTGGGCAACGACCTGGAAATCGCTGACGACCTGTGGCTGACCACCGGCCTCGCCGCGATCTACACTCGCCGTGAAAGCGCGGTGACCTACCCGGAAGGTGGTGGCAAGACCAGCCTCGGCGACTGGGACTACGCGCCCCGTCTGGGCCTGCGCTATCAGGTGACGCCGGATCTGCAACTGTTCGGCAACCTCAGCCGTTCGGTCGAAGCGCCGCATCCGTGGTCGCTGATCTACAGCTCCAACGTACGCTTCCCGGCCGGTAGCGGCGCAGCGACCGGCACCCAGCGCGACCCGGTCAAACTGCAGAACCAGACCGCGACCACCCTGGAACTCGGCGGCCGCGGCGACAGCGCGCTCGGCGAATGGAGCCTGGCGTGGTACTACGCTCAGGTGCGCCACGAATTGCTCTCGGTATTGCCGGACGCCAACGCCACCACGCCATACGAACTCAATGCCAGCCCGACCGTGCACCAAGGTATTGAAGCCAGCCTGCTCAGCAACCTGTGGTCAGCAAACGATGGCGGCAAGTTGAGCCTGCGTCAGGCCTACACCTTCAGCGACTTCCACTACCGCGACGACGACCGCTTCGGCGACAACCGCTTGCCGGGCCTGCCGATGCATTACTACCAGGGCGAACTGCGCTACGACTTCCCGCAGGGGTTCTTCGCGGCGGTCAACACGCAACTGGTCTCGAAAACCGCAGTGGATTACGCCAACAGCTATTACGCCGATCCTTACGCCACCTTCGGCGCGACCCTCGGTTACAACGCACCGAAAGGCGACTGGCAGACCTGGCTGGACATGCGCAACCTGACCGACAAACACTACGCCGCTACCGTTACGCCGGGCTATGACGATAAAGGACTGGACGCCGCACGCTCCACACCGGGTGAGGGCATGGCGATGTATGTCGGGGTGTCGTGGAGTCTGCTTTGAGGGGCTGGGTTCACCTTGCAGAGCCGCATTGTCCTGCCACCTGAAAAACATTTTGGCGCTGCAAATGTATGCTCATCCCCTTATCAGCCAAAGGTTCCCATGTTCGACAGAAACGACTTTGACCAACTCACGCGACAACAGCTGCTTTTTTGGCCCTGCCACAACGATTGTCCCGGTCTTTACTACCTGACGTATCCATCGAGCGCCTTCCTCGTCCCCTGCGGTCAGGAGTACATTCGAATCACCCGCGTGAGCAAATCGCATCATACGAACGGCTTGAATGTGTGGCTGAATGCCGAGTGGCACGAACGTCAACCAGGTGGGGATCACAGCTTCCCGGAATACGTTGGCGGCGCGCAGTTTGAACCGATTTCCGAAGAGGTTTTCAACCAGTTGGTGGCAGAACGGGCGGTCGAACTGATCGTGCCGCTCAAGCAACCACTGCACGAGCCTTCCGGTTTCATCGGTGCGTTATTGATGTACTCGATGAAAACAGATTTCATCGTCTCGCTTTTCGCCGAATATGAAGACGAATTCATTCATTTCTACTGGCATACATTGGCCTGAACATATCTGCTCGATGAAACCGTTCGGTCACCGGACACCCGAACCTTCGTCCAATTGCCCGATCTTGTTCGCCGGCGTACTGTGACCGGTGATGGCGCAAACCGTGACCATCACCATAACGACAAGATCGAGTGCCTTGCCCATGGACAGCCGCCTGCTGAGCGACCGCAGCAGCGTGTTTCGCCACGCTGACCCGTATGCCGTCTCCGACTATGTGAACCAGCACGTCGGCCAGCATTTCATCGGCCTGTCCAAAACCACCCACCCGCAAGCCAGCCTCAACCACCGCAAACTCGCCGATCTCGATCTGTGCCGCATCAGCTATGGCGGCAGCGTTCGCGTGACGTCGCTGGCGCTGGAAACCGTGTATCACCTGCAAGTCCTGCTGCAAGGCAACTGCCTGTGGCGCGGGCACAAGCGCGAGCATCACCTGGTGCCGGGCGAATTGCTGTTGATCAACCCGGATGATCCGGTCGACCTGACCTATTCCGACGATTGCGAGAAATTCATCCTCAAGGTGCCGGTCAGCGTGCTGGAATCGGTGTGCGACGAACAGCGCTGGCTGCATCCTGCCGGGGGCATCCGGTTCCTGCGCAATCATTACCGGCTCGACGAACTGGAAGGTTTTACCAGCCTGCTGGGCATGATCTGCCAGGAAGCCGAAGCCAGTGACCCGTTGCTGCGGGTGCAGGAGCATTATGCGCAGATCGTCGGCAGCAAACTGATCTCGCTGATGAACACCAACGTCAGCCGTGAATGCCTGAGTTCGCCGAGCGTCAGTTTCGAGCGGATCCTCGACTATATAGAGCGCAACCTGAAGCTGGATCTGCCTGCCGAACACCTGGCGGCCCAGGCGAACATGAGCCCGCGTTCACTGTACGCGCTGTTCGAACGCCAGCTCGGCGTGACCCCGATGCAATACATCCGCCAGCGCAAGCTGGAGCGCATTCATGCCTGTCTCAGCGACCCGAGCTGCCCGGTGCGCAACCTCACCGAACTGGCGCTCGACTACGGCTTCCTGCACCTCGGGCGTTTCTCCGAAAGCTATCGCCAGCAGTTCGGCGAATTGCCGTCCGTGACCTTCAAGCGCCGCCACTGAATTCCCGCCTCGAAACAATCTGAAGCACCTGCTGCGCCGTCCTGCACAAAACGGATAGCGCTCTGCAGGATTCGGATATTGCCGCCCGCGTTGCCTCCCTAATCTGACCTGGCCTGAACAATAACAATGGAGGCCCCGGCCATGTCCCTGGGAATCGACTACCTCAATGCCATGCTTGAAGAGGACCCCGAGAAGGGGGCCTACCGCTGCAAGCGGGAGATGTTCACCGATCCGCGGCTGTTCGAACTGGAGATGGCGCACATCTTCGAAGGCAACTGGATCTACCTCGCCCATGAAAGCCAGATCCCCAACGTCAATGACTTTCTGACCACCACCATGGGCCGCCACCCCGTGTTCATTGCCCGCAACAAGGCCGGTGAACTCAATGCCTTTCTCAATGCGTGCAGCCATCGCGGCGCCATGCTTTGCCGGCACAAGTCCGGCAACCGCTCCAGCTATACCTGCCCGTTCCACGGCTGGACGTTCAACAACAGCGGCAAACTGCTCAAGGTCAAGGACCCGAGCGAGGCCGGCTACCCCGAAGGCTTCAACTGCGAAGGCTCCCATGACCTGACCAAAGTCGCGCGTTTCGAGTCCTATCGCGGCTTTCTGTTCGGCAGCCTGAACGCCGATGTGAAATCCCTCGCCGAGCACCTGGGCGAGTCGGCCAAGATCATCGACATGATCGTCGATCAGTCCCCTGAAGGCCTGGAAGTGCTGCGCGGTTCCAGCTCCTACATCTATGAAGGCAACTGGAAACTCACCGCCGAAAATGGCGCCGATGGCTATCACGTCAGCTCCGTGCACTGGAACTACGCCGCCACTCAGAACCAGCGTCAGCAGCGCGACGCTGGCGAAGAAATCAAGACCATGAGCGCCGGCAGTTGGGCGAAGAAGGGCGGCGGTTTCTACTCGTTCGACCACGGCCACTTGCTGCTCTGGACCCGCTGGGCCAACCCCGAGGACCGTCCGGCCTACGAGCGTCGCGATGAACTGGTCCGGGACTTTGGCCAGGCTCGCGCTGACTGGATGATCGAGAACTCGCGCAACCTGTGCCTGTACCCCAACGTGTATCTGATGGATCAGTTCAGCTCGCAGATCCGCATCGCCCGGCCGATCTCCGTCGACAAGACCGAGATCACCATCTATTGCATTGCCCCCAAAGGCGAGAGCGCCGAGGCCCGGGCCAAGCGCATTCGCCAATACGAAGACTTCTTCAACGTCAGCGGTATGGCCACCCCGGATGACCTCGAAGAGTTCCGCTCATGCCAGACCGGTTACGGCGCCGGGCGCGGCTGGAACGACATGTCCCGTGGTGCGACCCATTGGGTCGAAGGCGCGGACGCGGCGGCCGAGGAAATCGACCTCAAGCCCTTGCTGTCCGGCATGCGCACCGAGGACGAAGGCCTGTTCGTGCTGCAACACAAGTACTGGCAGGAAACCATGCTCAAGGCCACCGCCAGCGATAAAAACCTGATCCCCGTGGAGGCCGTGCAATGAGCAACCTCTACGACACCGTGCGCGATTTTCTCTACCGCGAAGCACGTTATCTGGACGACGGACAGTGGGATCAGTGGCTGGAGCTCTACGCTGCCGACGCCAGTTTCTGGATGCCGGCCTGGGACGACCACGACACCCTGACCGAAGACCCGCAAAGCGAAATCTCGCTGATCTGGTACGGCAACCGTGGCGGTCTCGAAGACCGGGTGTTCCGGATCAAGACCGAGCGCTCCAGTGCGACCATCCCCGACACCCGCACCTCGCACAACCTCAGCAACATCGAGATCGTCGAGCAGGGCGAAGGGCAATGTCAGGTGCGCTTCAACTGGCACACCCTGAGCTTTCGCTATCAGGTCACCGACAGTTATTTCGGCACCAGCTTCTACACCCTCGACCTGCGCGGCGAACAGCCGCTGATCAAGGCCAAGAAAGTCGTGCTGAAGAACGATTACGTCCGTCAGGTCATCGACATCTATCACATCTGATCGAGACGGCGCCGAGCCGGGCTCGACGCTGTGAGCGAGGTGCACCATGAGTTTCCAGATCGCACTGAATTTCGAAGACGGGGTCACCCGTTTCATCGAGGCCTCGGGCCACGAAACCGTTGCCGACGCGGCGTATCGCCAAGGTATCAACATCCCGCTGGACTGCCGCGACGGCGCCTGCGGCACCTGCAAGTGTTTCGCCGAAGCCGGGCGTTACGCCATGGGCGACAATTTCATCGAAGACGCCCTGAGTGACGACGAACTGGCCCAGGGTTATGTGCTGACCTGCCAGATGCGCGCTGAAAGCGACTGCGTGGTGCGGGTGCCGGTCGGCTCGCAGGTGTGCAAGACCGAACAGGCGAGTTATCAAGCGGCGATCAGCGATGTCCGGCAGCTCTCCGAAAGCACCATCGCGCTGTCGCTCAAGGGTGAATCCCTGAGCAAACTGGCGTTCCTGCCAGGGCAATACGTCAACCTGCAAGTACCGGGCAGCGAGCAATCGCGCGCCTATTCCTTCAGCTCGTTGCAGAAGAACGGCGAGGTCAGTTTCCTGATCCGCAATGTCCCCGGCGGCCTGATGAGCAGCTTCCTCACCGGGCTGGCCAAGGCCGGCGACAGCCTGAATCTCGCCGGGCCGCTGGGGAGTTTTTACCTGCGCGAGATCAAGCGGCCGCTGCTGTTGTTGGCCGGCGGCACCGGGCTGGCGCCATTCACGGCGATGCTGGAGAAGATCGCCGAGCAGGGCAGCGAACATCCGGTGCACCTGATCTACGGCGTGACCAACGATTTCGATCTGGTGGAACTCGACCGCCTCGAAGCCTTCGCCGCGCGCATCCCGAATTTCAGCTTCGGCGCCTGCGTGGCCAATCCGCAGAGCGAGCACCCGCTCAAGGGCTACGTCACTCAGCACATTGAACCGCGCCACCTCAACGAAGGCGATGTCGACGTGTACCTGTGCGGCCCGCCGCCGATGGTCGAGGCCGTCAGCCAGTACATCCGCGAGCAGGGCATCACGCCGGCGAACTTCTACTACGAGAAATTCGCGGCGGCCTGAATCTTCTTTCTGAATTGCGAGGGTGTCATGAACAACAGATTCGCCAACAAGGTCGCGCTGGTCACCGGCGCGGCGCAGGGCATCGGTCGCCGGGTGTGCGAGCGCTTCCTGGAGGAGGGCGCGCAGGTCATTGCCGTCGACCGCTCCGGACTGGTTCACGAACTGCAAGGCGAGGGCGTGCTGTCGCTGACCGCCGACCTTGAGCAATACGCCGATTGCGCCCGGGTGATGAGCGCCGCCGTCGATACGTTCGGGCGTCTGGATGTGCTGGTCAACAACGTCGGCGGCACCATTTGGGCCAAGCCGTTCGAGCACTACGAAGTCGAGCAGATCGAGGCCGAAGTGCGCCGTTCGCTGTTCCCGACGCTTTGGTGCTGCCACGCCGCATTGCCGTACATGCTCAAGCAGGATCGCGGGGCGATCGTCAATGTGTCGTCGATTGCGACCCGCAGCCTGAACCGTGTTCCCTACGGCGCGGCCAAGGGCGGGATCAATGCACTGACCGCCTGTCTGGCCTTCGAGAATGCCGAGCGCGGGATCCGGGTTAACGCCACCGCGCCCGGCGGCACCGAAGCGCCGCCTCGGCGCATCCCGCGCAACGCCGCCGAACAATCCGCGCAGGAGCAGGCCTGGTATCAGGAAATCGTCGCGCAAACCCTCGATAGCAGCCTGATGAAACGCTACGGAACCATTGACGAACAGGTCGGCGCGATCCTGTTTCTCGCCTCGGACGACGCCTCCTACATCACCGGTGTAACCCTGCCGGTCGGTGGCGGAGACCTCGGTTGATCACGCTTGAATGGACACTGAAATGAACCGGATCCTGATTGAAAACCTGTCGGCGATCATCGTCGACCTTCCGACTATCCGCCCGCACAAACTGGCGATGCACACGATGCAGAACCAGACGCTGGTGATCCTGCGCCTGCGTTGCAGCGACGGTGTCGAAGGCATCGGCGAAGCCACCACCATCGGCGGCCTGGCCTACGGCTATGAAAGCCCGGAAAGCATCAAGGCCAACATCGATGCGCACCTGGCGCCGGCGCTGATCGGCATGGACGCGGACAACATCAACGTCGCCATGCAGAAGCTCGACAAGATTGCCAAGGGCAACACCTTCGCCAAGTCCGCCATCGAGAGCGCCTTGCTCGACGCCCAAGGCAAACGCCTCGGCCTGCCGGTGAGCGAACTGCTCGGCGGTCGGGTCCGCGAAAGCCTCGAAGTGGCCTGGACCCTGGCCAGCGGCGACACCGCCCGCGACATCGCCGAGGCCGAACAAATGCTGGAAGCGCGGCGGCACCGGATCTTCAAACTGAAGATCGGCGCCAACCCGCTGGAGCAGGATCTGAAACACGTGGTGGCGATCAAGAAAGCCCTGGGCGAGCGTGCCAGTGTGCGGGTCGACGTCAACCAGTATTGGGACGAGTCCCAGGCAATTCGCGGCTGCCGGGTGCTCGGCGACAACGGTATCGACCTGATCGAGCAGCCGATCTCGCGAGTCAATCGTTCCGGTCAGATTCGTCTGAACCAGCGCAGCCTGGCACCGATCATGGCCGATGAATCCATCGAAAGCGTCGAGGACGCGTTCAGCCTCGCCGCCGACGGCGCCGCCAGCGTCTTCGCCCTGAAGATCGCCAAGAACGGCGGCCCGCGCGCCGTGTTGCGCACCGCGCAAATCGCTGAAGCCGCCGGCATCGCCCTGTACGGCGGCACCATGCTCGAAGGCTCCGTCGGCACGTCGGCCTCGGCCCATGCGTTCCTTACGCTCAGGCAATTGACCTGGGACACCGAGCTGTTTGGTCCGCTGTTGCTCACCGAAGACATTGTCACCGAGCGCCCGCAATACCGCGACTTTCACCTGCACATTCCACGCACCCCGGGCCTGGGCCTGACACTGGATGAAGAGCGTCTGGCGCGTTTTCGCCGGCACTGACCCCTAAGGAGAACGCCATGCTGTTCCACGTAAAAATGACCGTGAAATTGCCCGCCGACATGGATCAGGCCGTTGCCACAAAACTCAAGGCCGACGAAAAGGAACTCGCCCAGCGCCTGCAACGCGAAGGCCAGTGGCGCCACCTATGGCGCATCGCCGGGCACTACGCCAATTACAGCGTGTTCGACGTGCCCAGCGTCGAAGCGCTGCACGACACCCTCATGCTGCTGCCGCTGTTTCCCTACATGGAAATCGAGATCGACGGCCTCTGCCGCCATCCCTCGTCGATCCACACCGACGACCGCTGAGCCCAAAAATGAATCCACCGCTGAAACCTGTGGGAGCTGGCAAGCCAGCTCCCACAGGGAATGTGGTTGATCCGAGAGAGCCGAGTAAACACAACAACAAGATGAGGTGAACACCATGACCGTGAAGATTGCCCACACTGCCGAACTGCAAAAATTCTTCGAAGAAGCCGCCGGTTTTGCCAACGATGGCGGCAGCTCGCGCTTGAAAACCATCGTCCTGCGAGTGTTGCAGGACACCGCCCGGATCATCGAAGACCTTGAGATCAGCGAAGACGAATTCTGGAAAGCCGTCGATTACCTCAACCGTCTGGGCGGCCGCTCGGAAGCCGGGCTGCTGGTGGCCGGCCTCGGCCTCGAGCATTTCCTCGACCTGCTGCAGGACGCCAAGGACGCGCAGATCGGCTTGACCGGCGGCACGCCGCGCACCATCGAAGGCCCGTTGTACGTGGCCGGCGCGCCGCTGTACGAAGGGGAATGCCGGATGGACGACGGCAGCGAGGAGGGCATCGCCACGCTGATGTTGCTCGAAGGTCAGGTGTTCGATCCGCAAGGCCAGCCGCTCGCCGGCGCCACGGTCGACCTGTGGCACGCCAACACCAAAGGTACTTACTCGTTCTTCGACCAGAGCCAGTCCGAATACAACCTGCGCCGGCGGATCATCACCGACGCCGAAGGCCGCTATCGCGCCCGCAGCATCGTGCCGTCCGGTTACGGCTGCGACCCGCAAGGCCCGACCCAGGAATGCCTGAACCTGCTCGGCCGCCACGGCCAGCGCCCGGCTCATATTCACTTCTTCATTTCCGCACCGGGACACCGGCATCTGACGACGCAGATCAATCTGTCCGGGGACAAATATCTGTGGGATGACTTCGCGTATGCGACCCGTGAAGGGTTGGTCGGGGAGGTCGAGTTTCTGGAGGATGCAGCGGGACGCCGAGCCGAGTTGAAGTTCGACTTCCAGTTGCAGCAGGCGCCGGATGCGGCGGCGCAACAGCGCAGTCAGCGGCCACGGGCGTTGCAGGAAGCCTGATTTCGGAGTTCTGATGGGATTGGCTGAACTGCGCAAAAAGTTGCGCAGTTGCCCGTAATAAAATCACGGTGAAAGCCACGGCAAGCTCTCTATATCGGGGCTTACAGCCAAGTGCGCAAGAAGTTGCACAGCACTGCGCAACTTCTTGCGCACTTTTTCGCTGTTTCCTACAGCCAAAAACGAACTTATCCCACGCAAGCATCGTAAGTCTTTGATGGGTAAAAGCCCTGATGTGGCTGGCACGACTTTTGATATCTCCTTGGCCACCTGGGCAGGCAATCACGCCGTCCGGTCCTGTCTTTTGAGCAAGGAGCACACCCCATGGCAACACCAGCGTACATGTCGGTTACCGGCGAAAAACAAGGCCTGATCACTGCCGGCGCGTTCACCGCCGACTCCGTTGGCAACACCTACCAGGAAGGTCATGAAGACCAAGTCATGGTTCAGGCGTTCACCCACGACGTGATCATCCCGCGTGACCCGCAATCCGGTCAGCCAACCGGTCAGCGCGTGCACAAGCCAGTTGTGATCACCAAGGTCTACGACAAGGCTTCGCCGCTGCTGCAAGCGGCTCTGACTTCCGGCGAGCGCATGAGCGAAATCGTCATCCAGTGGTACCGCACCTCGGCGCAAGGCACCCAGGAGCACTACTACACCACCAAACTGGAAGACGCGATCATCGTCGCCATCAACAACAAAATGCACAACTGCCAGGACCCGGCGAACGCCCACTTCACTCATCTGGAAGAAGTGCAGTTCACCTACCGCAAAATCACCTGGACCCACGAAGTCTCCGGTACTTCGGGTTCCGATGACTGGCGTGCTCCGGTCGTTTAATCGCGACTGATGGTTGTATCGCCTCGGCCGGTTTCGCCGGTCGAGGCACCTTCACTACTCAAAGAATTTTCAGCGTCAGATCCTTATTGATCTGGCGTGCGCTGCAGCACAGCACGAGGGACAAGGGAATGTTCTCACCGGCCAACCAGGCTCATTTCAACCTGACCATCGATGGCGCGGACAGCGATTTTCAGGTGCTGTCGTTCACCGGTCGGGAAGCCCTCAACACGCCCTTCGAATTCGAGCTGGAACTGGTCAGTGAAAAGGCCTCGATCAACCTCGAAAGCCTGCTGCACAAACTGGCGTTTCTTCAGCTCTCGCCGAGCGGTACCGGTATTCACGGGCTGATCTACAGCATCGCCCAGGGCGAGGCGGGCAAGCGCCTGACCCGCTACAGGATTTCCCTGCGCCCGCAGCTTTCATACCTCGCGCACCGCTTCAACCAGCGCATCTTCCAGCAGATGACCGTGCAGCAAATCATCAGCCAGGTGCTGGAAGAACACGGCATTCTCGCCAGCGATTACCACTTCCAGCTGAGCGCGGTTTACCCCGAGCGCATCTATTGCACGCAGTACGATGAAAGTGACCTGCATTTCGTCCAGCGCCTGTGCGAAGAGGAGGGGATTCACTACCACTTTCAGCACACGTCCAGCGGCCACAAACTGACCTTCGGCGATGACCAGACGGTGTTCCCGAAACTGGCGCCGGTGGCCTATCAGCAGGACTCCGGGCTGGTGGCGGACAAACCGGTGGTCAAGCGTTTCGGCCTGCGCCTGGCCACCCGCACCAGCCGCACCACGCGGCGCGATTACGACTTCGTCAAACCGAAGATCGAGCTGGAAAGCGACGCCAAGAGCAGCGCCCAGCCGGATCTGGAAGATTACGACTACCCGGGCCGTTTCGTGGACCGCGAGCGCGGCAAGCACCTGGCCAATCGCAATCTCGAACGCCACCGCAGTGACTATCGCCTGGCCGAGGGCAACAGCGACCAGCCGGTTCTGGTTACCGGGCATTTTTTGGCCCTGACCGACCACGCCAATCCGACGTGGAACGATCTGTGGCTGCTCACCGAAATCTTCCACGAAGGCAAGCAGCCGCAAGTGCTGGAAGAGTCGGTGACCAGCGACACCACCGATCACAAGGACGATTTCCACCAGGGCTATCGCAACCGCTTCAACGCGATCCCGTGGGACGTGCCGTACCGTCCGCCGCTGGACCACCCGAAACCCAAAGTCCTCGGTTCGCAAAGCGCCGTGGTCACCGGCCCCGAAGGCGAAGAAATCTTCTGCGACCAATACGGTCGGGTGAAGGTGCAGTTCTTCTGGGACCGCGAAGGCCAGCACGACGACAAGACCACCTGCTGGATGCGCGTGGCCTCCAGTTGGGCCGCCGAGACCTTTGGTTCGATCAACATTCCGCGGGTCGGCATGGAAGTGCTGATCACCTTCCTCGAAGGCGATCCCGACCAGCCGCTGATCACCGGGTGCCTGTACCACGGCGCCAACCTGCCGCCGTACAAACTGCCGGACTTCAAGACCCTGGCCACGGTCAAGAGCAAGGAATACAAGGGCAGCCGCGCCAATGAACTGCGCATCGACGACACCACCAGCGAGATCAGCATCGCGCTGCGCAGCGATCACGGCGCGAGCGCGATCAACCTCGGTTACCTGACCCACCCGCGCCCAAGCGGCGGTCAGCCTCGGGGTGAAGGTTTTGAGTTAAGAACCGACCGCCACGGCGCCGTGCGTGCCGGAGCCGGTCTGCTGATTACCACCGAACCGCGTCCGAACGAATCGAAACACCACAAGGACCTGCCGGAAACCGCCGAACGCCTGGCCACCGCCAGCGATCAACAGGACGGTTTCGCCACGCAGGCCAAAGAGCTTCAGGCCCAGGAAGCCGGCGATCAGGACGACGTGGCCAAGGCCTTGCACGCGCAGCATCAAGGCGTGCTCGGCTCGGGACCTGCGAACCTCACCGCCAACGAATTCCCCGAATTCACCGAGCCGCATCTGGTACTCGCCAGCCCCGCCGGCATCGCCCTGACCACACCGCGCTCCAGCCACATCGCCACCGGCGAACACCTGGCGCTGAGCAGCACCGGCCACACCAGTTTTTCCATCGGCAAACGCCTGCTGGCCAGCGCCAGTCGCGGCATGCGCCTGTTCGTGCAGAGCATGGGCTGGCGGCTGGTGGCGGCGTCCGGCGACATCGACGTCAAGGCACTCAAGGACAGCATCAACCTGCTGGCCAAGCTCAACATCACCGCGAACGCCGACCGCATCACCATCACCGCCAAGACCGAACTGGTGATCCAGGGTGGCGGCAGCGCCACGACCTACAACGCCGGCGGCATCACCCACGCCACCAGCGGCCCGTACACCGCCCACGCGGCGAACTTCGCTTATACCGGGGCGAAATCCCTGGCGGGCGTTTTCCCGGAACCGCCGAAACCGGGCAAGGGCAACCTTGAATTGTTCAACCAGTACGCCGGGCGTCAGGGCATCAAGGACGGCGATTACGAAGTCATCGATGCCTTGGGCAAAAGCATCAAGGGCAAGCTCGACGCGAAGGGCTTCGCCAGCGTCGCCGGCGCCGCACCGGGGCCGGCGCGGGTGCTGTTCGGCAAGGATCCGGCGGATACCTGGAGTGAAGGCAGTTACATCGGTAAACCGGAATGGCCGTTGAATCCGCCGGGGGCCGAAGACATTCCGAGTCAGGTGCAGGCGATGGTGGCGCAGGCGCTGCCGAGCAAGAACTGGGACATGTTGGAGAAGGGCAAGGAATTGGCACAGACAGGGATGGGTGCAATGCAGACCGCACAAGGCGCGATGCAAACGGCGCAGCAGGTGAAAGGTGTGGTGCAGGGCGGGGTGGCCGGGCTGCCGAAACTGGCGAGTGCGGCGATGCCGAGTGCGTCGGGAATCCTCGGGGCGGCGAGCAAGGCGGGCAAGTTGCCGAGTCTGCCGGTGCCGACGCTTCCAAAACCTGCTTTGAATACTCCGGAATTGCTGGCGGGTGAGGTGCTGTCATGACAACTGGGGGCGGTGGTGCGAAACAGCGTGAGCCGCAAGTCGCGGTGGTACCCCTCAACACGATCGATATTCAGGATGTCGGACGCGGCGCTGCCAAATTCGATGCCTGGTTGCAGTCCATCAGCGGCGGTGTCGTCACACTCGATCGGGTCAAGAACGTCGCGGGTGCTCTTCCTGTCGTGGGCAACATCATGGCGTTGGTTGATGCCCTCGGAGACATCGTCACCCTGGCCAAAAGCAAACAGCGTCAAGTGCTGGATTGGGTCAGCCTGGGTATCAACCTGATTGGTGTATTGCCTGCGCCACCGACCATGGCTTCTGCGCGCATGACACTACGCCCGACCCTGGGGCTGGTGCGTCAGGAACTGCGTAACAGCGCCAAGATGCTGCTGGGGAACTCTCTGATTGAAGTGTTGATCGGGCATCTGAACGCGACCATCGTCGGCACCATCGATGACTTCGTCAAACAGGCACAACCCAAACTGGCGGGCATTCTCGACGACGCTGGAAAACTGGGTCAAAGCGCGGTGAACGAGATCGCCAAGGGCCTGGAAAAGGTGGTCAACGGCAAGCTCGATGCGAAGGGAGACCTCAATGCGGCCGGTTCGAAAATCACGGCGGCGCGCGGTCAGTTGTTGCATGACCCCAAGGCGGCTATCAGCAACATTTTCGGTGCCGCTTTCAGTGCCTACAAGGCTGCAGGCAAAGGCGTTGCCAACAGTGCCGCCAAGAACTTGCTGCCGGAGAAAGCCAAGGCTCTGGTACTGAGCAACACATCGATGCTTCGCACGCTGGGGGTGGAGCTGCAATCCCAGATGAAAAAGCTTGGTGACCCGGGCGTTCAGCATTCCATCGGCTGGCTGTTGCAGATGTTGGCGGGCTCTGTAGTAACTTGGCGCAAACGTCGCTCTCATGGTCAGGCCGCCAGTGTCAAACCGGGGGCCACGAGCAAGGCAGAACAACGCGCCGGCAAAGGCCAACTGGAGTTGCAGCAAAGCCAGGCTCGAGCCCGTTCTGATGCCAGTGATTGCAAGAATCGCGTCCCGACAGGCACGAAAAGAAACATCAGCTTTGCACGCGGCACGGAAACCATCACCCACACGGATTTCCGTTTGCCGGGCCCGTTTCCCGTCGTCTGGAACCGTACTTATTACTCGAATCTGGAGGCCTACGACAAAGGCAGCCTGGGTGCTCGCTGGATCAACGAGTTCACCACTTGTTTCGATTATGTGGATGACGGGTTGGTCTTTCATGCGGCCGATGGCCGAAGTCATGAGTTTGCGTTGCCCAAAGTCGGCGAAGCCCATCATGACCCGATTGAAAACCTGACTCTGATTCGCTCAGGTGAAAATCAATTGCTGCTGTGCCGCGGCGTCGAGCGAAAGGAGACCTACGTGCGTCGTGGGGCACGCTTTCTGCTCGCCGGCATCGAGCTGCGCAGCGGTGCTGGAATCATGCTGCACTATGAGCACATGCATGGTGATGAGCCGGTGCTCTCTGACCTGCTCACCTATCAGGGGGACGTTACAAAGGTTCATCTACAACTCGGAACACTGATCGATGACCACGGACGTCTGACAGGTTTGTGGGAGATCGCCGATGGCATTCCTCAGCGCCAACTGTGTGCCTATCACTATGATGCGTTGGGCGATCTGGTTCAGGCACGGGATGAAAACGGTTATGCCTGGAATTATGAATTTCGCAGCCATCTGATCACGCGATACACCGACCGGACCGGGCGGGGCATGAATTTGCAATGGCAGGGGGACGGCTCCGATGCCAAAGCGATTCGTGAATGGGCGGATGATGGAAGCTTCGATACTCGACTTGAGTGGGACGAAAACATTCGTCTGACCTACGTCACTGACGCTCACGGCAATGAGACCTGGCACTACTACGACATTCTTGGCTACACGTACCGTATCCGTCATCCGGATGAGCGTTCGGAGTGGTTGTTCCGCGATGAGGCCAAAAATGTCGTGCGACATGTCCACACCGATGGAAGCGTTGATCGGTTCAGCTACGACGAGCGTGGCAATCTTCTCGAACACATCCGTGCCGATAACACCGTAATGCATTACGCATACGATGATCTGGACCAACTGATCAAGGTTAGTGATGCAGAGGGCGGACAGTGGACCAGAGCTTATGACGACAGCGGCAATCTTGTGGAAGCTGTCGATCCTCTGGGTAACAAGAC